>ERZ772860.515-NODE-515-length-33908-cov-7.883614_pt1 | contig 33908 bp, 29 predicted proteins | sample MGYA00511342_ERZ772860 | MGnify/ENA primary metagenome ERZ772860 (study PRJEB29015, sample SAMEA2737665) | human gut metagenome | biome: human gut; feature: human-associated habitat; material: faeces | place: China | collected 2012 ... | reverse complement strand
ATGTCGGCGGCGCTCTGCTCATACTCCCTGACTTCCGCAAGAAGCGTATCCAGCCGGTCGGTTCGCTGGCGGCGCTCCTGCTCGGTCTTTTCAAGCAGCACGGCGAAGGACGCTGCGCTGATGCTGCCGCAAACCTTGTCCTCATAGAGTTTTTCTTCCCAACGCTTTTTCAAACGATATACGGTGCTTCGATTTACCGAATAACAATCTGCGACTTCTTGTACCTTGTGTTCTTTCTCCAATGCCTCAATCAGCAGTCTGTCTATTATAACTTTTCAGGCCGAAATAGTACGATTAAATTTTGATAATATGGCGTTTTCGTGATATTCTGTCTATTCCTTTAACTTTTTTTCATCGTGATTGTGGTCAGGGGCGTGGTCAAAATGTCCTGCCTAAAGGAATTTCTTTTGTTGCGCCGGATCATATGTGTGCTGTGGCGGTGCTTTTTTTGGACGGTCACTTGTTCTTCCCTTGTGCCAGTTTCAGCCAACGAAAGTCATAGGGCAAAAGGTCTACAGAACGTCCTGTCAGCTGCCCGACTTGGAGCAGGTCTGTGTATTCTTCCGTCAGGGGGACGGTTTCTTGTTCGGCGGAGAAGTTGAACAGGCCTACAAAATGGGTATCTCCCAAGTCTCTGCGGATGCCAAGGACGTGGATGGTGCCGGTATCAAAGGCTGTGAGTTTTGCATCGGAGCGAAACACGGGCTGCGTTTTGCGGATGGTTTCCAGCGTTTTCAGGGCGGCAAAGAGCTGTCCCTGGCAGGTATCGGGGTTCTTTCGCCCCTCTGCCTTGTCCCAGCGGAAGCGGCCCCGGTGGAGGTAGCGGCTGTCGGCGGCCTTGTGGGGGTCTGTATGATAGCTGTAGTCGTTCAGCTGGCCCATCTCGTCGCCGCTGTAGAGTACGGGAATACCGCTCTGGCTCAGCATCCAAGCGTGGAGGGTTACGTCCCGTCTGAGAGCCAAGGCCTGTTCCTCCGGGGTTTCCGCGCTTTCCAGACCGCATAAGGAGGCGGTGGTGCCGCTCAGGCGGGCATCGCCCAGGCGAGGGTCGTCGTTGTACAATTCGCCCCGGGAGGAACTTCCGGGCCAAGTGCCTGTGAACCAGTCGTTCAGGTATTTTTTATGGGGTACCTCCTGGATCCCGAACTGCCCCAGCCAGGGATAGTCCAGGCCCCAACCAATGTCATCGTGGCAGCGCAGATAATTCTGGAACAGACAGTCCGGAGGCAGCTGGGAAATCTGGTCGATTTGGTGGCGCAGAAGTCGGGTATCCTGGGTGGCTAAGGTGTGCCAAGTGGTGGCCATGGTGGTCACATTGTAGAGCATGTGGCACTCCGGCTTTTCCGGTGTCCCAAAGTAGGGGACGACCTTAGACGGCTCCATGACCACTTCCCCCAGAAGCAGCACGGAGGGACAAACGATCTCGCAGGCAAGGCGCATGAGCCGCACCAGCGTATGTACCTGGGGAAGATTCCGGCAGGAGGTTCCCAGCTCTTTCCAGATATAGGGTACCGCATCCAGCCGGATCACGTTGATGCCCCGGTTGGCAAGGCAGAGCATATTCTCCGTCATGTCGTTGAATACCATGGGGTTTCGGTAGTTCAAATCCCACTGATAGGGATAGAAGGTGGTCATAACGATTTTTCCGGCATCTTCCAGATAGGTGAAATTACCAGGTGCCGTGGTGGGGAACACCTGGGGGACGGTCTGCTCGTACCGGTTGGGTTCCTCCCAGTTGTCATAGAAAAAGTACCGGCTGCGGGCAATCGGGTCTCCCGCCCGGGCGGCCTTGGCCCAGGAGTGTTCCTCGCTGGTGTGGTTCATCACGAAATCCAGGCACACACTGATGCCCTCCTCCCGGCACCGGTCTGCCAGGGCTTCCAGATCTTCCATGGTTCCCAACTCCGGCTGCACCCTCCGGAAGTCCGAAACGGCGTAGCCGCCATCGCTGCGGTCCTTGGGGGTTTCCAGCAGGGGCATCAGATGGAGATAATTGACGCCGCACTCCTTTAGATAAGGCAGCTTGCCGTCATTGAGCTTCTTTACAATGCTGTTCATGGAGATCAGAAGCACAATGTTGATCACGGTATTGAATAGACCAACGGCGGTGGAAAAACCGTAGTCGCCATCGAGCAGGCCCTTTTTGTACACATAGGTGGAAATGATTTCGGAGGCATTCAGGTTCAGGTCTGTTTGCAGGGCATAGGCCTTTTCAAAACCCACGGACATAATATTGCCCACGCTCATAATGAACTGAATCAGCACCGTATCTTTGATCGCGGGCCATTCCACAACCTTGATCTGCTGGATGATGTTGGCACCGTCCAGAACTGCCGCTTCTTTCAGTTCCTTGCTGGCGTTGGACAAGGCCGCGGTGTAAATGATGGAAGCCCAGCCCGCACCCTGCCAGATACCGCTGGCAATATAGATGGTACGGAAAGCTTCCGGCATCGTCATGAAGTTGTAGCTGGTTCCCAGCAGCATATTGACCATACCGGTGGGAGACAGCAGAATCCTGACGATACCGCACAGAACGATGACGGAAATGAAGTTCGGCATATACAGTACCAGCTGAATTTTTTGCTTGATGCCGCTGCTCAAGACCCGGTTCAGCAGAAACGCCAGCAGGATGGGTGCCGGGAATCCCCACAAAAGTCCGAACAGGCTCAGCTTCAGCGTGTTCATCAGATACCGCATAAAGTCCGGGGATGACAGGAAGCGTCTGAAGTGGCTGAAGCCGACCCACTCGCTTCCTAAAATCCCACTGATGGGATTGTACTCCGTAAATGCGATCAACACACCGCCCATGGGAATGTAGCGGAAGATGACCGTCAGCAGAACGGCCGGCAGCATAAAGAACAGATACAGCTGCCAATGCTGCCGCATATAGACCAGCGTATTATGCCACCTGGACGCACCGTCCTTCTTTACAGAAGTACTTGTCAATGCTCCTTTCATTTGGTTCCTCCTCTGTTTATATTTCCTCCAGGAATTTTGCATTTGCACGATCCATAGAGGATTTTTGACAACTTCATGGTAGCACGCAGGACATTTGCTGTCAAGACGTAATTGTGCAAGTGCACCATCTTTGATGCACTTGCACAATTTTGCACCCTGATTTTTACACACAATGCCAAGGACTTTGATTTGACATTTGCATGGTTCATGTGGTATACTTCATTATAGAAAAATGATGCGAACCAAACGACAGGAGGCTTCCATGAACAAAAAAGTAACGATCCAGGACATCGCCGATGCGCTGGGTATTTCCAGAAACACCGTCTCCAAGGCCATCAACAATACCGAGGGGCTGGCAGATTCCACCCGGGAGAAGATCCTGCAAAAAGCCATGGAGATGGGCTATAAGCAGTTCTCCTACGTCGGTTCCCTGACAGCCGTATCCCCGGCCACGGCCACTTCGGAGCAATTGGCCACATCCGGATACCAGGGGGAAATCGCCCTTCTTACCGGCTCGTTTTTGTCCCATTCCCATTTTGCTTCCCTGATGCTGGATAAATTTCAGCGGGAGATCTCCCAGCTGGGCTACACTATGAACACGCACCGGGTTACCGCCGCAGAGCTGGCAAACAAGACCCTTCCCATCACCATGAACATGAATCAGATTAAGGCGATCATGTGCATTGAGATGTTCGACTGGGACTATGATGAAATGCTGTGCCAGCTGGACATCCCCATTTTGTTTGTAGACGGTCCTGCCAAACGCAGCGGAAAAAGCCTTCCCGCCGACCAGCTCTATATGGATAATACTACCGAAATCACCCGGTTTGTCAATGATATGTTGGGGAAAGGCTTCACCCGGATCGGTTTTGTCGGAGATTATGATCACTGTCAGTCTTTCTTCGAGCGCTATACCGCATTCTACCTGACCACGCTGATGGCAGGACAGAAGGTGGACGAGCGCTTCATCATCAAGCAAAATCACCGGGAGGAACTCATGGAGATCATTCCAGGTATGCCGGAACTGCCGGAGGTTTTTGTCTGCGCAGACGATTTCGTTGCAACGGATCTGATGCAGGCCCTGGCCGCCGCAGGAAAGCGGGTGCCGGAGGATGTGCGCCTCTGCGGCTTTGACGATTCCGCCGAGTCCCGGCTGTGTAACCCCGCCCTGACCACGGTGCATATCCATACCCAGATCATCGCTTTCTCCGCCGTACACCTTTTGATTTCCAGAATCCGGCAGCCCTCCCTGGATTACCGCACCATCCATACGGAAACAAATCTCATCTACCGGGAATCCACCGGCAATCTGGGAGGAGCGCAATGAGAATTTTTTCCTATGACAGCAAGTTCAGCCAGATCATGCTGAAACTGAGCTACGGATGCTATCTGAATCTTCTATGGTTTGTGTGTTCCCTGCCGGTTTTCACCCTGGGTGCCGCCACCGCCGCTCTGTATGATGTGACCCTGCGGATGGCAAGAGGGGAAGAACCCGGGCTGACCCGCCGGTTTTTCCAAGCGTTTCGAGAGAATTTTCGCCAGGCGACCACCCTGTGGCTGATTTTGCTGGGGGTCGGGGCCCTGCTGGGTCTGGACGGATATATTCTCTACCGCCTCTACAAAAGCACCGCCGGGGCGGCTGCCATCATCTGCACGCTGGGCCTGGCACTGGTCATTGTGGCGGCGATCTGCCTTGTGATCGTGCTGCTCTACATTTTTCCGTTGGTTGCCCGGGTGAAAAACACCAATTTTGCCATGGTGAAGAATTCCTTCCTGATTGGCATTCGCTACCTGTTTTGCACGATCCTGGTCTTTGCCATTCACTTTGCCATGTTCTTCGCCGTGGTCGCCCTGTATACCCCTCTGATCATCTTCGGCGAGGGGCTGTGCGCCCTGGTCAGCTCTTATCTGCTGGACAAAGTGATCAACGCCTGTTCCGGCGAACCCGGCGAAGAAGCGGGTGAGGCTCAATGAAGCTTTCACCGGAAGAACGCCGCCGACATCGGGAACAGTTTCGGCACATGTCCGGAGGTAAGAAGCTGGAGCACATCTGGCTGTATTATAAGCTTCCCATATTCTTATCCCTGCTCATTCTTGGCTTGCTGGTCTCTGGCCTTCACCGGGCGATCACGGAAAAAGAACCGGCGGTGTATCTTGCCTGTCTGAATGTATCCATGGGCGAGGATCTGGAAACCACCCTGACAGAGGACTATATCCGCTTCCGGCACCAAGACCCCAGAAAGCACCAGGTGGCCCTCTACCGGAATCTCTATTTATCAGAAGCCCCCGCCGCCTCCGACCATGAATACGCCTACGCCTCCAAAATGAAGCTGTTTGCGGACATCAACGCAAAGCAGCTGGACCTGGTCCTGATGAACCGGGAGGCTTACGACTTCTGCTCCCAAAGCGGCTTCCTCATGGACCTGTCCGGCATGGCAGACGACCAATTCCTGACTGCTCCCCAGCTCAATGCCATCGAACTGACCCTGCTCCCCCTATTTAGGGCCGCCAACTTTTCCGGCAAGGTCTATCTGGGCATCATCGCCAACACCCCACGGCCGGAAGAATGCCGGCAACATTTAGACTATATTCTCTCTGAAACCGCCCAATAACCCAAAATATGCTCCCCCTATGTTGACAGTGATTTTTATTTCACGGTCTCTCATAGAGGGAGCATGTCTTCTCTTTTTCAGAATGTATTTTTCTGAGGGGCGTATTTTGTAACACGCCCTTGCCTAGAACATTAGGATGTGAACCAGCAAGCAGTCCCGATTACTCGATTGCCTGGAATTCCTGATTGATTTTATCCAGCAGTTCCGGGGTGCTTCCAACTTCGGGGAACGCAAGAACTTTGCGATATGTCATGCCATAGCAAAGCTTCATCTGAGGATTGGTCGTGCTGCCCGGAAAATATTTCTCCATGACTTTCTTTGCCTCCTCGTTGCGGAAAAGGTCTTTGACTTTGCTGTCGATGCTATACTTACGACTCTCACGCGGTGCCGCCGGTAGATCTTCACGGTTGCCGCGGAGGCGTTGCCCGCATTGTCCGTCGCAACGACGGTATATTCCGCTCCCGCGTCATTGTTGCCGCCGTCGGGTGCGGGAAGAGAATAGAAAGAGCTGACTGCTTGCTCCACACCGTTGATGGTCACGGACTTGACGCCGGAGGATGCTTCGCCGATCTTCGCCGGATCGCTCACGGTGAAGGTATACGCGCCCGGTCTTCCAACGATGACATCCTCGACGGTGTAGCTCTCGCCGTCATTCAAAACCTCCATCACCGGTGCCGCCGTGTCCTTTTCCAGCAAATGATCGCACACGGTACAGCGCTTCTCCTGAATGCCCCAGTCGTCTGGGATGTGCTTTCCGTTTCGCTTGGACATCTCCGCCGCCGGGTCGCGCGCCTGACATTTCATGCACGCCCAGATGTGGCATGACTGCCGGGTTACCCAGCCGAAGTCGTGTTTTCCGTTGCAGGGGTCGTCGATCACTGTCATTTCCAGCACGTTGATCGCCCAGCCATAGTTCTGTACATACGGAAGTGTCAGCAGCTGCATATCGATGAGCCCATTCTCATCAGGGATCAGGGTTTCATAAAGGTTCCAGAAGTAAGAATATTCGTCATCGCGGCTGAGGGCGCGCGCCTCCAACTTCAGCTTCACCAGCTTTCCCTTGTATGAGCCGATCCTGATCTGATCGTTCGTCGCGATCGACGGATCCGTCACGAGCTCCTCCGTATTGTAAACAAGGTCGCCGAAGCCGATTGCCGACGTGCTCGAGTTGGTGAAGTGGTATAGGGACGACAGGTTCAGGGTAGCGTCGGTGATGGTGATGTCCCGGGCGGGGACATACTGGCCTCCGCCGATTCCGGCCGCAAGCCTGCCGCCGCTGGCGTTTACCGTGCCGGAGTAGAAGTACAGCCGCTCTCCGGCGCCTCCATGGATGGCTTTTCCAGAGTATCCATAGCAGCCGGCTCCTATGCCCGCGCCGTTCACGCCGCCGGTGATGTGCAACGGCTTTCCGTGGACAAGGCACGCCGCGATTTTGCGCCGTGCGCTTTCGTAAATCGCCTGCACCGTGGACCGGGAAACATCCATCTGCGCGGCGCATTGCGCATGGGTCTGCTGCTCCAGGTCCACCAGACGGATGACCTCGTATTCGTCCAGCGTCAGCAGGATCGGCGCTGCGCCGCATCGCCCCTTGGGGCAGAAGGCGTCGACCTGCGGCCTGCCGCAAATCCGGCGGCGCCGTGGCGGTCTTGACATCTGTACGCCCCCTCCTTTTCCGGTATAGGCCAATTGTAACCCAGCGCTGCAAAAGAATCAAGACGGAGCGGCCGGACGGCGGGCGCGGGCCTGTAAAAATGAAGCGGCCCGGCCTGAGACGCGGGCGGCTTTCAGGCCGGGCCGCCGCCGGAGACCCGGCGCCGCCGGACCGGAATCTGAATCTTGTAGATAAACTGCTTTGAATGGTTGAGCGGGAATTGCGTCAGGACCTCGCAGATGTAGTCGCCGCAGGGCAGCAGATTCTGCTTTTGCAGCTCCGCGTATAATTTGCCCGCGTACGCCGCCTCCAGCGACGGATCGTCCGACGCCACGGACAGATACATATTCTGCGGCAATGTGCGGAGACTGCCGGTGTCCGGATACAGATCGTCCACAAAGATGAAGGCAGACTGCGACGCGTAGGTGCCGCGCATGAAGTTCTCCCTGTCCATGAGCGTGCCGACGTTGATGAAATAAGACGGAGGGAGCTTTTTTTCGTGGAGATAGTTCTGCATATAGCGCAGCATGTTTTCATATCCCCGGTAGCCCTGCGCAAAGAAGTCAAATTCCGTCTGCTGCACATCCAGCTTTCTCTCCGCGACATATTCGAAAAATACCTGCCCGAACGGCGGCAGCGCGTTCAGCGTCTGGAGGTTTTTCTGAATGCGCAGGAGATTGTTCCGGCTGACCGAGGAATGGTAAATTTCCTCCGACAGGGCGCCGATCTGTTCGTCCAGAATCTGCAGCAGGCTTTCCTCCGACGACAGCTCGAATATCTCGCGGATTTTCCGGAGAGACAGATGGCAGCTTTTCAGCGCCCGGATCAGATCGAGCTTTGCGCACTGATCCCATGTATAATAGCGGTAACCGGTTTCCGCGTCCATATACTGGGGCTCTAAAAGCTTATTTTTAGAATAAAGTCTTAGCGTCTGTGTGCTGATGTGATTCAGTTCGGCCATTTCACCAATTTTCAGAAGCGTATTTAGACTATTTTGCATAAAGGCACCCCTCTCCACCTGATTCTATCACGAATCAGGTCAAATAGCAAATTGTTCTTGACTTTATACTTACTGTAAGGTGTAAGATTGTTTCATCGGAGAAGTCCGGACAGGAATACATTTTGATCAAGGAGGTACATGATGGAAAGAAAAATTACATTCGCGCAATACGGCTGCGGAAAAATGGGGAAATACCTGATTCGTTATGCAATTGAAAAGGGCGCAGACTTGGTTGCCGCCTTCGATGTGAACCCCGCGATTCTCGGAAAAGACGCGGCGGAGATTGTCGGCGGCTATCCCGATACCGGCGTCAAAATCGCAGATGCCGGGCAGGCAGATGAAATACTCGGCGCGCTCAAGCCGGACGTCTGCATCATTGCGACCAGAAGCACGGTGGCGGAGCTTGAACAGATTTTCACGGTCTGCGCGAAGCACGGCGTCAATGCCATCACGACCTGCGAGGAAGCGCTGTATCCGTGGAATTCCTCTCCGGCGCTCACGCACAAGCTGGACGCGCTCGCCAAGCAGGGCGGCTGCACCTTAACCGGCGTCGGCTACTGCGACCTTGTCTGGGGCACCATGGTGACCAATCTGGCCGGCTCCTCCTTTAAGATCACCAAGATTCTGGGCAGCAGCTGGTACAACGTCGAGGATTACGGCATTGCGCTTGCCGAGGGCCACGGGGCGGGCTTCACGCCGGAACAGTTTGAAAAAGAAATTGCAAACATCAACGCCATGCCGGCGGAGGAGCTGAAGGAGCTTGTGGAAAGCGGACAGTACGTTCCCTCCTACATGTGGAATCAGAACGGCTGGCTTTGCAGCAAAATGAACCTTCACATTACCGCGCAGACGCAGAAATGCTATCCGACCACCCATACCGAGGACCTTTTCTCCAAAACGCTGAACGCCACCATCAAGGCCGGCGATCCGACCGGTATGCGCGCGGTTGTGACCACCGAGACGGAGGAGGGCATTACGTTCGTGACCGAGTGCGTGGGCAAGGTGTTCGCGCCGGACGAATTTGACCGCAACGACTGGACCTTCATCGGCGAGCCGGAGACCACGGTTTCCGTCAACAAGCCGGCGACCGTGGAGATGACCTGCGCGACCATCGTCAACCGGATTCCGCAGCTGATCGACGCGCCTGCCGGATATGTGACGACCGACAGGTATCCGTACAATGAATACTGTGTGCATGCGCTGAACACCTATGTCAAATCCAAATAAGCCAATCAAAATGACGTGAATGGGGCGGCGGCACGGCGATAGCTGTGCCGCCGCCCCGTTTCCATGCAGTCTCCGCCTGCGCCCGGCGCGCCGCAGACGCCCCGGCCCGCCTGGCCATATGACCGGGCCGGGCAACACGAAAAGCCGTACGGGTTTTTGGAAAAGTTAGAGGACATGTCCGCCCGCGGCGTGCATTTGCGCGGAAGGCCACGCCCGTTTTTGTGCAGAACAGACAGATTTTAGGTGCAAAAAATATTATTTTGTCATAAATTATAAAAAACATATGGACAAACTGCGTTTGATTCGCTATAATGAACAAAAAAGAACAGAAGGGAACAGGTGTTCACACAAATGAAAGGAGGCGGCACACATGCTGCCTGCGGAACGCCGCGAGAAGATGATCTCCCTGCTCAAGGAACAAAAAATTGCCACCACCGAAAAGCTGGCTGAGGCGCTGAATGTCAGCTGCATGACTGTCCGCCGGGATCTGGAAATCTGCCAGCAGGAGGGACGGGTGCAGCGGTGCCACGGCGGCGCGATCATCAGCCGGAGAACCGTGCTGGAGGCGTCGTACGACCAGAAGGTTTCCGTCGGCCGGGAGCAGAAAAAGGTTCTGGCCAAGCTGGCTGCGCAGCTTGTCGAGCCGGGGATGACGGTGTATCTGGACGCCGGAACCACCACCTATTTTCTGGCCGAGGAGCTGGCGGAGATCGAGAAGCTGACCGTTATCACCAACGATCTGAAAATCGCCCTGCGGATGACCGATTCCGCCGCGGAGGTGGTCGTCCTGGGCGGCAGGGTGCAGAAGCGCACCGGCAGCATGATCGGCGGCACCACGCTGGAGCAGATGGCCGGACTGCGCGCCACCGTCGCGTTTGTGGGCGCGGCCTCCATCGACGAGCGCCTGACTGCGATGACGCCGACGCAGGAGAAGGTTTTGCTGAAGCGCTCCATCCGCTCGATTGCGCAGAAAAGCTATCTGATTACGGACGCGTCCAAATTCCACAGCACCGCTTTGTACTGTGTGGATCACCTGATGGATTACGACGGGGTGATTACGGACGCTGTTTTCACGGAAAGCGAGCGGCGTCTTCTTGGAAAAAGGACGCGGCTGATTACCCCGGAACAGAACCTGCCCGGGAAATAAAGGAGGAGAAAAACTGTGCCGAAATGTATTGTTATCGCGGACGACCTGACCGGCGCGAACGCCACCGGCGTGCTTTTGAAAAAGAACGGCTTTGACACGCTGACGCTCCTGCGGGAGTCTATGGAAAAGGCGGCGGCGCTTCCAGCCTGCGACTGCCTCATCACGCCGACAGACAGCCGGGCGATTCCTGCGCAGGAGGCGTACAGGCGCGTGGCCGACACCCTGACCCTTTTGAAGAGCCGGGAGGTGTGCCACTATGCCAAGCGGATTGACAGCACGCTGCGCGGCAATCTGGGCAGTGAAACAGACGCCTTTCTGGACGTGCTGGGCCCGGCGTATATGGCGGTCTGCGTGCCCTGCTTTCCGTCCTCCGGCCGCGTGATCATCGGCGGCCATCTTCTGGTCAACGGCGTGCCCCTGCGGAAGACGGAGGCGGCGCGCGACCCCAAATGCTCGATTCACATCTCCAACGCTGTGGAGCTGTTCCGCAGCCAGAGCCGCTACCGCACGCAGGCCGTTTATCTGGACGCTGTGCACGACGGGCCGGAGGCGCTGGGGCGCACAATCCGGGCGCTGCGGGACACGGGCGTGCGGAATCTGGTCGTGGACAGCGTGACGCTGGAGGATATGGAGACCGTGGTGCAGGCCCTGCTTCTGGAGGGAATTCCGGCCGTGTCCGTCGACCCCGGTCCCTTCACTGCGATTCTGGCAAAGCATCTGCTGCCCGCTGCGCAGGCCGAAAGCGACGCGAAGATTCTCTGCGCCATCGGCTCGGTCAACGGCGTCGCCGGAAATCAGACGCGCCGGCTGCTGAAGACGCTGCCTGTGGAGGCGGAATATATGGACATTGCGGCCGTGCTGGAGGGCGGCGACGCCCGGGAGGCGGAGATCCGCCGCCTGAGTCAGGCGCTCCTGTGCCGCCGGGAGGCGGGCAATATTCTGGCCGTGATCGGGTGCGGGATCGACCCGGAAAAGCGCGTGCCCTTTGAGCCGTATCTGGAAAAGACCGGGCTGGACGCCGAGGCGCTGTCCGAGCGGATCAACACCGCCTTCGCGGAGGTGACCATGGCCGTCGTGCTGGCGGACGCCCGCTTCAAGGGCATTTACTCCACCGGCGGCGACATCACCGCGGCCATTCACCGCGCGGCCGGAACCGTCGGCCTGCGGCTGCTTGCGGAGGTCGTGCCGCTGGCCGGATACGGAATCGCCATGGGCGGCCGGCTGGAGGGACGCGCCTTCATCAGCAAGGGCGGCATGGTGGGGGATGAAAACGCCATGGTCACGTGCGTCAGTTATCTGCAGGAGCATATCGTTTAGAAGACCATTTCATGAAAGAAAGGAAATAAACAATGAGACCGTTGATTGCAATTCCCATGGGCGACGCCGCTGGCGTCGGCCCGGAAATCATCCTGAAAACGCTGGCTGCGGAGGAAACGCAGGCCTCCGCCCGGTGCCTTGTCATCGGCAGCCGGAAGGTGATGGAACATGCCATGGGCTACCCCGGGATGCCCCGTCTGACTGTGCACGTCGTTCAGTATCCGCAGGAGGGCGACTTCCGGCCCGGCATTCTGAATCTTATTGATCTGGATAACATTGATATGCGCACCTTCCAGGTCGGCCAGGTCAGCGGAACATGCGGAAAGGCCGCCTATGCGTACATCGAAAAGAGCATAGAGCTTGCAAACGCACACCAGGTTGACGCGGTGGCCACGCCGCCGATCAATAAAGAATCTCTGAAGAAAGGAGGTATTCCATTCATCGGTCACACGGAAATCTTCGGCGCGCTGACGCACACAGACGATCCTCTGACCCTGTTTGAGGTCCGGAATCTGCGGGTCTTCTTCCTGACGCGGCATGTCTCACTGCGGGAGGCGTGCGATCTTGTGACCAGGGAGCGGATTGTCGACTATGTCGTCCGCTGCACGCAGGCGCTGCGCAAGCTGGGCATCACAGAGGGAACCATGGCCATTGCCGGGCTCAATCCCCACAGCGGCGAGCACGGTTTGTTCGGCGACGAAGAGGTCCGGGAGATTTTCCCCGCGGTGGAGGAGCTGCAGAAGCGGGGCTATCAAGTGGCCGGACCCATTGGCGCGGATTCAGTGTTTTCCCAGGCGCTCCACGGCAAATACAACAGTGTACTCAGCCTTTATCACGATCAGGGACATATTGCCACCAAGACGCTGGATTTTGAGCGCACGATTTCCATCACGGCCGGTATGCCCATCCTCCGCACCTCCGTGGATCACGGAACGGCGTTTGACATCGCCGGTACGGGCGCTGTGAGTCCAATCAGCATGCAGGAGGCCGTGCGCCTCGCGGTCAAATACGCACCGGCCTTCCAGCAGGCACAAAGCTGATGCGCGCATGACGCGCACAATTTAGTAAAAAGAAGGGAGAGACATCCATGTCTGGCACACAAATGCTCATTGCATTGTTTATCGGTATCGTTCTTCTCATTCTGCTGATCCTGAAGACAAAAGTTCACGCATTCCTTGGCCTGATTATCGCGGCAGTCGTCATCGGTCTCGTGGGCGGTATGCCCGCCGCGGACGTCCCCAAGTCCATCATCAGCGGCTTCGGCGGCACGCTTGGCAGCATCGGCATCATCATCGGCTTCGGCGTCATGATGGGGCAGATCTTCGATAAGACCGGCGCCGCGGAACGGATGGCGCTGAGCTTCATCAAGCTCTTCGGCAAGAAACGGGAGCATTGGGCCATGGCCCTCACCGGCTTCATCGTTTCCATCCCCATTTTCTGCGATTCCGGCTTCGTCATTGTCAGCCCCATCGCCAAGGCAATTTCCAAGAAGACCCGCAAGTCCATTGTTGCGGTCGCCGGTCCTCTGGCTGCCGGACTTGTGATTACCCACTCGATTGTTCCGCCCACACCCGGCCCGCTGGGCGTCGCCGGTACCTTCGGCGTGGACGTCGGCAAGTTCATTCTGCTGGGTATTGCGATTTCCATCCCCATGACCATCGCCACCACGCTGTACTGCCAGTGGCTGGGCAAGCGTCTCTATCAGCTTCCCGCGGACAACGAGGAAGGCTGGGAGCGGCCCAAGCAGATCGCGGAAGCCGGCGAGATGGATGTGCTGAAGCCCTCCCGGGTTCTGCCCTCCGCCTTTGAGAGCTTCCTGCCCCTGGTTTTCCCCATCATTCTGATTCTCCTGAACAACATCTTCTCCGCGGCCGGCATTGCCGAAACGACCTTCGGCAAGATCGTCGCCTTCCTGGGCACCCCGATCATCGCCGTGGGCATCGGCCTGCTGCTGGCGATCTTCGTCCTCGGCCGCAAGATGGATCGGAAGACGATTCTGGCTGAAATGGACGCCGGCATCAAGTCCGCCGGCATCATCATTCTGGTTACCGGCGGCGGCGGCGCGCTGGGTCAGATTCTGAAGGACAGCGGCACGGGCACCTATGTGGCGGAGCTGCTGGCCCAGACCCACATTCCCATTATCATTCTCCCGTTCCTGATGGCGACGCTCGTCCGCTTCGTGCAGGGCTCCGGCACCGTGGCGATGGTCACCGCCGCCGGCATCTGCGCGCCCATCATCCAGGCCGCCGGCGCGAACATGATGCTTGGCGCGTTCGCCGCCTGCGTCGGCTCCCTGTTCTTCAGCTACTTCAACGACAGCTACTTCTGGGTTGTCAACAACCTCATGGGCTTCAAAGACACCAAGGAGCAGATTCGCAACTGGTCCGTCACATCAACGATCGCATGGGGCGTCGGATTTGTGGAGCTGCTGATTCTAAGCATCTTCATGCACTGAGTCCCCGGTGCTGAACGTTTTGAAGACTTTCCCGGCAGGGTAACGTCTGAAAACAGGCGCCGTTGGCCGGCAGGACATGTTCTGATCGAATTGAGGCAGAAAGCAAGGGATGCCGCAGAAGCTCTGCGGCATCCCGTTTTTAAGGAAAAGCCCGGCGGGACGCCGGGCTTTTCCTTCACTGTTCAGTTCAGGCGGTGTGCTTCGGGTCCGCTCCAGCGGCGCCCTCTCCCGTGTCAAAGTCGCGCCCGGCAAGACCGTCCCGCCGGAGCATGGTGTCCAGCACGTCCTCGTCGGTTTCGGCGTCCAGCGCGTCCGCCGAGAAGAGCTTGTCCAGCTGGACGCGGAAGGCGTTTTCCAGCGTTTCCAGAGATCGAATGATGGATTTCTTTGCCGCGTCAATGTTCTCGCCGCTGATGCCCTGCTTTTCAAGGGTGGCGTAATTGCGCAGAAGCTTCAGCGCCGTGGGCAGGTAATAGCCCATGAATGTTTTCAGCTGCGCCGTTTTTTCGGGCTTTTCCTGGGCAATGCGGAAAATTTTGGCGCAGGTATCTTCAATCGAACGGGTCAGCTCAGACACACGCGCATCCGCAATTTCCGCGTCCAGTGCACGCAGCTGGCATAGACATAACCGGTCTCCTCTGCATCTGTCAAGGGGAAGTAGACACATTGGAAAACCCATGTAATATCGCAGTCGCCTTTTCCTTCTGCTCGGGCATGATGACAGCCCCCTTTCATGGTCAATTTTCGCATTACACCATGGAAGAGGGCTTGCGTCAGTATATTTCAGATGCATTTTCTGAAAATTATGCTATATATTGCCTGCCGATTGACAGGAGCAGTGCGTTGAAAAAAGCTCTCCGTGCTGGGCGATTGAGGCGCACTGCAGTCCCTGTGGAACGGGAAACGCAAGTTTCCCGACAGTCTGAAGCAGTATCTAACCGTTTTATGAAAAAACAGTATCAGTAGGCGTTCAGACTGCCTTCCGGCGCACTGGTCTGCCCATAGGTTTTGAATCGTTCCATGACTTTATGGATTTGTTCCTCGGTCAGAATGTTCATCCGCCCGGCACACATGCACTGCCACTGCAGTCTGGCCAAATCTTCCAGATTGCAGGCCAGGCTGAAGGCCTTGCTCAGATCCACGCCGGTGGCGACCAGACCGTGGTTCGCCAGCAGGACTGCTTTGCCTCCATTGCAGGCGGCAACCGCTTTTTCCGCCAGTTCTGGCGTACCGAAGGTCACATACTCGCACAGCGGAATCTCATGGCTACCGGAACCGGCGATCACATAATGGACCGCCCGGATGGGTTCGCCCATACAGGCCAGGGTCGTGGCGTAGTTGGAATGGGTGTGTACAACCGCGCCGCAGCTTTCATCCTTGTTTATCCGGTAAAAACCAAGATGCATCCCACTTTCACTGGAGGGCTTGCGGCTGCCTTCTATCACATTTCCATCGAGATCCAAAATCACAATATCATCCGCAGTGATGTCAAAATAGTTGACACCGGAAGGTGTGATCGCCATCAGTCCAGCCTGCTTATCACAGATGCTGATATTGCCAGCAGTTCCATGGCTCAGTCCTGCCGCGCTCATTTTTCTTCCATATTCCGCAATCAACGCTCTTTCTTGTTCCATCCGCATATGATTACCACCTTTGCTCATGCACTTTCTTATTTATAGGCTCGTCATTTCGATGCATTTGCCGCAATGGCGATCGCGTCCCAAACGGACGCAAAGGGCGGCGCGTAGCCCAGATCCAAAAATCCCAGTTCCTCTGTGGTCATTCCCTGATCGATGGCGCAGGCAAAGGTATCGATCCGCCACGCAGCCTCCTTCGCTCCCATGATCTGCGCACCCAGTAGAATATGATCCTCCGGCCTGTAACACAGCTTCACTGCCAGAGTTTGGGGATTGGGATAATACCGTGCATGGGACCAAGTTTGGACGGTCACTGTCTTATAGGGAATGCCGTTGGCTTCACACTCGCCCTGACCCAGTCCGGTTTTCGCCAGTTCCAGGCCCATACAGCGCAGCATGGAGGTCCCCAAGGCTCGTTTGAATTCTACCGGCTTGCCCAAGACACTGTCGCCTGCTAAACGTCCCTGCTTGTTAGCGTTAGTACCCAAGGCGATCATCAGCGGTTTTTCCAGCAGCTTGTGCCAGACTGTGGCGCAGTCTCCCGCGGCGTATACGTCCGGCAGGGAGGTCTCCATGGCCGGACTTGTCAGAATCGCGCCGTTGGGCAGCTTCTTTATTTCATTCCCCAAGAAACTGGTGTTGGGTCGGATGCCAATGGAGAGGATCACCAGATCCGCATCATAGCAGCCCTGATCCGTCACAATCCATTTCACCCGGCCGACTCCCTCAAAGGAAACCACTTTTTCCGAGGTGTGCACCTGAACGCCGTGGCGCTCCAGCTCCTGCTGAACAGCCTGTCCAAACTCCGGATCGAATACGTTCAGCAGCCGATCCATGGACTCAATGATTCGTACGTTTGGGATTTTTTGCAACAGGCAGGCTTCCGCCAACTCCAGGCCAATGTAGCCGCCGCCAACGATCACTACATTGCGCGGCTTTTCCAGAATGGCCCGTTTCAGGGTCTCCGCGTGCCCCAAAGTTTTTAGCGGATAGATCCCCTTCTTCTCAATGCCCGGAATCGGAGGGATACGGGGGGATGCCCCGGTGGCCACCAGGAGCTTGTCATAGGATTCCGTCTGGTTCGCGCCCTGGGAATCTGTATAATGGATCATCTTTTGCCCGAAGTCCACCCACTGCACCGTGCATTCGGTTTTCATCAGAATTCCGGCCTTTTCAAACTCCGCCACACTGCGGATCCGGATCAAATCGATATCGTCATTCAGCCCCGCCACATAATATGGCAGACCGCAGGCACCATAGGATACCTCCCGGGTTTGTTCCAAGACAATGATTTCCCAGCTTGGGTCCTTACGCCGAACCCGGGATGCCGCGCTCATGCCGGCGGCATTGCCACCGATCACAACAAATTTCATCAGCGATCTCCTTCCTTCCTGGCCACCGGGCGGGAATAAGTCTCACTATCCTCAAAATCGATGCGCACCTTGTCTCCACAGCGCAGAGTCTCCAGATCGCAGTCCACAAGATTTGTCAGGATCCGCACGCCCTCCGCCAGGTTCACTGTAGCAACGACATAGGGCACTTTATCCTCCACGCTGGGGTGGAAAGGCTTGTGCATGACCACATAAGAGTACAGCACACCCTCCCTGAGTAGTTCCACCAGCTCGGCATCACTGCTCAAGCACTTCGGGCACAGATAGGCCGCCGGCCAGCGCACATTGCCACAGCAGTGGCAGCGCTGGAAGCGGAGTTTGTGTTCCCGGCACCCTTCCCAAAAGGATGCCGTGTCCGCATTGACGCGTGGCTCAAAAAATTCCATTGTTTAGCCTCCCCTTTCCAGGACCAGCGTAATGTGGCTCTGAAATACCGCGCCGTTATCACTGCAGACAATGATACCCGGCTGTTTCGTACCAGGCAAAACGCCCAGCTGCCGCTGTCCGCAGCGGCCTGTCAGCTGCATAAACGCCTCTGCTACCGGAGTCAACCCCATGAAATATCCTTCTGAGAGCATACCCCCAGAAGTATTTACGGGAAGGGAGCCACCGAGCCCCAGCCGCTGGCGAGTCAGGAACTGACGGACATCCTCCCGGGGGAAGAAGCCGTAGTCCCGCAGCGTTGCCTCTACCGTATAGGTAAAACAATCATAAAGCTCACAGGCATCCACATCTTGGCAGGTAATTCCAGCCATGCGGAACGCCTGGGCAGATGCCATCTTCGCAGCACTTTCCGGATCCTCTACCTCCAGCCGGAATGGAGATACCGGCTGGTTGGCGCTGCCAAATCCCCGGATCACCGCATAGGGATGTCCCAGCGCCTTTGCCCGCTCCACGGTGGTCAGCACGATCGCCCTGCCGCCATCACTGCTGGGAGTCGCATCCAGTAGCCGCAGCGGCTCCGCAACCATGGCGGAGGCATAGTAGGCGTCGTCATCCAGCGGCTTTCCATACATAGCAGCCCGAGGATTCAGGCAGGCCCACTGGCGCTGGGCAATGGAGATCTCCTTCCAAACCTCCGGTCCGGTGCCATAGGTGTCCATGGCCCGGCGGGCCTGCATGGCGTATTTGGACATGGTGCTCAGGTCACCGAAAGCCGCCAAATCATCGGTAGCCTTTCCACTGGACAGTTCCTTTACAAAGCTTCGCCGACCGCTACGGGCATTGTCACCATAAGAGATCACCACATGCCGGCACAGTCCGGAGCTGAGCAAACCAATGCTGTTGTACAGCCAGCCCCGGGTGCAGTGGGTTTCCTGTCCGATGACGCTGGGCCGGATGCCCAGCTGCTCCGCCACGGTAAAGGCTGTTACATCATAGTCACCCGCCAAGGCTTCAAAATGGCGGTAAAGGAACATAGCGTCCACTTCGTTTTTCTCAATCCCCGCATCCACCAGAGCGTTGCGGATAGCCTCCGTATGGAAGCTGATAGCCGTTCGGCCAAGTATCTTGCCCTGGGGGGTATAGCCCACCCCCACAATGGCAATTGATTTTTTTAAGTCATCCATACGCGTTTCCTGCCTTTACTCTGCCCAGACCACTTCCGGGGCGGGAATCGTGGGGGCGTGGTAATAGGCCAGCTTTGTGGTATTCATCAAGTGGCGGTAGGTCAAGTTGTCGCTGATGGAGTTATTGCCCCAGCTGCCGCAGCCCAGGCTCATGGTCGGATGCAGGCCGTTGATGAAGTTGCCGCCAGAGGCCGCGCCGCCGGGCTGGTTAACTACCAGGCGGGATACCGGCAGCTCCAGGCCCGCGTATTCCGCGTAGTCCTCACGGTCGGTATAGATCACAGAGCTGTGGCCGGCTCCCTCCCACTGGAGATTGGCCTTGGCGTTGGCAACGCCCTCCTCGAAGGTATCGTAGGGGAAAATCTGCACCACCGGACAGAGCTTTTCACGGCGCAGGATGTTCTCTCGGGTCATTCCCAGGCTCATAAACAGCAGCAGCATGGTACTCTCGGGGATCTCAAGCCCCAGAAGCTTTGCCAGATTGCAGGGTAGCATACCCACATGGGCAGGGTCGGTCATACCGTTTTCTTTGAACAACACTTTGGCCAAGCCTGGTGCCTTGTCCTCCGGTAGCAGATAAGCCCCCGTTGCCTGGAAGGCCTCCAGAAGAGCGTCTACTTTATCTCTGGGAACATGGATGGCCTGCTCACCGGTGCAGGGCATACCGTTGTCATAGGAGCGGGCGTTGGTAATCTGGGCGGCGGCCTTGGCAAAGTTCGTATAATCCGGGGCGATGACCACCTGTACGTTGCCGGGGCCGACGCCGAAGGAGGGCCGGCCGCTGGAATAGGCGGACTTGACCATTGCCGCTCCGCCGGTTGCTACCACTACGTCCACCTTGCCCATCAGCTCCTGGGTCAGAGCCATGGAAGGCTCCTCCACAATCTGCACCAGATTTTCCGGAGCGCCCAGCTGCTTCAGTGCGGTGTTGATCAGATTCACGCCATGACGGGTCACATTCTTGGTGCGGGGGTGTGGAGAGACGATCATGGCATTACGGCACTTGATGATGTTCATGCCGTTGCTGACCGTGGTGGAAACGGGATTTGTGGTAGGTACCAGCGCCGCCACCACGCCCAGAGGCTTGGCAAAGGTCGCCAGCTTTTCCGCCGGGTCGTAGTCGATCATGCCCACAGACTTCTTATCGTGGAGGAAATGCCAGGCACCCAAAGTGCAGCGCTGTAGCTTGACGATCTTGCTGTCCACCCGGCCGTAGCCGCTCTCTTCCACTGCCTCCCGAGCCAGCATCTCCGCGTTGACGTGGATGATTTTGCCCATTGCCTTCACCAGAGCATCCACCTGCTCCTGGGTATAGCCTTCCACAATGCCTTGAGCCTTTCTGGCTTTGGCAATCAGCTTCTCAATATAACTTAACTCAGCCATTGCGTCAATCTCCTTTCAATAATAGCACAATTTCAGTAGCCGTATCAGCGGTATTGTGTTCCTTATTTGCGTAATTTTTTCTGTTTCCCAGCCTCCGGCAGCACACCTGCATTCCGGCGCACAGCAGCGCGAAGGCTGCGCACATACCCAGGCACAGCGCCAAAGCGGAGTTGTAGTTTCCGGAGACATCATACATCCATCCCAAGATCCCTGTGGAGAAGGAGGATGCCAGCGTTGCTAACATCATCACCATTGAAAACGCCTTGGGATAGTCACTGCCCCGGAAGAATTTGCGGGTTAGCAGAGGCGGCGTGATGATCGCCAGAGCCATGCCTACGCCATAGCATAGGCTTCCCACGGTCATTGCCCAGATGTTGCCGCTGTACAGCAGCAAAAATGCCGGGATGCAGAAGGCGAAGCCCACGGCGCAGGCCCACTTGAGACCCTTGGAATCGTTGATCTGCCCCAAAAGCACCTTGCCCGCCGCGTTGGAGATCATGGAGCAGGACACCAAAAACGCGCCAGTGGTCATGGTCTTTCCCATGGAAATGGCGTAATTTACGATCTGTGCGGAGAAGCCGACGCAGAACAGTGTTACCCCCGCAGCCAGGAACAGGGCACTCAGCAGTGCCAGTCTGGCTGCCTTCCCCATTTCCAGAGGCTGTTCCTCAGGCTCCTCTGCACCGCGCTGGATACCGTAGGGCTGGCGGCCGACCATTTCCGGCTTCAGCCGCACCACGAACACCGTCATGGGCAGAATCATTCCCGCACATACCGCCGCCGCGATAGCATAGCCCATCCGCCAGCCCCAGAGGGAAATCACCCGTTCAAAGGCCATATTGCAGATCATTCCCAGAAGCCCGGAAAACGCGGCGGAAACGCCGATGGCCAGTCCCAATTTCTCGTGGAACCAGTTGGCCAGAATAATGGGTTCGGAGGTGGTCAGCAGCATGGCCGAGGCAATGCCTAAGAAGAAGGACGCAGCGTACCACTGCCAAAGCTGTTGGAAAAGGCTCATCAGCCCGATGCAAAGCGCCATCACCACCGCGCTGATGGAAAGCGTCAGCCGGGTGTCATACCGGTACAGCACCTTTCCCACAAAGGGCAGCAGCATGCACGATGACAGCCCCGCCACTGTCTTATAGAAAGAGATGCCTCCCACTGGAAAGCCCAAATCCTGGCTGACCGCCGTGAAGAACAGCCCCATGGTATTCATCACAACGCCCATGCTGCCGCCCTGCATCATGCAGCAGCCCAGCAGCACCAGCCAGGGCCGCAGGCTTTTTCTGTCAAGCGTAAGACTGTTCAAGGATTTTCTGCGCCTCCTTCCAACTCAGAGGAGCGCGTTCATTGGCATAACGGCGGTCCAGGGATTTCTCTGCTACCGCCCCCAGGGACTCCCAGGCAATGCCGAATTGGGACATTTTCAGATCAGCCACACCGCAGTCATCCATCAGTTTTCCAGCGCATCCAAAACGCCCTGAGGGGATGGTTCCGCGCCCAGAGCCAGAGCCAGAGCCTTCATCCGTTCCCGGTAAGCCTCTTGCCTAGCGCAGTGGCCCAGATAGGCTCGGCTGATGAGAATCAGCCCCGCGCCATGGGTCAGTTCAGGATAAAAGCCGGACAGGGAGTGCTCCAGGGAATGCTGGGCGGTCAGAGAACTGTGGGTCAGGCACATTCCCGCCTCGGTACTGGCCCAAGCCATTTCCGTTCTGGCTTCCATATCCTCCCCCTGGGCAACCGCCCTAGGCAGGTACGATGTTACCCGGCGGGCAGCGTCCAGACAGATTAAATCACTCAACGGTGTCGCAGCCCGGCTTAAGTAGCATTCCACCACATGAAACAGCGCGTCAAAGCCCTGATACGCTGTCAGTTTTGGGGGCACGCTGCGCATTAGCTCCGGATCAACCACACTGATGGTCGGAAAACTCCACGGCGTCCCAAAAGATACTTTTTCATTGCGTTCCGGGTAAGAGATCACGCAGCCCGCATCCGCTTCCGAGCCGGTACCGGCTGTGGTGGGAATGGCGATTAGCGGCAGGGGTTTATTCTGAAGGGGAAGGCCCTTTCCAGAGCCATCACGCACATAGTCCCAGCAGTCGCCGCTGTTTACGGTCATCACCGCGATGGCCTTCGCCGCATCAATGGCACTGCCGCCGCCCAGAGCCACCAGGAAATCGCAGCCGGCCTGTCTGGCCAGAGCCGCGCCATCCATGACATTAACCCGGGTGGGATTGGGGCATACCTTGTCATACAGGGTATATTCCGCACCGCCCAGGGCCAGTTCCCGGCACAACCGGTCGAGATAGCCCAGATGTTTGACGGATCTGCCGGAAGTCGTCACAACCAATGCGTGATGTCCAGGAAGCTGCTTTTTATGCAGCTGGTTCAGCACACCCAACCCAAACAGAATGTCGGTCGGCAGATAATATCGGTAATTCATAAACGCCTCGTTTCTTTACCGTGCCCCCCGGACTGACATATTATGGAATTATCTCCACAAAAATCCGAAGAAAACACCTTGTGATTCCACATATTCTGTGGTACTATTGTTGTAGACTTGAAGAGAGGATGATTCATAATGCTTTCGTTCCAGCGCAGAGAAGAAATTAAGCGTCTGCTCTTACAGCAAAAATCCGTTACTGTTGGCGAGATCGCCCGGCAGTTCCAGGTCAGTGATGAGACCATCCGCCGGGATTTGGCAGTGCTCTGCAACGAGGGCTTCTGCACCAAAACCTACGGCGGCGCATCCCTGGCAGCGCGAAGCACCTCCGCCATTGCCTCCAGCATTAAAAAGAATCTTCGTGTGGCGGAAAAGAAGCGGATTGCGGAAATCGCCGCTACCCAGATCAAACCCAAGGACTGCATTTTCCTGGATCATTCCACCACAGCGGCAGAACTGTGTGCTGAGATACGGGATTTGGAACTGACAGTGGTGACCAATTCCCTATGGGTGATCCGGGAACTTTCCAACCAAGAAAACATCGATCTGGTGGTGACCGGAGGCAATGTCCGGGTCCCGGAACAGGGAATGTTCGGGGCCGAAGCCCAAAACTTTTTGCGGCACCACTATTTTGACAAGGCTTTCTTTTCTTGCCGGAGTCTGAACCTGACCAAGGGTGTCTTTGATGCCAACGAGCAGGTTGCCTCCTTCCGGCAGGTTTTGAGCGAGCAGAGCGTCTGCTCAATTCTCCTGGCGGACAGCACCAAATTTGGGGTACCCGGGTTTGTGCACATTATACCCTATAAGGAGCTGGATGTGCTGATCACCGATTCCGCCCCCGACGCCCAATGGTCGGAAATGCTGGTCAAGAACAACGTTACCGTTCTGACCACAATGCCGGATTAAACCTTTCCACAGCGCCACGGTTGTCGCCGCGGCGCTGTTCCTCATTCAAAATAAGATTTCAGATTATACGGCGACAGTATCCCCTTGTCAGTGACGATGCCGTCCACCAGTTTCGGTGGGGTAACATCAAAGGCGGGATAGTACCCCTTTACACCGGGCAGGGTATGCTTCTGTCCCATGGACTCGGTAACCAGCATAGGATCCCGCAGTTCGATCTTCACGGAGTCAATATCGGGATGAGCAGGATTTGGGGTGCCTGTGGCAAAATATGGGATCCCCCAATACCTGGCAGCCAAGGCAATCTGGAATGTTCCCACTTTATTGACAACATGGCCGTCCATGGTGATCACGTCTGCAGCGGAGGTAAACACATCCACCTTTTTCATCTTCATGGTATAGGCAGGCATATTGTCGGTGATGACCGTAGTATCAAAGCCCATATCACTGGCCACGGAGGCTGTCAGACGGGCACCCTGGTAGTATGGCCGGGTCTCCGGACAGATCATTTTGACCTCGTTTCCCCGTCTGCGGCATTCCCGTAGGAGCGTGCCAATGATGGTTTCGGCAAAGCACTGGGTCATAACCATGCCGCCGTTGGGGATCTGGTCCGCCAGATGAACCGCAATCTTATCATAACGGCCATAGTTTTCATTCAGCCGTGCGATGGCGTCCTGCCGCAGCTTTTCCGGCATGTCCATCCGCCTGGTGCCGATGGCAAGCTCCCGGTTGAGCACACCCATGGCCCGCCGGGTCACGCCCTTCATCCGCTCCATGGTGGTAGGCCGAGTGTGGGACAGAGTATAGGCGGCCTTCTCCATATAGGGGATATACGCTTCCTCCGGCAGTTCCCGGGCTTCATAGGCCGCCAGAGCCATGCCCATAGCTGCGGCGGTGTAGGGGCCTCCGCTCTGGGTGACCATATCCGCGATTGCCTGAGCGACCTCCTCATGCCGGCGGCAAACTACCGATTCCACCCGAATGGGATAGATCCGCCGGTCCAGTATTTTGACGACTCCGTCTTCATACCAGGCGATATTTTCATACCGCAGTAAAAAAGCCAAGCCTTCGTCAGCTCGATACATGGATAATTCCTCCTGTCAGTTTTTCTCTGCAGCGCTCCGCAGCGCCGCGATATAGCACCGGCCCTCGACAAAGCCCTCCCGCCGGTCCAGAATAAACGCCTTTGCGGCCGTTATGCAGATCCGTTCCATCCGGATCCGGGCAGCCGGATCCTGCACATGCTCCAGATCCCTGACCTTCGCGGAGCCAACGACCCGTCGGATCACCTCGGTACCAGCGAATCCTGCGGTATCCCGCAGGATATTCGTCAGATACCAATGGATAAATTCGTCCGTGTGGAACATAACATCCTGGCAACTATCCTTCAGAATGGCTTCTGCCTCCCGGACAAAGCCATCCACCGTCTGCACGATGGTCTGCTCTATCCAGCCCTGGAACTCCGCCTTTTCGGCCTGGTCATCCATGGTCACCTCGGCGTTGGCCCAAGCAAAGACAAAGTGTGCGATAACGTTGCCCACATCATAGCCTGCGGGACCGTAAAACGCGAATTCCGGATCCAGCACCATGGTGGAGCCGGGCTTCACAAAAATGGAACCGCTGTGCAGGTCACCGTGAACCAGGCTCTGAGCTTTGGTTTGGAATATATATTTAAGCTGTGCCGCCTCCAGGCACAACGCCTGATCCTGATACAGTTCCCGGCTCACAAAGTCCTCGTTGCCGGGAAAGATCCGGTTGCGACCCGTGGGATTCCGGTAGGGATCCGTCAGCACCAGCCGCTCTGAAATGTCACACATGGTTGGGTTGAGGAACTGTCCGGTATATTTTTTCTTCTTCTCCGAAGGAAGCACCAGATCCGTGGTGCAGATCAGCGTCCGAGCCATAAATTCCGCCAGATCCACCCCCAGCGTGGGGTAGGTTTTATGGGCGATCAGGGCATAGCGCAGGTTTTCATGGTCACCGATGTCCTGCATGACCACACAGCACATCACCGGATCATACAGGTAAATCTCCGGCACATGGGAAGAGGACAGCTTCCGCTCGATCCCCAGAATTTCCGCTTCGATCCGGTTGCGGTCCGTGCTTGCCGCGTTGCCCGAGGAGCGGATCACCGTCTCCGCGTGCTTGACGATAAGAGACTTTTTTCCATCCTCTGTCGCCACCCGGTAGACATAGTTGATATTGCCATCGCCGATCTCCCGGCAGGTCAGCGTTTCGTCTCCAAAGAAGTCTGGCAGCTTTTCCCGGACATACTCAATAGTATCTTCCGTGGTCATGCTGAAATTGTGATCGTATTTTGCCATAGCTGCCTCCTTAGTCGTCCTTGCTGGACACATACGCTACAATCAGAGCAAGAGCCAGAACGCCGCCCTTGACCGCATTCAAAGAGTAATACGGGACGCCGATCATAATAAGTCCGTTATCCAGGATACCGACCAAAGTAGCTCCCACCAAGGTCCCGATGGCGTTGGGCTTGCCCTGTCCAGCAACGCTTCTACCAATAAAGACGGCAGCCAGCGCGTACATCTGATAACCCTCTGCGCCTTGGATCTGGGCGGACTGGTTACGGGAGCAGACCAACACGCCGGTCAGCGCGATGAAGAAGGCGGCGATCATACCTGCGGCAAAGCGGTACTTCTTCACAGGGATGCCGGAGAGCTTGGCCGCGGTCTTATTGACGCCGACTGCGTATATGTAACGACCATACTTGGTATAGGACAGGAACACATGCACCGCCAGGACGCATACCAGCATAATAATGATGATTGTAGGAGAGGAACCGATGGTCTTCATGATCCCGGGGATGGAGCCAATTGATTCCATTCCATTGGGACGCCGCATGCCGGCGGAAATGGCACCGCCTCCGGTATAGGTTAGGCCAACGCCCTGTAGCACGAACATCATGGCACAGGTGGCCAGCAGATCGGGAATCTTGCACTTGATGATCAGGAATATGGTGACGCACTGCAACAGCATGGTCAGCACTACGGTGATGAGGGTGGCGGGTAGCAAGTCCATGCCATACCACAGCGCGAAGCTCATCACAAAATAGCCGGAAACCGATGCCAGCGCGCCGGCTGCCAGGTCAAAGCCGCCAACCGCCAGAGTGACAGTCAGAGACATGGCCAGCACCGTATTGATGGAGATGGACCGCAGAATGGTCTCAAAGTTGCCAACGGACAGGAATCCCGGAGCCAGCACGGAAAACAGCACGATCAGTACAAAAATGGCGATTACAGCCGCCCAGTTCGCGATGAAGCTGATGGCACTGAGGGCGTTTAATCTTTTATTCATTATCTTTTCCCCCTGTGGAATAGAACATAATTTCATCTTCGGTGGTATCGGCGGTCACAAGTTCCGCCGTCACGCAGCCGCCGTACATCACATAAGTCCGGTCTGTAATGGCCATGATCTCAGGAGTCTCACTGGTCACATACAGCACGCATTTTCCTGCCGCCGCGATGTCCTGGATCAGCTGAAAAATATCATGTTTTGCTCCGACGTCCACACCTTTTGTGGGTTCGTCAAAAATGTAAACCTCACAATCCGCCGCCAGCCATTTGCCAACGGCCACTTTCTGCTGGTTGCCGCCGGAGAGGAATGCCACCAACTGGGAGGCGGTGGGTGTCAAAATGCCCAGTGATTGGATATAGTTCTGGGCGTTCTGCAGCTGCTTTTTCTTGCTGAGGAAAATGCCGTTGCTGTATTTGGGCAGATTCGCCGCCGCCAGATTAAAGTAGACCGGCTCGTCCACCAGAACGCCTTCCTTGCGGCGCTCCTCCGGCACCAAGCCCAGCTTATAGCGGACCGCATCGGTGGGAGATTTAATCCGCAGTTCCTTACCGTTAAGTAGCACCTGACCGCTCCTATTGGTTCGAGCACCAAAAATAGTCTTGCACAATTCGCTTTTACCTGCGCCCACCAGTCCGCTGACACCAACGATTTCGCCCTGCCGGACATGGATGTTGACGTTTTTCAGCATTCCATCCTCATCACACAGATCTTTTACTTCAAACGCAATTTCCCCGATATCCCCTTGCACCTTGGGAAATTGCTCCTCAAAGGAACGACCCAGCATCTGATCCACAATGGACTTGATCGTTGTCTGGGAGGTGATGGGATAATCCGCCACGATCTCGCCGTTGCGCATGACGGTGATGGTACGGCAGATCTGCAGGACCTCCTGCAGCCGGTGGGAAATAAAAATCACCGCGATATTCTCGGTTTTGGTCAAATGATCCACTAAAGCAAACAGCTTCTCTGTCTCCGCGGTGCTTAAAGGAGCTGTTGGCTCGTCCAATATCAGGAAATTACAGGAGCCCTGCACCGCCCGGGCAATCAGCACCAGCTGCTTTTGTGCTAGGGACAGCTCTCCGACCTGTTTGTTTTCGTCAATGTCGATATGTAGCCGCCGCAGTGTTTCTCTTGCTGCCGAACGGATATGATTCCAGTTGATCGCTACCTTCCGTTCCATTCCGGTGATCAGCTCGTTCATCATAATATTCTCCGCCACAGTCTGGGCAGGGAACAGAGCCATGTCCACTTCCTGATAAACAATCTCAATGCCCAGCTTTTTTGCGACGCTGGGGTTACGCAGCTCCACCACGTTTCCATTCAGCAGAACCTGCCCGGTGTAGCCGGGATTTGCGCCCGCCAGAACCTTCATCAGCGTGGATTTGCCCGCGCCGTTGGCGCCTACCACCGCCCGCACATCTCCTGTTTCGATGGAGAAGTTTACATCGGAGAGCGCTTTTACACCGGGGAACTCTATGGATACGTTCCGGGTTTCAATTCTGATTTTTTCCATGGATTCCCTTCCTTTTCACTGATCGTGCCTTTTTAAGCCGCCGCTTAAAACAGCACCCAAATACAAAGCAAAACGAAAAGAGGCTGGGGCTGCGATTCCGCGCCCCAGCGCTCCTTTTTCCAGGATCAGCCAACCAGATAAGGCTTCATCCAGTCGCTGATGTGGTCATCATTAACACCATAGCCTTCAACGGACTGACCCAGATTGGTAACATTGGAGCCGGCGCTCAGCTTGTCATAGGTGACAATAGAAGGTGTCAGGTTGTAGACATCCTCAGTGGTCTCGTCCATGAGCTTCATTGCCAGAATGCGGATGCCCTGCTGGCCAATGGTGGTGAAGTCAACAGTGGCACAAGCCTGCCAGACGTTGGTACCATCCATCATGTAGTTAATGTCCTGGTTGGAAATATCCACAGAAACCATAGGCATATCGGTACGGCCGGCCTCGCTCAGGGCCACATAAGCACCGCGGGCATAAGCATCGTAGCAACACCAGATGGCGTCCGCATCGCCTTCCTTATACTTGGGCAGGGTAGCGGCCATAACGTCGGTCATAGAGGATTCTCCGTTCTTGGGGTCGGAGGGAGCCAAGACTTCGACAGTCTCAATCAAGCCCTTTTTCTCATATTCCAGGTAGGCTTCCTGACGGCGGTCAAAGGGAGAGATGCCAGGACCACGCCAGATCTTCAGGATCTTCACGGGATCGCCGGCTTCAACCTTCTCGGGGAACAGATCCAGGATGTAATCCAGCAGCATAGCGGCCATGCCCTGGTCATCCTGGAACATCTGGGTAGCGCTCTCGATGGAGGTTTTGTTACCGGAAGCGTCCACGAACTGGGTATCGAAGCAGACAACTTCAATTCCCTTGCTGACCAAATCGGTCACCAGGTCGAAAGAGGTCTCCTGGTTGCCGTGGGACAAGAACATTGCGTCATAGCCCTGGTTGGCACAGGTAGAGACGGTATCCTGAAAGCGGACGTTGTCGGTGTCGGTGAAGTAGATATCACAGGTAGCACCCAGCGCTTCCGCGGTCTCCTTCGCAGCATTGGCTGCCATCTGGAAAATGTCGGTGGAAACAACATTCAGAATGTAGGCAATCCTCTTACCCTCCAGCGGGAGTTTCTCTGTCTGTGCGGCAGCAGTTTCCTGGGTGGCGGCGGGAGCGGCTTCTTTCACGGTGGTTTCCTTGGTTTCAGTGGTTTTGGCGCAGGCACACAGACAAAGAGCAAGAGCAAGAGCAAGCGTCAAAACGAGAGCAAGCAGCTTCTTCATATTTTTTCTCCTCCTATCTATCTTATTATCAAAAGGTGTTTGCTTTTGACAATATTAGTTTACTATTATATGTGGGATTTTACAAGTATTTTTTTGTTTTATGTTGTTTTTTGTTGGACTGCAAAATATTGCTCCACGGTATTTAGCATATATAACCAAAAATGCTTATCGACTTAAGACAGCAGGCTACAAGATGTAGCGACAGCTCTGGTCAAGCGCAGGAATATCTGATTGCCCGTTATGCGGCGGTTGAAACGGAAACAGTACTCGTCCAGGTATGCCTGGAGCTTGGTGCACCTTCCGTGATATGTTCCCTGAAGGAATGCTTTCAGATTACTGATTGCCTTGTGTACCCAATGCAGATCATCTGTTTCGTATTTCTTTGCGTTCAGTTCCACACCTTCCAGATTCAGGTAGCTTTGGCAGGACTGCCCACTGGCACTCATCCCGGAGAAAGAGTCTCCCGCCCCGGAGGGCTGCTGGTCCGGCTCCTCCCTGGCTGACAAAGAGGGACTGCCCCGGCTCTATTTCACCGCCGGTGACAATCGCCGCTTTCCCAATCAGGCCGTGGCTCTGGCGCTGCCGGAGGATTTGGAAGATGCGGTGCTCTCCCGGTGGCGCACTGTTCCTGAATTGGTGCAGACCCAGGATACCGGCTGGATGGGTGAGTTTCGTGACCCCTTCGTGTGGCTGGAAGCAGATACCTATTTCATGCTGGTGGGCAGCGGTGACAAGGATAACGGCGGCGGCAACGCCGTGCTGTATTCTTCCCCGGACGGCATCGCCTGGGAAAACCATGGGTTTCTGCTCTCCTATGATTATGAACACAATCAGGAGTTGGGGCATGTGTGGGAACTGCCGGTGCTTCTCCCTTTGCGGGACGAAGCCGGAACGGTGGTCTGCCATATTCTCCTGCTCTGCGCCTGCCAGATCGAGGCGGATGTGGTAGAGACCTACTATTTTCTGGGCAGTTGGAATCCGGAACAAAAAACCTTTACCAAGCACCACGACAAGGCTCGGCTGCTGGATCTGGGCAAAGGCACCTTTACAGGCCCCAGCGGCTTTGTCACCCCGGACGGACGTTCGGTGGTCTTTACCATTGCCCAGGGAAAACGTCAGTTTTGGGAGGAGGTCCACGCAGGCTGGGCCCATAACGGCGGACTGCCGGTGGAGCTTTCCATCCGGGCAGGACAGCTGCACATTCAGACCATCCGGGAAGTCCGATCTCTGGAAAAGCACATGCACATGGACTGCCGTGGAGGATCTACGGAAGAAATCAACCACCGGCTGCGCCGGTTCCCGGGAGAGATGCTGTTCCTGGACTATACCGCCCGATCCCACACCGCCTCCGTGATCCTGCAATGGGAGGAGGGGTCTCTGGAAGTTTACTATGAGAAGCCTTCCGGCCATTTTGGCGTTCGGGATGAACAAGGCACAGAAATCGGACAGTTCCGTGGTATCGAAGACCTGGTGGACATCGGTACGGAACCCATCCATTTTTCCTGCTATCTGGATCATTCCATGCTGGAAGTCTATCTCAACAGCCGAAAGTCCATCACTCTCCGCAATTACCCCCAGTCCTCCCGCACCTTCCAAATCACAGGCACCCCAGAGTCCGTCACCCTATGGGTCATGGACACTGCCTACCCCGAAGAATCCCCTGCCCAATAAACCAACCCCAGCCCCATCAAAAGGGCTGGGGTTTACCATATCGTATTCTTCCTTGAAGAAAGGCTGTATCTCATTTCCTCTATGCGGCCTCAGCCCGCACACAGGCCAGCCCCCACATTCAGAAAGCAGCTTAAAGTAGGATTTTGTCATCCATCTGGCACAGAAGCAAGAGCCATTTTCCACAGGAAATGGGTTCTCGCAGACAAACTCTGTGCGGAGAGAAAAGTCAAGATCAATCAGAATCCAAGACCGATTCATGCCTAATCATTATAACAAAAATACGCCCCGTACCTAAATTCCGCAAGCGGAGACAGTGATGTAACATCATTAAGCTGCCAAGCACCGTAAGAGGCTGATTTTCAGACAGGAGAAATTCTGCCTGTGTGGTTCGTGTTTGGGGGTGCTTTTTGTTTTTCAGATTCGGTGGTTGTGATGTGAGGCCATGCAGCTTGACGATTTTCTGCCCGCCAGAAAATGGGATACGACTTTGCGAGGATAGGAGCAAGGCGACGCTGCGGTGGAACTCCAGGGTAGGAACGGTATTGGAATAGGGCAGCAACATATTTTGAGGAGGAATTCTTTTCGCTTAACATTTACGAACACATGTTCTATAACGCAAGCAGGTTGAAATACCGCAACTGAATATTTGTGTTCTCGATTCACGTACTCACCACAGAATTTGGTCGCTATATCAACAACAAGACTCTCTATCAGAACTTCAAGCGAATCATGCGGAAACTAGGCAAACCTGATCTCCTCTTTCATAATATTCGCCATACTTATGCTGTCAACAGCCTGCAGGCCGGGGATGACATTAAGACCGTTCAGGAGAATTTGGGACATGCCACCGCCTCATTCACACTGGCAACCTACGCCCACGCCACAACCGGTATGAAACGGGAGAGCGCAAAAAGAATGACCGAGTTTATCTGCTCGGTGCACGGTGCTTAGCAGCATGAATCTGACCGTATAATTTCCCCGTTGTGGTCACGGTCGTGGTTAACCAGGCTTTGCCTCTAAAACACCAAACTTTTCAGAGAGCGAAATACATTATTTCCCCTAAAAGCAAAAGAAACTCCGCACCAAAACTGGTGCGGAGTTGGTGGGGGAAGGTGGATTCGAATATCCGAAGAAAAACAAGGCATCCGGCGAAGTGTTTAGAGAAAAGTTACCTATGCAGGGAAGCACAAGAAGCATCGCTGCGAGGGACGGGAGAAAACGTGGCAAGCAGGGCAAAGAGGTACCCACTTTGCTTTTCGGGCAATTTCCGCCGCCGCGAAAACTGCCCTCTGCTTGTCAGGGGCAGCGCCCCTGAAACCCTTTGAACACACATAAATGTGCGGCTGCGCGTTTCTCCGAAACGCTTGGGAGCATGGCCGTTACTGGCGATCATGCTCCTGTTTCTTCTCCTCCTCGCGCTCGTTTTTGCCCAGCATACGATCCACGTTCTGCTTGTGGAGCAGCAGCTCGCGCATCTCATCGCGCGAACGCCGGTATTCGGCATACGCCGCCTTTTTTTCGGCAAGCAGCTTGGCATATTCCTCCTGCAAGCTCTTGACGGTGGGCAGCTTTTTCACGCCCAGTTCGTCAAAGGCGTTCTTCGCCGCCTTGTGCAGAAGGATGTCGCTCTCATGCTCCGCGAGATACTTTTTCGAGTAACCGGCCTTGCGGTAGCCTGCGTAAACGTCGCGGGTCTTGGCGTAGTTGATGATATGCGTTTTCAGCACGGCGATCTCCGCCATGCGCGTTTCCGCCGCCTTGATCTGCGCGGACAGCGCGTGAAACTGCTCCGTCGCAGCGGCAGCTTTTTCTTCCAATTCCGCGTAATCCAGCAGCCCATGCTCCCGCAGATAATTGTAGGTCTGCGCCATCTGCTTGACGTTGAACACCTTCGCCCAGCGCTCGTAACCGCCGCCCTTCCCGGCTTGCAGCTTCGCCTCGATGTCAATGAGCAGCGTGTTCTTTCTCTGCGCGGTCTGACTGCGCTTTTTGCCCGGCGTATGCTCCTTTTTCCCGGCAAGAACAGCGCGCAGCTCGTCCTCCGAATAGCCGTTGATGGAGGCCAGACGGACAAAGCCCTTTTTGTTGGGATGGCGCAGGGACAGCGTATTCCCGCGCCGTCTGACCTCGCAGCCAGCATCGCGCAGCAGCTTCAAAAGCGCGTCAAAGCTGTCGGGCTTCTGCAAAAGCGCCGCGTCGATGAGGCCGCAGAGCAGCTCCCTATGGGTGGGCTTCGCGTTGTCGCCCAGCCACTTGCCGTAGTGATTTTTTCCGCGCTTGGGCGCTGCGATTACGGAGAGCCGATGCTCGGTGCAGATGGCGTCGCTGAGCCTTGCCACCGCCCTGCCGGAGCCGAGGAAATCGCGGAACTTATGCTTGCAGTCCAGCGTGGTGGAGTTCCAGATGATGTGATTATGAATGTGCTTTTTGTCGGTGTGCGTGGCAA
>ERZ772860.506-NODE-506-length-34333-cov-11.020859_pt1 | contig 34333 bp, 41 predicted proteins | sample MGYA00511342_ERZ772860 | MGnify/ENA primary metagenome ERZ772860 (study PRJEB29015, sample SAMEA2737665) | human gut metagenome | biome: human gut; feature: human-associated habitat; material: faeces | place: China | collected 2012 ... | reverse complement strand
CTGAAAAGCTCTTTATTAAGAGAAAAATCAATCAGTCTGAGAGATTACAGCAGGCAATTGAAAATGGTGTGCCGGATGACGAGAACTTAAAGAGATTTGTATTTGATGATGCGGCAAACCTGTTTGAAGGTGTTGTTGCCAGAGCAAATGTTATGAAAGGACAGTTCCTTTCTACAGGTGCCGTAAAAGTTAAAGAAAACAATGTAGATCTGAATATTGATTACGGCGTACCGGCTGATGCAAAGGTCAGTCTTGCAGACTGGTCTAAGCCAGATGCGGACATCATGGGTGATATTCAGAAGATGGTTGCTGTTGCAGAAGACAATGGTTTCGTAGTAAACAAAGCCCTGACATCCCTTAAAATGATTAATTACATGAGAAACAACACTGCAATGCAGACAGCGGTATTAGGAGCAGCGAACAAACGTCTTCTGACAAAACAGGAACTTGCTAATCTGCTTATGCAGGAATATGGAATCACAATTGATCGTTGCGACGAGAAATTCAAATTCAGAAAAGCAGATGGTTCACTCAAAACAGGAAGATACTTCAAAGAAGATGTATTCACTCTGTATGAAGCAGAGCCGAACGGTTCATTTGGTACTGGACTCTGGGGCGTAACACCAGAGGAACTTGAGTACAGACAGTTCATTCAGGAAGAGAATCGTTCCTTTGTAACACTGTCCATGTGGGCTACACAAGACCCAGTTGCAGTTTGGACTAAAGCATCAGGTATGTTTGTTCCAGTAGCAGCAAAAGCTAATGGCGGTATCGTAATCGGTACCAAAGCGGGGGAATAAACGGGCATAGTCTCGACGAGAACAGCCAGTCACCATCTGTAGTAAGTGTTAATGATGCTTCAAAACACAAGTATACAGAAAGCGAGCTGTCAAGCATGACAGTAGTTCAACTGAAGCAGCTCGCAAGTGACAATGGCTATGCCCTGACATCGACAAATAAGGCTGGTATTATCTCAGAAATTTTATCTCAGCAAGGGTAGGTGATCTTGAATGAACGAACAGCTTGTGAATGATCTGAAAGAGTATCTATCCGATGATGCGGAAACTGACGGTATGATTTCTTTGTCTGTGAAGCGTGCTATTCGTTCGTTCAAACAGAAACGCAACTATCCGTCTGGATATACAGATGAAAAAATCAAAGCCGATATGGAAGATTGCTACGATTGCATATTTGATCTGGCTCTTTATTTCCTTGTGAAGCAGGGAGCCGAGTTCCAAGAATCGCACTCTGAAAATTCAGTAAGTCGAAACTGGGAATCCGAAACAGAAATATATATCAATCATGGTGTTTTTCCATTTGCAGGAAGTTTAATTTAATAAGATGGTTGGGTCACGTGGCACAGTATTTTTGTCCTCCCGGAGTGCCGCTGGGTTGCTTATATTCAGTAGGGAAAAGCAAATGTTAAGGGAGTGAAGAAAGGAACTGGCGATGGGATGTGAACATGAATGTTTTAATGAACACCGCATAGAAGAACTGGAAAAGAATTTTCAGCTGATGCAAGAGAAGCACTCTGATCGTAGTAAAGAGTTTTATGAGCGTATCGGGGAACTGGAAAGAAAGACAGCATTAAGTGAGAATGACTTGAACCATATCAAGTCGACTGTGGATGAGATGAATAACAATATAAAGACTCTCATGGCAGTCCCTGGAAAGCGTTACGATACAATCATTGTATGCGCTATTACAGCGATTGTCAGCGCAGTTATCGGTTTTATGTTAAGCGGTATTCTTCCAGTTTGATTCCACTTGTAAGGGAGGACGGTGGAAATATGAATTATACAGACTTTTCAGAAGATGAAAGAAAATTTTATTTAAAAGAAGCAGGCTTTGATTCCAGAGAAGAAAAACTGTTTCGATTACGGGCCTATGGCGAAAAGACACTATGGGAAGCATCTGAACTTATGGGGTATAGTCCGAGAACCATAGACCGAATCAACAAAAGAATAAAGAAGAAAATTTCCAAAGTTGCCCCGATGTACTGTCGGGGCTTTTCTTTGTATTATGGCGAAAACGTGGCGAAATAGTGACGTTCAAAAACAGAGTTCCTTCCTATATAATATAATCATAGGAGAAAACACAATGATTATGTTAAGAAACCCTTACGAGGGTATATGGGAAAAGCATCGTTCCATAGATGATATGGACATGATTCTTGAATCCCGGACAGGAGGAACAGATTATGGCAGGTTATCCATATTATCCGCAACAGCCAATGATAAACAACCCATACGGACAAATACAGCCGTATCAGGACAGGCTGGCACAATTGCAGAATAATTACCAACAGGCAATGCCTTATGGTCAAATACAGATGCAACAGTTACAGCCGGTTCCACAATCACCTATGCTTCAAGGACAGATGGTGGATGGGATTGATACTGTAAAGGCTAAAGATGTGGATATGTCCGGCAATCCTGTTTACTATCCAAAAACAGACGGAACTGAAATTTACAGAAAACAGCTTCAATCCGATGGAAGGAGCAGGATTTTTGTTTACCGACTCGTAAATCCAGATGAACAGCAATCTAAGCAAGATGAAAAGCAGATTGATATTGAAGCAATGTTTAATCAGCTTCGGAATGATGTTTGCTCTGAGATTTCTGAAATAAAGAGCATGTTTCCGACACAGATGTCGGGGACATCGGAACCTAAGCAGAATGGAGGTAGGCAGAGATGAATTTCAACCCAAACGCCATGATGAAAAAGCAATTTGAGAAAATGATTTCTCAGAGGTTCGGAAGTGTTGACAACATGATGAACGATATGAGCAAATTTGCAGGTAATAATCCAACATTGAAAAATGCGTTGGATTTATACAAAAAAGGTGATACAGACCAGTTACATCAAATACAGCAAAATGTATTCAATGAAAAACATTTATCTCCAGATGGAATTATGCAAAAATTCCTTGGATTATAACACTTCCCCACAATTGGGTGATTAAAAATCGCTACAATTCGGGACGACAGCCGCGGATGTCTCCTATTGTAAATAAAATTTAAGGAGACTAAAAACATGATGAATGGTTCAAATTACAGTCTTAGTGACATTGCTGCCGCTACAGGCTCTAATAATCGCGCCAATGATATGTGGGGCGGTGATGGCTTTTCACTTATCTGGCTCGTCTTGATCTTTGCCATCTTTGGATGGGGAGGTTTTGGCGGCTGGGGCGGCGGCTTCGGCGGTAATGGTGGAAACGGAGCTAATGGTGCCGGATTCCAAGGATGGGCGACCCGTTCAGATATTAATGAGGAATTTGCTCTTAATGATATCCAGAACGGTATCAGAGGTATTCAGCAGGGTATCTGCGACAGCTCTTATGCTCTTAACAATACCATGCAGAGCGGCTTCAACAGCATGAATGTTGGAATGCTTCAGGGTTTTAACGGCGTTCAGCAAGCGATTAACGCTGACACTGTTGCAGGTATGCAGAATACCAATGCATTGCAGTCTCAGTTAGCAAACTGTTGCTGTGAAACAAGAGAGGCTATCCAGGGTGTCAACTACAACATGGCTACCAACACTTGTGCTCTCCAGAACACAATGAACAACAATACCAGAGACCTTCTGGAAAACCAGAACAGTAATACAAGAGCAATCCTTGATTTCCTGACTCAGGATAAGATTGCAACATTACAGGCAGAAAATACTGATCTGAAACGTGCTGCATCTCAGGATCGCCAGTCTGCACTGCTTACAACTGCTATGGCTTCACAGACTCAGCAGTTAATCAATGCAATTAATCCAGCAGCCATCCCGGCATATGTCGTTCCGAATCCGAATACCTATTATGGTGGATGTGGATGCAACAGCGGATGCTGCTAAGTAACTCGCCCTTAGAGGTTGACCAATTCTAAGAGGTGGGTTATGGCTCACCTCTTATTTTGGACTTCTTTTCTCTCGATGTATTCATTGATTGCATTGTTTACGATTTTGCTGATTGGAATTTCTGTTTTTTGAGAAAAATCTTTAAGTTTTTTGTTTGTGCATAGTTCAAGAGTAGTTGAAAATCGAACTCTATTTTTTAGTTCATTTTTTGACATGTCACACATCCTTTCTGGAATTTAATTAAGTTTAACACAGTTTTTTGTTGTAGTCAAATAGAACATATGTTATAATTTAATTAAACTTAATTAAGGAGATTGACAGCGCATGACAAAAATAAATGATTTGACAGGACAAAGATTTGGCAAATTGACGGTCGTTAGAAGATCGAGTAAAAAATCGGCAAATGGCTCTTATTTATGGGAGTGCCATTGCGATTGTGGAAACGATGTGACAAGGACAAGAAGTGCATTGAAAAGTAATGATTATAGTAGCTGTGGAAAGTGTGGAAGAAAAGCTTATGTAGACTTAACAGGGAAAAGGTTTGGTAAGTTATATGTAATTAAGCGTGAAGGCTATACCGACGGAAAGAGAAAAATTCCATTATGGTTATGCCGATGCGATTGCGGGAATACTTGCCTAAGAACAGCAAGCCACTTGAAAGCGAACTATATAAACACATGTGGTTCATGTCCAAACTCAAGGTCGGATTTAATAGGAAAAAAATACGGAAGATGGACTGTTTTAGAAAAAGCAGAAAACAAAAATAGAAAGATATCGTATCTTTGCAAATGCGATTGCGGTAAAATTAAAGCAGTAAATGCCGATAGTCTATTAAGCGGACGCTCATTGTCATGTGGTTGTTTACAAAAAGCTATACTTTCCGAAAGAGAAACTACTCACGGAATGACGCACACAAGGATATACAATATTTATCACAACATGAAGAACAGATGCTATAACCTAAATGATCGTAGGTACAAGGATTACGGTGGTCGTGGAATCAATATATGCCCTGAATGGCTAGGAGAACATGGCTTTGATAATTTCTACAATTGGTCTATAAAGAATGGCTACACTGATAGTTTAACGATTGACCGTATCAATGTAAATGGAAATTACGAACCAAACAATTGCCGGTGGTCAACTAACGCAGAACAAGCAAATAATAAAAGGAACAGCATATATTTCACTTTCTTTGGAATCACAAAAAATCTAAAAGAGTGGTGCGATGTTATAGGAGAAAATTACGGAAAGATGTACGGAAGATATCATAGAGGATATGAAACTTTTAGGGGAAAAGATATTAACAAAATCGAGCAGTACTTAAAGAATGGAGGTAAATAAAATGAGTTGCAAGAATGTATGTTCGCTTTGTTCGAAACTGATTCTGTCAACGTCTGTATCGTTCACTGGTGGGAATCTTGTGGTTACACTCCCGGCAGGCAGTTATTCCAATGGAGAAAAGTATTGCATTGTGATCGCACAAAGTATACCAGAAGCCACCACAATTACCGCCCCGGTAATGATTCAGATAGGAACAGGAACAACTTTGTATCCGCTAGAGAATCGTTACTGCGCACAGGTTACGGCTTGCGGAATAAGAACCAGAACGAAGTACGCAACCAGAGTAGCTACAAGTGCAACTGGCGGAGTATTCAAGATGTTGGGAAATCCAGCTTGTAGTCCGAGTAACAATTTAACAGCAATTAATGGTACAGCCCCAACGACAGACACACCTGTTACACAGGCTGCCAGAAAGGGGGCAATGTAATGCATAAAGTTGCAATGGAAATGGGAAAGTGGGCTATGGAAAAAGCCAAAGCGCATGGATTTGACAATCTTAGTTCTCAGGACTGGGACGATCTGAAAGATTGCTTAGAAGCGGTAAAATGCGCAATCTGTGCAGATAAAGATTATCGAATCGTAGAAGCTATGGACGAATGCGAGCAGGAAGAGAAATATCTTGGACGCATGGGATATGACAGATATCGTTATTCCAATGGCAGATTTGCCCCAAAAGGCAAAGGAAGCCGTATGGGATATAAACCATATCTGTACATGGAAGATGATGACTGGATGAATGAATATCTGAATAATCCAGAATTTGAACGCAATATGTACCGCATGGGATATCACCCAGAATATTCGGACAGGAATATGGGGAATGATGGCATGAATCGTCAGCAGTCCAGATATGGTGAAACCTACGACAGATACAGCGAGAATCGCAGACATTACCATGATTCCAAAGACGCTGAATCCAAGAGAAAAATGGATGATTCCATGAAAGAGTATACAGAAGATATCATCCGCAATATGAAAGAAATGTGGGACGATGCAGACGCATCAATCAGACAGCAGATGAAAACTGACTTGACACGTTTTATACAGCAGATGAATTGAACATGAAATGAATTTTGCCCTTGTTACAGGAATGTAGCAGGGGCTTTTTAGTTATGGAGGTACATAATATGCCAAGAAAAAAAGCGGAAGTCAAAATTAAAATGATTTGCGAGAAATGTGGAAAACCACAGAAGCCAAGTGCTGACAAATCAACAACTAATTGGAATGTATATGACTGTCATGAAAAATGTAAATGTGGTGGAAAATTCGTAATGAAATTTGAGGATTGATTATGGAAAATTTGACTGTAAATATTTTAGGAACCAAGTACAAAATATATTTCAGGAATGAAAAAGACGACGATTTACTTGATGGAAAAGGCAGAGATGGATACACGGATATGTCCGCGCACGAAATTATAGTGTGTAACAAAAAAGATGATTGTGAATTAAGAAATTACGAAAATTGGAAGAAAAACATTCTACGTCATGAAATTGTTCATGCTTTTTTATTTGAAAGTGGACTTGATTCTTCGTCTGCCAATTTTTATGGAGCATGGGCTACGAACGAAGAAATGGTTGATTGGTTTGCAATTCAATCTCCAAAGATTTTTAAAGTATTCCAAGAACTTGATTTAATTTGAAAAGGATGGTGATAAACCATGCTAAGACAATTTTATATGAACGGAGACCTATGGAGAGTGCAGTTCGTATCTCCGCACGACAGCGTGTTAATTGACCGTACAGGCAATAGAACGCTTGGGGTATCGGATTATTCCACCCATATTATTTCAATCGCAAATAGCCTATATGGAGAGCTTCTGAACCGTGTTTTCATTCATGAATTAGGCCATTGCGTGATGTTCAGCTACGGTCTATTGCCAGAACTTCACCGCATGGTCAAGAAACGATATTGGGTTGATGCAGAAGAATGGTGTTGCAATCTTCTGGCCGACTATTCTTGTTTCGTTATTGGCACAGCCAGAGATATTTTAGGAAACCAGTTCACATATGTGGCTCCTATCGGGGCAGAAAGGATGATTGCATAGATGGCAAAAGCAGAAAACACAGTTATTTTTGATGGAATCAAGTACAATCCCGGTGACGAATTGCCGGATTTAGGCAGTTGGGTATGTACAGACGCAAGAGGTATGGTTCGTGATTACGAGGGACTTTCAAAAGACGTATCAAAGCTCCCGCATTATGTACAGAGTGGTTCTTCGGCGTTGTGCCTTGATACTTCTGAATTATACGAATATCACAAACCTACCGATACATGGTACAAACTGTAAAGGAGAAGCGCATATGGCATTAACAGCAAAGAAAGTATATGCAATATTAAAACGCCAGATTTCCGATATGGAAGCAAAATTAAATAGCCCTGTAAGATACAGAGGTACAGTTGCGACTGCTGATTTGCTTCCATTAAATCCAGACATTGGCGATATGTACAATATCGAGTCTAAATCCATTTACGGCGAAGCAGGAATGAATGTGGCATGGAACGGCGTAGTTTGGGACACCATGGGCGCTCCAATTGATATGTCACTGTATCTCACAAAAGAAGAAGCAGAGAGGGTAATACAAAGACTAGTTACGGAATACTTTGAAAAGAATCCAGTCAAGCCCGGAGCTACGACAGAACAGGCGCAGCAGATCGAGCAGAACAAGACAGACATTGCTTCACTGAAAACGGAAACTGGTTCGCTAAAGGAAGACATATCCAACAAGATCACAAAATTCTATGCATCAAATCAAGGCAAAACCCATCTTTCCGACTCTGACAATGGAAAGATTCAAGACATGATGCTATACGGACGGAGTGAGCAGGCTGTTACTACTGGTGCGCAGTTACTTGGTAGTGATACTGTATTTATTAGAAATACGGACGATGTAAGTATCCCAATAAACAATCCGTATGAAGTATCATGGACTCATAATACAAATGTTCCGATACGAGGAGTATATTTGGATAATGTGAACCCCATATTGGCAAATAAGCAATATACCATTTCTTTTGATGCTAGGTTTAGCGACGGTAATTCTCATGATATGCGTTGTGTCGATACCGATAAAATATGTGTAAATGGGAAAAATTCTATATTAATCAAAATTCATGAAAAAAATTCCACTGTTTCGTTTTACACACGTGGAAACATCACCGAAGGTTTATCCGTCACTATCTCAAATATTATGTTGGAAGAAGGTTCCACAGCGCACGATTTCGAACCCTACACCGGCGGTCAGCCCTCCCCCTCTCCAGACTATCCGCAGGAGATTAAGAGCGTGGTGAATCCGACAGTGAAGGTGTCAAACGAAGATGGAACACAATTTAAGACCGTCACCCTCCCGTACACTCTCAACGCAATCCCTGTAAAATCAGGTGGTAACGTCACAATCAATGGTCAGCAGTATATTGCAGATTATGTGGATGTGGAGCGGGGGAAGTTGGTGAGACATATCAAGGAAAAATCTGACACTATAAGCATTGCTGTCACTGTGTCTGTTGGCGGATTAGGTATTTACGATTATGATATTCCGTTTATTAAAAATGTAATTTGCAATATTACAAATATAGTTTATGAAGATATTAACCAAGGGTGGGCTTCAAAACAAGCTTGTATATCAGGAAGTAATGTAGGAGAATTAAGAGTTTATCTTCCTGTCGGTAATCATAATGTAAAAATTATTTATGAACTTGAAACTCCAGAAGAAATCGACCTCACCACAGAAGAAATCACTGCGTTCAAGGCACTTGCAACATATTATCCAACCACAAACATATCTATCAATTCAGAACAGTTGGACGGATATACAGTATTCAACTATCCAATTTCAATGGAGAACGGTTGGAACTATGTAAAACAGCAGATAGGCGATACGAGAGATTATATCTATGATATGGATGCACGCGCTCAGGACATCGACACACAGGCGGCAGAAGCCTATGTTAACAGCGAGTACGCAGTAGCACTTACAGAATTGGAGGTATAATTATGTTATATAGAACATTACTAAAACTTAAAGAAAGAAATGGACTTACAGATGATTTAAAGAATAAGATTGATATTTTCTTCGCAACGGGCAGGATTACAGAGGAACAGTACAATGAGCTGATGCATGTTAATAAGGAAGAAGAACCGAAAGCAGAAACTAATTAACTAAAGAGGGCTTTAGTTAATCAGTGTAAAGTTAATTATTGGCTATTGGGCACCAATGATATATAATGATTATAAATTCATTATATGGAGGTGAGTTCGATAAAAGTAGAAAGAAATATCATGATTAACAAAGCTGGTGGAAACGCAGGAAAAGAATCTGTCAACTATAAAATATCACTTCCGTCAGAAGCAGTTCGGATGCTCGGTATTACCAAAGAAGACAGAAAAGTAATTCTCGAATATGATGAAGAGAAAATAACAATCAAAAAAGCATAACAAAAAGGAGTTAGGCTCCCGACTACCAATCAAAAAACCTAACTCCAACACCACAAAGGGTACAGTATTATTATAACATGATACTCTCCCTTTGTGAACCCAAAAGGAGGGTATTTTTTATGAGAGATAAATTCGTGAATGGGTTCATGACCAAGTTGTATGAAGAAATTCCAGAAGAATATCTTGAAACAGTCAGAAACAAACTGGCATTGTATGTAAATGATTTTGATATCAGTCAAAGAGAAACAGCAGTTGTAAAGTATACTGGATATTTGCCAGATTTCTACAAAACTTACATTGTAAGTAGGAAAATCGAGGGTTTGAGTAAAAAGACGCTCGAACTCTACAATCTTTATCTGGATGATTTCTTTTTCACAGTCAATAAAAACGCAGAAGACATTACTGCAAATGACATCCGCGTATATCTGTATAACGCTCAGGAAAGCAGAGGATTGAGCAATCGAACACTTGATAGTAGACGAACTGCCATACACGCTTTCTTCGAGTGGGCTGCAAACGAAGGATATATAGGCAAGAACCCATGCAGAGTTATCAAAAACATCAAATATGAGCGTATCGAAAAGCAACCTCTGACAGATATGGAGTTGGAAAGAATCAGGCAAGCTTGCGAAACCGTACGTGAAAGAGCATTAGTTGAATTTTTGTACAGTACTGGAGCTAGGGTTACAGAAGTATGCGGTGTAAAGAAAACAGATATAGACTTTTACAAAGGCGAAGTGGTTGTTTTAGGGAAAGGCAATAAGCATAGAACAACATACCTAAATGCCCGATGTAAATTACTTTTAAAACAATACTTCGCAATTAGAGATGATGAGTCGGAATATCTTTTTGTAAGTGAAAGAAATCCACATAAAGTACTCAAGAAAGAAGCAATAGAAAGAATTGTACGAATAATCGGTGAACGGGCAGAACTGGACAGACCTCTAACACCGCATCTATTTAGGCATACTCTTGCGACTCTTATGCTTCAAAGAGGCACGCCGATTACTGAGGTACAGAAGATTCTTGGACATGTCAACATTAACACGACAATGATCTATGCAAAGGTATCTGATGAAGATGTAAAAGTGTCTCATATGAAATATGCAATATAAGATTAAAATAAAAAGACTCTTTTTGAAGGGAGAAAACGCTATGAGAGGATTGAAACGTCAAAAACAGACAGTGTATTGGTCTAGGGTGACAGAAGAACTTGACGGAATAGACACAATCAAGAAATATCAGAATCCAGAACTGCATTGTCTATCTGTGTCAGCAACAGCCGGAACACCGGAAGAATTATCTGCCGGGTACGTCCCGGACTATGACAGATACATCACGAATTTTGACCGTAACTTCAAACCGCAAATTGCAGATGTGTTCTGGATAGACTGCAAACCGGAATTGAACGAATCTGGAGAACTTATTCTGAATGAATCTGGAGAGCCTACAGTCCCGCCAGACTACCGTCTAAAAAAGATTCTTGATACTCAGAAAGGAAATGTGGCACGATATGGCATCAAGTATATAGGAGATGGTTCAGATGGCGAATAAGACTATCAAAATGGAATTGTCGCATAAATCTATACAGGACACAATAAAACAGCTCAGAGCGTATAAGAAGTCACTTGTAAGTAAGAATGAGAAATTTGTCCGCAGGCTAGCAGAACTTGGAATCCCGGTCATAGATGAAAACATAGCATTGGCACAAGGCGATTCTGACAAAAACCATAACACCTATATCAGAATCAATAACTTTGGTGGCTATTCTCAGGCGACGCTTGTATGCGAAGGCTCTGACCTTTTATTCATTGAGTTCGGGTCGGGCATTCACTACAACACTACTGTAGGAACCAGCCCACATCCGAAAGGACAAGAATTTGGATATACAATCGGTTCTTACGGTCATGGTAAAGGAAAAAACGATTCCTGGACATACACGTCTGAAACTGGCGAATGGGTAAGATCATATGGTACCGAAGCCACCATGCCGGTATATAAGGCAAGCGTGAAAATCATGCAAAGCATCAGAAAAATTGCAAAAGAAGTGTTTGCATCATGAAAGTTAATACCTGATAATACTGAATAATACCTCTGTCTTTGATATACTATAACATATAAAAGCATCTACCTGAGCGGTGGGTGCTTTTTCTTATAACGAGGTGATTCTATGCCAGACACGATCAATAACCCAGTATCAGAAGTATTTTCTAGGTGGAGTAAAGATATTCAACCAACAGTCGGCAAAGGTAATTTCTCCATGGAAAAAAGCCAGACAATAGCATCTGGCAAGACAAAATACGCCAGATTGTTCATGATGGGGAATCCCACACAGTCGACAAGTCTTGAAGGTCACGAATGCGCAACAGTTCTTTCGTTTCAAGTAGAAAGTTACGCATCTGGGACAAAGGCTTTATCGACTGCATACGAAATCGACAGCAAAAGTCATCAGGCTATGGTTTCGATGGGTTTTCGCCGGACATACGGACCGGAAGAAGTTGCAAACTCCGAAAAGAGTTTCAAACGAATCATAAGCCGGTACAGCAGAATTTACACCGGGCAATTATTGGAAGCGTAACAGCTTCTATTTTTTATACCAAAAAGAAAGGAGAGTGTCCTATGAGTAAAGATAAATTACAATGGCTGAAAGCTGCGGGAATCAGAGCTGTTAAGACAATTGCTCAGACAGCAGTTGCGACAATCGGAACCGCAACAGTCCTTGGAAGCGTTGACTGGAAGATGGTCGTATCCGCGTCCGTTCTTTCCGGCGTTTTATCCTTGCTTACATCTGTAGCAGGGCTTCCGGAACTGAAAACAGGCACAGATGAATAGAAAGGACGGTGATCCTTTTATCTCCCGGATGCAGGGTTACGCATCAGAGCCATGTGGCTCTTTTTTATTGTAATTTTATAGCTGAAAAAGCAGAAAGGAGCCGAATATGGCAGCAAAACCAGCGATTGACCTTAGTACTATCGGTATGAAGGTTGCGATTGCATTTGAAACTATAGCGGGTACACGCCCGACAGACAAATACTACAATTTGCAGAAACCAAAATCCATTCCGGATATGAACCCGGAACCTGACACTATCGACACTACATCTCTGAACGCGACAAAATACAAAACATCCGTTCCGGGACTTCTTGATTTATCAGGAGCCATGGGATTTACATTTGGTATGTCTCAGGTCTTTATTGACACTTGGGATAACATCTGTAATACATGGGACAAGAACAAAGCAGAAGGCAAAAGACCTTGGCTGGAAATTTATCATCCAGACCTTACAAAGGCTTGGTTTATTCCGATTGTGCCTTCAAGACTTGGCGTTCCATCTGCCGAAGTAAATGCAGCATGGGAAGTTACTGCAAACGTAACAATTTCAGATGAAATCAAGATTGAAGAAAAAATTGAGCCGTCTGATGAAGATTTTCCATCTCCACTCGGGGGCTGATAAGCATCCCGCCATTGAGTCAAATCTATGGCGGGAATTTCTATTTTAATTTGGGAGGATATATGATATGACAAAATTAACAATTAATGGAACTGATTATATTATCAAATTTGGTTACAATGCGTTCTGCGATACAGATCTTATGGAAAGAGTTCAGGACTTGGCAAAGCTTTTTAAATCAGCAGAAATCGAAACAGATGGAGACGTTTCCGGAATTAGAAGAACTAAAGACTTATTCTGCGTAATCAGGGAGCTTCTTTTTGTTGGATTTAAAAAATACAATCCGGCAGAATCATTGCAGGAAATCGGGAATTTACTGGATGATTACAAAGATGAAGAAACCGATGAACCAAGAGGACTCTTACAGTTGTTTGGCATTCTTTCCGATGAGCTTATGAACGCGGGTTTTTTAAACGATATTCTTCAGAATCCGAATCCGGAAATGGAGAATGGAGTGAAAGCACCACAGGATCACGAGAAGCCAGCCAAAAAGTAAAAAAAATTCAGAAACCATTTAGCCGATATGTTATGGAAGATTTACTTCCGTTCTATATTTATAACGGAGTTTCAAAAGCAGAGTTTATGGACTCTGAACCAAGAGAGCTGGAATGCTACGATTTAGCATATAAGTTTTCTGAGGACAGAAAGAATTTCCACGAACATATGCAGGGCGTGTACACTGTAGAAGCTCTCAAAGCTACCGTATGCAATATGTTCAGGAAAAATGGTCAAGCACCATATGAGTATCCGGCAAAGCCGTTTCGAATCTTCCCGCTCACCGCAGAGGAAGAAGAAGAGAAAAAAGAAAAGGAATTGCAAAAAGCAATTAATTATTTTGATGCGCTTGCTGCGGATTCTAAGAAATATAAGAAAAAATAAAAAAACGGGACAATTATGTTTTCCGATTTAAAATCGTGAAACTCAAACTGTAGAAAACCAGATGGAGGGGACATTTTTGTCCCCTCTTTTTTACTATAAATATTTTTTGAGAAGGGAGTGAGAATATGGCTGACAATACGATTGATACCCTGGCGATACAAGTCGGCAGTGACGTTTCCAGTGCGTCAAGATCAATCAATGATTTGTGCAATAAATTCGACCGATTAGACAGCTTAATGTCCAAAAGCGTAGGCTTGATGAGGAATTTTTCTAAATCTATCGGTACTCTCAGTTATGCCGTGCAATCTATCAAAAGTATTGATACAAGTAAGTTGAATAGCATGGCCGCACAGCTCGAACGTCTCAGTAAAGTGAATTTGAGCAATCTTGAAAACAAGAATCTCAAATTAAATGTAGAGATTAATTCAGCGGATATGTCCGAAAAATTGAAATATTCTGTTGAGAAATCTTTAGAGACTACCAGAATAGATGCATCTGCATTGTCCAAACAGCTCGCAAGCGCATTTGAATTAAAAGGCGGTGCCGCTTCCAAACTTCAAAGGCAGATAGATTTGTTGGCACAGCAGCTTACAAATTCATTTGACGGACAAAACTTCACAGCCGGTGACTGGGGAAAGACTCTGGATGATATCGCAAAAAGCATTGAGCAGAGCGGGAAAGTCGTAAAATCCAATCTCGGAAGTTATCTGGATGGTGCAGAACAGGAATGGCAAGACTTCTACAATTATTTTAAGGGCAAAAAAATCTACGTTTCCGATATGCTCAAAGCAGACATCGGAAAAGGCGAGTTCAGGGAATTATTGCAGCAATACCTTGGAAATATCACAATTGATGCGGCAAAAGGAATTAACCTTAACTCGGCATGGGGAGAATTATCAGAAAAGTTCCCTACATTGATTCCAAAGGATACCGTCAACGACGCAGATCAGTTGATAACTGTCCTTGAAAACCTCAAAAAAGTAAGGGATTCCATCAAGCCAATATCAATTCAGGCTTTGTCCGGTTCCGATGCAGCAATGGCATCGGACATGGTGTACAGCTCGGTAAATGAGTTAGGCACGCAACTCGGTGCGTCAATCCAGAGAAACATTGCGTCTGCCATGGAGTCTGCAAACGGTCAGATTCCAATTGACATAAAGATTAATGAAGAAAAGATTGCCATAGATATTAGAAATGCCATCAACAAGGCATCCACGCTTACCTATGACCCGGTAAAAGTAAATCTTTCAATTAATACAGATGAGCTCAAGAACAATATAGAAGCAAAATTGAACGGTCTGGATTTATCGACAGTAAACAGCCAGTTACAGCAGTTCACTCAGTCCATGAGCACGCTTGGCAGCCTTAATTTGAAAGACAGTGGATTAAATTCGTTTGTAAATTCTATACGTAGATTGAACGAAACATTAAACTCCACAGGTGATGTGTCTGGAAAGATTCAGAACATGATTTCCGAATTATCTGGTCTTAGCAGTATTCCAGACGTATCAAACAATGTAAACCGGTTTGTTTCTTCATTGGCAAGATTGGCGAATGCCGGCAGCTCTATTGATGCAGTTACATCTAAACTTCCAAACCTTGGCGAAGAGCTTAGAAAAATCATAGTTTCGTTCTCTGGAATAGGTAATATCTCTCAACCAATTAATACATTTGTTCAGTCAATATCTCAGTTGGCAAATGCAGGGGACAAAACCGGAAAGACAGCAACTCAGCTTAATGATCTGGCAAATAGCTTAAAATCATTCTTCCAGACGATGAGTACCGCTCCTAGAATCAGTAGCAGTACAATTCAAATGACGCAGGCCATTGCTCAGTTGGCAAATTCTGGGGCAAATGCTGGTAGGGCGGCAAGGTCTACTGCGAGTGCTTTTTCCAGACTGGGACAGGGCGCGGCTGCTTCGACGGGAAAAGTTAGAAGACTCGGTAATGCCGTTGGAAATGTAGGAAGTAAAGCTAAAAAAAGCTTACCTAGCATTATGTCCTTGGTTGCGAAGTTCTGGACGTTGAAATTTGTTGTTGGAAAATTCGGTAGCGCAATTGAAAGTTCCATGAACTTCCTCGAAGATTATAACTACTTTCAAGCGGCGTTCCGTCAGGTAGCAGATAAAACAGGAAAAACTTGGTCGGAAGCAGGGTATGACTCCGCAGAAGCATACGCGGATTCATTCAGCCAGAGAGCCAGAGAACTTACATCTAAAATGTCTGGATTTGATGTTTCCGACAACGCGATTCTGACCGCAAATAAATCAGGTAAATCACTCGGTATGGACCCGTCCATGCTCTTGAATTATCAAGGCCAGTTTGCACAATTGTCGTCCTCTATGGGAACAACTTCTGAACAGGCGTTAAAACTGTCGAATGCATTAACCATGATCGGCGCCGACCTTGCATCTGTTAAGAATCTTGATTTTAGCACAGTTTATGAGAACTTGTCCTCTGGATTAGTAGGTATGAGCCGTGCTGTAGACAAATATGGTGCAAACATTCGTGTGGCAAACTTACAGCAATATGCGGCAAATCTTGGCATACAAACGTCTGTTTCTAATATGGACCAAGCAAGCAAGGCAATGCTGAGAACAATAGTGATACTGGATTCCACCCGGTACGCATGGGCGGATATGGCAAATACAATCAATATGCCAGCCAACCAGTTGCGTATACTTCGTGCAAACTTAGTATCTTGTGCCAGAGCATTAGGGAACATCTTTATGCCTGTAGTTGCGGCAGTGCTTCCATACATCAATGGTCTCGTAATCGCATTTCAAAGACTTTTGACATACATTGGTTCACTTCTTGGAGTTGATACCAAAATCGGAAAAATGTTCGGTTCTATCGGCGGTGGAAGCGAAAATCTCTCGAATGCGCTTGATTCCATAGACGATTCTGGAATTTCAGATGTAGATGATGCTACAAAAGATACAGACAATAATCTGAAAAATGCAACCAAGAGCGCAAAAAAATTAAAACAGTTCCTTGCATCCTATGATGAACTGGAAATCATGAGCAAAGACGATAGTTCTCTGTCAGACCTTGCAAATTCTAAAATTAAAACGCCAAAAATTGACACATCTGCAATTGACGCAGGAATTCTCAATGATGCACTGGATAAACTTTTGAACGAATACCAGAAGAAATGGGATGCCGCCTACAATTCCATGGAAAATAAGGCCATGGCATTCGCAAATAAAGTTACAGACGCATTTAAGAAACTTGCAAAAGCCGCAGAACCTACCACAAAAGCGCTGAAAAATCTTTGGAACAATGGATTGAAACAGCTCAGAGATTTCACATGGACAGCATTAAAAGATTTCTGGAATCATTTTTTAGTTCCGCTTGGCAAGTGGACACTTGGGGAAAAAGGATTACCACGACTAATCAATGCTTTTAATGATTTTCTCGTGAAAATTAACTGGGATAAAATCAACGCTTCCCTTGTGCAGTTATGGGATGTGTTAGAGCCATTTGCTGAGAATGTCGGAACAGGATTACTTGATTTCTTTGATGATTTCTTTGATAAGGCGGCAGATGGAGTTAATAAACTTCCTGATCTAATTGACAGGTTCAAAGAGTTTATCGCAACATTTTCGCCAGAACAGGCACAGTCTATTGGCTATTTCCTCGGACAACTCCTGACAGCTTTTGCAGCATTTAAAGGACTTACATGGTTCGGTGGCATTTTCGGTAAAGAAGGAGTGATAGGCAAAGGAATCACCATGTTAGCAGCGCATCCATATGCTTCGATAGTGGCAGGACTTGGTCTTACTGTTGCCGCACTTGATAAATTCGGAGTGATTGATGTTGATTGGGATGGGTTATGGACAAGAATCGGGAATCTTAAAGACGTAATTGTGAATTTCATCAAAAATATTAATTGGGATTCGTTAATAAAAACAATCGGTGATGTATGGGATGTATTCCAGCCATTTGCCGAGGGATTCGCAGATGGATTTATCAGCTTTTTCGATATAATGCTGAACGATATCGGCGCCCCCCTGATTAACGCATTAGTAAGCGCCTTAGATGCTTTCGCAAAAGCCTTAGGAAAGCTTGACGATAAACAGATAGAAGCTCTTGGCGAAGCTCTGGCACGGTTTTTTATTATAAGGGGAAGTATTAAGTTTGCCCGAAATATATACAATGTAGTCAGTTCTATCAGCGCACTCAGAACAATCTTCGGTGGGCTAGGAACGGTTCTTTCCACAGCCAGTGGTGCATTGCAGACATTCTTTGGCTCTGGACTAGGTTCTACACTTGCGGCAGGATTCGCAGACAGTATGGTTGTCTTAGGAACCGCAATGGCAGGATTCAATCTCGGCAAATGGATAAGTGTCAATCTGTTTGGCGGCGAAGATAAAACCTTTGGGGAGTTTTTGGAAGATAATGTATTCGGCTATCAAAAAGGGGATTTTACCGGAGCTATCAACGAATGGATGAAAGATATATTCGGAGTTGGAAATAAGCTTACAGAGGACGACTTAAAGGTATTTCAGGAATATGAAGATGCCATTCTTAGTCTGGTTCGTGCAAGCCAGATTTCAGGCGAACAAGCATATCCTTTATTAACATTCCTTTCTGAATTGAAAGATAACGGATATAGCACAGAGCAGGCGTTATTTGAACTCGAACTTAAACTTAATAATCTTGGGGTTTCATCAGAGGACTTCGAGAATGCAATAGCAGGAGTAAACAAACCAGTCAAAGACCTTGGAGATACAGCGGAAACATCCTCTAATCAGTTTTCAAATATGGCTGATCGGATTAACAATGTGTCGTTTGAGGATATCTCAGAACAGCTTACAGGATTCCAGACACTTATCCAGACCGTTGACTTTGCAACTCTGGTAACAGATACAGCAAATGCAATTGATGAAATGGGTGGCATTTGGGAAAACGGAAAGCAGATTCTTGGCGAAAAAGCATTACAGATTTATCAAGAAATCGCAAAAGGATTGGAGCCAGACGATAACGGTTACTATACTTTAGCAAACGGGCAGATGGTACAGTTTGGAAAAGGTATTTCTGACTATGAAAGTACTCTACAAAGTACAATGGATTCAACTCTGCAGGGGGCAATCAACGGCGTTCTGGATAACAATTCTGGTTTTGAATTAGTTACGGAACTCGGAAAGAATCAGATTCTTGCCGTAGGTAGTGGGATTGAGCAGAACGGCAGCAAAGTCACTGAAAAGCTTAACTCAACAATTCAATCATCTGCAAAAGATGCAGAAGAAACTGCAAAATCAAGCGGTAAAACCCTTGGAAGCAACATTGCAGAGGGATTGCAGTCTGGGATTGACGGAAAGAAAGAAAGCACAAAGACTTCGATTCTTGACCTAATGAATAACAGCGTAAAAGCCCCTGCGCAGGAAGCAGTAGACTCCCACTCTCCGTCCAGATGGTTCAAGCAGCTTGCAGAATACTGCGGTCAAGGATTCCGAAACGGATTAGAGCCGGGCTTTTCTGCGTCGTTCACATGGTTCGGAAGAATCCGAAGCAGAATCAGCAATTCCATTGGAAACCTGTATAATATCGGTTGGAACTCTATTATTGGCTTAAATAATGGAATTGTAGGAGCGGCACAACAACTTTATGCAAATGTGCAAAAGATCGCACAAAATATATCAAATACGTTTCGTAAAGTTCTCAAAATTCACAGCCCATCTCAGGTATTTGAAGAACTTGGTAGCTACACTATGAAGGGCTTTCAGATAGGTATGCAGAACATGATTCCGGCATTACAGTCTACAATCGGGGATATAAGTACATCTATACAGGGTATTCAGCTCCCGCAAATGGAAGCCAATATAAAGGCTGTTCCGACTGCCAGAATGTATCAGAAGCCGGTATCTGCGAATGGTACTTTTGGTGACGATATTCGCCGTGAAGTAATTGCAATCAGTAACAACACATTCGACAACAATCAGAATATCGCGCAGGTTATCCGGGAAGCTGTCAAAGGCATGGCAATTTATGCAGACGGTCACCTAGTCGGATATTTACAAGAGGAAAACGAACAGTTCAGAAACCGCAATGGATTCGGATTATTTGAAAGGTAGGTGAGGTAAATGAGTGATTTTATTGCAGGTAGCAGTTTTGAAGGATGGCTCTTGAAGTTTGGAAGCAAAATTGTTCCAAACAAATACCTCGCCTACGATGATTACACTGCAACTCCAAACCAGAGAACAGAAGTGGAAGCATACAGGGACTTGAATAATCTCTTGCATAGGGATACAAGCCCGAATTTTAAGACAAAGATTGATTTCAATACCAGGCCTCTTTATCTGGCAGAGAAAATGGAGTTGCAGTCCGTATTTGCTTCTGGACTAGTAAATAGAGCACAAAGAAAGTACAAGGTTACGTATTGGGATGACGAACAGAACACCTACAAAACAGGTGTTTTTTATATGCCCGATGTGGATTACAAAATTATCAATGTGGACGAAGAAACAAAGAACATTCTTTACAACAAGATGCGGTTCGCACTGATCGAATACTAACAACCAGAGTGCATGGGTGTCACAGCTCATGTGCTCTTTTATTTTATAGACGGGAGGATGATTATGGCAACTTACGAATTTGCATCTTTGCTCAACACAACAGATGGGATGACCAAAGTCAATGAATATATTGTGCAAGAAAAGACTTTGGAAATAGAAGGAGCGCCTTGGTATCATTACGCCGGGAATGCTGTGAATAAACTTTATATAAACGGTAAAGGATATATTGGATTCGGGGCAGATGTGGAACACTTAAAGATGTTCTGGGCTAAAACGGCGAATAACATAAATGACGTATATAGGCAAGAAGGAGTTCTTGACACAGGAGCTAAATTCCTGAAATTGAAGTTAAAAGGAATATATAATCATTATCATGACAAATACGCATATGAATACGAAATTTTTCTATTTGATGACGGGAACATATTTGTATATATAATCAAAAGTGCGAAGAATGAATACAATACGCTATTTGGAGATTGTGAAGTCACAAATGGAAAGACCACAGATATTGTGTTAGCAGAATACCATAGTGATTTTAAAAAATATCCTATCAGTAGACTTATTAGCAATGCTGGAATAAAGCCAAAAGTAATCCGCTCGAAATACACGCCGATAAAAGAAACAGGGGTAAGAATTAAGACAAACCCTGCAACAGTATACGTCCCAAACGCATTAGATTGGTCGGAATTGTCGGTAGAATCCTATGACTCATCAGGAAACACGAATGCAGTAAGTAATTTTGCATTTCCCGATGTTGATGTATCTACAGTCGGAACAAAAACTGTAAAATTATCATATAAAACTTATAGCGTGCCTGTTGAAATCACTGTAAAAGAGGATACAGTCTTAGAACTTACAAAGTTCAATCTTCGCGATCATTATCTTCTAAATGAAACACTAGAGATATATTCCGTAACGGCAGTATGGGATAGTGGAAAGAATGAAACATTAACTTCTGGATTTGATGTTTCTGGTTTTGACAGCACCGCTCCCGGCACAAAGGAACTGACGATTTCATATAAAGGAGCTACTGCAACAAAAAGCATATATGTCGCAGCTACTGCTACATTGACTGTTGATGGTGCTAAAACCGAATACTATATAGGGGATGAGTTTGAAAGCGTTAGCGGCGTTATTACATACGATGATGGGAAAGAAGAACGTGCTTATGAGCTAGAATGTTCTGGATTTGACAACACGCTTGCCGGAGAGCAGGTTATTACAGCAACCGTAAGAGGACTAAGTGCTACATACACGGTAAATGTATTTGATACGATATCTGCAAATATTGGAGCAAATGTAGAAACAGATGCCATAGCTTCACTTAATCTGGTTACTGGTCTGCTAACAGTTTCGGGAACGGGCGACACAAAAAACATAGATAGTCCAAGTTATTGGGGCGGGGGGATTTTTGATGGCAAAGGGGATCATTCTGGCCAAGTCAAAAAAATCGTAGTCCAGGAAGGTATTACTGGACTGATCGGAGCCTGCTTTTATGGTATGTTGAATGTTACAGGAGTGTCACTTCCGTCTACATTAAAGACAATAGGAGCTTATTGTTTTTACGGCTGTTCTCTAATTACATCGTTGACGCTTCCGGAAGGACTAGAGGTATTGCAAAATGCTTGTTTCTTAAATTGCGAAAAATTAACAGAATTGACACTCCCAGAATCTCTTACTACAATAGAAGCTTCAATAATTGGCAATTCGAACCTAGTATTAACTGTGCTGAGCAGAACTGTCCAGTTTGATAATTATGCGATTGACGCTGCAAAAACAATTCGCGGATATATAGGATCAACGGCAGAGACTTATGCAAATAGCAAGAATATCCCATTTGAAGCAATTAATAATATTTTAAAGATTGAAATAGTCAACTATCCATCAAAAACTTATCATGTCGGAGAAACGATCTCCAAAGCAGATTTAACTGTACAGATGACCCTTGAAGATGGAACTGTACAGGAAACAGATTTATATGAATTAAGCTATGATTTCAGTTCGACCGGGACAAAAACTGTAACGGTATTTATAGGAGATAAAAGTGATACGTTCAACGTTGATGTAACAACGTATAAACTTTCTGAGGTCGTTAATACTTTAACCGGGATGCAACTAATAGAGAATTCCGGACGGGATGAAGGAACAGACATACTGGATGGCGTTAGCTGGTTTAGATTCAACAATGTGATCACAGATAAACTCTATGTTAATGGAAACAACTGGATTGGATTTGGGGTATCTTCAGAGCAATTGAAAATTTGTAACCGCGATGGAGCTACGCATAATATTTACAGGATGGAAACTGAATTAGACGGAGGTATAAAACTTCTTAAAATCCGAGTAGAAGGATATACATATTTTGCAGCCCCTGAAGCGCACGAAAGTCAGATAAAATATGAATTATTCTTATTTGACAATGGTGATATGTACCTGAACGTAATTCAGTCTCCTATAGATACAAGCATCTATGCCGGAATATCCAGCTTGACTAGCAATGGCAAGACTACAAATTTGTCCTTGAATGGAGCTACGCCGGAAAGCCCAGTACAGGTGTCATTCATACACCAGGACGAATCTGGACTTGATTGGAATATTTCTTATAGGCCATATAGTCTTGCAACACTTGTCGGAATCAAAGTAGCACAGTTGCCCGATAAAACTAGGTATATGATTAACGAAACGTTTAAGTCTTCTGGGCTTATCGTTAATGTTGTCTATGATGATGGTAGTTCAGGAGTAATCAAAAAATATACCTTGTCATCCCCAGATATGACATCGTACGGTAGCAAAAGTATAACGGTGACATTTGAGAGTTTCACGACCACATTCAACATTATGGTTGTAGATGTAACTGGAATTGAAATAACAAGTCTACCAACAAAAACGCGATATTACGAAGATGACGAATTTTTAGCCAGTGGAATAATTGTGTCTCAGGTATATACGGATGGGATTAAAGAAGAAATTACGGGCTATTCTCTTTCGAGCCCAGATATGTCATCTGGTGGAGAGAAGGCAATAACAGTAACTTACAATAAGTTTACGACTACATTTACAATCTCGGTAATTGGTATATCTGGGATAGAAGTCTCCAAAATGCCAACAAAGACAGAATATTACACAGGTGACAGTCTCGATACGTCCGGTCTCGAAGTAATATCCAAATATACAGATGGAGCATCGAGGAAGCTGACAGATTATAGCGTATCAAAACTTGATAGTTCTTCTGCTGGCGAGAAAGAAATTTCCGTAACGTATAAAAATCATACATCCACATTCAAAGTGACTGTGTATGAACTAAAAGGAATCCGAATTTCACATTATCCAAACAAGATTTATTATAAAATCGGAGAAACGTTCGACCCATCAGGGCTAACTGTTGTGGAAGTAAGGAATGATGGAAGCGAAAAAGAAATTACAGACTATACCGTATCTGGTTTTGACAGTTCAAAAGCAGGGTCGAAGGCCATAACAGTGTCTTATAGCATGACCTCTGACGGCATTGCCAGATTTGTTGGTTCCGACAGTTTTCAAATTAAAGTCACAAACGATGGTAAAAACCCGTTTGACGATAGCTCAAGTGGTGGTTCTGGTGGCGGTTCTGGTGAAGCTGAAGAAGAAAAAACTGAACCGATCAATGTTACAGTGCACTGGATTAACGGCGAATTTGCTGACCTTACAAATGAAAATATCGACCAGAATACGCTTACTTTGCAGGAGTCTATTTGTTCAGAACAGTATTTTATCTTCGGCGGCTGTGTCTGCAATCAGATAACGTTTCAGGCTCACCACGATCAGTTCAATGGCACTTCGGAAGAGTTTTATCCATCTGGAAAAATCGAAGTTTACATCGAAAGAAGAGGAACAAAAATCAAAATCTTCACAGGCGAAATCGACAGTGCGGAGCGGAAAGCAAATTCCCTGACACGTAATTTTGTAGCGTATGATTACCTGTATAAATTACGAAATACTGACATTGCTCGATGGTATAAAAACCAGACGACTGATAAGAAGAAAAAACTGACTCAAAAGCAATTCAGAGATAAATTATTTGAGTTTTTAGGACTCGAACAGGTTAGTACAAAGCTGCATTGGGACGACACTTATGTGCCTGATACGAATAACTCAAACGAGATGAACGTAGTAAATATTCTGAAAGATTTATGCTTGCAGAATGACCGTTTTGGTTGGATGAACAGGGATGGTAAGTTTGAATATCTGAAGCTTCGCCAGAACAGTTACAGATACGGACAAACCACCGGTAATCAGAACATTTATAAATACTACAATAACGAAGAAGTACACCTTGATACGTTTAAAAGTTTTACTGCAAAAGAGGGTAGAATCTGGTTCCCAAATATTATATTTTGTGACCCCGACCCGAATAGAGCCTTTGGTTTTACTCAAGGCGACTATACAGCGCAAGAAGCGTATGATAACAACGTTTATTACAACAGAAATAGCTTCTTTGTAGGAAATGAAGACTGGCTAAATTACGTTTGGGATGCAGACGAATATGGCGGTATTTCAAGGGCTGAACCGATTATGAAAATCTGCTATGGCGTATTCGTAAATCAAGATTTGCGGAAATATTACCGTGCGCAGGGATATACCGCCGAGGTTCAGGGAAACCCACTGAACATGGTTGGACAGGCAGTCGAACTCTACTATAAGAAGCAGATTCAGCACGACGATCAGGAGCCTACAGAACTGCAATGGTACGTTCATTCATACATCATGAGCAGGACGCTCAAAATCGGCGCTACAGACATGATTGACACCTATTCTGCCAATAATGCACCGTTTAATAGTAACAGCCGACAGCTTGGAAAAGATACACCTGAGATATCCGCGACCGTAAACCGCACCCGATCAGAAATGCCAGTGGTAAGCTATGGATTCTCGGATGGTACGAGCGATTTTACCCCGGCTGCTGTTTCTGCTTCTGGAAACACTACAAAAAAGACAGCATTACGTTGTATGAAGCGCATCAAAAAAGAAGATTATGATAATCTTCCCGCAGCAGCTCGTACCAGGGATGATACTATTTTCATGACATACAAGGAGAGCTAAATGGCAATAGAGTATAAAGCTTTTTCCGGTGGAAAAGAAATAGATGGTTTCTATTCCGGTGGAAAAGAAATACAGGAGATATGGGGCGGCGACACACTTTTGTGGAGAAAGAAAGAAGAGGTAGTTGTAGAAGACCAGTGGTGGGGAGAATACGACCTGTATGCCAGATTTAAAAATCCCGCACCATACAAGAGAGCCGAAGTTTGTTTCACGGTGCAATATAAATATGGAGTTAAATATTATAATTTAGCATATGGATTTTGTGTGCGAGTGGTAAATGGAATATATATGGTCACAGTAGCAGCCGTGGACAACTCTAAATTAGAAGGGATATATTACAATGGTGATACATCAATAGTCCCAACATGGAGACTTACGACGGATACTGGTGATACGGAATTCGCGTATTCTGATTCTGCAAATTGGGATGACATCTTAAAAAAATACAGCCTTTATAATACAAATCCGGAAAATGTACCGTTTTACTCATGGGGCGGAGCATTTGAAGAGAAACCGTTTTGGTTTAAGGATAGTGACAAACAGGCAGGGGTGTTTGACGTAACTTCTCCTAAAATAGCGGGCAGTGATGAACCAGAAGGTAAATATTATTATTATCCATCCAGACTTTTTAGCAGCGTGGGTGCTATGAAAAGATGGCTACTTGACATGTACAATAATCCGGATAAATGGTGGACAGATAAATAGTGATGCAGGAGGATAAATATGATGAATATTCGAGCAAAGCCGTAACAGGCTCTTTTTACTTATTTCAACATTAACTTGTCAAATAAGAACCCCAAAATCGCAAATAAGAGCGCATTTTTCCGAAAAATTCAAATAAGCCCTTATTTGCTCAAAAACTATCAAAATCCAAGCCCTTACCGTACTAAAATGTAACTATATTGAAAATAAAAAATGAATAATTTGTAAACGTAAATTTTGCTTGTTTTCAGAATAATTCAATTATCTGAGAAAATAATAAAATCCAAAAATAAATATTCTGTCAACGAGCAATTTTCGTTTACATAATATCTCAATGTAACGTTACAATAACGTTACCAGTAACGCAATGTAACGCAATAGAATAAGAATAAGAAATAGAATAAGAATATAATTAATATATATACAAGATATATATTAATCGTCGAATAAGTGCTATTCGACCCTGACATTCTCAATTCGTTTCAGCCCAAAGCGAACCATTTTTATTAACAACCTTGTATTTGACTCATATAGCGATTTTACGTGCGACTCGATAAAATCCTCGAACGACATATAAAAATTGATTTTAGGGGCAAATACGGAGCTTACAAGGCATATTTAGCAGAAAGGAGCAACACAATATGACAAACGAGCAGAAAGCAGTTCTCAGGAAGATTATTTATGCAGTCGAAACCGGCGGACAGGTTTACGGACAGCAGGATTATTCGGACTTCACGGAAGCCTATGAGAATAATTCAGATGAACATGCAATCACGATTGGAGCAGGAGCGTGGTACGGAACCGAAGCCAAGGCGCTTCTGGAACGAATTTACGATGCTGACCCGGAACAGTGGGAGAAGATGGACAAGGTCAGACTTCTGGAACAGGTCCAGACCGCAAACTGGGAATGCTTTAATATTTCCAGAGTGTCACAGCTTGCCGATACCATAGTTGCCCTTATTTCGTCCGATTTGGGCGTTAAATGTCAAGATAGCCTTATGGATGAACAATTAGCCACCTATGCAGAAGAAGCCCTTAAACAGGGCGTTACGGACGCTAGAGCGCAAGCTATGTGTGTGAACTTTAGGCATCAAGGCGGACAGGGAGCAGTGACGAGGATTCTGGCAAAGACACAGAAGCCATATACGCTCGATAATCTCTATGCAGCTTGTCAGACGGACACAGGGAATCAAGTCGGGGCATATGAGAGCAGGCAGAGATTTGTTTATGGCGCATTAAAGACATATTTTCCAGAAAGTGAGGAGACAGACATGAACGCAATTGATAAATTAATCCAGATCGCAAAGAATGAAACCGGATATCTTGAAAAGGCAAGTAATAGTCAGCTTGATAGTAAGACAGCAAATGCCGGAGAAAATAATTATACGAAATATTGGCGTGATATTAAGCCGGATTATCAAGGACAGCCATGGTGTGCTGCATTCGTTTCGTGGTGTATGATGAAAGCATTCGGCTTAGACACAGCGAAGAAACTTTTGAAACACTGGCCATACGTTTACTGCCCGACAATGGCAGATTTGTTTACTTTGAACAGCGATCCAAAAGTCGGAGACATTGTTATTTTCTACAGAAACGGAGAATTTACGCATACTGGAATCGTAATAAAAGTGTCAGGAGATCGGTTCTGGACAGTCGAAGGAAATACTTCTGGTGGCTCTACAATTATCGCAAATGGTGGTGGTGTATGCCAGAAAAGTTACTACAACAGCAACCTTCCCGGAACAAAATTCTGCACTCCAAATTACAGTTTAGTTAAAAATACAACGTCAGTTTCAGGCTCAGATACAGCCAAAAAGCAGAACACCAGAGCCTACATTGCGCAGATAAAAAAGGACACAAAATGCTATACAAAATCAAACAAAAGAAGCCCGTCAAAGCTGTTCCCAAAACTGAAAAAAGGTGCAGTTGTAGAGGTGATGAAGTACACAGAAACCGACAGCTCGGGACTGAAATGGTACTTCATCCGCATTCCTTATCCGAACGATGACGGGTTCGTTTTTGAATTTATTCCAAAAGGAACATTCACCAGAATTACAGATATTTCTAAATGACAGTTGTAATATGACTTTTATAATGCTATAATAAAACGTGTTCGATATAGTAGTTCGTATTGCAAACCCTTTTATTTATTAAGTGTTGACAATGAGAATGACCGCCAATTACTCCTTCCCGGGTTGGCGGTCATTTTTTCGCTGTCAGCTTATGTATTTTTCGTACTTTTCTTTAATTTCCTTTGCTCCATTCTGCCTTATCTGGACAATGTCCCCAGAATCCATGACGAAATTATCACCCGCCGACTGAATGTGATCCATGTTCACCAGATAACTCTGATGGCAGCGCAAGAATCGCTTATCAGACAGTTTTTCTTCCAGATCGTTAAGCTTGCAAGTGGTCACGAAACATCGGTTATCTGTAGCGAAAATATGGCAAACTCTTGCCTGACTCTCGACGTACTCAATTTCATCGTATTTGAGCCGGTTTATCTGCCTGCGGAATTTGAACGTCAATGTTTCGTCCCTCATCTGTGACAGAATCTCGTCGATAGCCCGGTATATTCTGCCGTATTCCTTGCCCTTGACCGCATACTGCATAGCACCGACGTCAAATGCTTCTTGTAGATGAGAATCGTCGGCTGTCCAGAATATAATCTTTCCATCATATCCAATATCCCGGAGACGGTTCGCAATCTCCAAACCGTTCTCATTTTCCAGAATCATATCCAGTACAATTACATCGTACCATTTACCCTCTTTCACATCTTCAACAAGCGGATAACCTGCCGAATACTCGCTAATTTCATACCGGTAATCTCCTTTGCGCCGCAAGAATCCCGATATGTGCTCTTTAAACAAGTCAACTTCAAGCTGATTATCGTCACATATGGCTATTCTCATATGCGCGCCCTCCTTTCGTAGTCTCAATTTTGCCAAAATACGCAATGATTTTGACAGCACACACATTTTTCTTCCTGTTCGTGGTATTATTGTCCCACAAACAAAGTGTAGCACTTAAAATTGTTAGTGTAAAGCGCTAAAGTTTGACATAATTCGCAAAATATGGTTTCTGTGTCCGGGAGGATGTGTGGATAGAGAGACTGCCTGCGAGAACGACAGGCAAAAGAAAGAGGGGCGGTTGCCCCTCTTGTTTATTTCGCTAAATACAAAACTGAAACAGTATCTATTTTTACGCACATTCCATTCTCTAACGGTAGATTCCCAATTTCACTGGAATACAAAGAATTAATGCTTTCTAAGTCAGAATCAAGACTTTCTTTATATTTTTTTGAAGCGACATGGTATTCTTCTGAATGTTCGTAATCATCATTCTTATAATCATCGTAGCTGTCATATACGCTGATAATTCCTGCTCCGTCGGTTATTGAAAAGGTGTACTTTCCGGCAGGAATATCTTCGCCAATAATATAAACACCTGGATTTAGCCTGCCGGTATTATCAAGAGAATCGTTTTCCTGAGAATTAGAATTTTCGCTTTCCACGTCTTTTAAAACAGCTTCTTTTAATTTAGTTCCGTCTGAAAGACGCGTGATTGATAGCGAATCATCCCAAATTGAGCAAGCCAGAGTATCATTTTTGAAATTCCAAACGTTTGTTAGAACTACTCCATCATAACCGCTCTTATAGAAATCATCGGTAACATAATCATAATCATACCAATCCTGCTGAGATGCTTCCGACAATACACTGGAAACCTTTGAAGCAAATGTGCCAACTTCATCATCTGGCACGTTCTCACTTATAACGATGCTTAGATGCAAGGATTTAGTGTTTTTGTCAATCACACATTCAGATGCTTCGACAAACCCATCTTCACCATTGATCTTATTAAGCATTTCATTAATGTTGTCAAAGGAAGTAGCACTGGCATTGACAGGCGAAATGCATAAAAAAGCACACATCGTTATAATTCCGCAAACTCTCTTTTTCATAAAACCCTCTTTTCTGCTAAAGAAATCTCATATACTGCACTGCAATAAAAACTACTTCAATAATTCCGACAATAATTCCGAACCATGAGCCAATATGCCTATATTCCTCTTTCTTTGTGCCAATATCTACTAATCCTACAATTGCTCCTGCCAGAGCCAGTGGAAACGACAGGATAATTGGCAATGGAAGAATGAATGCCACACCTGCCAGAATACAGGAAATGACGCTCAGGGTTGAATCTTTCTTCTTTTCGCCTTTGCTCATACAATCCCCTCCCTTGTTAAAATTTTATAATATTATACCACCTCATACAAACTGTGCATAGTAAAATATTAAAAAAGTAGATTATTTTTGTAGAAAAACTCCATGATTTTACACTTCCCGGAAAAATCACACAAGTTTGTGCTATAATGCGTGATATATTTTTAGAAAAGAGTTGGTAGTAATGGAGAAGAACAGATATAGGATAGTCGTATTCATCCTGATATTTTACGAAATATTCTGTGCGGTGCATATACCGCCGCATGATATGGCAGAACACCGTCAAAGAGATGCACAGATCGCAAAAGAAGCTGCAAAACAAATCTACCCTGTCCAGATGCAGGAGTTGAGCGAGAACAAGGAAGTTTGCAATATCGCATGTTATATTCGCAAAAGCACAATTTTCTTTGAAATTGCGAAGTTTGCCTACGAAATAGCAAAAGTCCATGTGTATATTTGGCAGTTGCCAAGGGGAAATATCGGTGGTATAATGATGAAAACGAACTGATGTTCGAAAACCCACTATGTAACTATATGTTCTGCCCTGCTTGAGCAAAAATCTTAAATATATATTTGATTTTATACAACAATCGTGGTATAATTACATTAGTTGTTTAGGATATTTGTGTCTATTAGTGGAACATATATTTGTATTGATTACTGGGAGGTACACTATGGATTACAAATCTAAAATTATTGAAATGATACAAAAGATGGAAAACCAAGAACTTATCACATTCATATATGGGATATTAATTGGTTATAAGGGGAAGGATTAATCCTTCCCCTTTATTATTTTGTTGCCAATTTCCAAATACTCTTTTCTTTGACTATCGGTCATTTTTCTGAATATCTGAATTAATTCTGCAACGTTACCAGAGTTGATATTAAAAAGTTCTCCAAGGGTAATACCTGATTCCAACTTATTTTGATTCTCAGAAGAATCTTCTTTAAACATTGGAACATCATAACCCATAAGCCATGTCTCCTGCACACCATAAGCCTCGGCTATTAGAGTGATTTTATCCTGGCGTGGATTTCTTTGCCCGTTCACATACATAGATATAGAAGACTTTGGCAATCCAGTTTTATTAACCATATCCATTTGATCTACATGAAAATAATCTAAAAGCTCTTGGTAACGTGTCTCTTTTGCATTCATTATCACTTCCTCCTTTCTAGTTCACATTATAGCACTAAAAGTTCACAAATACAATAGCAGAAACAAAAAAAGTTCCGAAAATGTGAATTTTAGTGTTGACAATTACAAATACCATGCTATAATAAAAACAGTTCACAAAAACGAAACTGAAAGGAGGACATATAATGAGAACAGCGCCAACATACGATTATTCAAAATTACGTGGACGAATTAAAGAAAAAATTGGAACAGAGGGAGAATTTGCAAAAAAAATCGGAAGAACACCGAATTATATCAGCAAAGTATTTAGAAACGCTACGTATCTGAGTCAAGAAGATATTAGCAAAGCGGCTATTCTTCTTGAAGTTTCAGCAGATGATATAGGCTCATATTTTTTTTCTCAAGAAGTTCACAAAAACGAAACTTTAAATTGCTAAAGAAAGGAGTCAGCCATAGAAGATTTAGTTTACATCAAAAACAACGAGCCTGTGTGCGATAGCTTACAGGTTGCAAAGAAGTTTGGGAAAAGACACGCGGATGTAATTAGAACCATCGAAAATCTCATAAAAAATGACTCAACGCAAAATTGCGTTCAGTGTTTTGAACAAGTTTTTTACAAAGATGAAAGTGGAAAGAAGAATAAAAAGTATCTTATGAATAGAGATGGATTTACATTCTTAGTGATGGGCTTCACTGGAAAGAAAGCGAATGAATGGAAATGGCAATACATAAAAGCATTTAATCAGATGGAAAATTTCATTCGTGAAAAATCGACTCAGATTTGGATTGAAACCAGAAAAGCAGGGAAACTTACCAGAAAAGCTGAAACAGATACGATTCAAAAACTTGTTGAATATGCAAAAGAGCAGGGAAGCAGTCATGCAGAGATGCTTTATATGACATATTCAAAACTGGCGAAGAAAATGACAGGTATCAACAATAGAGATGAAGCTACAGTGACGCAGTTAAACAATCTTTCACTGATGGAAAACATTATTTTGCACGAGATTGATTTAGGAATCATGCAAGGAAAGCATTACAAGGGCATTTATAAGGACTGCAAAAATCGTTTGGAAACAATCAGGGATTTAGCATACTTAGAAACAGCCATTTAATTTAAGTAGAAGCTTCTTATAAGAAAGGAGACGTATGAACGAATTACAGATTTTTAACTCAGAAGAGTTCGGAGAAATCCGAACAATAGAAATTGACGGGAAACCGTATTTTGTTGGAACAGATGTTGCGAAAGCACTTGGATACAGCAATCCGAGAAAAGCCATTCTTGACCATTGCAAGGGAGTAACGAAACGTGACACCCCTACATCTAGTGGCGTTCAGTCAATGTCATACATAAATGAGGGAGATTTGTACCGCCTGATTATGAAATCAAAACTTCCGTCAGCGGAGAAATTCGAGTCATGGGTTATGGATGAAGTTCTACCGGCAATCCGCAAGACGGGTTCATACCAGAAACCGATGACCGTAGCAGAACAGATTCAGTTACTGGCTCAGGGCAATCAAGACCATGAGGAACGAATCGAGAAACTTGAGAACACAATGACCATCGACTACGGGCAGCAGAAATATCTTGGAGATTTAGTTTCCAGAGTAGTAATCGAAGTGCTAGGTGGCAAGAAATCCAATGCTTACGACGAGATCGGCAAGAAAGTATTTGCAGAATGCAACCGGGATGTCAAAACTTACTTTGATGTAAATGCCCGGAATAACATTCCAAAACTGAGGTATCAGGAAGCAGTTGAATATATCAAGGAATGGACGCCATGTGCAAATACAAAGATTATGATTCGAGACTGCAATGCACAGGGAAGATTAGCTGAGTAGGAGGAAAACAAATGAAAAATATTGATAGCCGATTACACATACCTGGTGACAATGATGAAATTTTTCATTCTATTATCGGCTTTAAACTTGTCGATATATCAGCAGGCACAAGTGGAAGTCAAGAAGAACCGGCACTTTTATTGAAGTTTGTGAATGAACACCATGTTGAGATTGATGTCGTTATTCAAGAATCTGGCGTGTTTGTCACTGAACCATTTGCAGTAAAAGAAGATTTAACCGTTGTTGATGATTGAAAAGGGAATGCAAGTCGAACATTTTAAACGCCATTCCCCTGTCAGCAATGTTGGTTATTTGCAGTTACGTTTCTTACCGGCACGGGAACAGTAAATGCGTCGGAAGAAAGACAGGACTGGTTTGCACAATCACACTTGGAATTGTTGCTATGATTCTTGCAGTTCGGAAACTTTTTCACCGTGTTGATGAAAACCATCAATATGCGGTAATAATTGCAAAATTTTATCTCATTTCATTTTACCCGGCATGGCGGTACCTGTAAGGACATTATAAGGAGATACAGAATAAAACTCAATATCATATCGGAGGGATATAAAAATGGCAAAAGCATTAATCCTGTCAGCTCTAATCGGCGGTATGTCACCGTACCTGCCGTTCTGGAGATTTGACAGTGCATCACAGCCGGTTGTAGTAGCAATCGTAATGTTTATCTTATCATTCGTGGTTATTTACCCGGATGAAATTAAAAGAATCGGAGGAAATTAACAGTTAAATATAAATTATAAAATCATATAAGCATATGTTGAGTTTTAAAAGATATTAGAGTGGAATATATTTCCAGGCATCTATAAATCTCAAGACTTATGGAGAAAAATTTGCAAGCTGACA
>ERZ772860.505-NODE-505-length-34348-cov-3.813577_pt1 | contig 34348 bp, 31 predicted proteins | sample MGYA00511342_ERZ772860 | MGnify/ENA primary metagenome ERZ772860 (study PRJEB29015, sample SAMEA2737665) | human gut metagenome | biome: human gut; feature: human-associated habitat; material: faeces | place: China | collected 2012 ... | reverse complement strand
GTTTTCAGCACGATGATCCGGCTCTATGCAAAGCACCTCGATTTCTTAAAACAGCAGGTTCAAGAAATGGACCGCAAAATCGCCGAGATCATGGACACCCTGGATACGCCGATCACCACCATCACTGGCATCGGCCCGACCCTTGGCGCGTACATCCTCAGCGAAATCGGAGACATCAGCCGATTTCCCTCCGCGGCAAAGCTTGCCGCTTACGCGGGGATCGATCCAACCATGCGGCAGTCCGGCGAATACAACGGCGTCAGAAACCGTATGTCCAAACGAGGCTCGCCTTATTTGCGGCACGCCATTTGGCTGGCGGCTTCATCAGCAGTACTTCACGATCCGGCGCTGAAGCTTTATTTCCAGAAAAAACGGGATGAAGGGAAGCCCTACATGGCGTCCGTGGGCCATGCCTGCAGGAAGATGGTCTCCATCATTTACGCCGTTATGAGAGACAACAAGGCCTATGTACCGTGTATCCCAAGCGAAATCTCTGCTTGACAAATACATAGCCGGTCTGTCTTTTTTCATATCGTTATCCTCATTCGTGCCGCCGTATGCAGCACCGTTATGTAACCCCTACTCCGAAATCACTCTCAGAGTAGGTTTGGACACTTATCACATGTATATTATATCATGCAATGTCCGTTTTTTCAATAGATTCCTCAAAAAGTTTGGAATTGTTTACAATTTCTTTTTTCTCGCTGTCCAAACAAATCGGCGGCTCCGGAAGATTTTCAATATCCAGAACCGCCGCATATTTCTCTATTAAATTTTCAAGCAAATCGGCAAAGCCGCTCCATTCATCCTTTTTGCAAATATTATCTATAATGGTGTACCTCCTGTTTTTTATCGCTGTTGTGTGTGCAAGCCTTGATGATCTCCGGCGGGATGCTGGCAAGCGTTGCTTTTACATCTTCATACTTTTGCAGAAGCTGAGTATCGTGCAGCTTCTTCACGGTACTTTCCTTCTTTGCCGCATCCAGCTCCGCCGCCAGAGCGTTCTTGTCATCGGTCAGCTTTTGATTGGCTTTTTTCAGCTTGCGGATTTCAGTCTCATAGCGGTCAAAGGTTTTCTTGTATTTCTTCATTTCAGTGTCCATCTTCTCAATATCGGGGATGTATTTCTCCAGAAAGGCAAGGATTTCTTTGACTTTCGTACCCGAATTGAACAAATTGACATCCCCAAGGAGCTTGCGGAGCTGCTTGCTCTGCCTTGTCAGGTGTGTCATCTCCTTGAACACTCTGGGTGGGATATAATCACGCCCGGTTTCGCTGGCGCTTTCGCCACGCTCCAGGTCGGGGTATTTCTTGACCATATACGCCCAGAACTTGTCCTGCCATTGGGTTAGCTTCTTCTTGTTGCCCAAAATTTCTTTGGCAGACAAGCGGTTATCGGCGGTCAGCGGTACAAAGGACAAATGCAGGTGTGGCGTTGCCTCGTCCATGTGAACTACGGCAGAAATAAAGGTCTCGGGGTCTTGCTCCTGCTTCATAAAATCAAGAGCATAATCAAAGAAATCTCTAATCTCGGCTTTCTTCTTGCCCTTGAAAAACTCTGGGCTGGCAGTGATCAGAGCCTCCACCACACGCACACTATCGGAGCGAACACGGCATCCTGCCTCTTTGATTTGCCGTTCCGCTTCTTTTCGGTAGCCGCTACCGATATTCAGCAGATGGAAGTTTTGCGGTGTTCGTTTGGTGTCAATGTCGGGGTTGCTGGCGTACTGTTCTTTGGTACGCTCGTTGTGGGCTTCGATTCTTCCAATTTCCGGCCCCTTGTATTTGGCGAAACGAAGTATCGCATATTGTGCCTTTGCCATTATCTCTCCCTCCGTTTCTGCCACACGATGTCATAGCCCAGCACATCGGCAAGCTGTACCGCTTCGGTATAGCGCAGCGATTCCCGCTGGAGCTTGTTGGAAAGGTTGGATACACTGTCAGACCATCCGTATTCGTCAGCCAGAAGGTCAACTACCTCCTGCATCGTATAGCCCTGCCGTACAATGTACGACTTAATTTCATTTCTCAGATTGGATTTCATATTGTTTTTGCCTCCATAAATTCGTGATATTGGTTTTCTGTGCTGTGAACTGCTGTCACTGACAGATGATATTTGTATTGTTACTGCTTTGCGTTTTCATTTCGCCTTGCGTAGTCCTGTCCACAACCACACCCTATCGACTTTGCAAAATAGTGGATATACTGCTGAAACAGTAAGAAGTATCACATTTCCGTATAAATGCTTCACCTTTCGGTAAATCACCGAATGATGAAACTGATACGATATGGGGTGTAAATCTTTACTGATTTCACAGGGTTTGATTTTGAAACCTGTAAATTGACCTCATTTCTGATGCTTGCATTAGCGGTGGAGTAGAAAACTGCCGTACGTACTGTACGGTACGTACAGCAATTTCTTACTTCGCTCACCATTTCAGAAAAGAGGACTTCGCCAAGACCTCAATACCCACAAATCCACGAACACGCTTGCCGCCGGAATAGATGTTGTTGGTGGCTTCCACGTTATACAAGGCTTCATTCTGTGCAAGTTCGGAACTGAGCCTGTTTGCGGACATGGGCTTTCGCACATTGTCCTCGCACCACAGCTTGTAGGCTTCATACAGAGCCTTAGAGCTTGTTTCCGCATCTGCTTTGAAGCGGATATATCCCTCCGATTGCAGAAACTCAATGACATTGTTGCTGCTGCGCTTGACGGTCTCCACATTCTCACGGGCTTGTCCGCTGATGGTGAATTGATAGTTGTTGGCAAGGAGCCTGTGCAGCCCATCCAGGCACCACAGGAAGATACCCTCCATCTCGGACATGAGCTTTTCCACGAGAAACGGATCGTCTTTACGGTCTGCGGGTCTGTCCTTGGTGGTCAGCACGATCTGACGGCGAAAGAAACCGTCCGATTGGTCATGAAGTGCCGTCAGCGCACCGTTGCCGAAGCATAAAAAACGAGCGTACAGTTGACTCTGGTAGCTCTGTACGCCCTTGCGCTCCAAATCCATCTTGCACTCAGCTGTAACGATGGATTTGATATAGTTGGTTTTCGGTAGTGCGCTCATATCCATATCATCGTCCACCATCAGCAGCTTGCTTTCAAGGTCAGCTCGGCTGAAACGGTTATTTTCGATTTTCTGGATGCTTGTAGTGTTCATGCTGTCTCCAAGGATGGAGCGCATCACAAGTCCGATACGACTTTTACCCTCGCCGCCCTTGCCGATGAGCATGAGCATCTTCTGTCCCTTGGTGGAGGGGATAAGGCAATATCCCAAATACTCCTGCAAGGTAGGGATGTCCTCAGGCATAAGCAGATCGGACAAAAAATGCCGCCATCGTTCCGGCTGCGGTGCGGTAGGATTATATTTGACCTTCATACGGTTGTTGCAGTAGGTTTTGTCCTCGGTAAATGTGCCATTGAGAAAGTAAGTGCCGTTTGCCACATGGATGCGGTCTGTTTCGATGGGCAGCGCCGGTGAATAGGCGACCATCTTAACCGCATCAAAAAGGCTTTTGGCTTTCTTAGAGATACCAACGGTCTGGCAGGTCATGACCTCATCCAGAATCATCTGCTGGATTTCGCCCTCGTCCTCCACCAAGCCATCTACCGTGTATAAGCGACCTCGAATACATTTCATCGGGTACTGATGCAGGAACGAGTAGCAAAACGCTACTTCGTCAATCGTGCTGCCATCGTACCAGGAAGGCTTCTCGATTCCATCAGATTTCTTGCTTGCCAATACTGTTTTCCTCCTTTTTTGTTTTTTTCAGATACCTTTGCAGCTTCGTCAGCTTGCCATCGGTCAGCATCATGTCGATAACCCCGGTGCGCTCATAGGAATCGCCCATAATCAGCAGATCCACCAGATACTCCGCATAATCAAGATCGTGGCAGGCTTGCACAAAGCGGTCATCGGGTTCGTCCTCCGGCGATCTCGGCGCATACACCCGTTTCCACTCCTGCAAGAGCTTCATATACGCCAAGAGCGCAGAAAAGCACAGCTTCTCATTTCCTTTGAGTTGCTGTGCTTCGCTTTTCTTATTCAGTTTTTCCTTCATTTCCTTGGTGAGCGGCTTGTCCTGCGATATACCGAAGTCATACACCAGCTTGTTTGCCGCATCAAACACAGGCAGACCGTAGAGGTTGGCAACGAGGTCGATCACGTCCCCATGCTCACCACAGGCAAAGCAATGGTAGTGGTCATCGTACACAACCATACTCGGATGCCGGTCATTGTGAAACGGGCAGAGCGCTTTCCCGTATCGGTTGACCTCGATGCCGTAATGCTCGGCGGCTTCTCTTGCGCTGATGCTTGTCTTTACTGTTCCAAATACATTCATTCAATTCCTCCATAATTCTTGTTGATAGGGACGATTTTTCATCCCCTCGTGTATATTATGAGAAAAATTGAAAAAAGGGGTACGATGGCATGACAAGCCCGTTTCAAAAAACATGACAACGGATTTTGAAGCAAAAATCAAAGTGTCAAAATGACACTTTGATAATATTGGTAGCCGCTACCGATATTATTTTCCGTAAAATTCCAAGGAAAAATAGGGTGAAAATATTTTTAGTAGCCGCTACCAAAAAGCTTTCCAAACCACTATATTTAGACACAATTCTATGGTATAATAGGATAAATGAAAAAACATGACAAGGAGGGCGCAGGATGGAACAGGAAAAACGAGGACGTGGCAGACCGAAGATTGATACCCATTTGACCGAGATCGGCGCACCCAGCAGACGGCAAGCGATCAATGCCATGTATATGTTTGAGGGAGCGCATCTACTTTCGGTAGCCGCTACCAATATTCCCGATAGTCACCTGCTCTATCAATCGGATGATGCAACAATGACCGTCAAGAGCAAGAACGGCATTTTGGAACAGCTTGGGCGTATGGTGGTGCAAGACCATTTTTCAGAGAACGATTGTATCTATATTGCCAATTTAGCCATTTCCGCTCTGAAAAACGGCAGCACCTCCAGAGAGATTGAAAAAGCCATTCGTGCTATTCGTCTGCCATTGAAGGAATATTACAAAGCCCCCAAGGATAAATCGTTAGAACATCCCGTCGGTAAGGCTATTGCGGAATTGCAGAAGTTGGGAGGAGCTGACGAATGAGCATCCTTAACCAAAATCTGCTGACACTTGACTTCTGGCAGGATAAAGTGACCTACGGCCAGTGCACTTTGCCCACCGGCAGTATCGGATGCGCTGCACTCAATATCACAGACGAGCAGATCGCAGCATTAACAAAGCTGTGCCAGCCACTTCAAGAAATTATGCTCATGCTTGGTGCGGGTAATGTAGATGTGTCTGTGTTCCCTATGGCAGAGGAAAGTCTGACAGCAATTACTCGTTTCTTGCAGAAAACCGAACCTTTCTCTTTTCTGGACTTGGCAACGGATGAAACGGAGCTACATCGTCTTTTCGATGAAGAACACACAGAAAATATCGTGGCGTACATCAAAGCAGCGCAGGAAAACGGTGCGGCAGCTACTTTTGATGAACACTATACCCTTGGCGTCGGTGTGATGAAACTGATACAGGTGATGTCGCAGATTGGTGGTACGCTGCTGATCTATAAGCAATCTATGACTGCTTTCGCTCATGCGCTCCATGACAGCAAGCGCACACCAGACGGCTATGCCGCCGCTTTTGCGGAGCATTTTTCAAGCACAGATAAACTTTCCTTGACCGACCCATCATGGATGGCGTTATCCAATACCACAACGCAGTATGTTCCCTCTGTCATGCCGGAGAAAGGAATTCCGCAGCTCGTGAAGCGGCTGCATTATGTTTCGTTTGTGGGAATGTTCCGTTCGGACTTGTTTGAGGGGCTATGTGTCGGTCATGCGCCGAGAAAATGTCCCATCTGCGGCAAGTGGTTTCTGACCACTGATGCAAGGCTGACCAAATACTGCGGAGGACTTGCGCCGGGAGACAAGCTCGGACGCACTTGCCGTCAAATCGGCAATCTCAAAGGCAGAGAGCAGCGGGAACTTGCGGACGATCATCCCATCAAGGCGATTTACATTCGCCGTATGAACACGATCACACAGTATCTCCATCGTGGAACGCTTGACGAGCAGACCGCCAAGGAGATGAAACGTCTGGCGAAAAGTAAAATGAAGCGGGCAATCAAAGAGGTTTCTTACGCACAGGGTAATTACGCCAAGGAAATGGAACAGGACGCATTGCTGAAAGAAGCGATGATGAAATGAGGGAATAAAATGGCACGAAGATCAAGCTTTGATATATTAACTATACAGGCAGATAATGTAGCATTACTTTGGAAGAACGTTCATGGCATTGCCCCAGATAATGCGGCAAATAAACTCGATATAGCAATGTTGGATCGACAAAGCGAACTTACGAAAACACTCAAAATATGGATTGATAAAGGACTGGATATGACAATCGGGGAGCTTATTTTGGCGAGAGCAAATTTAGGTGCTGTTGTCGAATCGTGGTTGCGCTTCTTTTACTGTGCATTTTATGATGACTATATCAATCAACCAATGGTTAATAAAAAAGGAAAAGTCCTTGAACCGGAAAACGATATGCGCTTTGAAGATCTGAAGAATTTCAGCACAGGAATCCTTTGGGATGATGACACATCAAGCGATTATAAATGGGTAGATAATATTCAAAAGAAACGAAATGCAATTCATTCCTTCACCTACAAAGATATAGGAACACCTGCGGAGTTTTTACTTGATATTGATTATTTATGTGAGTTTGTTGATAGAATACTAAACCATTTGCCGCCAGTTGAAGATTGCATTGAATGTTATCCTGCTGGTTACGTGCTGAATGTGTACTTAGAGTAACCAAAACAACATGAAGTAACTCGCGAGGAGGTGCGCCTGTGTCAGAAGAACACTTCTGGACAACCGATGAATATGCCAGCACAGCAAAATTCTCTGTGCATGATGGAGCTATGACTATGCGGCAGGCAGGGCGCATCTTTCGTCTTGACCCTACGCCGCCCACGGTGAAGAGCATCAATAATTACATCGTTTCCGCTGTCCGTGAAAATGATCTGACCTATTTTACATATTTTCTGCATCACTATGAGCCAAGGCTGAACAAGCGTGTTTACCGTTTTCTGTTGACCGAGGGCATTGACCGATATGACCCGATACGCTTTCTGGATTACAAGCTCAGCGTCGTTCTTGCCCTGTTGGAGTGCTTGCAAAATTACGCTCCCGACAAGGGCGCAGATTTTCTGACCTATGCCCATCACTTCATCGGTAACGCACTTCTGGATTGCCGCCGCCATGAAGAAGCTGGCTCATTCAAATCTCTGGACGAATACAAAGCTGCCCGTGGGATTGCTTGGCTCTACAATAATTCCGGCAAGAACGAAAATGAAGTGGTCGCCCAATATGCCGCCGAGCAGAACTGCACCGAAGAAACTGCCGCTGAGTATCTAACGATTGCCAGACAAAACCGCAGTCGTGTTCCGTTCTACTGCACCATGCAGGACGAGGACGGCGAAGAAACCGGCGAGGATGTTACCCGTGACGATAGTTGGAACTATGCGGACATTCTCTGGAACGGCATCCGTGCCGATGCGGTGCGAGCTGCCTTTGACAAGCTCGATTACATGGAGCAGGATTTCCTTGAAATGCGAAATGCCATCTGCATGACCTGCGAGCGTGTCGGCTCATGGGACGAACGTGCTTCTTTTGAAGAAATAGCAACAGCCTATGAGTACACGACTACCGGCGGCGCAGAGAAAGCATATAAGAAAATCGTGGACAAGCTGACAGGGCATTTGGTGGATGCCGGTGTTCTCGGTGTTGTGGAATTGAAGCAGATTGAGAGAAACAAAAAAATCGCCGCCGTTGCATACCAGTACAAAGCAGTACATCGGTATGCCAACGACGACGATGAATGGGGAAAAATCTGTTTCGACTTTTCTTCCGGGACTGCGGAAATTAAAAAACTTGCTGACGGTGATTTTTGCAAATCCAAAGTTTTTGCCGAGGTTGCCATCCGTCATATTTTGAAAATTCCGTTTGGTGATCTGCCGAAGAAATTGACGCTTCCCTTTGAGTTGGAGATGGAGCGAATACGATACGGGAGCTGATCGCTGCGGCGAGTTTTTATATACCATTGGCTCCCCCGTTGGCACAGGAAATTTCCGCTTCGCTGAAAATCCCCAATGCCAACTACACCCGAACAACCGGATTTTGCTCATTGCAAATCCTTCGCTTTTGTTGCCTGTGCAGCCACAAAATCCGTCTGTTCTGCTGCCGCCGAAAAGTGTCTGTCTGGCGTGGGACAGCCCCTTTCCAGCGTCAGCGGTCGCCAAAGGTATAACACACTAGACTTTGCTGAGCAAAATCGTGTGCCAACAGGGCGCTCTCGCCCCTATTGGAAACCCAGAGCCAAAGGGATTGCATCCCTCTGGACACTTGCAATTTTCTGCGCATGGCGGTACCCAAACTGTGAAAAATGCAGTTTGACACCAATGCTCAGAAAATACAAAAGGAAGCATCTGCGCCGCAATTAATTCGCGCAAACCTTCCTTTGGGTGCTGACAATCTGAAATTGGTTTAGTGCAATTTCAAATTATCAGTATCTGTTGCGACAGAGAAATTTAACGACAGCCAAAATACAAATTTGTATAGAAACTCGACTTGTTTGATGTTGTCTTTAAGTAGAATAAATGTGAAGAGAATCAGGGGGTGTAACTATCAAAACGACCGATTATGAGGGATCGCCAGAATCGATTCAGAAAAATGCAGAAATCACCGAGAAGCTTCATGATGGTGTATCTCCGATAATTGAACATCAAGACAGACTGCAGCAAATCGTAGACGCAGCGACAAAACCTCTAATTACTATATCGTCACCGGCGATGGAGACACTAAAAGAGATTACCGACAATAGTGCAATCAGGACTCTTCAAGAAGACTCTGTTGCTATGAACTCCCTTGCAAAAAATACCAGATCAATGCAAGTGTTTACTGGTGTAGGTACTGCTATTGATGCACTGCATAACAGCTATATGGTTCATGCATTGGGAGAAATTGCAATAAAGTCTGCAATTCCAACCTATCAGTTTGAAAGTCCTGCCCTCAAAGCGATTGAAACATGGAGCAATAGCGCTGTAGCAAACTTAGCAACTGGACTGACTGCGCTTGTTACCAACCCTGTGATAAAAGGAATACAATCTATTTCCTCTAACTTTGGTAAGTGGCTGCAGATAGTGGATTTCTCGCCACTGACGAGCATCTTAGAAAACATTCAGAATATTGGCTTCGACTTTGATTATAAAGAAGTCAATGAAATATTTCTGAAAGCGATGTTTGATGCACGATGGTTTCCGTATGCGGGCTGGATTGCTGATTTCGGGATCGTAGAAGAAATTCTTGAAATACTGGATACAAGCAGAGCCAGTAAGAACCGTGTAAAGAGAATCGACAAGTTGATTTTTTCTTACTATGACAAAGAGGAAGTCAACGGCCTAAAACGTAAATGGAGGCAGATGAGCCTGCCGTCATATATGACGAGGATTTTGATTCAGTCAGTTCAGGCTTATCACCGCAGAGAATATGCACTGACCGTTAGTGCATTGTCAACCTTGTGGGAAGGTATTATTCAAGAAAAGGTTAACGATACCAGTTATCGTATCAGTCGAAAAACCCGTGAGAACCTCGCAAAATTGATTGAGGAAAACGAGTTTGATAAAATCTTCTCTTCATTTTGTGAAGAATTCATTTTCTACGACTGTACCAAGCCGGAAGATGTCAAGCAGGATGTTCCCGGTCGTCATGGAATAGCCCATTGTTGGTATGCTACTTACCCGAACAAGAAGATGGCACTGAATGCCATTTTGTTCACGGATTTTTTATTAGGACTTACCCCTTTAGAGAAGACGGACGACGAATGAATCGTGGCATTCAAAAATTGCAGAAAATTGATAGTCATTTATGAAAAGAATGAGGATGAATTAATGGCACGAATAGCTAATAAAAAGACCGGAAAACTAACCAAACAATATCGAGATCCCAGTGTGTTCCATGCCAGTTCCCGCAGACGAAGTTATCGGAGAAAGGGTACTTCGACAAGAAGAAAACGCACATCTTATGTGTCTTATACAACAGTTAATGATCCCGTAGCGAATGCGATTGCCACAGTTATTGTTGGCGGTGGATTTCTCGCACTCCTAATGTGGTTGTTGCCAATCTTTGTCCCGCTTTTTGTTGGTTGCATTCTCCTATGGGGTGTAGATAAAATCTGTAAAGCTAAGTGGAATCTCCCCTCTGGAAAATGGAGTATGCCCGCTTCTTGGGGATGGACAATTCTGACTGGCGTTGAAATGATAGTAAGTTTCGTTATTGTGCTACTTATCGTAATTGAAGAAGCGACGATGACAGCACTCATTGTAAACTTAGTCATATATATCGGTCTGTCCGCTTGGATACTGATTAGCAAGCACAACAAAATCAAAAAAGCAAGTGTTACTCAAAACGGCAATGCCGATATAGCAACGTCGGAAACATATTCCACCGGCGCTTATGATGCTAACCTCTCTTTTGAAGATAATGACAATGAAGATGCGGACAATGACTATTTCGATGCAGAGGAAGAGGCTGCAAAAAAACTATGTGCTAAATTGAAAAGTAACATAATAGTTCGTTCGGAATTTTGGAACGAGATGCACCTGACTTTCAAATGCAACTTAGTCACATCCTATACTTCTCTCCAATTGAATTTTGAAATTAAAAACATCAGCGGCGTTCCTTGGTATGATGGCGGTGGAGGAATTACGGTAAAGGCAAATGTATATGACAGCAAAGAAAATCTATTATGTATCGAAGATACATATATCGAGGATTCCGAGCTTACTCGTAACCAATACACCGATTACCTGTATTTTGACTTCGATGATATAAAAAAAGCGTCCAAAATTGAAATCGATGCATATCAGGAAGATTAAATATTCCGTGGCAAGGGGCGATAGATTATGAGTAGATATAAAACAAGAGAAGAAGCCATAAAAGCTGTAAAATCGGATGGCAGACAGTTGTACAATGTTGATCCTCGTTTCAAAGATGATGAGGAAATTGTAAGATTAGCACTAAAGCACGGGGGAATCCTTTCCCATGCTTCCATCCGATTACAAAATGACCCCGCTTTTATTGTGGAAGAAGCAAAACATAGCGATGGCTTCGAATTCAATTTTGATAAAGCTCTGTTTTGTGCAAAGCAAGATTTGGCTTTGGCGAAAAAGTTTACACCAGTTTATAAAAAATCAGATGAATTTCAAATTGAATTGCGGCTGCACTATGGAGAAAAATATTTAACCCCGATTCGGAAGTACAACTTTATGTCTCCAGATGAGCTTCGTGCAGCATTGCAATCGTACAGGGAAAAACAAGTCGAATTAGCCAGAGAGATTTATGTACGAGGGTACGATTCTGACTACATACAGGAACATGAAGAATTGTATGTGGTAGCTGGTCATTCGGCTTTGCAATGGGCCGCTGTTTCTCTGAGAGAAGAGGGCAAACCGTTCTCAGACATTCTGGGACATTATCCAAGCCATATAGAATACGAAAAAAAGGCAATTGAGGAATACTGTTCGGAAAGCTTAAGTGGTTCATATCCAGAAAGATTGATGAATTCCCTGCTTACTATCCTTGGCGTTGATTTTGCACGGGAGCAGACATTTCCGTGGTCTACAAACGTCATCGGGGAAGATGGCAAAAACAGTTCCAAACGGTATGACTTCTATATTCCATCCATGAGCGCAATCATCGAGGTTCATGGCGCACAACATTATGGCGGCGGTTTTGAATATTTAGGTGGTCGGTCTTTAGAAGAAGAGCAAGCCAACGATAAGCAGAAAGAACAGCTTGCAAAGGAAAACGGCATAAAGCACTATATCGTTATCAACGCACTTAGCTCGACATTATCATTTATCAAGGAGTCTATCTTATCGAGCACTGAATTTACATCATTGTTTAATCTTTCTGACATAGATTGGGATGCAGTCGAATCGGGCACTGTAACAAAGGTTAAAACGGATGTCTCTTTCCCGCTTTACGAATCAATGGCCAGTCGCAGTGCAGCATGGGTTGATGTAATCAAGGCATCACTAATTAAATCTGACTATATTGCACTAGAAAGCACAAAGAGAAAAATTGAAAATACAGTCAGTCCGGAATTACAGGAAAATATTAAGCATGCTTTCCCAAGTGCTAATGGATTATATCCGCATGAACTTCTGATGTTGAAAGAGGCTCATTACTATCGTTATCCTCTTGAAGAAAAACACATCCCCGGAAAATGGTATTACGATTATGGAATCGGCGATGTAAGTGTGTATTTTGAAAAGCTGCTTCAAAATGGATTCTTAGTGGTAGGTGATATTCGCTCTGCGGTTGAGCATTCAACCCTTCCGGTAATTAAACGAGTTCTGACGGAACATGGACTTTCAACCAAGGGAAAGAAATCTGAATTGGTGGAATTATTACTTAACAATGTTCCGCATGATATCTTAGAACCGCTTTTCACGGAGAGATATTTGGAACTTACGGAATACGGCAGGAAAGAGCTGGATGATAATCCGTATATTCTTACAAAAAACAACTACGGACTTTCGATCTGGTCGCTGAATAGACTTGCTAACGCTTTTCCAAATGATGATATTAACTATATTCTTGAACAGTACAATAGCAATCCCCGCCGTTTCCTGACGTACTTGACCGAGGATGACCGACAAATGCTGGGAATTGCATATTCGGAACATCCTCCTACTCAAAAACCTTCAGATGAATCCCGAAAACAAGTGAAGGTGTCATCCATGAGCACACCCAAGCAAGGCACTACAAGTTCGGACACACAAAAAACTGTTAAGCTGGGACAACAAGCGGCTGTATCACGAGATGAGATAAATATTCCTGTAATGGAAACTCCGCAACAATCTGGGAAGAAACCCAAGAGGGTTAGAATTGGATGGATTATCCCGGGTGTGTTCTTTGCATTTTTTGCTCTGATTTTCGTGATTATAGGCTTGTTTGAGACGAAATTACTTTTTGCAGCCGCATTCTTCGGTATTTTTGCCGTAATGTTCTTTGTGTTAGCGCTTTCTCCTAAAAATGTATCGTGCATTCTTGGACGAGAAACGGGTATAAGCAAAAAAGCGTTTGTAATTATCTGCATCGTGCTTGCATTTTTGATGCCAATGCTAAGCAACATGGTCGTAGTTGGATAAATACCGATAAAAAAACAGCCCATCGATCAACTGACCGATGGGTTGTGTCTGTTTTTTAGTTCAATCCATCAACTGATGTTCCGGCGTCCCATGAACATACTGTTCCAAACCACCACCGAGCACCAATTGCACATATTCCAACGGCTTATTATAAATCAGCCAGTCCAGTTCTGACCGCTGATACATATTATCGGCAATCTCATTCTCCACAGCGATGGTATCAATAGAAATCATGCTTCCGTCGCTGAATTTCAGTTCCACACAAGAGGTATCCATGTTGAACTCACAGGAAAGTAAACATTTCATTTTGCCCTCCTTAGATCATGCCGAAATGCAGAAGCGCCTCCTTGATTGCTTTTTCCTTGTCGGGCGGGCATTGGGGCTGTTTTGCATCCTCGGACTTTGGTTTATTGTAGTTCTCTCGCTCGATGATGCCGCATTTCTGCTTAACCTGGGCGATATACAAGCTACTGACCTTGAGTCCGGTATGCTCCAGCACATACTCCTTGATTTCCGAATAGGTTGCTTTCTTCTCTGCATCGGTGAGATCAAGTTCGTCCATGTGGATGTCTACCTCGATATGCTGCTTGGTATTCAGTTTGGACAATAAACATACCGTCTCGACATTTGCCGTTCGCGGAAATAGGTCGAAGCCGGAGACGGAAACCGGGTGAAACCCGTCTTCCCGCAGGCGCGCGACGTCGCGCGCCAACGTCGCCGGATCGCAGGAGACATAGATGATGCGATCAATCCTCAGCGCGCTCAGATAACGGCAGACCGCCTCGGACAAGCCCTTTCGCGGCGGATCCACGACGACCAGGTCAGGCTGAAAGTGAATGTCCGCCAAAACCGACGCGGCGTCCTGCGCGTCGGCACAGATAAAGCGGACGTTGTCGATGCCGTTTCGAGCCGCGTTCTCACAGGCGTCGCGGACGGCGTCGGGGACGGTTTCGATACCGACCGCGGCTTTGCAGCGACGGGCGAGCGCGAGCGTAATACTGCCTGCGCCGCAGAACAGATCCAGCACATTCAGCCCGGCCAGAGGGCCGCAGGAGGCGGCATAGGTCAAAACCTGCTCATAGAGCCGTTCACATTGGGCGTGATTGACCTGATAAAAGGTATGCGGAGAGAGCGAAAGCCGGTTCCCGCATAAAACGTCCGAAATATGCGACGCGCCCCAAAGCGTAAAAATCCGGTCGCCCACGACCTTGTTGGATATCTCCGGCTGATAGGAGAGCAGCACGGAGGCGAGCTGGCCCGAGGCGGCTTTCAGGTATAGAATCAGCTCATCGACATGCTGGATACGCCGTTTGGCGGCGTTAAGGCAGACCATGATTTCGCCGGTCACTTCGCCGCGGCGGATAAAAATGCTGCGGACGACCCCGCGCTTTGCCGTTTCGTCATACGCGGGAACTCCGAAATCGTCCATAAACGAACAAACCGCCGCCGCGAGGGCGCTGAATACGGGCGCATGGATTCGACAGCCGGGACAGGGGACGACGCTGTGACTGTTCACACGGTAAAAGCCGAAAACCGTCCGTCCGTCCGCCGCGGTTGCCACGGGGAATACGGCCTTGTTGCGATAGCCGTCGGTAGAGGGCGCGGGAAAATAGTCAATCTCGGGGCAGGTACCGCCGCCGATCCGTTCGAGCGCCGCTTTGATTTGGGCGCATTTGAGGCGGGACTCGGCTTCGTATGAGATATGGCGGTAATTACACCCGCCGCACGACGGAAAAGCCGGACAGTCGTTTTCAATCCTGTCCGGCGACGGAACGATCAGCCGCTCGATCTTACCGATGGCCCGATTCGACAAACGTTTGACAATACGCACGTCCGCAACGTCGCCGACCGCGCCGCCGGGGACGAAGACCGCCATGCCGTCCAGACGGGCGACCCCGTATCCGTCGTGGGTGCAGCCGCCAATTGTGAGCTGATAAATATCGTTTTTATTCAAAATAGCCGCCTCATCCCATATACAACGGGTTGATTTTCATGATACCGCTCAGATCGCCGTAGGGCAGCGTGAATTCAACGATCCCCGCGCTGTACGGCGCGATCTCAAACGGGTTGAAAAAAACCACCAGTCCGTCTTCGCTGAAATACCAGCGGGCCGAGAGCTCAAAAAACTTGACGAGGTTTGGATAGTCGCCGTAATACAGCGAAGGATTTTTCTCGATCTCCGCGAGAACGGCGTCATAGATATTGGAAAGATAGGTGGAGGAAGAAACCGAAAAAATGTTGGAAAGCGAAAACGCGGAGCTGTTTACGGGGGAGTAATTATAAGCGCGGCGCGTGAAAGAATCGCGCGTTTCACCGGCGTGTTCCGTTTTTGTGAAGACGACGGAAACGGCGTTGATTGAGCAGACCTCCACCTCAAAATCGACCGTAACAGTGTAAGGAAGCGTATTGTCGCCCGCGGCGCGCGCCTGCTTTGCATAGGTGAGCAGCTCTTCGAGCGCGTAGGTTTTATATTCGGCGGCAAGTCCGGCGAGTCCGGCGTTGAGCTTGTCCGGCGAAGCGGAGGAGCCGTCCGCGGCGGCGAACACGGGATAACGGATTTCATAGCGCAGCACGGTCGCGCCGTTGTCGCTTTCCGTGCCGGAAAGCGTTTCGGTCGACGCATAAACCAGCGGCGGCGCGTTAAAAACGGGCGGCTCTGTCGTCGTTTCCGGCGGTTGGCTGCCGGAGCCGGTCGGTTCCGACACGTCAGAAGAGGTAAACGAAACGTTGCTGCCGGCGGCGACGTCTAAGGTCACCGGAGGAAGCGTTGCGCTGGGATTAAAGATAAGCGTCTCGCTGGATCCCGGCGCCGTATCAACAGGGGAATCCGGACCGTTTTTTCCGCCGGACAACAGCACGACGGCGAGAACGACGGTCAGAACGAGCGGAACGGCGACGACGAGATAGAGCTTCCAAGGTCTGTCCGGTTTAAAAACTTTCATATGTAATGCAACATGCTTTACCGCGCAGGGCGGAAAAAGATATCCTTTCGTTGAGAGATCATCCGACCGGTATGGAGACGGCAGGGCGGCAGTCGACAACGTCGAAACCTCCCGGTTGCTGCGCGCTGTACAGGCGGTCTGCCGTTTTAGAGAAACGCAAATTTGCCTGGCCGCGGGCGTTTTGCCGGAAACGGTTCAGAATCTACCGGTCGCTATGCGGATATTATACCATAAACCGCCCGAAAAGAAAAGAGAGGCAAAAATTTATTTACAATCAATTGGATAGAAGATATTGACAGAATTGGCAAAAAACTATATAATTAACTATCTATATGGTTTAAATGGTCTGATTACGCGCTGCGAAGACAATGGAGGACGGCTTGACACAGATTTTGTGGGACTGGAACGGGACGCTGCTGGACGATGTGGAGATTTGCCGCGCTGTGCTGAACGGGATGTTGGGACGGCGCGGGATCGCGCCCGTTTCGCTGGAACGCTACCGCGAGATTTTTACGTTTCCGATCAGAGAGTATTACCGGTTGGCTGGCTTTGATTTCAGCAGGGAATCGTATGAGACGCTCGCGGAGGAGTATATGCGGATTTATCCGCGCGAGGCGCGGCGGGCGGCGCTCGTACCTGGGGCGGAACAGGCTTTGCGCCGTTTTCAAGCGGCGGGAATCCGTCAGACGATCATTTCAGCCTGCGAAACCCATATGCTGCGGAAGCAGGCGGAGCAGTTCGGCGTCGCTCGCTACTTCGACGGGATTTATGGCGCGGAGGACGGACTGGGCGGCGGAAAGGAAGCCGTGGCGCGGAGCTGGCTTTCCCTGTCGGGCGGCACCGCTGCCGGACAGACGCTGTTTATCGGCGATACGCTGCATGACTGCGAGGCGGCGCGCGCGATCGGCTGCCGGCCGATTCTGGTTTCCTTTGGGCATCAAGACCGAAGCCGGTTAAAGGCCAGCGGCGCAACCGTCATCGATCGCTTTGAGGAATTGTATCCGACTGTATTTGAGAAAGACCAGAGAGAGAAAGGGGACGGCGTTGATGGCCAATAAGCTGTTATTTATTGTCAACGCGATGGCCGGAAAAGGGAAAATCAAATCGAAACTCGCGGACGTGGTCGATACGTTTATCAGACACGAATACGACGTGACGATTTATACGACGCAATCCAAGGACGATGCGCGCCGGATAGCAAAGGAAAGGTGCGAGGAATTCAGCCTGATCGTCTGCTCCGGCGGCGACGGGACGTTGAGCGAGGTGGTCAACGGCCTGATGGAGCACGACGGCTCCAAGCCCGCGGTCGGATATCTGCCGACGGGAACGACGAACGATTTTGCCAAAACGCTTGGCATTCCGGTTTCCAATGTTCTGCGCGCCGCGCAGCTCGCCGTTACGGGGCCGGCGTATCCGTGCGACGTGGGCTGCTTCAACGGCAAGTATTTTACATATAGCGCCGCGTTCGGCGCGTTCAGCGACGTTCCGTATATCACGCCGCAAAAAACGAAAAGTCTGCTCGGCCGCAGCGCCTACATCCTGCAAGGCGTTGAGCGCATCTCCTCGCTGAAATCCTACCATTGCACCATTCGCTATGACGGCAGGAGCGTGACGGATCATTTTCTGTTCGGCATGGTGACCAATTCCGATTCAATCGGCGGTTTCCGCGGCCTTTGCGGTATGGATGTCGAGCTGTCGGACGGGATGTTTGAAGTTGTGCTGATCCGTATGCCGACGACGCTGTTTGAACTCAATAACATTGTCCTTGCGCTGCTGTCGCATGATATGAGCGTCAACGGAGTGCTGGCCTTTCGGACCTCTAAGCTCGAAGTGCAATGCGACGAACCGCTCGCATGGACGCTCGACGGGGAATACGGCGGCGCGCCGCGCTGTGCGGATATTCAGATTCAGAATAAGGCCGTCCGCTATGTGACGCGGATGGGAAGACGGTCGTAGGCGCGCCTGCAAAGCCTGCGTTTGCCCTGCAACCAGATGACGGCCGCTTTTTCATCAAAAAGCGGCCGTCGCCGAAAAAAGCCGCAAAGAGGAAATCCTCTTTGCGGCCAATGCTTTTACAGGGCCAATGTAGTGGGTAGCTTCGGCTCTTATCGGAAAACGGAATCCATATGGGATTCAGGAAGCCGGCTCGATCGACTCTGAAATCTCAGTGAGGAGAAGAGAAGAGTTTTCTCCGCTCATGCGAATGGAAAAGTACCTGATAGCGCCCGTCTCATCCACAAAGGAAATCCCTCTGTTGGGGATCAATCCGGCGACAGCCAGCCCGATGACGAGCGGTCTTTCCGGCGACAATTCCGCCTGAGAGTACAACGCGTTTGCCACATAGAAAGCGATTTCACCGTTTTCTTCCGTAAAACCGAGTTCGACATACTGGAAGTCTTCTACCGCGATATTCGTCGTTAAAACGGCTTTTATCTGATATTCTGAATCGTCGTCGATAAATTCGTCAAAGGCGCCGGTATCGGTCAAAAGCGCTTCATCTGCGTAATCAATGCACACGACCGCTTTTTTAGCCTCAGAGTCGCTGACAGGCGCGGAAGCCGAGCTGTCGGCGGAGACGGAACTGGAATGATCGGTAGACATAGAAGCGCCTTCCTCGCCGCATGCGGCGAGGAAGATCGTCAGCGCCATAGTCAATAGAAAGAGTTTTTTCACTCGTCTTGTTCTCCATGACGGCGCCAACGCAGCCTTTACTCAGTCAGCGCTGAATTTCGCTTTTACCGGATAGCGATCAAAGAGACGCCGTTCTTTTTTATTTGGAATGAGCGAAACAATTTTCCGCGTAAAACACAAGATTAAAGAACCTTGCTGAGAAATTCGCGCGTGCGCTGATTCTGCGGATTGGAAAAAATCTGATCGGGCGTGTTCTGTTCGACAATCAGGCCGTTGTCCATAAACAGCACGCGGCTCGCCACCTCGCGCGCAAAGCCCATCTCATGGGTTACGACGACCATGGTCATCCCGTCGTCGGCGAGCTGTTTCATGACGTCGAGCACCTCTCCGACCATTTCCGGGTCGAGCGCGCTCGTCGGCTCGTCAAACAGCATGATCTCCGGGTTCATCGCCAAAGCGCGCGCAATGCCGACGCGCTGCTGCTGGCCGCCGGAGAGCTGGCGCGGATAGGCGTCCGCCTTGTCGCTGAGGCCGACGCGCTTCAACAGCGTATAGGCGATGTCGTCGGCCTCGGCCTGTGTCTTGACGCCGAGCTTCACCGGCGCCAGCGTCAGGTTTTTCAGCACGGAGAGGTGAGGAAAAAGGTTAAAGCTCTGAAAAACCATGCCCATTTTCATGCGTAGGTGGTTGATATTAAACTTTTTCTGGGTGATGAGCTCGTCGTCGACATAGATTTCGCCGGAGGTCGGCGTTTCCAAAAGGTTTAAACAGCGCAGAAACGTCGATTTTCCTGAGCCGGACGGGCCGATGACGACGATTTTTTCGCCCTTTTCGATGTGCTCGGTAATGCCGTTGAGGACGGCCAGATCGCCGAAATGCTTGTGAAGATCATGAACGCGTATCATGCGCGCGCATCCTCCTTTCGATTTTTCCGAAGATAAAGGAGAGCAGCGTCGTCATCAGCAGATAGACGATCGCGACGCCGATCAGCGGCATAAACGCGCTGAACGTCCGGCTGCGGATCAAATCGCCCGCCCGCGTCAGATCGGTAATCGTAATATAACCGACGATCGATGTCTCTTTCAGAAGGACAATGACCTCGTTGGCCAGCGTCGGCAGGATGTTTTTAAATGCCTGCGGGAGAACAATATAACGCATGGTCTGCGCCTGATTGAACCCGAGCGACCGTGCGGCTTCGGTCTGGCCATGGTCGACCGACAGAATTCCGGAACGGACGATTTCGGCGACATAAGCGCCGCTGTTCATGCCGAAAGCGATGATCGCGACGATCACAGGCGGGATTCGGATTCCCGAAAAGACGACATAGTTGATAATGAGCAGCTGGATCAGCAGCGGAGTTCCCCGAAAAACCGTCAGATAGATTTTGGCAAAGCCGCAGGCGAGTTTATTGCGGGAAAGGCGCAGCAGAGCGAGGAGAATTCCGAGAATAATCCCGAGAACGACTGCGCCGAGCGTGATGTACAGCGTGACGGTGAGGCCGTCGAGCAGCTGCAACCAGCGGTCGTTATAAATAAAATTTTGATAGAACTCAGCGGAAAGATCATTCCACCAGTTGCTGAAAAAAACTCCGATCTTTTCAAACCATTCCGTCATGCGACCATCCTTTTATAATTGCCTCTGCTGAGAGCCGCCGTTCCGCGGCTCTCAGCAGAGGCGAGTCTTTCTGTAAATGCGGTATTACTCAGCGCGGATGATGACCGCCTGCTCGGACGTATAGTAGCTCTGGGAGAAATCGACCTGCGCGCTGCGCTCTTCGTCGACGGTCATGCCGGCGATCACGAAATCAACCGAGCCGCTGTCGAGCTCCATCAGCAGGGAGTCGAACAGGGTGTTTTTAACGACCAAGGTCTTGTTGGCTTTTTTCGCAATCAGCTTGGCAATCTCGATATCAAAACCGACGATGGAGCCGTCGTCAAGCGTGTACTCAAACGGCGGGAATTCCGCGTTGGTGCCGACGGTCAGAGTGCCTTCGGTACCGACCTGTTCGCCGGTGATATAGTCGCCGCGCTCGTCCTGCGGCGTGTCGATGAAGCCCTTGACAAGGTTGTCATAGGTGCCGTCCGCCTTGATCTCGGTGAGAACGACGTCGATCAGGCCGAGCAGCTCGGTATTGCCTTTTTTGACGGCGATGGCGTAGTCTTCCGGTTCGTAGTCGGTGTTTTCAAGGATTTTCAGCTTCGGATTGGCGGCGACAATGTTCTTGGCCGGTTCGAGATCGACGATCACGGCGTCGATTTTGCCGTCGGCGAGAGCGATAGCGGCGTCAATGGCTTTGGAATAGCGGTTGACCGTCGCGCCTTCGATTTCGCTGGCGATGACGATATCGCCGGTCGTCCCGAGCTGGACGCCGATTGTTTTGCCGACGAGGTCGTCGACGGAGTCAATTTTGACTTGTTCAGCCGTGCCGCAGGATGCGAAGCAGCAGAGCAGCATGACCATAGCGAGGAATAGGCTGATTTTTTTCATGTTTCTATAACCTCCTGAATTTCTGAAACGGCAGAAGCGCTGAAAAACGCGCCGCTGCGGCCAATGGACTATATTTTACTCTATTTGACAGAAAAAAGCAATACATAAACATACACTGTTGTGCAAAAAAATCGAATCTTCCTTGTATAGAATGCCGAACAAAACCGGCGCGCAGCGGCCGCGACGGATCCCAAAAAGGAAAATCGAGCGAGCCTCCCGGAGCATATTGGCGCAAAAACACAATATAGATAAACTGACTTTAAAAGCCGGAGGTGCACGGTGTTTCGCTCAAAAGCTTTGCCGGATACGGATGATCGGGGGAAAAAACAAAAGACGGAGGGCAGGCGCACGGCGCTGCGCTTAGGCGTCTGCGCGGCGCTTTTGCTGAGCGCCGTCGCGCTGAGCCGGATGCAGGGGAAAGACGGCGCGGCGTCCGGCGGTCTCTGGGCCGTATTCGGCCGCGGGACGCGGGCGGAGGAGGTCTTTACCGTCGTCGGCCGCGGCGCCGCAGGAGAATTAGGGGCAGGGGCGATCACGGAAGCCGGGGGAAAAGAAACAGAAGCGGAAGGCGGGATGACGGAGGCAGGGGAAAACTGGTGGGAGGCGGTCGAGGCTCCAGCGGGGATTGTCGTGAGGATTTTTGCGGATGGCCAATGACATGCTGCGGGTCTCAGTAACCAACGGTTTTGTGCTGACCTTTGCGCTGCTTTTCGCCGTCTGCGGTGAAAGCGGCGGCATTGCCGTGCTCCTGTGCGCGCTGACGCACGAGCTGGCGCACGCGGCGGCCGTGCGGATCTGCGGCGGCCGCGTGACGGCGTTTGTCATGGAAGCGAGCGGCTTTCAGATGAAAACGGTTTTTCCCGCCGGTATTTCCTACTGGAAAGAAATTTTTTGTCTGGCGAGCGGCGCGCTGTGCAATCTGCTGCTGGGCTTCGCGCTCGTCCGCATGGTGTGGGGAAATGAATATATATACATGCTCGGAGGGGCGAACCTGACTTTCGGCTTTTTTAACCTCATACCGGCCGGACGCTTTGACGGCGGTAAAATTGTGCGACTCTGCGCGGAATATGCGGCAGGGCCGCAGCGGAGCCGGCTGATCCCGAATTGGATCTCCGGTATCGCCGCCGGCCTGGTGCTGGCCGGCGGCGGCATCCTGTTTTTCAAGTCGGGGCGAAACCCGCTCGTCGCATTGACCTGCCTGTACTTGTCCTTTCTGCTCGGGTATGATATAATAACGGCGGTGCGAAAGCGGAGGTAAGGAGCCGGTTTTGAGGGGTACGACTGATAAACAAGGCTTTTTATGCGCCCTTTTTCGCTTGAAATGCATCGAATTCCGAAAGTTCTACCAACGATATGAAAGCGGAGGCTAATTTTTGATATGGAGAGAAAGCTCGAACGGATTCTCCGGCGCGTACAGAAGCCGGCGCGCTATACGGGCGGGGAATACGGCGAAACGATCAAGGACAAGTCGGCGGTCGATATCCGCTATGCGTTCTGTTTCCCCGACACCTATGAGGTCGGTATGTCCAACCTCGGCGTGCGGATTTTATACGCGGCGCTCAACGCGACCGAAGGCGTCTGGTGCGAGCGCGCCTATACGCCGTGGCCGGACATGGAGGCGGAAATGCGGCGCGAGGGGCTGGCGCTGTACGCGCTGGAAAGCGGCGATCCGCTGAACGTTTTTGATTTCCTCGGCTTTTCGCTGCAATATGAGATGTCGTATACCAATGTGCTGACGATGCTCGATCTGGCGGGGATCCCGCTGCTGGCGCGCGACCGCGGGCCGGAGGATCCGATCGTCATGTGCGGCGGGCCGTGCACCTACAATGCCGAGCCGGTCGCCGACTTTTTCGACATCATGTCGATCGGCGAGGGGGAAGAGGCGCTGCCGGAGCTGATGCGCCTGTACCGGAAAATGGGCGGCCGTTCCGCGGACAAGCGGGCCTTTCTGCGCGCCGCTGCGACGGAGCTGAAAGGCTTCTACGTCCCGTCGCTGTACCGGTATGATTACGACGGCCCGCGCACCGCGGCCATCGAGCGCGGCGAGGGCGTTCCGGCGAGGGTCACGAAGCGGATTGTAGAGGATCTGGATACGGCGATCTATCCGACGACGTATCCGGTGCCGTCCACCGAGGTCATCCACGACCGGGCGGTTATCGAGCTGTTCCGCGGCTGTATTCGCGGCTGCCGCTTCTGTCAGGCGGGCCACACCTACCGGCCGATCCGTGAAAAGTCGCCGCAGGTGCTGGCGCGGCAGGCGGTCGAGCAGCTGCAATTCTCCGGCTGCGAGGAGCTGGCGATGACCTCGCTCTCCACGAGCGATTACAGCGGCCTGCGCCCGCTCTGCGACGAGCTGCTCGCGTACTGCGGCGAGCGGAAGATCAACCTGTCCGTCCCGTCGCTCCGCGCCGACAGCTTTTCGACCGAGCTTTCCGAACGCATCAGCGGCGTGCGCAAGAGCTCTATCACGTTTGCGCCCGAGGCCGGTTCGCAGCGCCTGCGCGACGTGATCAACAAGAACATCACCGAAGAGGAGCTGCTCTCCGCCTGCGGACAGATGTTTTCGCACGGGTGGAGCAGCGTCAAGCTGTATTTCATGCTCGGCCTGCCGACCGAAACGGACGACGATATCCGCGCCATCGCGGCGCTGGCCGACAGCGTCGTGCACACATGGAGGCAGACGGCGAAAAACAAAATGAAAGGGCTGCGCGTGACGGTGTCGACCTCGCTGTTCATCCCCAAGCCGTTCACGCCGTTTCAGTGGGAGCCAATGTGCTCGATGGAGGAATTGCAGCGAAAGGTCTCCGTCCTCCGCGAGGCCATCACCGCCAAGGCGGTCGTCTATCATTATCATGACCCGAAGACGAGCTTTCTCGAAGGCGTGTTCGCGCGCGGCGACCGCCGGCTCGCGCCGGTGATTTTGGAGGCGTGGCGAAACGGCTGCCGCCTCGACGCGTGGGACGAGCATTTCAAATACGACGTATGGATGAGCGCCTTTGATACCTGCGGAATCGACCCGCGCGACTACCTCCGCGCCCGCGATTTGGACGAGCTGCTGCCGTGGTCGGTCATCGACTGCGGCGTGACGGAGGCGTATCTGAAACGAAGCCTCGCCGACGCGCATGAGGGAAAAATCACGCCCGACTGCCGCGCGGCCGCCGGACGCTGTTCCGGCTGCGGGGCGTCGAGACTGCTGAACGGAGGGAAATGCGATGTCTGAACAGGAAAACGGCGGCGCGGCCGGCTATAAGCTCCGGCTTGTCGTCGCCAAAGAGGGCAGGAGCGCTTATATCTCTCATCTCGATATGATGCGAACGTTGACGCGCGCGCTCGCCCGCGCCGGCGTGCCGCTGAAACATTCGGAGGGCTTTCACCAGCGCGCCTATCTGTCGCTTGTGCGGCCGCTGTCACTGGGGTACGAGAGCGACGGCGAGCTGTGCGACATCGTGCTGGCGCAGAAGTGCGCGCCGGAGACGCTGCCGGAGCGCCTCAACCGCGTTCTGCCGGAGGGAATCCGCGTAAAAGCGGCGTTTGAAAACGCCATCAACGGGCGCGAGATCATCTGGGCGCGCTATGAAATCTTTGCCGAGCTGCCGGAAGCTTGCGGGGACGGGATGGAGAAAAAACTCGCCGCGCTCTGGCTGGCGCCGGATTTTTCGGTGATGAAGCGCACGAAGAAGGGAACGTATCAGGAAACGGCCGCCGCGGAGCAGATTCGTTCCGTTGAGATCGAAGGCGCGGCGAGCGGCCTGAAAATCGCCGCCGTGCTCAAAGACGCGCCGGACGGCGGCCTGAATCCCTCGTATCTGCTGGCGGCCGCACAGGAAAAGCTCGGCTTTGAGCCGCTGCTTGTCCGCTGCCGCCGGACGGGCTTTTTCAATGCGGCGGGCGAGCCGGTCGCATAAAGCGGGGAAAGCCGTCGGAAAAATAGAAAAGCCTTTGAGAGGAACGTCGTCATGGAAAACTGGTTTACCGTAGATACCGTTGAGAGAGATACGCATATCATCAGCGAATACCGGCATTGGGAGGAGACGCACTGCTATCTCTTGGAGGGGAAAAGCCGCGCGCTGCTCATCGATACCGGCCTCGGCATCTGTGACATCTCCGAAGAGGTGAAAAAGCTCACGGACCGGCCCGTGACCGCAGCGGCGACGCACATCCACTGGGATCATGTCGGCGGCCATCGCTATTATCCCGATTTTTACGCTCATGAAGCCGAGCTGAACTGGCTGAACGGCGGTTTCCCGCTGACGATGGAAACCGTGCGAAGCATGGTCGTGGACCGGTGCGACCTTCCGGCGGGGTATGACGTCGGTTTATACGAATTCTTTCAGGGCATCCCGACCCGGGTGCTGCGCGGCGGCGACTGTATCGATTTGGGCGGCCGCGTGATTGAAGTGCTGCATACGCCGGGGCATTCGCCGGGACATATGTGTTTTTGGGAGCCGGAGCGGGGGTATCTGTTTACGGGCGATCTGGTTTATAAGGATACGCTGTTTGCCTATTATCCCTCGACCGATCCGAAGGCCTATTTGCAGTCGCTGGAAAAAATATCGGCGCTGCCGGTCAGGCGCGTCTTTCCGGCGCATCATACGCTGGATGTTCAGCCCGAGCTTCTGAGCCGAATGCGGGACGCTTTCCGCGCCCTGCGGGCTCAGGGAAAACTGCGCCATGGCAGCGGCGTTTGGAATTTCGGCGACTGGGGCGTTTGGCTGTAAGGGCCGCAGCCGCTGGTGTCCGGCGGCGCGGCCAATGCGCCGTTCCGGTTCGCTGCGACGGTTTGTGAAAGGAAAACGGTTATGCGAAAAAAAGCGCTTCTGCTGCCGGCGGCCGTCATCGGGCTGGCCGGGCTGTATCTGAACGCCATGCGTCCCGCCCCGATCGGCCCAAAGCGGGAAAAGCTCGGCTCGCGCCTCTATGCGCACAGAGGGCTGCACAGCGGCGACGGCGAGGTGCCGGAGAACAGCCTTGCGGCGTTTGCGCTGGCCGCGGCAAACGGATACGGAGCGGAGCTCGACGTCAACCTGGACGGCGACGGAAACGTCGTGGTTTTCCACGACGATACGCTGAAACGGATGACCGGCGTTTCCGGCCGCCTGAACGACACGCCCGCAGCCGAACGGCGGAGGCTGCGGCTGTGCGGCGGAGAGCAGCGGATCCCGCTGCTCAAAGAGGTATTGACAGTCGCGGACGGTATCCCGCTGATTGTCGAGCTGAAATCGACGCCCAGATATCGGGAGCTGTGCCGCAAAACGCTGGCGCTGCTCGGCGGTTACGGCGGCGATTACGCCGTCGAGAGCTTTGACCCGCGCATTGTCGCATGGTTTCGCAGAAACGCGCCGCACATTGTGCGCGGCCAGCTCGTCTGCCGGTATTCAGAGAAAAGCCTGCCCTGCGCGTGTGCGCGCTTTGCGGCGGAACAGCTCCTGACAAACGTGGCCGCCCGCCCGCACTTCATCGCCTGCGAGCAGCAAATGCTCCGCTCTCCGCCCGTGCGTTTCTGCAAAGCGGCCGGCGCGGCCGTGGTGGTATGGACGGCGCGCACGCTTGAAGAGACGCGGCGCGCCGCCTCGGCGGACGCGGTGATTTTTGAGGCGCACCGGCCGCGTAATCAGAGGCGGGCGTAAATCCCGCCGCCGCGTTTTTTGGCCGTCAACGGGCGAAACGCATAAAAATGGACGCGCATGCCGCTGCCGCGCGTAAACCTTGGCGGAATCGCTCATACTATCTGCAAGAAACGCGAGAAGAGAGGCGCTGAAAATTGAAGACGATCGCTTTTTTTGATACCAAACCGTATGACCGCGCGTGGTTTGAACGCCTGAACAGCCAAAAGGATACGCCGTATGAAATTCGGTGGCATGAGAGCCGCCTGCGCGCGGAAACCGTCCGGCTGGCCGAGGGCTGCGACGCGGTCTGCGCCTTTGTCAACGACGATATCTCGGCTCCGGTGATCGACGGACTGGTCGGGCTTGGCGTCGCGATTATCGCGATGCGCTGCGCCGGTCTTTCCAACATCGATCTCGACGCGGCCTGCGGCAGACTGCCTGTCGTCCGCGTTCCGGCGTATTCGCCCGATTCCGTGGCCGAACATGCGGCGGCTCTGATGCTGGCGGTCAACCGGCGCATCCACCGCGCCTATGCGCGCACGCGCGACTATAACTTTAACATCGCCGGCTTGGAGGGCGTGGTTCTGAACGGAAAGTGCGCCGGCGTCGTCGGCACGGGCAGGATCGGCCTCAAATTTGCCCAGATCTGCCGCGGCTTTGGAATGCGCGTTCTGGCCTATGATCCGTATCCCGCCGATTCGGAGATCGTCGAATATGTGCCGCTCGAAACGCTGCTGGCAGAAAGCGACGTCATCTCGCTGCACTGTCCGCTGACCGAACAGACGCGGCACATCATCGGCGCCGACGCCTTTCGGAAGATGAAAAAGGGCGCGCTGCTGCTGAACACCTCGCGCGGAGCGCTTGTTGACAGCGACGCGCTGATTGAAGCGCTGAACAGCGGCACGCTTCGCGGCGCCGGTCTCGACGTATACGAAGAGGAGAGCGATCTCTTTTACGAAGACCTGTCGGATACGGTGGACCGCGACGAGGCGCTTTCGCTGCTTGTCGCCAAGCCCAACGTCCTGCTGACGGCGCATCAGGCGTTTTTGACAGACGAAGCGCTGGAAAATATCGCTCGGACGACGCTGGAAAGCCTCGACACGTTTTTTGCCGGCGGAAAGCCTGTCTACGAGGTCTGCGCCGCGGAGCGCAGAGGATAAAGCCGCTTCGCGGCAGCACAGAGCGGAACACGGAGACGGCGGACGCCGAAAAGCCCCAAGAGGGGTTCTCGCAAATGAAAAGCGGCGGCGCGCTGACGTTCCGCAGCCGGACGGAGGACGTATCGGCGCATGGACGCGCTCAGACGGCGGATGAGGCGGTTTTGTCACGAAGTTTTGTCACGAAAAGGAAAAAGCCCTTACGGCGTAAAACGTCGTAAGGGCTTTTTGGGCGGTGCCTGCGGGTCAGTCGATGGTTTCCGGCGCGTTCAGATCTTGATGCGCCCGCTGCCGGTAGTCCTTCGGGGACATGTTGTAGGCTTTTGCGAACATCTTGGAAAAATGGCTGTAATCGTTAAAGCCGGAAGCGTAGCAGACCTCGCTGGTCAGCATGTCGCCCGATTCCAGAAGACAGGCGGCGTTTCGCAGCCGCACCGCGAGCAGATAGTTCTGTACGCTCATACCGAAGCGTTTCTTGAACAGACGGTACAGATAGGAGCGGTCGACCTTGACATGATCCGCGATATCGTCGACCGTGAGGGTAAAGGCATAATTTTCGGCGATATACTGACAGGCCTGTTCCGTATACAGATAGAGCGTATTCTTTTCCCGGTCTGAGATACGGGTTTCAAAGGTGGAGAAAAAAAGCAGAAAGCGGCCGAGGAGGATATCGTCGTCGGCATTGGAAGCGGCGGCAGCGGCGAGCTTTTCGGCGCAGAGCTGGGAACGCGCCGTATTTCTGCTCCTGAAAACAGGCGCGGTGGCGTAAAGCCCGCGTTCTTCTAAATAGCGCTGCGCGTTCTGTCCCTGAAACCCGACGACGCAGCAGTGCCACGGCGCTTCGGAGGTACAGCGGGAAGAGACGATCTCGTCGGGATAGACGACGAAGCCGCGTCCCGGCTCGACCGCGTAAGTCTGTCCGCCCTTGGTAAAAGAGCCGCACCCGTATATCGTATAACAAAACCGGAAAAACGGACTGACGCTGAGCCGCGATCCGTCGCCGCAGCGCAGCAGCCGCTGTCCGACGCTGCGGATATTCAGACGCAGAGCCGAAGTTCTCGGCGCGATTTCATGAGTTTGCTTTTCCATATCCGATAAACCGCCTTTCCGCCGCCGGCGCGGTCATTTTTCCAGAACAACATAATCCACGACGCGGCCGGAGATCATCTGGACGTCGATCACGATACGCTCCGGCGAGAAGTGCGCGACGGCGGTGGTGATATCCTGAACGCCGCCGATAAAGCGCTCGCTGTATTTGTCGCCGTAAACGAAATCCTGCCAGTCGTGTTTGGCGTTTTCATACGCTTTGGGGCCGGACGTCCCCATGGTGAGATAAGCGACGCCTTCGCCGAGCGGCACGCGCTTTCCGCCGCGCATGGACGAGCGGACATAGATGTGCTCGTGCGCGGACAGGCAGAGGTCGACGTCATAGCGGTCGAGAATCGGCGCAATGTGCAGCCGGTTGAAGCTCTGTACGCCCTTGCCGCCGTATGGCGAGCAGTGCATCATGACGACCTTCCATTTTTTGTCCGTCCCTTTCAGGTCGTTTTCAATCCATTCCAGCGCATCCGGTTCCAGACGGACGCCGTCGGCGCACAGGCTGGTAAAGTGATAGTCGTACAGGTCGAAGGAATAGAACAGGTTCCGGTATTTCGCGATGCCGCAATCGGGCAGATTCCAGTGTGAAGCGTAGTTTTTGAACCAACGCATGACGTCGCGCTCGTGATTCCCCGGGGTCGGGGCAAACGGATAGGCCGTAAAATACTTTCGGCTGGCCGTGAGCGTGCCGAGATAGTCGACCAGGTCGGTGGCCGTATTCACCATGTCGCCGAGCTCGATAAACAGCAGCTGCTCCTGCGTTCGCCTGACGCCGTCGCTGATGACGCGCCTGTATCGCTCAAAAAACTGTTTGCTGCGGCCGTTGTGGGCGTCCGCGAGAATGACGGCGTCAAAGTACGGCCGCTTATCGGAAAATGTGCGGAATTTTGTCTCCTTTGTCCAGCTGCCTTCGCTGCCTAAACGGTAGACGTATTCGGTTCCGGGTTCCAGACCGTCTACACAGACGGCGTGCGCCCAGTGCTCCCGGTCAAGGGTCACGGGGACGCCGTGCAGATTCACCGTTTCAACGGCCTCGCGGGCGCCGTGCGTTTCCGCCGTGACGAGCTTTTCCGACGACGCGGGCTCGCCGCTCTTTCGATAGGCCAGCAGGCAGGTAGGGCTGTCGATGGAGGTGGAGCAGGAAAAAGCCGCGCTTGTCTGCGGAGACTTGGTGATGTTGCGGATGATATTACAGGGAACGCGGGGATAAAGGTCGCTTTTCGAGGCCGTGACCAGCCACAGCACGGAAGACTGTTCTCCGGCGGCGTCGGTGACGCGCAGCGCAAAAGCGCTGTCCTCCGGCAGAGACGGAGCGGTAAAGAGGTCGGTTTTCAGCGTTCCGTCCTGATCAAAGGGAAGCGGCTCTGTTTGAAAGGGGAGCGGCGCGCCGTTGCGGTCTGTGGCCGAGAGGCATTCGAGCAGGACGGGCGCAGCGGGACGGTAGCCGCCGGCGCATGCGAGCCGGAAGGTCGTCGTCGCGCCCTTGGTGATGCCTTCAAAGTCGAAGCCGAGCGCGTCCTCGGCGTGCAGCGGTTCCTCGCGCGGAACGCCCATGCGGTTTTCCACTACCTCCGCCTCGTCGCAGACGGCCTCAAAGCGGTCGAGATAGATGGCCCCCGCGCGCACCGAGGCGTTCCGGCCGCATTCCAGGCGCAGCAGTTCGTTCCACATCACCGGCAGCGCAATCTCTTCGGAGAATTCAAAATAGACCTTTTTCCAGCCCTGCCAGTCAAGGAGGATATCGTTGACCGGAAACACGCAGGAGCGGTAGCGGTTGTAGAGGCGCATGGTGACGACGTTGCCGGAGCCGTCGCCGTAGATCCAAACGGAGATCGCACGCGGGCGCGGGCAGCGGATGAATTCGTTTTTATACATCTCAAAATAACCGAAGATCTGTTTGGGCCACAGCGTAAAATCATATTCCAGACGGACGCTGGCGCGGCCCTCCCGCGAGACCGTCCGGTCCAGAGAAAGCGACTTGAAGTATTCGTTTTTATAGCCCTTCTGCAAAATCTCGTCGGTCAGCGCGCTGAAATCGTGCAGGATATAGGTTGGCTGCAACTCGGCGGGGCGGCTGTATACCGAAAAGACCGCGGACTGACCGCGGCTGAATACGGCGCTCAGCACCGCATATTCGCCGACGGGGAGCGTCATCAGATATCTGGTTTTGACCGTCAGGATCTTTCCGTCATAGGTATAGTCTGTCTCCGGCGTCAACGCCGTATTCAGGATCATCTCGTCGTCTCCGGCGTGAAAGCGGCGGCAGAGCGCGACGAAGCTGTTTTGGCGCGGTTCAATTTCAACAGAGATCGCTTCAGGGGCTCTGCGATCGAAGACGTAGTCGCCGTGCGTAAAAAGGGCGTCAAAGGACAGGGCGCTGCCGCGACGGCCGGAGATATTTGAAAAATTTGAGGGGGCAGATGGATTCATAGGCTGAAACTCTCATTTCCGTATGGTTTCTTGATCAGGATAGATCGCCGGATGACCCGCCGCGCTTCGTCTGTGAGCCGGCGGCGTTACCTATTATAACACACATTGCCGCCGCGTGTTGAGGCGCATGTTGTCAAGTAATGGCCGCATGTTGTCTGTTATCGGTATTGGCTTGTCAGCGGCCGTTCTGCCGTTATATAATCGTTCTCAGGGAGCGGAGCCTGCCGCTGCCGAATATTTGAACGGAGGAATATCATGAAACGGAACAAGTTTATCGCGCTGCTGCTGACCCTTGCCCTGCTTGTGCCGACGCTGGCCGCCTGCGGCGACGCCGGCGGCCATCCTGTCACCGTCGCCACGGTGACAGACAAAGTTCCGGAAACGACCTCGCAATCCGACGGCACGACGGCGCCCGAAGCGACGACCGCGGAGCCGGCTGAAACGGAGTATGAACCCGCCGTGGATATGGAGGGGTATGAGTTCATCCTGACGGCGGGCAACATCGGCCGCTTCACGCCGACGCCGGGCGCATCCGAACAGGATGACCGCTGGCAGGCTGCCTACGACGAAATCGAAGAAAAATTTAACTGCACGTTCACGCTTTTCGGACACAGCACAAGCACGGAGGATCTTCTGCAATTTGTGCTGAGCGGCGACAAGCTCGGCGACTTCGTATTCATGCGCCAGACCAACTTCTACACCTTTGCCATCAAGGACTATATCCGTTCCCTGACCTCTCCGGAGGTGGTCGAGGCGGGGATGGACGTCAACGACGCGACCCGCTGGTTTCAGCCGACGACGCAGCTCGCCTCCTTCAACGGCGAAATCTGGGGCGTCGACACCAACAGCGAATTCTACATTTGTAAAGTCGGCTTTTTCTTCGTCTTTAACAAGACGCTGATGCACAACTACGCGGGCTACTCGGAAGAGGAAATCTATCAGCTCGTCCGCGACAGGCAGTGGACGTGGGATCAATTTCTTAAAACCGCGCAGGCCATGACGCAGGATCTGGACAGCGACGGCAAGACCGACTACTGGGGTTTAGGCGTGGCGATGAACGGACATGAGATTCTGACCAACGGGACCTCGGCGGTGCTGGAAGAGAACGGGCGCTGGGTTGGAAACGTTCGGGATCCGCGCGTTGTCGAAGGCTTGCAGTTCATGCAGGATGTCTATTACAATTACAAAATCAAGGATCCCAATGAAACCGACGGGAGCGCGCTGCGCCAGCGGTTTGCAGACGGGACGGTCGGTATGACGTTTGTCTACGGATCCAACATGCGCGACGGCGACCAAATCAACACCTCGGAACACGATTACGGGATTCTTCCGCTGCCGATTGGTCCGGCGGCGAAGGACTACGTATCCGTGCTGGACGGCTTGGATGTCTGGACGCTGTTCAAAAGCAATCAGGATTATGAGAAGAGCATCGTCATTATGAACGCCTTCGGCGCGCGGATGACGGACGATAACTGGCGGGAGGCCATTCAGGAGCAATGGTTCAGGGATGAAACGTCGATGGAGATTTTCGAGACGTATATTCTTCCGAATACGGTTGTGAACTCGCTGTCGCCCAACGATCCGGTCAACAACTATTTCCGCAAGGAAATGTTTGTGGAAATACAGAACGGGAACCTGCTGCCGTCGGCGGCGGTCGAACAGATGGAGCCTGTTTTGCAGAGCATGCTCGACGATATCTTTGAATAAACGCCCGGCCTGCCGAACGCCCCGCCCGACTTTTTCGGGCGGGGCGTTTGGCAGGCTTTTTGCGGGCTTTGTGGCTGTACAACGCCCGATATCCTGATGTGAGGGAAACAGAGGCGATCCGAAAACGCCGCGGGGCGTCTCTATTTTTGCAGGGCGATCCGGTCGATTGTCTTTCCTGAAAGCGTCTGCACGTCGATCTCCACCCGGTCGTCGCTGAACCGCGCCACCGCGCAGGTGACGTCCGTCTTTCCGCCGCCGTCAAGCCGCTCGTCCTCGCGGTCGCCGAACACATAATCCTGCCAAAAGGCTCGGTCGTTGGCAAAGGCTTTGGGGCCGGAGGTGCCCATGGTCAGATAGAGAATCCCGTCCTCGGGCGCGACGGCTTTGTCCTCCCATACCGAGGCGCGTACATAGATATGGCTGTGACCGGAAAAGACGATATCTGCACCGCCCCGCTCTAAGATCGGCGCGAGCATGCGGCGGTACTGCGGTTCCGCGCCCTTTCCCGTATACGGCGAACAGTGCAGCAGCACGATTTTCCATTTTTGATCGCACCGATTCAGCAGCTCCGCAAGATGCGCGCATTCGCTTTCGGTCAGCTCCGCACAGTCGGCGCAAACGGAGAAAAAACGAAAATCGCCCACATCAAACCAGTACGTCAGTCCGTCAAGCTCCGGCGCGGAGGAGGCGGGGAGGGCAAACCGCCGCCGGTACGCCGTGAAGCTTCCGTCGTCGTCCCGCTCATGGTTTCCGGGGGTCGGCGCCAGCGGAAAACGGGCAAAGGCCGGCCCGGCGGCGGAGATTAACTCGCTGAATTCCGCCGCGTCGTCGGCCTCGCAGACCATATCGCCGAGGGAAATGAACATCTGCGGCCCGGAAATCCGGGCGGCGGCCGCTTCGAGAATTTGCCGGTAGCGCGCGTAATACGGCGCGTCGCGGCCGATCTGCGCGTCCGCCAGAATCACGGCGGAAAAACGCTCCGGCGCGGCGGGAAAGGTCCGGAAGGTCGCCGGCGCGCCGCCGTTGAGGCGGGATTCGTAAA
>ERZ772860.501-NODE-501-length-34373-cov-3.649921_pt1 | contig 34373 bp, 30 predicted proteins | sample MGYA00511342_ERZ772860 | MGnify/ENA primary metagenome ERZ772860 (study PRJEB29015, sample SAMEA2737665) | human gut metagenome | biome: human gut; feature: human-associated habitat; material: faeces | place: China | collected 2012 ... | reverse complement strand
CATCATCTCTGGTAGCATGAGGGGGCGGGAAACGGATGAAAGAGGAAATAATCGAGAAGGTCCGAAAGGAGCTCACGGGTTGGGCGTACCTTGAGGAGCTGCCGGACAGCTGGCACGGCTTCACCCTGCGGAAAATCGGGGAGCCGGCGGGGGACTGCTACTATATCTTCACGTATGAGAGCGGGGCGCTGCACAAGAGCGCGACGGCCTACTTCCACGAGGAGACGCATGAGTACAAACTGCGTATCAAGATTGGCCTCATCGAGCTCTGCCGCATCGAGTTCATCACGGCCGACTTCGCCGTCTTTGAATCACTGCTGCGCTCGCAGCTCGAATCCCTGCTCGCGGAGCTCGAGACCTTCGACCCGGCGAGTGTCTCGAGCATCGTGCGCGAGAAGGAGATCCTCACGTGGAAGGCGGGCAGTGAGCTGCCGGAGACGCTCGAGGGCTTCTCGCTCTTCATCCGGCCGGCCTATCCCGTCAAGATCAACAACGGCTCTTACATCATCATCGACTATGTCGACTTCTCGCTCGAGAGCAGCGTGACGGTCTACTTCAATATCTACCGCGACGAGTTCTTCAGCGAGGCGCGCATCTGGAACATCCCGGACGTCAACTACGATTTCGACTCGAATACCCTGCCGGAGCTCGAGGAGCGCCTGCAGACCTGCCTCGTGCCGCGCCTGCAGGAAGTCCGTGCACGCGCCGAGAAAGAAGCCGCCCTGCGCCAGGCCAAGCAGGAGCATAGTCAAACAGCAAAAGAAGCGGAGGAACAGAAATGATCATCATCGAGAAGGCCATCCTTCACATCCTCGATTTCCACTCTGGCGTGACGGTCTATTCCGACACGGAGCTGCCCGTCAAGGACAGCATCGAGACCTGGCTCTTGAAGCACATCGAGCGGGCATGGGGCAGCCAGGATGCCAAGCCGGGCACGTTCTACGACGACAGCGTCTTCTTGAAGCAGATCGCGTCGTATGATGCGGGTGAGCTCAGCTTCATCGACTTCAGCAAGCAGATTGCCAAGACGCTGGAAGACGCCTTCACGCATGCCGAGGAGATGCTATCATCCGATGTCATCGTCGCAGCGGTCAGCATCGACGAGGTCCCGTATCTCGTCATCTTGCGCAGCAACAGCCACATCGGGTTCACACATCAGGTCAACCAGACGGAGAACGGCATCCAGAACGAGATTATCAACCACTATTCCATCATGCCGAACCTCTCGCAGAAGATCGACGAATTCGCTTTCGTGAATCGCAAGACGAAGGAGATCAAGACGGCGGCCAAGAAGTACACGCTCGACGGGAACCCCGTCATCGTGCTGCCGGAGGTGCTCTTAGAGTGCAGCCTGACGCCGTCGCCGAAAGAGGCGATGAAGAACCTCAGCAAGGCCGCTGCTAAGGTCGCCGAGTCCTTCGGCCAGGACAAGGTGGCAACGGAAGCCGCCGTCAAGAGCTACGTGGCCGAGACAATGCAGCAGGGGACGGAGCTCGACCTGCAGGAGGCGGGCAAGGAGATCTTCCACGACAATCCCGCCATGCAGCAGGAGCTCGACACGGCCATCCGCGATGCGGGCATCACGGAGCCCGTCCAGATGGACCCGGAGGCGACGCTCAAGAAGGTCAGCCGCCACAAGCTTAAGACCGACACGGGCATTGAGCTGACCATCCCGACGGACTACTTCGACAACACGGAGTTCATCGAGTTCAACAACAACGAGGACGGCACGCTGTCCATCACGCTCAAGCACATCTCGAACATCGTCAACCGCGGTTGACGCCATGAGGTATCCTATGCAGATCAACGGAGACATCCAGAATATCAAACAGCACATCGTCAAGCGGCTCGAGGGGCTCTACGAGAAGACTGTGCCGATTGGCCAGCTCTCGACGCACGAACTCAACAGCGAGATGCTCGAAGTCACGCATCTGCTCGGCCGCGAAGTCGCCGTCTACCTGAATCGTCAGGGCAAAGTCCTGCAGGTGTCCGTCGGCGACACCGACACGGTCGACCTGCCGGAGTTCAAGTCGCGCCGCGCCGAGGGGAAGCTCACGGGCATCCGCTGTATCCACACGCATCCGAGCGGCGACACACGCCTCAGCGAGCCCGATCTGTCCTCGCTGCGCCGCCTGCGCTTCGATTGCATGGCCGCCATCGGCTTTCGCGCGGATAGAGAAGGAGAGATCGTCGGCTCAATCGGCTTCTTCACGGGCGATGTAGCCGAGGACGGCACTGAGGCGCTCAACACGGTCGGACCGCTGCCCGAGCGCGCGCTGCACACGATCAACCTGACGTATCTCATCACGGTCGTCAACAAGAAACTCAGCGCCCATAGCACGAAGACGACGGAGGATGAGACGGAGCGCGCCCTGCTCGTCGGCCTCGACTGTGGCAAGACGCACTGGCCCATCGACGAGTCGATGGCCGAGCTCGAGCGGCTGGCCGACACGGCGGGCGCCGTCATTGTCGGCAAGTTCATCCAGCGTCGCGAGAAGCCCGACGCCGCCTTCTTCCTCGGGCGCGGCAAAGTCGCCGAAATCGCCATGGAAGTCCAGAACCGCGATGCGACGCTCTTGATCCTTGACGACGAGCTCACGCCGTCGCAGCAGCACAATCTCGAGCAGATGCTCGGTATCAAGGTCATCGACCGCACGGCACTGATTCTCGACATCTTCGCACAGCGCGCCCGCACGAGGGAGGGCAAGCTGCAGGTCGAGCTCGCGCAGCTCCAGTACAACCTGCCGCGCCTCGGCGGCCAGGGACTCGTGCTCTCGCGCCTCGGCGGCGGTATCGGCACGCGCGGCCCCGGCGAGACGAAACTCGAGGTCGACCGCCGCCGCATCTACGCGCGCATCCACGACCTCGAAACGCAGATCGACGCCGTGCAGAAGAACCGCCACCTGCACCGCCGGCGCCGCAAGCTCTCGCGCATCCCGCTCGTCGCCCTCGTCGGCTACACCAATGCGGGCAAGTCGACGCTGCTGAATCGGCTCACGGGCTCCGAGGTCTTCGCCGAGGACAAGCTCTTCGCGACGCTCGACCCGACGACGCGTCACCTCGTGCTGCCCGAGAAGCAGGAAATCCTCCTGACCGACACCGTCGGCTTCATCCAGAAGCTGCCGCACACGCTCGTCAAGGCATTCCGCGCGACGCTCGAAGAGGTGCAGGAGGCCGACCTTTTGCTGCACGTCGTCGACTGCAGCAATGAGAACTACGAGCAGCAGATCGAGTCAGTCGTCGAAGTCCTCAAGGAGCTCGATGCCGTCAATAAGCCGACACTCTATGTCTTCAACAAGGCCGACCGCTTCGCAGTCCCCGATGCGGCACCGGGGCAGGCAGGAACGGGACTGACCCCCGCGCAGGAGGCCATGATGCTGCACGGCCGCGAGGGCATCTGCGTCTCCGCCCGGACGGGGGCCAATCTCCTTGAGCTACAGCAGCTCATCGAGCACTTCTTTATGGAGCAGCAGGTCCAGATGGAGCTGCTGATTCCATTTGCGCAGGGCCGTCTGCTGACGGAACTGCATGAGCTTCATGCCGTCCGCGAGACCGACTACTGCGAGACGGGCACGCGCGTCAAGGTCAGCCTGCCCGCATCGAAGCGAGCGCGCTTCGAGCCGTATGAAATCCACAAAAAATAATTCTAACAATAAAATAGACTGTGAGGTAAGTATTTCCATGTCATTCTCCAAGAAAATCACCGATCTCAAACGCGAGGTCCTCAAGGAATCTGAGCCGCTCTTCGCACACATCGAAGATGTGGCGGAGGCCAATACGCTGAAGGTCCTCGACGCGATGCGCGAATGCCGCGTCTCCGACGCACACTTCAACACGACGACGGGCTACGCCTACGACGACATCGGCCGCGGCAAGCTCGAGGAGCTCTACGCCAAGATCTTCGGCGCGGAGCGCGCGCTCGTGCGCACGCAGTTCGTCTCGGGCACGCACGCCCTGGCGACCGTGCTCTTCGGCATCCTGCGCCCCGGTGATGAGCTCGTCTCGCTGACGGGCAAGCCGTACGACACGATGCAGACGGTCATCGGCTACGACAACCCAAGCCCGGGCTCCCTCAAGGAATTCGGCGTGCTCTACAACGAGCTGCCGATGGTTGCGGGCAAAGTCGACATGGCCCATATCAAGGACGTCATCACCGACAAGACGAAGATGGTCGAGATCCAGCGCTCGCGCGGCTACAGCATGCGCAGCCCGCTCTCCATCGAGGACATCCGCGCCATCACGGCGGAAGTCCACCGCATCAAGCCCGACTGCATCTGCTTCGTCGACAACTGCTACGGCGAATTCGTCGACTACGAGGAGCCGACGCAGGCCGGTGCCGACATCATGGCCGGCTCACTCATCAAGAACCCCGGCGGCGGCATCGCGCCGACTGGCGGCTACATCGTCGGCCGCAACGACCTCGTCGAGCTCGCCTCGTACCGCCTGACGGCTCCGGGCATGGGCGATGAGCTCGGCGCCAGCCTCTCGAACAACCGCCTTCTGTTCCAGGGCCTCTTCCTCGCGCCGCACGTCGTCTCACAGGCCATCAAGGGCGCGATTTTCGCGGCCGGCATGTTCGCCAAGCTCGGCTACAAGACGCTGCCGCTGCCGACGGAAGTGCGCGGCGACATCATCCAGGCCATCGAGCTCGGCAGCGCCGACAAGCTCATCGCGTTCTGCGGCGGCATCCAGAAATACTCGCCGGTCGACTCCTTCGCCGCGCCGGAGCCTTGGGACATGCCGGGCTACGCCGACAAGATCATCATGGCGGCAGGCACCTTTGTCCAGGGCGCGTCGATTGAGTTCAGCGCCGACGGCCCGCTGCGCGAGCCCTACAACGTCTACCTGCAGGGTGGCCTGACCTTCGAGCACGCGATCATCGGCATCATGGGCGCCGCCCAGGCCGTCCTCGACCTCGATGCAGATAAGTAACTTCATAGAACCAATAGAACCATAAGAAATATAAAAAGACGCCTGCCCGGAAGAGCAATCTTCACGGACAGGCGTCTTTTTACGGCGACTAAAATCCTGAATCCTTAAATCCTATGGTAGACACTGATCACGCGTGCGACAATCGTAACAGCATTCTTGCACGGCTCCGTGCTGTCGTCCGTCTCAGCTGTACTCTGCAGGTAGGTGCCATCCTCGTCCTGGCGGAAGTAGCGGACGAGCGTGCGGCCCTCCGTCTCCGCGACGACGAGGTCGAAATCATTGGCGAATTCCTGCGGCGTGATGAAGAGGACATCACCCTCCGCGATGCCCGCCTCCTGCAGGCCATCATCTGGCATGTGCAGCAGGTACGTCTTCTTGTGGGTGCCGAGCATGTCCTGCGGGAACGAGTAAACATCTCGGATGTTCCTTTCGCTGAACAAGGCAGCCCCTTTATGGATGCCCATGAGCATCGGCACCGGCACATTCTGGCGCCAGGGACGTTCATCGAGAATGTCGATGGCCCGTGGCTTCGTCGGATCGCGCTTGATCATGCCATTGGCTTCGAGGCGTGAAAGATAGCCGTGCACCGTCGAGCTCGACTTGAGTCCGACAGCCTCGCCGATTTCCCGCACCGACGGTGGGTAGCCTTTCTCCAACAGGAAAGCCTTGATGAACTGGAAAATCTCCTTTTGGCGATCACTTGATTTTCTCGTCTTGCGCATAATGAATCCCCCTCATCTATATATCTATATCTAATGCAAACAAGCTCGATACAATCAATATCGTTTTGTCGTTTATCCTTTTTTTATTATATCATATGTATGTTCGAAAGGGAAAGTATTTGATAAACATTAAAAGAGATAATAAGAAAATAAATAGGAATTACTTCTTGCAGGCACAGGGGACAAGAATTTGACGCCACCCAGTGATGAGGATATAATGCAGAAGAAGAGTCTTTGGCGGCAGGCTTGCTGTAAAGCCGTAAAGCCGTAAAACAGGGACGGATTGGAGTCTTTTTATGTTGAAATCTTGCAAGAAAATCTATGTGAGCCTGCTGAGCCTCGCGCTGCTGCTCGTCTGGTCGGCTGTGGCCATGGCTGCCGCACCGGACATCACGGCAGATGCCGCCATCGTCATCGACGAGGCGACGGGGCAGGTGCTCTACGAGAAAAATGCGGATAAGCGCGAGTATCCGGCCAGCATGACGAAGATGATGACCTGCATCCTCGCGCTCGAGAAGAGCAGCCCGGACCAGCTCGTCACCGTCAGCGCGAATGCCGCCGACGTCGAGTGCACGCGCCTCTATCCAGGCTACACGCTGCGCATGGCCGACATCCTGCAGCAGATGATGATGATCTCCGACAACGGTGCCGCTACGGCCGTCGGAGAGGCAGTCGGTGGGGATGAGGCCTCGTTCGCCGCGATGATGAACGCAAAAGCGCAGGAAATCGGCGCGACGCATACGCATTTCGTCAACATGAACGGCATGCCGGATGCCGACCATTACTCGACGGCACGCGATATGGGCAAGATTGCCGCCTATGCCATGCACAACGATGCCTTCCGCCGCATCGTCGGCACGAAGGCCAAGAATATCTACTACATCGTGCCGCAGGGCCATACGACGTACTGTATCAATACGAATGAGCTGCTCGACACTTACGAAGGCTGCACCGGCATCAAGACCGGCTGGACGAGCGCGGCCCGCGGCTGCCTCAGTGCAGCGGCTAAGCGCGACGGCAAAGAGCTCATCGCCGTTGTCATGCATTCCGACGATGACGAGACGCGCTTCAGCGAGGCAGCAGCCCTGCTCGACTACGGCTTCGAGCAGGAAGCAGAGCTTGCACCATCTGCAGCAGGAGCGCAGGCTGCGGTTGCACAATAAACCATCCCTTAGCTACCCATGATCAGGAGGATTCCCATGAAACCCATGAATGACGCAGATTTTGCCAAGAAACGCGATGAAGTCCTGCAGGCGATGATTGCCTTTGATGCCGGCGACGCCAAGCGCATCCAGCATTTCCTCAAGGTCTACACCTACGCTGCTCTGCTCGGCCGTCAGGAGGGACTACCCTCGGCGGTCCAGCAGACGCTCGAGCTCGCCGCCATTCTGCACGACATTGGCATTCATGCAGCTGAGGCAAAATACGGCAGCCCTGCCGGCATCTATCAGGAGAAGGAAGGCCCCGCGCCCGCACGCGAGCTGCTCGAAAAAGTCTCTGGCATCCCTGAAGACATGATTGAGCGCATCTGCTTCCTGATTGGCCATCACCACACCTATAAGGATGTCGACGGGGAGGACTACCAGCTGCTGCTCGAGGCCGACTTCCTGGTCAACGCCTATGAAGATGGGCTTTCCCCAAAAGCCCTGACCACGTTCCGCGAGAAAGTCTTCCGCACGACGAGCGGCACGGTGATGCTCAACACCATCTACGGCCTTCCGGAATGACCACCATCCAGACCAAGAAAGGGGCGATATGCATGATCTTGCAGGCAACTGTCACGAAATACATCCCGACCAACGCCTACATCTACGCCGATAACGAGACGAAGCACGGCTTTCTCATTGACCCCGGCGCACAGGCGGGGAAGCTGCTCGAGCTCATCCGTGAGAAGGGGCTGACCATCGAGGCCATCCTCTTGACGCACGGCCACTTCGACCACATCGGCGCCGTAAGCGAACTGCAGGAGACGCTGAAGATCCCGGTCTATATGGGCAAGAAGGGGAGGCTCTATGCCGAGAATCCCGTCTGGAATCTCTCGGCCCAGACCGACGAGCCCATCGTACTGAGTAACGTCACCTACCTCGAAGACCATGCCATCATCGCACTCAAGGAGAAGCCGGCCTTCTGTCTGGAACTCCTCGAGCTGCCGGGGCACACGGCTGATGGCGTCATCTACTACACCAAGGCGGATGAAGCCGCTTTCGTCGGCGACTCTATCTTTCAGGGCAGTTACGGCCGCACCGACATGTACGGCGGCGATGAACAGGCCCTTCTGAGGGGCATCCGCGAGCGGATCCTGACCCTGCCGCCAAAGACTCTGCTGCTCTCCGGCCATTCCGCGCCGACGACGCCAGCCGATGAGCAGGGACGGAGCTGGTACCAGCCCTGACACACATTATTGACGATTCTACATGAACTGCATGAAAGGATATGCTATGCTTAAAGATATTGCACCGAAGAAACTTGACAATCAGTACAAGCCGTCAGCCGAGCCGACGGACGAGAGCGTCGTCTTCGTCTTCAAGGACCGCAACGTGCTCGTGCGCCAGGACGAAGGCAAGCTCTTCCCGACCTTTGCCCAGCTCGGCCGCCCAGAGGGCTGTGTCTATCTGTTCACGATCGGCAAGAAGGCATTTTTCCTGCTGCTCGGCGACGCTGAGCCCGTCATACCAGACGGCTTCGACTTCGAGCCCATCAAGAGCATCCGACAGAACAAGGAGGCTAAGCTGCCGAGCTTCTATGCCTTCTACACGGCGCTGCATCTCTATGGCTGGTACCGGACCAACCGCTTCTGTGGCGTCTGCGGTCATCCGACCGTCCTCGACACGAAGGAGAGGGCATTGCGCTGTTCCGCGTGCAACCATGTCATCTACCCGCGCATCAACCCGGCCATCATCGTCGGCGTCCTGCACGACGGCAAGATCCTACTGACGCGCTACGCATCAAGCCATAACGATGCGACCTACTATGCACTGATCGCAGGCTTCACTGAGATTGGCGAGACCTTCGAAGAGACCGTCCAGCGCGAAGTCGCCGAAGAAGTCGGCCTCAAGGTCAAGAACATCCGCTACTACAAATCCCAACCCTGGGGCAGCGCCGCCGACATCCTCGCAGGATTCTATTGTGACCTCGATGGTGACGACAAGATCCAGATGGATCACGAAGAGCTCAGCCGCGCATTCTGGGCCAAGCCAGAAGACGTCATCCTGCAGCCAGACGACTGGAGCCTCACAAACGAGATGATGGCCCGGTTCAAAGACGGCCAGCCATGCTGATACAGATATAAGCACATCTAAATCTAAAATAGATAAAATACACAGTACCTGCCATAAAAAGCCCTGCATGAATCAAGATCATGCAGGGCTTTTTATCTGCATTCTGTCTGCATCTGGAAACCGATAGGCTGCAGTCATCCTGATAATTATCAGGATAATCATCAGGACTGCTCGTGGGTAATACCAATAACTTATCGGTATTATTTAAGTATTACAAGGCTATTATAGGTATTACCATCGGTATTGAAATATGACAAGATAGTTCAAGATCTAGGCTGTTTTAGGGTAAAATATAACTTCCGATAATTTATACTTATCGGAAGTAATCTATAGGAAGCAAGAAATATGGTCCGGCATTGCATGTATCCGGACGGCATTATATATGGCCAATTTTGTGTGACTAATCCTTCTCAAGCTGTTCCATTCCGCGAGTGGATTTGTCTGATGCAGTCTGAATGACATCGAGCTTCCCTGTCCGAGGATGGATCATCAGGCCGTGTACCTTGATGTTCTTCGGGATGTAAGGGTTGCTGGTAATCTTGGCCACAGCATCTTTGACATTTTCGACAGGATCACGGAAGGCGTTGGCCCAATCCTCGAGTTCGCCATGGATTTTGGCAATGGCGCATTCACTTACGCCATGCGCACGCATCGCGGCGGCGAGACTGTCTGCCGTCGTCTTGGCCATGCCACATTCGTAATGCCCGACGACAAAAATCTCTTCGACGCTCAGTTCATAGATCGCCACCATCAGGCTGCGAATGACTGCGTCAAATTCGCCCGTGAGGTAATTGCCGACCGTGCGGATGATTTTGGCATCACCGCGCTGGATGCCCATGGCCGGCTCAAGGATTTCCGTCAGCCTCGTGTCCATGCAGGTGAAAATCGCCATTTTCTTCTTCGGCAGCTTGCTCGCGGCAATATCCTCTTCTGTGTAGTCGTGCTTGCCATGTGCCACAAATGCCTTGTTGGCAGCCAGGATTTCTTCTAAACGATCCATTTCAGTTCCTCCTTGCATCATTGTGATGAGCTACTCTACTTGCCTACTTGATTATGGCGACGGATTTACAATCCTGCATCGCCTCCTGATAGCATGGTGCCGCAGCGGCTTCTTCTAGGATATACGAGCCTATGCGGATGAATAAATGATAATCTCATTATAACCTGAACTTCCTGACAAAGCCAGTCTATCTTACGGCAGTACCGTCTTGCTATTCACCTAGTATTCCTATGGTATCCAGTGGTATAATGGAAGAGTAATAAAATTTTGACAAATACATGCATATCGGGAAGGTGATCACATTGCAATCCCAACAGCAAACGCAGCATTGGAAGGAGCTCGGCTCGTATTTCTGGCAGGAGCGGAAGATGCTGGGCATCGTCACGGTCAGCGGGCTCATCTACAATGTCGGCATGCTGGCCGGCCCTTGGTTCGACGGCCAGTTGGCGCAGTGTCTCTACGACATCGTGCAGGGTGAACAGTCGGCGTCGGACATGTACCGGCTCTGCCTGTGCTATCTGGCGACAATCCTCTGTGTGCAGGGCGCCCGCTACATAAAGCGCCTCTACGTGCGCAAGTTTGCCAACCATGTCAGCCTGACCATGCGCGCGCGGCTCTACCAGAATCTCGTCCAGATGACGAAGGCGGCGATTGCGCGTCAGGATACTGGCAGTCTCATGACGAAGATCATCGCCGACATCGATGCTTGCGTCGAGGGCATGCGGAAGTTCACGACAGAGCTCTTCGACACCGGCGTCGTCATGGTGGCCTACATCGCCATGCTGCTCTACTACGACTGGCGTCTGACCATGCTCGTCTTACTCTTCCCGCCGCTCGCCTACCTGCTCGCCGACCGCCTGCGCCGCCATGTCGCGCGCGCGGCGGCGCAGAGCAAGGAGAGCAGCGGCGCCCTGACCGATGGCACGCTCGACCGCCTCAGGCATGCCATGACGTATCGCATCTACGGCGTGGAGGCATCACAGGATGCGCATTACGAAACGCTGCTGACCGACTACGAGAAGAAGCAGATCCGCTCGAATCTCTTCGAGAACGCCCTGCAGCCGCTCTACCGCAGCATCGCGCTCTGCGGCACGGTCGTGATCCTCTACGAAGGCGGCAGGAATGTACTCGGCAGCGGAATGGCATCTTGGGATATCGCCGCCTTCTCCACCTACCTCGCCTGTTTCCTTAAGCTGGCGGTCAAGTCCTCACATGCGGCCAAGCTCTTCAATGCCGTCCAGAAGGCGCAGGTTTCCTGGCAGCGCATCCGTCCGCAGCTGCAGGAAAGCGCGCCGCTGCCTGAGCCGCAGCAGCCACTTCCTGCTGATGTGCTGACCGTGCAGGGTCTTGCCTTCACCTATCCCGACACGGAGAAACCTGTTTTCCACGGCCTTTCCTTCACGGCAAGGCCCAGCGAGATCATCGGCATCACGGGTCCCGTCGCCTGCGGCAAGTCGACGCTCGGCCGCGCCTTGCTCTGTGAGAGCCTGCACGATGGTACTATCTATTTCGGCAGTCAGGAGCTCGGCAATGGCCACGGTTCGCCTGTCGGCATCATCGGCTACAGCGGCCACAGTCCCGAGCTCTTCTCCGGCACGATTGCCGAAAACATCCAGTTCGGCTGCACCGACAGGCCGGATGATTTCCGCGCGGTCTGGCAGGCGGTCTGCCTCGATGCGGACGACCTGCCTGACGGCCCCGCAACGCGCATCGGCCCCGGCGGCCTGCGCCTCTCGGGCGGCCAGCAGGCGCGCGTCGCGCTGGCCCGTGCACTCTTTGGCGGCTGCCCTGTCCTCGTGCTCGATGACCCCTTCGCCTCCGTCGACCAGAAGACAGAGGCCCGCATCCTGCAGCACTTGCGGCAAGATGCGAACGGGCGCATCATCCTGCTGATCTCACACCGCCTCACGGTCTTCCCGCAGCTCGATCAGGTCATCTGTATGCAACCGGGCGGCGCGGTCAGGGTCGCCAATCATGCTGCTCTGTACGAGCAGTGTGGCGCGTATCGGCGGCTCTACAACCTGCAAGTGCCGCAGAGCCCGGCAAAATCCCTGCCGCCGCTCGCGTCCCTTGGAAAGGAGGAGGATTCCCATGCGTGATGTCTGGCTCGCCATCCTGCGCCGCTATGCGCTGCTGTTCGCCGCGCTGCTGCTCGTCATCACGGCCGATATCGCCGTGAATATCACGCCGCCGCTCGTTCTCCAGTATCTCGTCGACCATCTGGCCGACGGCGCGATTGCCGAGGAGACGCTGCTCTTAGTCGCGCTGCTCTACTTCGCGCTCTGTGCGGCCGGTGGCCTCGTCGATACGCTGAAAGAGACCGGCATCACCGTCCTCGGGCAGAAGATCACGCACGGCCTGCGCTCCGCCATGTGCCAGCGGCTTTCGCGCCTGCCCGCTGATTTCTTCGTGCAGCACGAGTCCGGCGCGCTTTCCTCGCGCTTCATCAACGATGTCGATACGCTCGAGAGCCTGTTCGACTCCGGCGTCGTCAGCATGATTGCCGACGCCTGCACAATCCTGGCCATCCTCGCCGTCGTCAGCCAGATCAGCGGCGGACTCGGCATCCTGCTCGTCATCGCTCTGCCACTGCTCTTCCTGCTGACGCGCTACTTCCAGCGGCGCATGCGCCAAGCCCAGCTCGACAACCGCGCAGCCGTCGCAAAGACGAGCGCCCTGATTCCTGAGACGGTTGACAACATCCGCACCATCCACCTCTGCCAACAGGAGCGCTACATGGCAGAGCGCTGCCGCGTCTCCCTGAAGCAGAGCTTCGCCGCCATGGAGCGCAGCAACTTCTGCGACTCCATCTACTCGCCCATCATCATCTGCAGCTGCACGGCCATCATCTGCCTCATGATGGCGCTCTCCGTCAGCAGCAGTGCCATGCAGGCTTTATTTGGCATGACAGTCGGCAGTGTCGTCGCCCTGATTGCCTACGTGCGCCGCATCTTCACCCCGCTCGAGAGCATCGGCATGGAGATCCAGAACATCCAGTCTGCCATTGCTGGCATCGACCGGCTGCGGGAGTTCTTTGCCGCGCCGCTCGAGAGTCTGCCGCCTGCCGCCGCAAGCCCATCACCGGCTGAGCAGCAGCTGCCGCTCGTCATAGAGCATGTCTCCTTCGGCTACGGCAAGGGGCCCTCCCTCTTTCGCGATTTTTCCCTGACCGTGCGCGAAGGCGAGACCGTCACGCTGGCCGGCCGCACGGGCGTCGGCAAGACGACGCTCTTCAAGCTGATTCTCGGCCTTTACGCGCCGCGGACCGGCAGCATCCGCATCTGCGGCCTCGACCCGCGCGCCATCCCCGCTGAAAAGAGGCGTCCACTCTGCTGCTGCGTCGAGCAGGAATTCACGGCCATCGACGGCAGCGTGCGGGACCAGATTACGCTGCGCGATGCGCGCGTCACGGAGGCTGCCGTCCAAGAGGCGCTGGCGCTCACCGGCATGGCAGAGGTCTGCGCGCAGCTGCCACAGGGACTCGCGACGCCGTACTGCCCAGCACTCTTCTCGCAGGGACAGCACCAGCTGCTCGGCATCGCGCGCGCCATCGCGCTGAATCCGCGACTATTGCTGCTCGACGAGATCACCGCCAACCTCGATGCCCTGACCGAGCGCCAGATCATCCGCGCCCTTCAGGCCGCCTCCAAAGACCGCGCCGTTCTCTCCATCTCCCATCGCCTCTACGAGGCAAGCGGAGGCAAGGTCATCACCTTGAGCTGAATACGAGTACGCGTTTTCCAGTATCGTGCCGTCCACCAGGTGCGCATAACGGGGCCTGCTGCCTTGTCAAACGTTATTCCTATCATAAAGCAAGAGGCTTCCTGTCTCCGGCACAGCCGGAAGGACAGGGAGCCTCTCGTTCTTGAATGGACATCAACCAGAAGCAGAACATCGCCCTCAGGTTCGAGCCGCTTCCATCAGGTTGAGCAGCTGGGCAGCCGTCTTCTTGCCGAAGTGAGGGCCGTCCTCATTGATGAGAAAACACGGTACGCTCATGACCTGATACGCCTCACGCAGTGAGGGATAGAGGTTGAGGTCGTAGACATCCGTCGTGATCCTGGGATTCAGGGTCGCAAGGCGCTGAGCCGCTGTGACGAGCTCTGGACAGAGCGTGCAGGACAGGCTGACGAAGATGCGCAGATGACAAGGCGTATCCCAGTCGAGCAGACGCTGGCGCAGTGATTCGTCCAAGGCCTGTCCCGGCCCTGCCGCATTGTAGAGGCCCAACACGAAGGAAGTGTCATCGACGCATCCGTGATCACATACCCCTTCGGATCGAGTTCGGCAATGCCCCGGATCAGTTCTGTCGCCGGCTCATAGCCAGCAAAGACGAAGACGCCAAACGTGCCTTCCCCTGCATCATACGTCTTGGTTTCCCCGGTCTCAGTATCCCGACAGGTCAGGCGGCGCAACAGGGCATCTCCCTCGACGGACTCCACGACAGTATGCGTCCGCACAGTGATGTCCGGATGGTTGCGCGCTTCATCAGCCGTAGCCTTGGCACAGCTGAAATCATCGCCGCGCACCAGGCAGGTGACATGGGATGCGTACTTCGTCAGGAACACGCTCTCCTCGGCTGCTGCATAGCCACCGCCGACGACAAAGACCTGTTTGCCACGGAAGAATTCCCCATCACACGTCGCACAGTAGGCAACGCCGCGGCCGCGGAAGGCCTCCTCCCCAGTAAAGCCTGCAGAGCGAGGGCGCGCTCCGGCGGCGAGCAGGACGCCGAAGCAAGAGAGGATGCCCTGCGTGGTGTGCAGGGTCTTGATATCACCGCTCATGTCGAGAGCAGTGACCTCTGCTATCTTGAATTCTGCGCCAAAAGCTTCGGCTTGCTGGCGCATGTTCTCAGTCAGGGCCGCTCCACTGATGGACGCAATGCCCGGATAATTGACGACGCGATCTGTGATGGTGATCTGGCCACCGAAGTATTCCTTCTCGATCACCAGGACGCGGTAGCAGGCCCGTGCCAAATAGATGGCTGCTGTAAGGCCGGCCGGACCGCCGCCAATCACGATGACGTCGTAAAGCTCCCGTGCAGGAGCTTTGGCTGGTATTTCCGCCATCAGAGCGCTCCCACGAGGTCAAGGCTCGGCTTCAGGGTCTCGGCGCCCGGCTGCCATTTGGCAGGGCAGACCTCATCCCCATGTTCGTGGACGAACTGGCAGGCCTGCACCTTGCGCAGCAGTTCCTCGGCATTGCGGCCGACATTGCCCGCATTGACCTCATAAGCGACGATCTTTCCCTCCGGATTGATGATAAAGGTCCCGCGCTCTGCAAGACCAGCCGACTCAATGAGCACCTCGAAGTCGCGTGCCAAAGCGTGCGTCGGATCGGCTACCATCGGATACGTGATTTTGGCAATGCGCTCCGAATGGTCATGCCATGCCTTGTGGACAAACTCCGTATCGCACGAGACGGAATAGATCTCACAGCCGAGCTTCTGGAAGGCATCATAGTGATTCTCCAGGTCTTCGAGCTCCGTCGGGCAGACGAACGTAAAATCGGCAGGATAGAAGAAGAATACACTCCACTGGCCAAGAAGATTGTCCTTCGTGATGGTGCGGAACGCATTATTCTGATAGGCTTTCACCGAGAACTCGCTGACTTCTTTGTTGATCAATGACATAAGATACTCCTCCTTTTGATACCAGTAATGCTTCATTAGCTTACTGTTTTTACTTCTAAATAATGATAATTAATATTGTTTACAGGAATATCATATCATGTGGCCACAAAAAAAGCAAGCATATTTTTTTGAGAATATGCTTGCTGCAAGCTGTTCATGGTTCCGAATCGCGGGACTGCCAGACCTCGTGCGTCAGGAGGTCCATGCATGAGATGCGCCCGTCATTGAGGAAACTGCCGGTGTCCATGAGGATGACACGCCCATCCGCGAGGACCTGCGGGACGGGCGGCTTGCCGAGCAGCTGCACGGGCGTGTGGCCGAGGATGATGATAGCTCCGCCATGATAGCGTTCCGGCGCTTCTGCCAGCGTGCGGGACCAGAGCAGCGTATCCTTCTCCTGCTCGTCGAGCGGACAGTCCGGGTCAATGCTGCCGTGCGCGAAGAAGTAGCGCTGTCCCCTCCATTCTTTCGTGCAGCAGAGCGGCATCTTGCGGATGGCAGCCTGCCAAGCGCGATGGAGCGCCAAGGGATCATCGCTTGCCTCGATCTCGCTGAACGTCTCATAGCCGCCGTTGTTGAGCCAGAGCTGATACGCCAGCGCACGGTCAGGATGGTAGTCGGACATGAAATCTCCCTCGAGCAAGGTCGCGGCATGGCCCGCGCCATCCGCGCACATCGCCTCGTGATTGCCGCGCAGGAACACCATGCCGGGCTCCCCCTCATGCGCCATGACCCACTTCATCATCGCGGCATTCTGATGGCCACGGTCCGTGTAATCCCCCAAGAAGACGATCTCATCCTCATCCGGCCGGAACTGCACAGCGTCCCAGACTTCCAGAAAACGGTCGAACATGCCATGGATATCCCCCATGGCCAGTAAGCGCTTCATCGCCTGTCACCACCTGTTCACTCTTCCTCTGGATAGCGCATGCCCCAGTCCCTGCGAACTTTGGTCATCAGAGCCATGACGTCGACGGTGTAGTCGAGGTGCATGAAGTCCTCACTGCCGGCGACGGTGCGCTCCATGTCTTCAATCTCATAGCAGAGGGCGTCAGCCGTCTCGCCGGCGACGACTTCTTCCTTGTGGCCGTCCTCGGTCCAGGTGATGACGGCCTTGTCGCCGCGCGGGTACTCCATGAGCTCGATGTAGGCCTTGTCAAAGGAAATCATGCCGCGCTTCGGCTGCTTGGCGTGCAGCGAGAGCATGACGGTCGCCATCTCTCCCTGCTCATTCTTCAAGAGCATGCTAGCCTGCTCGTCGACGCCGGTCGGCGCGTAGAGGACCTGCGAGGCGATTTCCTGCGGGCAGGAGCCCATGAACCAGCGCACGAAGGACAGCGCGTAGACGCCGATGTCGAGCATCGCGCCGCCCGCGAGATTGCGGTTGAAGAATCGGTTCTTCATGTCGTAGGGCTTGTAACTGCCGAAGTTCATCGTGATGAGGCGCAGCGGACCGAAGTCACCGCGTTCGATGCGCTCGCGCAGCGCGCGGTAGATCGGCATGTGGTAGATGGTCTGCGCCTCTGCAAGCACGACATGATGCTCCATCGCGAGCTTGACGGCCTCTTCGAGCTCGTAGTAGTTGAGCGTGATGGACTTCTCGCAGAGCACATGCTTGCCCGCGGCCAAAGCCTGGCGCAGGTACTTGATATGCGTGTTGTGCGGCGTCGAGATGTAGATGATGTCGACATCCGGGTCCGCAAACATATCTTCCGGCTTATCATAGACCTTGCCGATGCCGTACTGCTCCGCAAACTTCACGGCCTTCTCGTGCGTGCGGTTGCCGACGGCGTAGAGATTGCCGCCGAGCTTCTGCATCGCCTCCGCAAGCTGATGGCCGATGACACCACAGCCAAGCGTGGCCCATCTGTACGTTACTGCCATAAGGATTCCCCCACTCTCTTACACATAAAATCACAAAATCATCCGTATATGCTCAGCATAGCAAGAATCTTCTCAGAAATCAAGATAGAACAGGCAACGCCGGACCGTTTGCCTTTGCGCCCGCCATCCGTTACAATAAGATAGAAACAGCGCATGACAGCAAGATTGCAAGATAGACAGAAAGGAATCGATTACGATGACAAATGACGAGATGATCCAGCAGAAAAAGATCACGAATGCCGGCAATCCGGCCAAGCCGACGGGCGAAGCCGGCGAAAAGATGCTCGCGCGCATGAACGAGAGCCACGCCGCCCTCACGGCCTGGGGCCTCTCCTTCTTCCATTGGCAGGGCGATGAAGAAGTCCTCGACATCGGCTGCGGCGGAGGTGCCAACCTGCGGCGCATGAGCGGCCACATCAAGAGCGGCCATCTGACGGGCGTCGACTACGCCAAGACCTCCGTCGAGACCTCACGCCAGACGAATGCCGCAGACATCGCCGCCGGCAAGATGGACATCTGCGAGGGCTCCGTCGAGGCCCTGCCGTTCGCTGACGACGCCTTCGACAAGATCACGACCGTCGAGAGCTTCTACTTCTGGCCCACCCCGCCCGAGAACCTCAAAGAAGTTTGCCGCGTCCTCAAGGAAGGCGGCACCTTCCTGCTCATCGCCGAGATCTACGACCATCCGGGACTCAGCGAAGAAGTGCAGGAAAACATCAAGAACTACCGCCTCTACAACCCGACGCTAGAGACCTTCGAGACCATCTTCCGCGCCGCCGGCTTTAGCGCCGTCACCGTCCATATCGAAGACGAGCATGGCTGGATCTGCATAGAGGGAACGAAATAATCGCGGGGCTGCATAAAAGTTACGCTAGCTAAAAGAAGACGGACAGGAGTTATCCTGCCTAACGTTCCGCGCAGCAGGCTGAAGCTTCACTTATAGGCAGGATAACTCCTGTCCTCAGGCTTGTACATGGACAGATGCTTTTGTGTTGTGCGAAAAGGGGACGGCGGAAAGGGTGGCAGCGCTCTCAACGATGTCAACAAGAAGCTGCCTGAACCTGCCAACATGATGAAGACAGCCGGGAATGGCTGGGCATAAGTGGAGCTTTCAGCGGTCTGCGTGAAGAACCGATTTTTTGCCGACTAGAATCCTTACAAAAGAGTGTCGTTCAAGCGAAGCGCGTTTCGCTCTTTTGTAAGGATATTTTTATGGCAAAAAATCGGTTTAGCAGACCGCTGAGCGGAGCGCCTGCCCAGCCATTCCCGACTGTCCCGCAAAACGTACCTTTTATCTTATCAAATCTTATCAAATCAGGATTCCCGCGCAGTGGTCCATCTCATGCTGGACAATCTCTGCGGGGAAGTCGCGGAAGACCTGTTTCTGCTTCTTGAACTTGAGGTCGCGATACTCCACCTCAATCCACTTATAGCGTGTTGTCGGCCGCTCGCCGTCAAGGGACAGGCAGCCCTCGCTCACGTCGTACACTTCCTTCGAATGGCGGATGACTGTCGGATTCAGCATCGCCAGATAAGCATGGCCGACACGAATCGCAATGATGCACTTGTGCTCGCCAATCATGTTCGCCGCCAGCCCGACACAGCGGTCGGCATTCGCCTTGAGCGTGTCGATGAGGTCCTCCGCAATCGGCATATCCCGGCGCTGCGCCGGAACCGACGGCTGTGCGAGGAAAAACGTATCGCGTACAATGTCACGTATCATCTTCAAATCCCCTTTCGCTTCTTCGCCTGCTCAATCAGCGCAGACGCTTCCTCAAACGCATGCGGCAGGTAGTCCTCCTCCCACTCGCGTCCCTTCTTCTCCTGCGCCTTGATCTCCTTCCAGCCCGTCAAAGGCTTGCCCGCATCGTCGAGCATCGGCTCGTGGAAGACATGCGGATGGCGGCGCACCATCTTCGCCGCCGCAGCCTCCGCCACATCCGCCAGCGAAAAAAGTCCCTCCTCCTGCGCCAGCTGCGCATGAAAGACCACCTGCAGCAGAAGGTCACCGAGCTCCTCCTTGAGATTCTCCGCCCTGCCCGTCTCCCGCAGGATATCAATTCCCCCAAGCACCTCCGCCGCCTCCTCAATGCAAGCCGGCTTCAAGCTCTCATGCGTCTGCACCCGGTCCCAAGGACATCCCCCCGGCCCCCTTAGCTGCGCCACAATATCACAAAGCCGCCCAACCGACTCCAACCGATTCTTCTCTTTATCCATCAGATTCTATCCTTTCTTATCTGTTCAATCTTTTCTCAAATACGTGTGAGACTAAGGGAAAGGTGGGACCATGCCTATAAGCGCAGCTTCAGCCTGCTGCGCGGAACGTTAGGCAACAGGACACCTCCCCGCCTTAGTTGCGCGAATCAAGACTATTCATCCAGTATAGCCAGTATAGCACAAAAGTCGGCTCACGGTGCAAAAACGCACCGGAGCCGACTTTTCTTGTCTATGTGATTCGATTCTCAGTCCTGTTTGACTGCATGCTTGGCCATCGCATAGAGGAAGATGCAGAGCACGAAGTAAGCGACGATGCCTGCGAATGTTGCGGCAGGCGAAGCGGCCCAGGCTTTGGCGAACCAGTCGATGCCCGCAATGTGCAGGACCGCGCTGATGAGGCTGCCGATGGCGCCGCCCGCGACGAAGCCCGAGGCGACCGTATTGCCCTCGCTGAGGCGCTTGGCGTTGACCTTTGCGTCATCGCTGCTGTGCGAGACGAAGTACGAGATCAGACCGCCGACGAGGACCGGCGTGTTGATACCCATCGGCAGATACGAGCCGAGCGCAAAGGCGAGCGGCGGGATCTTCATCATCCAGAGCAGGACCGCGAAGAACGCGCCCGCCATGTAGAGTGGCCACGGCGCATCGCCGCCGTCCATCATCGGCTTGACGATGGCGGCCATCGCATTGGCCTGCGGTGCCGCGAGCGCATCCTCGCCCGTGAAGCCGTAGGCGTAGTGCATCAGGAAGACGACGCCGACCGAGACGATGCCCGCGAGCACGATGGAGACGAGCTGCCACTGCTGCATCTTCTTCGGCGTCGCGCCCGTGATGTAGGCGACCTTGAGCTCCGACATGAAGTTGCCCGAGACGGCCAGCGTCGCGCAGAGGAAGGCCGCCATCATGAGGATTGCGATGATGCCCGTCTTGCCCGACATGCCGACGACGCCCATGACGACAGCCGAGACGATGATCATGAAGATCGTCATGCCGGAGACCGGCTCATTGCCCGTGAAGGCAATCGAGCTGATGCCGACGACCGAGAGCATCAGGGCAAAGAGCACGACGAGGACGAACGCGATGACGGTCTGCGTCAGGCTCTCCGAGCACATGACATGGAAGAAGACAGCAAACAGGACGGCCATGAGCAGGCTGCCAAAGACGATCTGCGTCATCGGCAGGTCCTGCTGCGTGCGCAGCAGCGTGCCCGTAGCGGCCGAGCCCTTCGAGAAGAGGTCCGCGATGGCGCGCTTGACGACGCGGACGACGACGCCCGACATCGAGAGAAGGCCGATGATGCCTGACATGGCGAGCATGCCGATGCCAATGTGGCGGACGTACTGCGAGAAGACCGCATCGACCGGCGCATTCGCGAGCAGCATCGTCTCGCCGCCGACGACCATCGTGTGGTCGCCGCCGAGGTAATAGGCGACCGGGATGCAGACGAGCCACGAGAAGAACGAGCCCGCCGCGATGATGGCCGCGTAGCGAAGGCCCGTGAAGTAGCCGATGCCGAGCAGTGCCGCATCGTTGTCGAGGCTGAAGACGAGCTTGTACTTGTCCGCGAGCGCCTGGCCCCAGTGGAACGTCGTCGTCGTCAAGAGCTCCTGCCACCAGCCCAGCGAGTTGAGCACGAAGTCGTAGACGAGCGCGACCGCGCCGCTCAGGAGCATCAGATGGGCTTTCGTGCCCTCATCCGATTCGAGCACCTCAGCCGCCGCACTGCCCGACGGGAACGGATAGACGCCGTCCATCTCCTCACAGAAGTAGCGGCGGAAGACCGTCGCCAGGAAGACGCCGAGCACGCCGCCGAGCACGATCGGGATGGCCATCTCGATGAACGAGACATCCTCGATGTTCAGGATGTAGAGTGCCGGCAGGATGAACATCGCACCGCCGATGATGTTCGTGCCCGCACTCGCGATGGCCTGGATGTGGACCGTCTCTGGGAAGGCGTTCTTGCGGTGGAAGAGCACCGCCATGCCCATGGCCAGTACCGACACCGGCGCAAAGGCATCGACCGTCTGCCCAATCTTCAGGCAGAGATAGCCGACCGCCAGGGCGAACAGCACCGAGAAAAATAATCCCCAGAAGACGACGTACGAGTTGATCTCCTCGTACGTTTTCTGAGGTGACATCCGTGGTGCATACGGACGCCGCGACTTCTTTTCATCTGACATATAAATCCCCCTTATTCGCATTCTCAGCGCGTCACTGTCCATTCAACATGGATATGCGCACCTATCCAGTTTACGCCAGACACCCGAAACTGTCAAGAATGTAAAACACCATTTACCCCTTATCCAACAAGGAAAATGCGACGATAAGAGCGCGGTTTTTCGTCAACCGTCCTATTGGTATGCACAGCTTACGTCCTTTGGTAAAAGACATTTTGCATATAAAAATGAGAATTAGAAGGAAAATATGCACTTTTGTCGAATGAGGACTTAGAATCATATCACAAGGAAAGAAATAAAGATGGACTAGAGCGAAAGGAAGATGTCGACATGTCATCGGATACGAGAAATACGAGAGTGATGGAAGAGCGCGTCGTGACGGCGGACCAGCAGCAGTGGCTCGACTGGATCGTGAGGATCCAGAGCCTCGCGCAGGCGGGACTCCACTACGGCCATGACCGGTTCGACCTCGAGCGCTATGCCGAGCTGCGCGACATCGCAGCCAAGATGATGGCCGCCCAGAGCGACCTGCCGCTCGCCAAGGTCCGCCAGCTCTTCTGCAACGAAGAGGGCTACCAGACGCCAAAGATCGACACGCGCGCGGCCATCTTCCAGGACGGCAAGCTGCTGCTCGTGCACGAGAGCACGGGCAAATGGAGCCTGCCGGGCGGCTGGTGCGACGTCGACCAGTCGGTTGCCTCGAACACCATCAAGGAGGCCAAGGAAGAAGCCGGCCTCGACGTCGCCGTCGAGCGCGTCATCGCCATCGACGACTGGCGTAAGCACAACATCCAGAACAACCCCTACGGCATCATCAAGATCTTCTCGCTCTGCCGCGTGCTCGGTGGCACCTTCCAGCCCAACATCGAGACGACCGAGGCACGCTACTTCGCCCGCCATGAGCTGCCCGAAAATATCGCCGAAGAGAAGACGAGCCGCGAGCAGATTGACCGCTGTTTTGCGGCCGCGGCCGACCCCGGCTGGCAGACGCGCATCGACTGAGGAGGGAGTGCCTTGTTCCATTCCAAGATCACGCGGCGCCTCGTCACCTCCTTCCTGCTCGTCGTGCTCGTCTCTCTATCGCTGCTCGGCATCATCCTGCTCAACTACTTCCGCGACTACACGATGCAGCAGGAGAGGAACGCCCTGATCCTCAACGCCCAGATCATCGAGACCTCGCTGGAGGAGTCACTCTACAGCAGGGACGTCGCGGGGCTCCACACGACGCTGCAGGAAATCCATGAGGAGACCGCCCTGCGCGTGACGGTCATCGATGCCGATGGCACCGTCCTCGCCGACACAGCCGACTCGGAACAGTCCATGAGCAACCACCTCGACCGTGAGGAAGTCCAGCAGGCCATGACCGAATCGTACGGCCTCGCCATCCGGCAGAGCGATACCCTGCACGAGAACCTCATGTACGTCGCCGTGCCGGTCTATCGCAATGGCCAACTCATCGGCATTATCCGCACGTCCTCCTCGCTCGCCTCGATGGAACAGTCATACCACACGGGCCTGCGCGTCATCCTCTCCGCCCTGTTCTTCGCCCTGCTCGCCGCGCTCATCATCGCCATCTGGCTCGCGCACCGACAGGTCCAGCCCATCCGCTGCCTGAGCCTCGACGCGATGGAGATCGCGAGCGGCAACCTTCACAAGCGGCTGCAGTGGCACAGCGGCGATGAGTTCGATACACTCGTCCAGACCATCAACCAGCTGACGCGCAACCTCTCCGCCAAGATCCAGGAGTCGCAGGCCGAAGCCGAAAAGATGACCTTGATCCTCAACAACACCGACAACGCCATCATGCTCATCGACGAGCGCGGCCTCATCGTCGGCACCAACCGGCAGGCCGAAGAGACATTCCACCTGCAGGGCAACGCCCTGCACCGCCACAGCATCCACGTCATCGGCAGCGCCGAGCTCTCCGAGGCCGCGCAAGAAGTCTGCCGCCAGGGCAAGGCCCAGACCATCACCCTGACCATCCACGACGACAATGCCGCGCAGACCTTCCAGGTCTTCCTCGCGCCATTCTACGACGGCCCCGCGGAGCTCGTGCTCGCCGTCTTCCACGACATCTCCCTGCTGCAGGAGATCAACCAGCGCCAGGCGGAGTTTGTCAGCAACGCCGCCCACGAGCTCGCCACCCCGCTGACCTCCATCTCCGGCTTCGCCGAGACCCTTTTAGACGACGATTTCAAAGACCCCGAGGCCAGCCGCCACTTCATCGGCATCATCTACCGCGAGGCCCAGCGCATGAACAGCCTGATGAAAGGCCTCCTAGAGCTCGCCCGCCTCGACAGCACCCACGGCAAGACCAAGATCAAGCGCATCCCCGTCGAGGTCAACACCATCCTGCACCAGACCGCTGAGCAGCTGCAGGCCAAGGCAAAGAGCAAGGGGCAGACCCTCATCGAAGAGCCTGCCCCCATCCCCCTCTACGTCCTCGCCGCCCCCGAGCTCTTCGGGCAGATCCTCTACAACCTGACCGAGAACGCCATCAAGTACACTCCAGAGGGCGGCACCATCCAGATAACGAGCCGGCAGGCCGCCGACCATCTCGAGCTCACCGTCGCCGACAACGGCATCGGCATCGGCCCCGCCGACCTCCCGCGCATCTTCGACCGCTTCTACCGCGTCGACAAAGCCCGCGCCCGCAAATCCGGCGGCAATGGCATCGGCCTCTCCCTCGTCAAATTCCTCGTCGACCTCTTCGACGGCACCATCGCGGTAACGAGCCAGCTCGGCAAAGGCACCACCTTCACCCTGACCTTCCCCCTCACAACGAAATCCTAACAGGACACAAAAATAGGCTTCCATCGAATCACTTACGATGGAAGCCTGTTCTATTTACACTAGTTTAGCGGAGCGACGAAGCCGGCAGGTATCCCCTCGCCCCCGCTCTAGCCCCTCTCGTTTTTCACTCACTTTCTGCAGACAAATCCCGCAAACGATCCCGTCCGCGTGACCTTGACCTCGCGGTACATGCTGCGCAGCCGCTCCTCGAGGCTCGCCGCCGTATCGAACGGCGGTGTGAAGAACCCCATCGGCACGCAGAACGCCTGCACGAAGAGGTCTGTGACCCTGTTCTGCCCCTTGACGTAGCAGCAGCCCGTGAACGTGCCGCCCTTCTTGAGCACGCGGTACGTCTCATGGAATGCAGCCATCTTGTTCGGGAACGCATGCAGCCCATTGAGCGAGAGCACGCAGTCGAACGAGCCGTCAAGGTACTGCAGATTGCCGACGTCGCCGCGCACGAACTCCACCTGATGCAGGCCGCGTGCAGCCGGCGACTCCATCGCCTGCTGCAGCATCTGCTCCGAGTAGTCGAGGCAGACGATCTTCGCCGACTTCATCCTATGGTAATGCGGCAGCGAGAGCACGCCCGTGCCGACCGGCACCTCGAGCAGCGTGCCCGAGAAGCCTTTCGGGATGCCCTGGAACGCCTGACGGACGAACGACTCATAGCGCGAGCCGCTGAGCTGCCAGAAAAAGCGGTTGGCCAGCCTGCCGAGCAAGCTCTCGTTCTTCATCATGCCATCATAGCCCTTGGAGAGCTGTCCGACTACCGCATACGCATTGTGCACGATCTGTTTGCGTTCCATCTTATCCCTCACCTTTCGCACCGCCTGTCATTCCATCTCATATTACTTTTATTTTATCATGCAGACAGTCTGGTGGATATGGGATTTATCACACATGCTATTAGATGCTCTTGTTTCGGTTTGCCTTATTTCTGCAGGGTCTCGCGGTCGATTTCCGTGCCGTCCGGCAGGAAACAGGCGATTTCCACGCCCGCATCCTTGACGCAGAGCGTCAGGTAGTTGTCCGTCTCCGGTTGCGGCGCGACAGTCTTGTCGAGCGCATGGTCGACCCAGAGCCCCGGATAGCGCACATTGCCCGCGACGCCCGTCAGGATGTAGAGCGGTCCGCTCGCGTCGCGCTCGAAGTTCTTGATGTGACCACGGTTACGGTAAGTGTGCAGGTGTGCCGAGAAGACGACGTCGATGCCTGCCTCGTCGAACAGCGGCATCCAGGCGCGCCCCTCATCCGAGAAGCCCTCCTGCCGCTCCGGCCGGTTCGCGATGCGGTACTGCAAGGGATCCTTGTGCATCAGCACGATCTTCCACTTCTTGTCGGTCTTTCTGACATCCTCGCGGAACCACGCCTGCTGCGTTTCGAGGAGGCCCTGATGGAAATCAGCCGCCTCATCCGTCTGCGTGTCGAGCACGATGAAGTGCGCCGGCCCGTAGTCGAACGAGTAATAGCGCCCCGCAAACTCCTCGCTGCCATTTGCCGGCAGGGCGAATTCATGCAGGTAAGCGACCGGCTCGCGGACCTTCCAGTCCTCGTTGTAGGTCTCGTGGTTGCCCATCAGGGGCGCCACGGGGATGCGGTCGATGATGCCCGCGACTGCGTCGAACCAAGCCTCCCACTGGCGGTGGTCCTCGCCGTTGTCGACGAGGTCGCCCATGTTGATGAAGAAATCCGCGCCTTCATTGCGCGCAGCCGCCCCCTGCGCGAGGTACTTCCAGTCCGTGTAGTCATTCGACTGCGAGTCCGGGAAGATTAGCGCCGAGAACGCGCCGCCGTCGTCCGTCTGCAATGCGTGCCAGTCGTCGCATTGGCCGTCCGCCTTGATGCGGTATTCATACAGCTCGCCCGCCTTGAGGTCCGCAAGCCTTGCCGTGTAGAGCTCGACCGAGACACCGTCGTCGGAGAACGTCTCGCGCTCCGCCGGGCTCGCGGCGATGTCCTTCGCACTCTTCAGGCGGTACTCGACGACCGCATCCTGCCATTTCACATCCGACTGCCACATGATCGTGCGCGCATGCGCGTTGTCCGCCACGATGATCTGGCGCAGATAACTCAGTACCGGCTTGCCCTGTGCCGCGCCGAGCGCATGGCTCGCCAGCCGGTCCGCCAGCTGCGTGCGCGAAAACGCCCAGCCGCCGCCCACGAGCACCACAGCCCCCGCACAGATGGCGAGGAACTTGCGCCGCGACAGCTTCGGCCCCGCTGCCCTTTCATTTTTGCTTTCTCTATCTTTATCCATGATCTGCGTGTCCTTTCTGGATTCCATCAATCAATCTGTTACATTCATGATAGCGGATTTCCCTCAATTTTATCTGAGAAACCGTCTTCTTATCCTGATTATATAAAAAGACAGCCGCTGAGAGAAATGCTTATCTCAAAGCGGCTGTCATACAGAAAAAGCATGAATAGCTGTCTTAATTTACGATTTGCTCAGACGTAGCGGCAGACATGGTCGACGGCGATGTCCGAGAAGCCGAAGGCCTCGGCTTTCGTCAGGCGGCCGTTGGCCGTGGCAGCAATCGCATCGACGAGCTCACGGCCTGCCTGCTGGTAGGTCTTCTCGCCGCGCACGATGGCGCTGAGGTCGGCGTCCATGTTGTCTTCCATGCAACGGTAGGTGCGCGCATTGGCCGTGACCTTGAGCACCGGCACGATGGCATTGCCCGTCGGCGTGCCGCGGCCCGTCGTGAAGATGATGACCTGGCAGCCGGCCGCCGCCATCGACGTCACCGACGAGATGTCGTAGCCCGCCGTGTCCATGACGAGCGCGCCGCGCTTTGTCGGCCGCACGGCCTGCTCCAAGACCTCCACGATGGGGCGCGTGCCGCCCTTGCGGATGCAGCCGAGGCTCTTCTCGTCGAGTGTCGAGAGGCCGCCCGCCTTATTGCCCGGCGTCGGCTGGCCCGCGCGGCAGTCCTGCCCCGCGCCGGCGAGATGCTTCTCATATTCCTCGCAGACGCGTATGATCTCGCGCTGGATCTCAGGCGTCGCCGCGCGCTTCGCGAGGACATGCTCGCCGCCAATCCACTCGATGGACTCGCTCATCATCGCCGAGGCGCCCATGTCGACGAGGATGTCGCTGAGCTCGCCGACGGCCGGATTGCAGGCGATGCCCGACGTCGCATCCGAGCCGCCGCACTCGATGCCGAGCAGCAGTTCCGACGCGGGAAAGAGTTCCTTTTGCTGCATGCCCGCCTGCTGTGCCATGTCGCGCGCCGCGCGCACCGCCTTTTCAATCGTCTTGAGCGTGCCGCCCTCGTCCTGGATGCCGAACGAGACGACAGGCTTGCTCGTCATCTTCTGGATCTTCTCGCGCAGCGCCGCATGCGGGACCGTCTCACAGCCGAGGCCGATGATGACGACGCCGTAGACATTCGGGTTGCAGGCAAAGCCCGTCAGCACCTTCTGGCTCATCGCCGTATTGGCCGCCACATCCGAGCAGCCCGTGTTGAAGACGATGTTGACCGCGCCGCGCACCTGGCTCGCCACGATGCGGCAGCACTCACTGCCGCAGGCACACGTCGGCAGGATCAGGACGTGGTTGCGGATGCCCGGACGCCCCTCCGCGCGGCGATAGCCCCAGAACGAGAACGGCTCGAGGGCCGGCGCACCGGCCGACTGTTTCGCCTGCATCACGAAGTCATCGCCCGCGAGCTCGCTCTCGTAGTCGCGCGGCACGCTCTTGAGGTTCTTGTCATTGACCCAGTGGCCCTTCTTGACCGGCGCGATGAGCTTGCCGAGGCTCTCGCCGTACTTGATGATCTCCGTCCCCTCTGCGAGGTCAGCGAGTGCGACCTTGTGGCAGTAGGGGATGTCCTCCTCTGCCACAAGCGACACTTCCGATGCGCCCTCCTGATAGACGACATTCTCCCCGCGCTTCACTTCCTTGACACACGTCACGACATTGTCGCGCGCATCCATCTGTAATGCATTGATACCCATGCTAGCTCTCCTCTCCTGACCATGCTTTTATTGCTCGTATCGCTTTCGTTGCCTATAGCATACCGCAAATTCAGTATTTCTTCCAATTTATAGATTTTACATCTCTATAAATCTGATATAATAATAGGCATAGATACATCGAGCAAATCAAGAAAGAGGGAATCATCGTGCAGCAGGACATGCGCTACGTCTATGAAATCTACCGGCAGAAGAGTTTTTCCAAGGCGGCTCAGGCGCTCTTCATCACCCAGCCCGCCCTGAGCATTGCGATTGGCAAGCTCGAAGCTTCGCTCGGCATGCCGCTCTTCGACCGCAGCACGCGCCCCATCAGCCTGACGCCCGCCGGGCGCATCTACCTCCAGACCATCGAGAAGACGCGGGCGCTCGAGCAGGACCTGCGCCACCAGCTCGACGATATCCGCGCGCTGCGCACGGGGACCATCACCATCGGCAGCAGCCACTTCATCAACGCCTGCATCCTGCCAGAGGTCCTGACGCGCTTCAACCGGCAATTCCCGCAGGTCAAGCTCAACCTGCTCGAGGGGAGCTCCCACGCGATGGCGCGCATGCTCGAGCAGCGCGAGATCGACCTGACCTTTAGCTGCGACGAAGCCGTCATCCAGGATTTCACGAGCACGCCCGTGTTCACCGACACCATCCTGCTCGCCGTCCCGCAGGATGTGCCCTGCCCCGCACATCGCACGCAGTACAGCATGACCGCCGCCGACATCCTCGCCGGCCGCCACCTCGCGCCCGACTGCCCGAGCGTTGACCTTCGTGACTTCGCCACCGAGCCCTTCATCCTGCTGCGCAGCGGCAACAACCTGCACGACCGCGCCATGCACTTCTTCCGCGAGGCCGGCATCGAGCCAACCGTCAAGATGGAGCTCTCCCAGATGGCCACCGCCAGCCGCCTCGCCGAAGCCGGCTTCGCCGCCACCTTCCTGAGCGACCGCCTCGTCACGGGCGAAAGCCGCCTCCACTTCTACCGCCTCTCCCACCCCGAGAGCCACCGCACCTTCCACGCCCTGACCAGCCCCAAACGCTACCTGCCAGCAGCTGTCAAAGCATTCATCGAATGCCTCAAGTAAAAAAGAGCTGCACGTACAGGCATTGTCCTGCACATGCAGCTCGCTTTTTCTATATATCAGTCGACGCTCAGGTCTCTTTGCAAGGCAGCATCGGCTTGTCATCCTGGAAGCATTGGAAAGTATGCCAAAGTGCCATGACCTGGCGGCCGCAGATGGTCCGGCGCCCATCGTACCAGACGACGATCGTCATGCCGTACTTGTGCGCGCGCAGCACTTCGCCTTCATCCGGGCTCTGCTCCACCCACTCATGGAAATCATCCGTGAGCCAAGCCGCAAAAGCCGGGATGTCCTGCATGCGGACGAGATTGTACCACTTGCCGCACTGGGCATCCTGCTGCATCCTGCGCTGTGACTTGAGACTGAAGTCCTTAAGGTAGACCGGAAATGCATTCTTCATGACAAATCCCCCCTATGCAATAGGCAGTTGATGATCCTTCCATCTACAGTATAGAGGGATTTCGCTTCAAGGTGATTATCGAGCTATTACGTTTATGTAAACTTCGATTGCCTAATCGCTACGTTGAAAAGGGACGTGATGCCCTTGGGTGTCACGCGACGAATGCCTGCTTCTATGGAAGCATTGCTTTCATCGGAGGTCACGGTCTTTACGATCTGCGGGTTAGCAGCACTCTTTGTGCTGGTCTTCCTCGCTTTGGTCGTGCTGGCTTCCTTCGGTGTGATTGACGGAAAGTTCCTGCTGGAACTCATCCGCGCATTCCGTAAATAACCCTTCGGCGTACATCCAAAATGAAAAAACCGCCCTGCCAAGACGGTTTCTTCGGATGTACGGTGGCCATCAGCGTTTGCGCCGCTGTTTGTATGGCCGAAATTTATTTTCCCATCGATATGCCGAGCAGACCATCTTAGGTTCGCTCTTTTTATCTATGCGAATTGTACTATAAATATAAAGAAAAGTCAATCTCAACGACCAATGCTCAGGCCTCTCTGCACATGCAGCTCGTTTTTCATGATTTGCTGTAGGCGAAGCGCACGGCGCGCTGGCCGAGGTGCCAGACGAATGTGCTGCCGACCCAGGCCAGCAGGAGGCCGGCGGCAACGTCGGACGGATAGTGCACGCCGACGTAGAGACGCGAGAAGGCCATGAGGCAGGCCAGCGCCATGACAGGACGTCTCCACTTGCGCAGCGAGGAGCGCCAGACGATGAATGCCACCGAGAACGATGAGACGGTGTGGACGGATGGGAAAGAATACGTCAGCGGCTGCACGACGAGCGTCTGGAGCTCCGGGATGGAGAGGAACGGCCGCGGCCGCATGACCGCGTGCTTGATGAAGATCTCCGCCAGCCCCGCATTGACGAGGAACGAGACAGCCGCCAGCGCCCCCACCCAGCGCGTCTTGCGGCGCCAGAGCAGCAGGGCAATCAGCACCATCCAGATGATGCCCTTATTGCCCAGCATCGTCACCACGACCATGAGCGGCGTCAACAGCCCATTGCGCAGATGATCCTGGATGAACAGCAGCAAAAACGCATCGAGATTCATAGAGCAGAAACCGTCCTTTCACCAACAACTTGACATCAAGCGGTCATTATAAAAAACAAGAGGCATAGGAGTCACGGCTCCTATGCCTCTTGCTATTTGTGACGAGATAGATTATTTAGTTGCGGCTTGTTTGTCCTGTTTCGCCATCAGCTGCTGGACCATGGCTTTGAGCTCCTTGATCTCATTGTCCTGCTTCTTGAGCTGGTCGTCCTGGCGGGCGACGGTTGCACGCAGTTCGGTGATCTCCTGCGTGGAGCCCGGGCGGACCTGGGACTTGCCCTTCGGGCCGAACTTGACGCCGGCGTTAATCATGTTCTCGCCGTTGCCGAAGTTCGTGCCGACGCTGAACATCGTGTCGTCATCCGGGCGGTAGAATGCGCCGACAGCCACGCTGTTTGCATCGCGGTAGTTGCCGTAGCCAACGGCGAAGTCCCACTTGTCTTCCGGGTCGAAGTCGAGCGGATGCAATGCCGCCAGAGCCGCAGCACCAGCGCCGACCTTGTTGACCTTGCTGTCGAGACTGTTCACGCGGCCATTGAGGTTCGTGATGTTCGACGAATTCGAGGCCACCTGATTGTCCAGTACAGACAGATTCTCGCCCGCCGTATTGGACGCCTTGACGTACTTGCCATCCTGCTTGACGCGCGTCTCGTTGTAGACCGTATCCCCGCTGACAATCTTCGTACTGCCGGCTTCGACCTTACCATCGGCTTTTACATTGACCGTGTATTCATGGCTGCCATCTGCATTGTCTTTCGTATCAAGGCTGACATTTTCTCCGGCTTTCACGGTATTGCGCGTATCCTTGGTTGCTACGGTCACGCTATTTTCCTTGCCATTGCTATCCTTCACTGTAATGGTAGTCGTATTATTATCCTTGTTTTCCTGGCTATTGAACGTATAGGTCGTATTCGTATCGACAGCCTTGGCAAACTTGGACAAATCCACAGAACCGGACACCGTATGACCCGCCGTATCCTCGATCTTCATGGACAGCGTATTGCCATCCAGTTTCAATGCATCCTCACTGGATTTCAGCGTATCGTTGCCATCCTTGGCTCCAGCCAACGCCTTCTGCAGCTGTGCCACGTTGACCGCATCCGTTGCCTTACTGCCGGCAGCAACGCCCGTGATCTGGCGGGTCATCGAGCCGTCCGCCTTACCAACAGAAACAGCTGCATTCGTTGCCTTCCAAGTTGCTGTAGAATCTGTTGAATCCGTCTTCGTAGATGGATCATAGCCCGCTACCTGAGCTTCCCTGGAAGCCACAGAGCCAGCACCAAGAGCTACACCGCCATCGACGGTAGCGTCTGTATTATAGCCAACCATAACGGCATTTTCGATATTTTCTGTATGACCTTTGACCGGAACTTGTTCAGTGACGGTATATTCAAACGTACCATCAGGATGTTCCTCCGTCATAGCCCATGCGGATTTCGACTGCTTCGTAACTTGTTTCTCTGTATAATCCATGGAGCCGAGGATAACGTTGTGTTTCCCGTTTTCCAAGTTATGATAATCGCCGATGACAACGTTGTCTTCACCATTTCTCAGGGTGTTTCCTGTACCGACAATAGTACTCCGTTTGATATTCGTTCCGGTGTTTGCAAAACCACTCACGGTATTGTACGCACTCATGTCCGTTTCAGAGCCTTGCAATGTATTACCAGTACCAAGAATCTGCGACCGAATAGCATAATCGGCATTATTACTGTTGCCCAAGACCGATACAGCGCCGCCACTAGTTTCCATATACTTCTGCCAAGAATTACGCATCTCATCATAAGAGATGTCTAAATTATTTCCTTCAGCTACGGTGTCTGCTCCCTGTGCATAATAGCTAGCACCATAAAGTCCAGATGAGACCCAATAGCCCGTTGCACCAGGCGTATCTTCGTCTTTTCCAAGAATATCTGGACCTTTAGAATGGGTCACTGTATTGCCGACACCCATAATCATCGTCCCCCTGGCACTCGATGTAATATTTAAGCTGCCATTGATGCTATTTCCCACTCCATCGACATCAGCGGCACTCTCAGCGGGGCTGCCTGCATCTTCTATTTTATTGAAGGCACCATAAATAGATGCCATGGCCCCTGATCCTGAATACGGATCGCTGGAGTCACTGCCGATAATGGAACGAGATCCCATTATTGTCTCATATATGCCACTTCCCTGTGAGCGATTACCAACGACTATACCTTCTCCATACCGTTTGATTTTTGTATGATAACCAATAATAATACTATTTGCTCCAACTGAATATAAGTCACCAATTTCATTTTTTTCCTTTGGTTTACCAGATGGAGACAGTTGTTGTTCAGATGGAGATAATGATCCTATTACGATAGAGTCTTGAATTCCATCGATATTCTGATTATCACCAATGACAATACCTGCAGCCGGACCACCAGCACTCTCGATGTTAAAATCAGCTCGATTATTATTGCCAATAACCTTCAGCGAATCCCATTCATTGCGATACGTATCAGTCGATCGAATGAAATTACCGCGGCCTATTGTCAAATCTGATACATTAGGTTCTCGTCCTTCCGGATGCTGATAATCTGTGACCGTTCCATCATCTCTGCCCATAATCGTGTTATTGTCACCAATGACCTGCTGATTACGGCTGGCAGAAATGGTATTTCCCGAGCCATGAATACGCGCATCGTTGCTTCTGACATATCTAACGCTACCATCTCCGCCTACTGCTTTATTGGTAACCTTATTGTTATCGCCGACGATCTCTGCATTGCTGCTATCAGTAACCTTATTGTTATCACCGACGATCTCTGCATTGCTGCTATCAGTAACCTTATTGTTCTTGCCGGTAATATTTGCGTTGATATCTTTATCCTTCGAATCTGTATTTGTGACTTCATTCCCGTTGCTGTCTGTCACTGTCGCGTTATCCGCTGCCCAGCTGACTCCCGGCACGCTGCCCCAGGTCAGGGCACCGGCCGCTAGAGCGACGGCGATGATGCGGGCTAGGGCTGGGGTGTTGGTGTGGTCGGCGCCCTGCTGGCTGCTTTTATGGTTGCTTTTTGCGAGTTCGGACACGACGATGTAACACTGCCGTGCTTTGCTGTAGATAACTTTGTAGATTCGATTCATTGGGCATCCTGCTACTAAAAACATAGACAAAAATGTGCATGTCTTAGAAAAATTCCTTATTC
>ERZ772860.495-NODE-495-length-34602-cov-5.788259_pt1 | contig 34602 bp, 32 predicted proteins | sample MGYA00511342_ERZ772860 | MGnify/ENA primary metagenome ERZ772860 (study PRJEB29015, sample SAMEA2737665) | human gut metagenome | biome: human gut; feature: human-associated habitat; material: faeces | place: China | collected 2012 ... | reverse complement strand
CATTAGCCAGATATTCGACGACATTCTGCAATTCGCGGATATTGCCCGGCCAGCTGTACTGGAGTAAAATCGGCAGGATTCCCTCCATCCACGCCCGTGTCTCTCGCACGCCCATGTCCAGGAAGAACGATTGGAGAAAGGTAGAGACCAGCACGGGGATATCCTCTTTCCGTTCGGCGAGTGGTGGAAGCGTCAGCGGCAGGACGCTTAGGCGATAGTAAAGGTCCTCACGGAATTTTCCCTGACGGACGAGTTCCTTAAGATCCTGATTTGTCGCTGCAATGATGCGCACATCGATATGGATGGGAACGGCGCTGCCCACACGACGAATTTCACGCTCCTGCAAGACGCGCAAGAGCTTCACCTGAAAGGAAAGCGGGGCATCGCCAATCTCATCGAGGAAGATCGTCCCATGATTGGCCCGTTCGAACAGTCCGCTCGCACCATGTCTCGATGCTCCTGTGAAGGCTCCCTCCACATAGCCGAAAAGCTCCGAATCCAGCAGGGACTCGGTGATAGCAGCAAAATTAACGGCTACGAAGGGACCGTTTGCACGACCAGAAGCATTATGGATGCTCTGCGCCATCAGTTCCTTTCCCGTACCACTCTGCGCCTGGATGAGCACGGTGGAGTCCGAACCAGCAAAGCGCTTGGCGATGCGAATCGCTGACAGTAGCGAAGGAGCACTTCCCAGAACATCATCGAAGTGATAGACTGCCTGCAGGTTGACATCGGGGGATTGATGGCTTCGGGAGGACTCGACACGACTGAGTTCCTGTTCAAGCTGCGCAGCTCGATTCTTGTAACGCTGATTCTTATCGATGAGCTGAATGATATCGCGGACATACTGTGCCGAGAGGAAATCGGCATAATGGTCCAAGATCCTCATGCGTGACAGCATTTCACCCAGCGAGGTGATATCGATGAGCCGTGTCTTGATATCAACGATCTTCTCGATGGCAGGCGGTACAAAGCGAGACTCCCCGGGTGTTACCGCTACCTTTGCCACCTTCGGATCATCCATCCCAGGCGCAAATGCATAGTAGTTGAGATGATCGATGCCAAGGGTCTGCAACAAGGATATGGTATCGTTAGCACTCTGGAGGCAGTCATTGACGAGCAGGACATTCGTACCGGCAGGCAGTTCGAACAGCTTGTCAACCTCATGATAGTTGATGGAGCGCCGCGAAATCAGATAGGGGACGCCCTGCGACAGATGCGTATGGGCTTTCTGATAGGCCAGACGGCTCGTAAAAATGGCGAAGTCCGCTTTGATCCGTTGCGGAAGGTTGCCCTCTACATAATAGTTGCTGATATTGATGCGATTATCCAGCAGCCTATGGAGCTGCTCACGGCAGCAATATGAGGTATCCCTGCCGAGAGCGATTAAAGCAATATGTTTCATGAATGACTTTCTCCTTATAAAATGGGGTATATCCCATAAAATGTTATCCCATTCCCATTATTATACCGCTTTTTATTGTCACTGTGTATACATATTGATTCAAAACATCATTATATGTACTCATGCAACGCATAAATGTTGTTTTATAGCCCAAATTTCGACTAAAGCCCATTTTTTTCGCAAAAAATGTCCATCGTTCAAAAGTTGGCACCTATCTTGCATTATAAATAGACGTGGCCATATCTTAGAACGTATATGCATCAAGCAACATCAGCAAGGGAGAGATTCTTATGGGAGAGAATAAGACACCCAAAGACGAAACGCCGAAAATCAAGGTTGGATGGGTAGGCTACGCTGCTTTCATCTTTGCCATCATCATCTTCTCTGGTATTTTCTCATCATCGGATAGCTGGCTCAAGGTATTCGACTTCAATGTGCTGAACGGTAAGTTCGGCACGATTCCGCCGGGAGCCGAAAAGGCTCTGGACTTCCGTGGTGCTGGCGGTACAGGTGCCCGCGATGGCTTCTTGTTCGCCATTGAGCTCATTCCAGCTGTCATCCTGGCTCTCGGTATCGTCAATGTCATTGATGGCCTCGGCGGCCTGCGTGCAGCACAGAAGCTCATGACGCCAATCCTGAAGCCGCTGCTCGGCATCCCGGGCATCACGGCTCTTGCCAGTATCGCCAACATGCAGAGCACAGACGCCGCAGCCGGCATGGTCAAGGAACTTTACGACCAAGGCGAGATTACAGACAATGAGCGCTCAATCCTGATTGCCTATCAGACCAGTGCTTCCGCTTTTATCACCAACTACTTCTCATCTGGCGCAGCCGTATTCAGTTACATGGTCGCACCAATCATCGTGCCAATCATCGTCATGTTCGTCTTCAAGATCATCGGCGGCAATTTGATGCGCATGTACTTGAAGATGTTCTACCGGAAAGATACGACTGGAGGGAATGCAAATGGCAACGCCTGAAACTGCAAAAAAGAAAAATGTCCTTGACCTCTTCATCGACGGTGCGCGCAATGGCTTTACGATTGGCACGACGAGCCTGCTGCCGAATGTCATCATGGCTTTCGTCATCATCCGCATTCTCGATGTCACAGGCCTCCTGCACATCATTGGCGTGATCTGCGCTCCAATCATGGCACTCTGGGGATTGCCCGGAGAAGCTGCAACCGTACTCGTCACGGCCATCATGAGCATGGGTGGCGGCATTGGTGTTGCGATGAGCCTCTTCACGAGCGGCATACTGGATCCGACACAGCTCACGATCCTTGTCCCGGCAATCTACTTGATTGGCAATCCGGTACAGAACGTCGGCCTCTGCCTCGGTATCTCTGGTGTCAACACCAAGCACTACGTTGCAATCATCAGCATCTGCTTCATCAATGCACTGCTCTCGATCTGGGCAATGCGCCTTATCCTGCTGTTCATCTAAGACATCTCAACAACATATCGAAAATACGTTCATCAAGTAATTTCATGAGAGGATGATGACTTTATGTCGAACCAGCCATTTTTCACGATGCTGCGCAATGCGCATCTCTACGCGCCTGAAGACCAGGGAATCCAGGACCTGTTGATTGCCGGAGAGAAGATTGCCGGCATCGGCAAAGGTATCGAAGCGCCGAAAGGCATCGAATGCCGTGAGATCGACCTCAAGGGCGCACGCGTCCTGCCAGGCTTCATTGATGGCCATGTCCACATGATTGGCGGTGGCGGTGAAGGCGGCTACCATACGCGCACACCGGAGCTACTGCTCTCAAAAGTAACGACCTCTGGCGTCACGACCGTCTGCGGCCTGCTTGGTACCGATGGTACGACACGCCACGTCGAGAGCCTGCTCGCCAAAGCGCGTGGTCTGGAATACGAGGGCCTGTCCACCTATATTTACACGGGTGCTTACGAGCTGCCCACACCGACCATCACAGGCAGTGTCCGCAAGGATATCGTCATGATCGACAAGATCATCGGTGCTGGCGAGATTGCCATGAGCGATCATCGTTCCGGTCAGCCAACGGCACAGGATTACCGCCGTCTCGCTGCCGAGACGCGCGTCGGCGGCATGATCAGCGGCAAAGCCGGCATCATCAATATGCATATGGGCGATGGCCGCAACGGCATGAAATACCTCTTCGAGATCACAGAAGATGGCGAGATCCCTAAGACGCAGTTCCTTCCGACGCATGTCAACCGCAATAAGCACCTCTTTGCTGAAAGCATTGAATGGGCGAAACAAGGCGGCTACATAGACATCACTTCCGGCATCGACCCGAGCCATCCGGGCTCCGAAAATGCCGTGAAACCGAGCAAAGCCGCAAAAGCAGCTCTCGATGCCGGTGTTCCTCTTTCCCATATCACCATGAGCTCCGATGGCAACGGCAGCATGCCGGTGTTCGACGAAGCAGGTAACCCGATTGGCGTCGGCGTCGGCGATCAGCATTCCATGTTCACAGAATTCCGCGATATGGTCGAAGAAGAAAGCATCGCCATCGACCAGGCCGTCCAGATTCTCAGCACCAACGTCGCCAAGGCACTCCATATCTATCCGAAGAAAGGCATCCTAGCTCCACAGAGTGATGCCGACTTCATCGTCATCACCGACGACTTCGAGCTCCAGCACGTCTGGGCAAGAGGCCAGCAGATGGTAGAAGCTGGCAAAGCCATCGTCAAGGGTACCTTCGAGTCCTAATCCTGCTCGGTGCAAGTCGCCCCCTTCACACACCTGCATCAGTAATAAATTCGACGGGTGAATTTCCTTCATCGTATTAAAGGAAATTCACCCGTCGAATTTTTTCTAGTTGCTATGCTGAGACAATCCGGTATCCCACTCGTCAGCAAGATGCCCCAAAAGATACTGAATCACATACGAATGACGATCTTCATGATAGAATGAAATCTAGCGAACACGACAACAGGAAGGGGACGATTACATGAACGAGAAAGCAATCATCGAAACGGTAAAGGTGGCACAGCCAAAGCTGCGCCGTGAGGATTTGCTGCAGGTCCTGAAGTACCGCTATGCGACAAAGGCATGGGACAAGGACAAGAAGATCAGCGACGAGGACATGCAGACGATTCTAGAAGCGGCGCGCCTTGCACCGACGTCGTTCGGCTTTGAGCCTTGGAAGATCATCGTCCTGCAGGACCCGGAAATCCGCCAGGCCATCCGTCCATATGCCTGGGGTGCAGACGCCGCGCTGCAGGATGCCAGCCATTTTCTGGTGTTCCTGGCACGGAAGAAAGCAGATATCACCTTCGGCTCACCCTATCTTGAGCACATCACGCACGACATCATGGAACTGCCTGAGCAGGCATACAACATGTTCGAAACGGCCTATACGGGATTCTGCCGCGACCAGCACAAGATTCTCGAGTCCGAGCGCTCGGCCTTCGACTGGTCGGCAAAGCAGGCCTATATCGTCATGGCCAACGTCCTCTTCGCAGCAGCCTACCTCGGCATCGACTCCTGCCCGGTCGAAGGATTCACGAAGGATAAAGTCGAGACGGTCTTAGCGGATACCTACCATCTCTACGATCCCGAGCACTTCGGTGTTGCCTGCATGACCGCACTCGGCTACCGAGGCGAAGCACCACATCGCGACAAACGCCGTCGCCCCCTCGAAGAATCCATCATCTGGAAATGAGCAGCTTTCACTTCTAAAACTGCAAAAACTGCAAAAGCTGTAAACTGCTACAGTGAAATCTCATTGCCTCGAACGATCCCGGTGATTGTTTTATGCTCGTAAACATTGACTAGGCTGCACGGGGAGATGTATAATATACATAGGCAAAACGATGTGAGTAAACTGTCATCGACCAAGCAAAAACCCCCCAGAGTGCCAGCTCTGAGGGGTTTTCTATTCCCATTTTGGACGCAGCAGGGCTTAACGCTGCAGGCTAGTTACCACTGTGATCTCCGTCTAACCATTTGATGATGTAGTGGCAAACTACACCAGCCGTAACGGAGATCAAAAACGATGTAAGACATTCCAGCATCGACCTACCCCCTTTCCGTACCAGTCTAGGGGCGGTAACATCAACAGTATATCATCAATCTAATACAGAGGGAAGAATCCAAGCTCCACTGCTCACGCAGCGGAGCTTTTTTGATGTGCATCTTAGCGACGATGAAAAAGTGAGCTATCAAAGCAGTGGATTTATACACCTGGTGATTTAGCGCTTACGGTCCATTTCTCAAAGGTGTTGCACTTAGCTTGACAATTCGCTGCGCAAAAAACCGGCAATACAAGAATTAATCTTGTACTGCCGGTTTTTGTTGTGCAATTTGATACCGATGACGGTCGTGGGAGGGCTGCAATCGGAGGGCGTTGGCATGCCCTTCGAGATAAGGATCGGTTTCAATACCGAGAACGGTCGTGGGAGGGCTGCAATCTGCCGGCATCCGTAGCGCTCATGAATAAACATGACGGGTTTCAATACCGAGAACGGTCGTGGGAGGGCTGCAATTTATGGTCAGTTTGACTATATCATTGAGGGGCTGTCGTAGTTTCAATACCGAGAACGGTCGTGGGAGGGCTGCAATTTTTCGAGTCCTCACGACGGTAGCTCATACGTCCGTTTCAATACCGAGAACGGTCGTGGGAGGGCTGCAATTTGGATGACGGAACAGTTTTCTGGCGTCGTGACAACGCGTTTCAATACCGAGAACGGTCGTGGGAGGGCTGCAATACTGTGCCCCTGAGCCCTTGGGGTTACTGGCCCCAGATGAGTAAATTGGAAAACCTCAGCGATTTTCCGGCTTTTCGACCATCCGCGCCCGGGGCTCTGTTCGGTATATCGCCGAGTCGAGCGGCTGAAAGCCTTGCTACACAAGGGTTTGCGGTGTTCGTGAAAAAACTGGAAAACCTACGGCCTTTTGGGGGGTCAAAAAGGTTTTCCGTTTTCTACAGTATAGCATCATGCGCGTCGTTTGTCCACTTATAGCGGTTATCGGTTTTCCATGCTCTACTGGTCTCGTTGTTGTCTCCATGCCAGAAGCAAAGAAAAGGGCAAGGGCGTTTTCTTGCTCAGCCCTAATATGATCCCACGCACTTCGGTGTTGCCTACATGACCGCTCTCGGTTACCGCGGCGAAGCACCGCATCGCGACAAACGCCGTCGCCCCCTCGAAGAATCCATCATCTGGAAATGAGCAGCTTTCACTTCTAAAACTGCAAACCCCGTAAACATTGACTAGACTGGACGGGGAGAAGTATAATATACATAGGCAAAACGATGTGAGTAAACTGTCATCGACCAATCAAAACCCCCCCAGAGTGCCAGCTCTGAGGGGGTTTCTATTCCCATTTTGGACACAGCAGGGCTTAACGCTGCAGGCAAGTTACTCCTGAGACTAGCTCATAAGAACTCCTCAGGAACCAGGTGCGCAGTGATTGTGGAGGATGGGAGACGGACGAGGGCGACTATGTTACGTTCTACAAACTGCCCGTTCTGACTATAGCGGACGTATAAATTCGACGGGTGAATTTCCTTCATCGTAGTAAAGGGAATTCACCCGTCGAATTTTTTCTCTGTACTCTGTCATGCCAGCACACTATTGTCGGTAAGGAAATCTGGATCGTGTAGCTAACGTTACAGAAATAACCGCAGCAAATCCGTATACTGTTACCTGTGAAGAGCAAATGCCCCCGAACCCCTGGGGCAATAGCTGAATGATACTAGAAACAGAACTACCCCGAGCAAAGAAAGGAACGTGATGATCATGGCGGACAAGAATGCATTTGTCCTGCAGGATGACTGCAGCTACTGCGGCGCACAGGAGAAGGAAGAACAGCAGGAACTCTTATATGAGTGCAGCAACTGCGGCACGCTCTACTGCGACAGCTGCGGTGAAGATAAAGGCTGCCCGAACTGCGGGGCTCCGTTCAGCGACTCGCATCCGATCGAGCCGTTAGGTGCCAGCAGCTGGAATCCGAATCAGGGCTGAGCCGATACGAGACGATATTAAAAATTCGACGGGTGAATTTCCTTCATCATGGTAAAGGAAATTCGCCCGTCGAATTTTTTGCTCCAAAAAATCAGCCTTAATCTCGTTGACCAAGACTGACGTTTCTCCATTCCTAAGAACTGCTTGAAGGTTGTTTACATGTTGTCTGTTTGGGTTGGGTCAATGATTATCCCGTTTCCACTTGGCGAAGGACCCACCCAGCCTCTGGCGTTAGGATAGTATGTTCCTGATCCAGTTCCATTGTAATTTCCTTCATAAATCTTAACGGGGTGAAAATTCCCCTTCTCCTTCGTATAATAATAGTCGGGATTATTCTTGTAAGACGCTTTCAATGCATCGTAGGTCGTACCGCCATTAGCATCTGCCGAATAATAAGTGAACACCGTGTGCCCAGTGGTAGTGACCCTGACAAACCATGCATCTCCCGGTTTAGCCTGGATATTCAGCTCCTTGGCCAGTTTCTCGCCTTCTGCGCTATCTGATGTAATTTCCAACGTTTTGCTAGGTTTCCCCTGCAGCTCATCAGCCAGTCCCTCATACCGCCCCTGCCGAAGCCGTTCAATGATGTCATGTGCTGTAGTGGCCGCACTAAGCTGAATATTGACATTGCTGAAAACAGAGCGGATGGAGTCTGCCAAGTTCCCATTGGCAAAGAGCACGCCCCCAATACCTACAACGAAAGCCAGTATCAATGCATATTCAACAATACCCTGCCCTTTCTGCTTCCACATCTATTTTCATCTCCTAACTCATTATTGTCCATTTGAACGTCAAACACATCATCTTTTATTATACTCGAAAACAACCTGCAATACCAGTCATGGTACTGGTGGACTGTTGCAAAGAGGCAAAAGAAAAATCAGCCTTGACCCGCGAGATCAAGGCTGATTCTATATTCAATATGGTTAAGCTTTCTCCGGCTCTTTCATGAGCTTGCTTGCCAGGCAGACAAGGGCCGTGAAGCCGATGATGCCGACGAGCAGGGCCGTTTCGCCGAGTGCACCGATGTTGCCGAGGATGATGCCCGGGATGAGGTAATCGGTATCTGCGAAGGTCGAGCTTGCAAGGCTCAGGTTGCCGAGGACCGGCAGGATGAACAGCGGCAGCCAGCTGATGAGCAGACTGTTAACGGCAGCGCCGATGATCGCACCGCGGCGACCGCCTTTTGCATTACCGTAGATGGCAGCTGCGGCACCGCAGAAGAAGTGACCGACAACGCCTGGGATGATGACGACCGTGCCAAGGGCAACCATGCCGAACATCGAGATCGTACCGACGATGAAGCTGACGAAGAAGCCAAGCAGAACAGCGTTCGGTGCGTACGGGAAGATGATTGGAACATCCAGTGCCGGTTTCGAATTCGGCACGAGCTTCATGGCAATGCCCTGGAAAGCTGGGACGATTTCTGCCAAGATCATGCGAACGCCCTGCAGGACGACTGCAAAACCTGCAGCAAACGTACCGGCCTGCACGATGGCATAGATGATGTAATTCGTCCCTTTGCTGAGGTTTTCTTCGACGAACTGCTGGCCCGTCATCAGAGCGAGGATGACGTAGACGATAGCCATGACGATCGTGATGGAGACCGTCGAGTCACGCAGGAACGACATGCTCTTCGGGACATTGATGTCTTCCGTGCTGTGCTCTTTGTTGCCGAACCACTTGCCGCACTAGCCAGCCAGAGCATAGCCGATGTTGCCCGTATGGCCCATGGCGACGGTATCGCCACCGGTGATCACGCGCATAAACGGCTGGCAGAGTGCCGGCGTGACGGTGAGCAGCGTGCCTTCAAACAAACCGCCGAGCAGGATGGTGAAGAGGCCATTACCGAAACCAGCGGATACGAGGATGACGGCGGTCAAGCAAGATACATAGAGCATGGCCTGACCGGTCAGGAAGATGTACTTAAACTTCGTGAAACGGGCCAGCGCGATGTTGACCAGCATGCCGACGAACATGATCATCGCCGTTACAGAGCCATAATCTACCAGAGCAATGGCGACCACGGCCTCATTGCTCGGCACAACGCCCTGGACGCCCAGCGAGAACTGGAACATCTTGGCAAATGGATCAAGCGAATTGACAAGGATGCCGGCACCACCGGTCAAGATCAGGAAGCCTGCGAAGGTCTTGATACCACCCTGAATGACCTGTGTCGTCTTTTTATGCTGCAAGATGAGTCCCAAGACGGCCAGCAAGCCGACGAGCAAGGCTGGTGTCTGGACGATACTGACAAAAAGATTCTGTACCATAGACAAATTCCTCCTTTGGGATTTATCCCTTAGTCGTGGGCAATGTTATTGTCGTCGAGAATCTTATTGACGGCTGCCTTAACTTCATTCTGGTCGATTAGACTGTTGAGCAGGACAACGCGATCCTGCGGCAGGCCGGACACAGCGTCGCCAAGCGTCTTTTCGACGAAGAAGTAATCGGCCATGTCAGGCGTCGTGCTGCCGACATCTGCATGCTCGACGGTGATTTCTTCCGCAACGTTTTCTGCATTGAGCAGATTCTGGATGTTCATCTGGACCATGAAGCTACTGCCGAGACCGGACTGACAAATGCATAAGAATTTCATTGTGATTCCTCCTAATCGTTAAATGACATGTACTATATGATTTCTTTATTCAGCACGAAGACTGCTCAGCAGTTCTTCCTGCGAGTTTGCTGCTAAAACGCGCTGCACACGATCGGCGTCCATCAACAGGGTAGCTAGTTTCTGGATCAACTCGATGTGGCTCCGATCATCCGGAGTCGCCAGGAAGATCCAGAGGCGCGCCGTATGGGCTGGGTCATCCAGCAGGGCTGCCGGCTGCTTGCTTAGCAGCAGCGCCATCACGGCTTTCTTGGTGGAAGGCAGCGGCCTTGCATGTGCCAACACGATGTTCGGCCCGATGTTCATGTACGGCCCTTTTTCCGTGCACGTCGTGATGATCTCATCGACGTACTCCTGTGCAATCAAGCCATCGTCCAGGAGCGGCTGACCAGCCATCTGGATCATGTTCTGCCAAGATACATGCTCCTGATCGATGTACTGAACATATTGTTCACTGAATAGCTCCATCATGCATTTCCTCCTTTCACTGTGACTTGTTCCTTATTACAGTGCCTATTTTAGGTGCAATCACAGGCTCAAACAAGTGCAATAAGGATTTGACAAAAGTGCAGGAACTGAACTATTATGATGCTATCAACCTACAGGGGGCCAGATCATGTTATCCTTTTGTCCGTTCAAGAACGGTGATAAGCTGCTGAATCTGCTGCAGCAAAATGACCATGCCATATCCATCGAGGGGCTTCAGGAGGCGCTGCAGCTGTCCAGGCGCAGCATCCTCTACCTGATCAAGAAAGTCAATCACGCCCTGTCCGAGCAGGGTATCCCCATCATCCAGAACAAGAAGGGGCAGGGGTATTATCTGGAAGAGCAGGGGAAGAACGCCTTGCGCAGCTATGAGCAAGAGCCCGTCGTCTGCAACGTCCTGACGCATCCGCAGAAGATGCGGATCCCGTTGAAAGACCTTCACCTAGACGACCGCAACCGTCTGCTGGACTACATGCTGATCACAGAGCCCGGCATCTCGCTCCAAGACTTCATGGACATCTTCCAAGTCGCGCGGAACACCGTCCTGCAGGAACTGCGCCGTCTGGAAACCTACAACAAAAAAGCTCCCTTCCAAGTCCGCGTCACACCGCGCGGACGCATCATAGAAGGGAGTGAACTGGCAAAAAGGCGATGGGTCATCGAGAACTTTGCCGCCATCTTGCACTTGCTTGAAAAATATTATACCTTGAGCTATTCGCCCGATCTTCCGGCTTTGCTGCAGTCGTACGAAGACCTCGTGGGCAGCAGCCTGACCGACGACGCCCATCATTTCATGATGTACTTCCTCACTTGGTACGACCAGCGGCTGGTGAACGGAGAGCGGGTATCCTTTGCTCAGGCAACATGGTCCGAAGAAGAGGACCGGATACGTGATTGGGCCGAAGCCTTTCTCGCTCGCCACGACATAAATGACACGGATGAGTGCCAATACTTGTGCCGCCTCATGCGGCAGCAGGCGGTAACCTCCGTCTCACAGAAGGATGCGCTCTACGATAATTTGCATCACTTTGCCGACCATCTGGCCAGCCGCTTTGCCTCGCTGTCCGGTCTGGACATCACGCAGGAGAGGAAGGTCCTCGTAGACCGTCTGACGGTCCATCTCATCTCGGCTTATCATCGTCTGCAGAACGGAATCCGCTATCAAAATCCGATGCTGTCCAAAATCAAACAGGACTACCAGAGCCTCTTCTATCTGACGAAAGCTGCCGTCAAATCACAGGAACATCTCTGGCACGCCAGTTTTTCGGATGATGAGATTGCCCTGATTGCCACCTACTTTGGCGGCGCAGTTGTCCAGCAAACCGAAGAACTCCAACAGCGCCAAATCCTCGTCGTCTGTTCCAGTGGCATCGGCACATCACAGTTCCTGCTACTGCAGCTGCGCAGCCGCTATCCGCAGGTGCACTTCACCGGTCCGCTCAGCACCGCCGAATGCCTGCAGTTCCCACTCGATGACGTCGGCCTCGTGATCACGACAACATCACGGCAGTATTTCCAAAACATCCCTTGCCCCGTGTTGTCGATATCGCCATTGCCGACAACACAGGAATGGGAGGAACTTCACAATCGCCTGGCCGAATTGGATTTTCCCATCGATACCGGCCTGCGCGAGAACGTGCGAGAAATCGTCGCTATCATCTCGGACTATGCAAAGATCGAAGACATGAACGGCCTGCTAAGAGGACTGAACGACTACTTCTACCGGAAGAACCATCAGATGAAAATCCGCAGTCGACAGAGTCAGTCGGACTCCCTGCTGAAGTACGTAACCTACTGCAGCGGCGAGATTCCTGCCGCCGCGAAACATGCGAAACCAGCCTGGCAAAATGCCATCCAGTACGCATGCCAACCGCTCCTGCAGGGCCACTTCATCGTCCAAAGTTACATCGACCGCATCATTGCGCTGCTCGCCCGTTACGGCGATTACATGGTGCTCGGCAAAGGCGTCCTGCTCGCACATGCCAAGACAAAAGACGGCGTCCTCGCCAGCTCCGCTGCACTCACCTTATTCGAGAAGCCCATCACGATGCAGAGCGGCAAAGAAATCCGCTGCATCATCTGCCTGGCTCCACAGAACCAGAACGACCATCTCGATTTCTTGGCACTGCTGCTCCAAGAGCTGAACGACGCAGAGTGGTGCAAAACCCTGTTCACCAGAAACAGCCAAGAAGAACTGGAAACCTTCATCTGGGCGACCGTAGACGCAAACGCAAATCAATAGCCAATGGCAGGTTCAGGGGACGAAGGTCGCCGACAGTTTTTTCGAGGCCTGCGAAGCCAGGCCGCGTCTGGGCTCAGAGGGCATTTCAGGTGCTGAAATGCGGAAGTGCGCCTAACCGAGCCTTTACCAAAAATCGCTACAGGTAAGAGAAACAAAAATTGGCCTCTATCCAAACATTTCTGCAAAGAGCGCCAAACGCAAAACGTCCTGATTCTGCCATCATGATGGCGGAGTCAGGACGTTTTGTTAAGGGATTGTATCTTTAGGAGATAGGGGTCTACGTAAAATGAGGGGATGTGCGTCAAGCAGCACTGCTGCTGACTTCGCCGGCCTGTACTGGGTCTTCCTTCTTGAGCGTGAAAGCGCAGAAGGCGGTGACGACGGCGACGATGATGCCGAGGATCAGGTATGTCTGCTGGAAGCCGATCTGATCGTAGAGCGTGCCGGCCATGGAGGAGCAGAAGAACACGGAGATCTGCTTAGCAAAGTTAGAGGACAGCGCATAGACCGTCGCATAGAGGCGCAGGTCAAACGCACCGGCAATGTACTTCATGATGGAGATCAGGAGCAGCGGCATCTCGAGGCCAGCGAGCAGGCGCAGGATGATGATGAGCGTCAGGTTCGGGACGAGTGCCGAGCCGAGGATACGGATGGCGAGGATCGTGCCGTAGGCGATGAGGCCGTTGCGCGCGCCAATCTTGTTGATGATCCACGGCATCGGGATCATCAGCACGAACTCCAGAGCGACCTGCGAGCTCGTCATGTAGCTGTAAGCCAATGTACCTTCATCGGCCGCCGAGAAGAACGACTTGAAGAAGATGATGAACTGCTGATCGAATACATCGTAGATGGCAGACGTGCCGATGTAGAACAGCGAAAGGATCCAGAAATTGCGGAGCTTGAAGATAGAAGAAATCATCTTCCAGTCGAGGCGCGTCGAGGTATCCTTGCCGCTGACGGCTGCGATATTTTCCATGTGGATCTTATCGCTGAAGACGAGGCAGCAGGTCAGGAGCGTAGCTGCTGCAGAGCAAGCCCAGAAGATGGCATTCGGGTTCCAGAGGAAGAGCTGGCCACCAATCAGAGAGGCCGTAGCACCGGCCAGGGAACCGCCGATGCGGGAATGGCCATACTCGAATTTATTCGTCAGGCTGGCGCGCTGCACGTACTGCTCAATGACCGAAACACCGCCATTGAGGATGAAGCTCAGGTAAATGCCCGTGGCAAAGGCTGCAGTCGTATGACCAATGGCGAGCAGCGGATGGAAGACCCACTGGAAGTACGGCCCGACGAACATCATGCCGACAGCGATGGTGATGACAAGCGTCTTCTTCATCAAGAGCTTATCTGAGATGATGCCGAATACCGGCTGAAAGATCAGGGAGACACCGGCCATCATCGAGAAGACAAAGCCTGCCTCGATGCCATTAAAGCCAGCTTCCTGCTCCAGCCACAGGGTCAAGTAACCAAAGACGATGGCCCAGGTAAAGAAGTAAGAGAAATGCGTGACGGGGAAGCCCCAGAAATCTTTCTTGCCTGTTGTTGTAACATGGTTTTCCATTCTTTACACAACCTTTCGTAAGATCTGTAGTGCCGTGATTCTGCCGGATTACCGGCTGTCTCAGTCCATGCTCCGTGTCTCAGGCAGTGGCGTGCCAAAATCCGGCATGCCATCTGCCTTCCAGTGAATGACCTGTACACGCGTATGGCGGTTCGGATCGTAGAGCGGATCACCGGTGATTTCCGTATAATTGCGAGCGTGATAGATGAGCAGGTCCGTCTTGCCATCTTCCGCGACGGTGAAGCAGCTGTGGCCAGGCCCATAGATGTGATTCTCATAAGACGTCTTGAAGACAGGATGCGACAGTTTCTGCCAAGAAGCAGGGTTGAGGAGGTCGGCGCCATCTTTTGCTACGAGCATGCCCATGCAGTAGTTCTCGTCGGTCGCGCTGGCCGAATACGTCAGGAAAACGTGACCGTTTTTGATGAGCACAGCCGGTCCTTCGTTGACCCAGAAGATTTTCGTCTCCCAATCGTATTCCGGCTTCGAGAGCAGCACCGGCTTCGTCTTGAGCGTCCAAGGATTCTCCATCTCTGCGATGTACAGGTTGGAGTGGGAGTCCTTGCAGACCGTGCGGTCTTCCTGCGCCCAGACATAGTAGAGCTTGTCCTGATACTCGAAAGCCGTCGCATCGAGCGAGAACGTCTCCAGGCCCGTCTTGAGCTGTCCTTTTTCGACCCAGGCATCCGTCAGCGGGTCCTCATTACTGTTCTCGAGCACAAACATGCGATGATTAAACGTGATGCCCGTGACCTCATCATTGGGGGCAGCAGCAAAGTAGATGTACCACTTGCCGCGCAGATAGTGGATCTCCGAAGCCCAGATCAGGTGGCTCATCGGGCCTTCAGCATGATGGCGCCAAGCGACAAATGGCGTTGCCTGCTCAAGCTCAGCCAGCGTACGTGCGCGGCGAATCTCGATGCGGTCATACTCCGGCACACTGGCCGTGAAGTAGTAATAGCCATCGGTGTGGCGATAGATGAACGGATCTGCACGCTGGAACACCAGCGGGTTTGGATATTCGCATTTCACGGATATGCATCTCCTTTAATTAAGTGTTTAATAAATTAGACGTTGTAATAAATAAATACCTTTATTTTCTTTACGCCTATAATATACAACTTCACTATAGTATTGTCAACGAGTTTTTATTAATTCTAATGGTTTTATTTTGATAGACATTATTTTAAGATTTAAATGAAGAGTATACTAGCATTTAATCGTGTTTTGTGCTATAGTTATTTAAGGAAGTACTTAATTATAGGGAGTCGTACTATGCGAGAATTCTTTACTCAGGACGAGATCGCAGTCTTTGCCAAGGCACTGTCCTCCAAGCTGCGCGTCAGCATCCTGCAATATCTGGCAGCTCATCCAGGCACGGGGCTCATGGACCTGGCGACGGTGTTCGGCGTCAGCCGGGCTGCCATCACACAGAACATCAAGGCCCTGACGGATGCCGGTCTCGTCGAATTCGGCCAGTCCAGCGGCAAGGGGGGCGCGCGCAAGGCCTGTTATCTCAAGGAGCAGCAGTTCCTGCTGAATCTCGGTCGCCCATTTGCACGGCAGAAAATCTACGCAACGGAAATGCCAATCGGGCAGTACATCGATCACGAGATCATGCCGACCTGCGGCATCGCGACAACAGAGACACTCATCGGCCGCGTCGATGATCCCGCTTTCTTCGACGATCCGCAGCGCGTCAATGCCGGCATCCTCTGGTTTGGCTCAGGCTATGTCGAGTACCGTCTGCCGAACTACTTGCAGAAGGGTCAGACCATCGAGGAGATGCAGTTCTCGCTCGAGCTCTCGTCCGAAGCCCCGGGTGTCGCCGAGAACTGGCCGAGTGATCTGTCGTTCTCCTTCAATGAGAAGGAGCTCGGCCACTGGACAAGTCCTGGCGACTACGGCGAGGTGCGCGGCCGCTTCACGCCGACATGGTGGACGCGCAACTGGAATCAGTACGGCCTCTTGAAGCTGCTCTGCATCAACAAGACAGGCACCTTCATCGACGGCCTGATGATTTCCCCCGTGCGCATCACCGATCTGCACTTAGACGAAAAGAGCGAATTCCACTTCCGCATCGCCTCGCCAGCCGATGCGCGCAATGCCGGTGGCTGCACGATCTTCGGCCGCGGCTTCGGCAACTACAACCAAGGCATCAAGTTCAACGTCATCTACACCGAAGTAGAACCAGAAGAACAGCCCGCAAACGAAGCATAAAAAAATTCACCGGGTGAATTTCCTTTAACGAAATGAAGGATATTCACTCGGTGAATTTTTCTTTTTTTACTTGATGAGGTAATCGCCGTACTTGCGGCACAGGGTTTTCATCTTGGCCTTGGGCACGCAGAGGACGACGACTTCGCTGTCGTCGGGCCGGTCGACTTCGGCGTGGATGGTGTAGGTATGGTCCTGCACGTCCATGGATTGGATGTGGCCGAGTTCTTTTTTCGGCGCGGTGGACTCTTCCAGAAGCGCTTCAAAGCGCGGGATGACCTGGTCGTACGGCGTCTTGGCTGGGATCTGGCGAATCATGTCGTCCGTCAGGAAGTCGCGGCGCTCCCAGAGGGCCTGCTGGACTTCTGGCGGCCAGCTTGCGATGCGGCTGGCCGTCTTCAGGCGGATTCGGCCCTCGTCGAAGTAGGCGTAGAACTCGGGGATCAGGTTGAACACCTTGTTCCAGTAGAACACGGAGCTGCGCTGGATGTCCATCTGCTCGGCCACGCGGTCCAGGACTGCTGCGACCTTGTTCTTCTTGAGCATCTCGACCTTCGTGTGGATGGCATAGGCCTTGTCGCGCGATGAGAGCTCGGCGCGCTGGACGTAGTTCGTATCCGACGCGATCTCGCGTGCCTGATCGTCTGTCAGCTCGCCATAGCCATAGACCTTCGCCTCGATGACGGTATACTTCTCGTCCTTCGTGAGCTCGTAGAGAATGCCAAAAATCTCATTGCGCGTATTGCCCGCCAAGATCTGGTAGGCACTGCCAGCCTCGTCCATGCTGCGCACGACGATCGGCTGCTGCAGGCCCGTGCGATAGATGCTGTCGGCCATCAGGACTTTCTTCTCCTGCGAGACCTGGGAGAAGGGGTTCCATTCCGCTGGCGTCGGCAGCAGCTTGGCACGCGGGATCCGCATAAAATGGCCTGCTGTGCCCGCAATCTCCGTCAGGACGTCATCTACCTCACGGTTACCGCGCGAGGCCTCTTCTGCGGCCTCTGAAGAAGTCATAGCCGCTTCTTCCGGCTCTGGAGCCATTGGCTGCTCCGAGCGAAGCTGCTCTTCAATCGCCTCTTTGAGTTTCGGATCCGCGAAGCGGTCGCTGACGCCGATCGTCCCCTTGATATCCTCCGGGCGCGCATCGGACTTGGCAAAGTTAATCGTTCTGTTTCTCATCATGTTCCATCCGCTCCACCATTTCATCCAAGAGTTTCACATAGGCCTTCGATGCCTTGCAGGCCGGCTTGCGGTACGTGACCGGATAGCCCTCGTTCTCCGCATTGACGACATCCTGATTGCGCGGGACCTTCGTCTGGAACAGGTCCTTATCCCAGTTGCCTTTGACCATCGGCAGGAGGGTGTGGAAGGACGTCGTGCGGTCCTGGACCTTCGTGAAGAACACGCCGAGCAGCTTGAGATCCGGATTGAGTTCGCGGCTCTTGGCCATGAACTGGTAAATCGTATTGGCTCCGACGATCGAGTCCCAGCTGGCTTCGACCGGGATGATCACATAGTCACTGCCGATGAAAATAGAGGAGACCTCGTTGTTGACGGCTGGGCGCGCATCGATGAGGATGTAGTCGTACTTGTCGAGCGAGCGGATCTCCGTGAGCAGCTTGCGGAACATCGTCGCACTCGCAATGCTGTCCGTCGTCAACAGCGTGTAGACGCCGTCGAGGCGGATATCGGAGTAGATGATGTCGATGCGCGGGAATTCATCGAGATGGCTGATGAAGTAGCCGAGCGGCTGATGCTCCGTGCCGCGGAAGCGGTCTTCGATCAGCGAGCCGAGGTAATTCGGGATGGCCTGCTCCGGGCTGTCTGCACTGTAGCCAAAGCGTCCCGAGAGGTTGCCCTGAGGGTCCGCATCGATGACGAGCACATGCTTGCCGCGCTTCGAGAGCAAGTCTGCAAACGCCGCCGTCGAGGTCGTCTTGCCCACGCCACCCTTGTTGTTGGCGACACAGATGGCAATGCCCTTGTGCTTCGTCGCTCCCTCCATGGAAGCCTCTTCCTTCTGATAGAGCGTATCGACGGCGCGATCCAAGACACGCGTCTGCGGAATACCCTTGCGCTTCGACAGCGTGCGCAGCTTCTCCGCATTGTCCTTTGACAAGGTCGTATTGATGACCTTGCGGTTGATCAGGTCTGCCAAGCTTCTTCATCCTTTCCGTACTGACTTGTAGAAGTTTCTAGATATAGTTTAGCATATACAAGATAATATAGCAATAAAAATGTAGAAGTTAAAGAATCCATCTCTCTAGCAGCACACGCGCCGGCCGCGCCGCGCAGAAGCCTATTCGGCGCACTCTCCCCGGATTCGTGCTAAAAGTACATGCGGATCACTCCCGCCGCCTCCCGCTCAGGCCGCAATGCCCTGCCATTCAAGGCTCTCCACTACTCTATTCCTACCATCTCTTCCAGTCTCTTCTCGGGCTTCTTCCTCTGTCATATTCTTCTACATACTCATGAACTATTCCCGCACAACTTCATCTCCATCAGCCCTGCTCTTATCTTTTCTTGTCCCCCTGTTCTTCCGGCTCCCGCACCGTTCTCCCATACCCGGCCAGAGCGTACGGAGCACCGCTCGCCCCGAGGGGCAGGTATATATGCAATGAATGACTCAGGGGCTGCAGAGCCTTCATCTGACGGCACTGCTACGGCCTCAACGAGTTCCTCTTTGACCGCAGCCATCTGCTCTTGAACGCACTCCAAGAGCTTGTCCATCCACTCATGGAAGTACTTGGCCGCCGTCTTACGCGTGATGGAGAGCTTGCGCGAGAGCTCCGAGATGGTCGCCATCGGCATTTCCTTCAGGCAGGCCCAGACGCGCTTGCGGCTCGTTTCCTTGCGGTCTTCTGCAACCTTGGCCAGATGCTCCGCGCGCGTGCGGCCATTGCGCTTCGTCTTGCGGTCGAAGGACCAGCCGAGCCAGATCTCGAGCGTCGCCGCGCAGACCGTCTTCGCCTTCTCCGCATCACAGACCTCGAGCGCATGTCTCGCCTCGCGCTGGGGGAGGCCGAGCACGTCGGCGAGATGCAGGACATCCTCAGAGATTGCCTCGAGCGCCATGCCGCACTTATAGCCGACACAGGTCAGCGCGAAGAGCGCGGTGTAGCGATGGCCTTCCTGCGTCCGCTCAGCGATCTTCTCGACAAGATAGGCATAGAAGCCCCGCTTTGCATGAGGTGCGGAGGGTGCACGGACCGACTTCACGACAGGATAGACCGACTTTTGCGGACGAGCCCAGATTACGCCGACCGACCGCGCGAGTGCCTCGATCGTCATGCAACCGCCGACCCAATAGGCGCAGCAAACCTGCCCGAGTTTCGTCAGGCTGCCGACGATGCGATAGGCATGCGAGATTCCCGTCTTGAAGTCGGCCTCGAAACGATGCTTGCGGAACACCTTCAAGAGCGCGCGGTGGATACGCTTCAGCAGCTTCTTGGCCCAGTGATACGTCTGGATCGGCTCCGTCAGCACGTAGACGAGATGGACGCCATTGCCCGAGTTGACGAGATACGTCGGGCAGTGGCCGAAGAAATCCGCTTCACAGAGCTCGCGCAGCTGCTTCGCATCGACATGGTCCAGATCGATGTAGAGGCAGGCCGTTGACTGCAGCAGATCCTCCAAGGCGTACGAGTGGTAGTAGGCCGCAGGGTAGACATAGGCATCCCGGCGCCCACTCGCGTCCTGCAGCATCTCCTCAGCATCGTCATAGCGTCGCATGCGGCGGCCCTTCCTCGCCTCTGCATGCATCGCGCAGAAGCAGAACTCCGGCTCATCCTCGATATGACCGAGAATGTCGTCATAAAAAGCGCCCGGCGAGATCGACGCATACATGGTCTGCAGATATTCCGTTTTCCGCTTCGCATCCTGCCACGGATTGCATTTGCCCATCGTATCCCTCCTCGTCCGATCTTATCTGCGCACGTAAAAAGGCCTGCCCTTATCGGACAGACCTTTGCTTGTATCGATAAAACCCTGTAGGAGGTACCCCGCCACTTCTCGCGTCGCGATAGGCTGCGCTGGTGCGGGTTCACTGGCCCCCTTCGCTCATGCAGATGCACGGGGGCCAGAATCTCATGACATCTTCTTTCTTGTAGCTCTTGTTTTCTAGTTCCATCTTTGCTACAATGATAGAGGACATCTACAGTTATTTTATCGGAAGTTGGAGTTCCGATAAGAGAGTCACATCGCGATTGGTAGTCATGATGTGAGCTGTGATATAGGGAGCTCTCCTGTGTTGGTAGCAGAGGGGAGCTCTTTTCTTATATCACGTCGTTGTCTTTGCTTATTCCATGATACCATATGGTATTATTAAAAGCAATATAGAAAAAGGTGTCGGCCCCTTCGGGCAAAATTCACCCGGTGAATTTCCTTTATCATAGTAAAGGATTTGACGTAAAGTGCGTTTTAGGTACATCACCTCGCTGCACGTCTCTTCGAAAAGTGCGTTTTAGGTACAGTCTGCTGCATCACCGCCTGGCCATGTGGCGAAAACCCTTATGAAACAAGGGAAAACACGTGTTATCCACAAGGTTATACACAGAATTATCCACAGTTTCATTTTGGCGTGTACCTAAAACGCACTTTTTGTACCTAAAACGCACTTTGGGTGTACCTAAAACGCACTTTTCATGTACCTAAAACGCACTCTTGCACCTAAAACGCACTTTAGAATCTAGGAATTACAAGGGTTCGCGGGCTCTCGGCGCCCTCTCTATTTACTATATTACTTATTACTAAAGTAATATAGATACTACTACTAGACTAGATACAGAGAGAGACCTAGTCTGCAACAGCACCCCCTTTGCTAAAGTGCGTTTTAGGTACATTTGACGAGCGGCACAAAATAAGATACCCTAGAACGTAACGAGAGGAGGAGTGTCTGCATGAAGAAAAGCGAAGACGTGCAGCTGCCATTGTTCTCGAACGCGGAGTTCTCTTCGAGCATCCCGAGTCGAGCAACATCCAAGCAAGAAAACGACTTCATCGTCATCATACGAAACGAGATCCAGAACTTTGTGAAGAACGGTGGCGACTACAGCAAGCCCATCGTCCTGAACATTGACCTGAAGAAGATTGCCAGCGAAAGAGGTCTCTCTCGCTGGGAGCCCCTACAGCGCTCCTTCAAGAAAACGATCGACACCATCAAGCAGTATCCCCTCAATCAGACCATCCAGTACCTCGACGAAGACAACAACCTGCGCGAACGGACCTACTGGATGCTGTCGTACATCGACGAGAACCCCAAACAGGGCATCATCCAGCTCGTTATCGACAAGAACTTCCAAGAGTACTACGTGAATGAGCTGCTCCGCCATCCCGAGATCCAGATGGACATCAAGTTCCACGAGAACTGCACGAGCAGCTACACCTATCCATTCGTCAACTGGCTATCGGCAGAAGTCGCTGAGATGCGCCACAGAGACGCACCGTATCCCTATCACATCACGATCTCGCTCGAAGAGCTGCAGCAGCGCGTCCCGCCGCTTGCCACGCGCAAGAAGGGGAAGACGATGCGACCAACAGAGTACCGGCGCAATGCCATCGAGAAAGCCATTGCCGACATCAACACCAACAAGTACTCCCAGCTCTATATCGAGAACGCCGATGACATCGTCTCCAGCCGCGAGCGCCGTGCCATCTCCGCATTCACCTTCATCGTCTCCCTGAAGGCGCGCACGCCAGAAAACCATGTCCCACTTCTCGTCGGAGAAGACACCCAAGGCCTGATCGACGATGCGAGCATCCCTCCCTGGGAGTACCTAAGAGACCGCATGCTTGCCCTAGGATACGGTCCTTCCTCTGTCGACCGTTGGCGAGACAAGCGAGCCAAGGTCTGGCGCGCCCTGCTCATCACCTGGGTCCGCATCAGCAAGATCCGCGAAGAAAAGGGCGTCATCGAGAATCCAGGCGGCTACCTGCAGAAGATGCTGCATGCCAAGCGCCTCGAGAACACGCCCTTCCGCCAGCTCGCCATGCGCGTCATCGCCGTAGCACCAGAGTACCGCGATGCCGTCGTCGACGCCACCGCAGAATACCAATCCTTCGCCGAAGCACAAAAACTCGCACTGGAGATCGAGAAGAATCGCAAGCCAGAGCCAGTAACCATCGAGAACAACGCCTTTCTCAAAGAGCTGTCCGAGAAAGGACTTATTCCAAAAGCATTTGATAAGCAAAAAAAAGAGTAAATAATACTTTCTCATACGCTTCGATAATGCTATAATAAAAAGAAAACATGTCAGAAATGACGGATAGGAGCAGGAATATGGCAAGAACAGCAAATTATGCAGCAAAGATCGAGAGCCTCGAGGCCAAGGTCGCAAAGAAACAGGAAGAGCTCAAGAAGCTCAAGGCCGAGCTCGAAGACGCCAAGGCCAAGAAAGCCCAGGCCGACTACAAAGAGTTGCTTGACTACATGACCGAGAATGACATCTCCGCCGATACGGTGCTGGAAGCTATCAAGAACTGAATCACGTACAGCCTAAGGGAATAGGCTCTTTCATAAGAGTTTATTCCCTTTTTTGATAGATTTTATCATTTATATGACAAGGAAATAAAAATATGGAAATGACAGTAACCTATGAAGAAGCCATTACGATACTCTAGGCACGAATTGAGAAGAAGCGTAAAGAGATCAGGGACCTAAAAAAAGAACTTAAGAAGGTCCAAATTGAAAAAAATAAAGAAGACTATCAAAGACTGGTGAAATACATGGACGAGCATGATATCCAACCTGATTCACCGTTTTATATTAGCGAAAAGTAAATCATCGATATGAATGAATGAGTGTAGCAAGGTGACGAATCATGATACAAGACGATAAATCACTTAAATACGTGCAGTTGCAGAATATTCTTCGTGCAGAGATATTACAGGGAAAATATCTGAATGGAGATAAGATACCATCGGAACCGCAACTGATGAAGCAGTACCATGTCACGAGGACGACGATACGGAAGGCTTTGGAGAATCTTGTTCAAGAGGGACTTCTGCACAAGGAGCATGGACGGGGGACATTTGTAGATCTCCGTCCCATCAATCACAGCATGTGGAACTTCAGCGGCTTTACAGACTATGCACGTTCTAGACGCTGTGAGGTCATCTCGAAGGTCTTGGAATCCGGGTTCATCACGCAGTCGGAAGGGACCTACTTCAAGCTGGTCCGAGTACGTGGCCTGAAGGAGACGCAGACCACTACTTGGTGTACGATTGACACGTCGATGACGCCAGTGTCGCTCTTCCCTGGCATTGAGCAGCATGACTTCTCCTGTACGTCACTCTACGATGTCATGAAGCATGAGTATCAGATATATCCACATCATGCGGAACTTGAGCTCCATGCTGTAGCATCAACCAAGCTCTATCAAGAGCTTCTGCGATACAGAGGCAATATCCCGCTGCTGAGTGTAGATGGCATGGTATTCGACCGGGAGTCTCGAGAGATTGAGCACGTCCATGTCGTGTACAACCCACAGGTCCATATGAAAGTTACCACTTCGTTTACAACACCGTAAATTTTTGAAATATATTAATAATTGTATTAATTAGGAGGTGGTGCTATACTAAACTTGTACGTACAAGATAGCTTTGTAAGGAGGAATCTTGATGATGAATCATATCTTAGGTACGCTCTACGGCATGGCCCTTGGCGATGCGATGGGCATGCCGTCGGAGCTGCTAAGCAGGCGGCGGATTCAGGAGATTTTCGGTCAGATTACGACGTTCGAGGATAGCCCGGAGGAGAATCCAGCTGCCATTGACATGACGAAGGGACAGTTCACAGATGACACAGCACAGGCACTCGTCATCCTGGATTCGCTCATGGAGAATGATTTTGTGCCGGATAAGCAGATCATTGCCAAGAACTTGATTCAGTGGGCACTTGACACAGATGCATTCTCGAAGAATATCTTAGGACCGAGTTCGAAGGCTGCGCTTCATGCGATTCAGTCGGGTGAGGACCCAGGACCGCATACAGTAAAGGCCATCACGAATGGTGCTGCGATGCGCATTGCGCCAGTTGGCTGTCTGTTCAAGAGCTCAGAACTGCCGAAATTGGCTAAGTTCGTCCTAGGCGTCAGTGAAGCAACGCATAAGACGGATGTGGCGCTAGGCGGTGCCGGCATGGTAGCTGCGGCCGTCAGCGCAGCAGTAGAGGATAAGCCTTGGGACGAAATCATGCAGGCGGCATCAGATGGCTATGATTTGACAGCAGCCTATGGCGCAGAGACGTACAGTGCTTCGCCGAAGGCCCGTCTGCAGGTAGCAATGGAGCTGGCTAAACGTCACGCAAACGATGCCGAGGCGTTCTCACTGAGTATCTATGAGACCATTGGCACGACGACTCTGGCGAGTGAGGCCGTACCAGCTGCACTTGGTATGGCGTACTACTACCGTGAGCCAGAGAAGTGCAGCTTGGCATGTGCGAACCTCGGTGGCGATACGGATACAATCGGTGCGATGGCCGTCGCAATCTGCGGGGCCAAGGCTGGTGCCTCGGGTATCCCCGCAGAGCGCATCGCAGTACTGGACCAGAGCAATCCGGTTGATTTCCACGCCTATGCGGATAGTCTGCTGAGACACCGCGGCCATGTGGGCTGAATCGCTCATTCTTATAAAGTATATCCTTGTATGACATAGAACAGGAGGTTATTCTTATGGATTCCGAAAAAGAAACAACGTTCCTGCCGCCAGAAGAGCGCAAAGACCGTCCTGGAAGCTTGTTCTTCCTTTACTGCGCGGCTAACATCGGTATTCTCGGTTTGGTATACGGTGCCATCATCGTCGGTTTTCATTTGAGCTTTTTTCAGGCAATCCTTGTCACGGTTCTCGGCTCCTTTTCCTTTGGTCTTGTCGGCCTCATGAGCTTAGCCGGACGTGATACGGGTACAGTTACCTTTGTCCTGTCTCGTGCAGCTTTTGGCTTCAAGGGCAATCTGATTCCTGCCATCGCAGCGCTCGTCTCGCATGCAGGTTGGCTGTCCATCAATGTCTGTACAGGAACGCTGACAGTCCTAGCCTTGTTTGTGACCTGCGGTCTCATGAATTCACCACTGACTATGGCTATCGCCTTGGCAATCTTTGTTGCTCTTGTCTTAGTATCTGTGCTGTTCAGCCACGAGATGCTGATCCGCATGCAGACCATCTGCACGTATCTGTTCGGATTCCTGACGCTTGTCATTCTCGTGATTATCATCCCGCAGACGGACTGGGCCATGCTCGCGGCGATGCCAAGTGGTGACTGGCTCGGTAATTTCCTGCCAGCCTTGGCCTTTGTTGCGGCTGGTACGGGTATCGGCTGGACAAGCTATGCCGCAGACTACAGTTGCCACCAGGACCCGAAAAACTCGCGCAGTAAGGTCGCTTGGGCCGTCACGCTCGGTGGTGCTATCCCTCTGATCCTCATGCTCAGCGTTGGTATCCTGCTCTCGACGCAGGTCCCAGATCTCGCGCAGTCTGCCAATCCAATTGAAGTCATCAAGGGTGCGTTGCCGACGAATCTCGCTATCGTCTATTACATCACGGCAATTGGCGGCCTGACGCCGCAGTGCTTCCTTGGTCTCAAGTCCTCGAAGCTCGTCCTCAAGGCCGCACATCTCATCTGGGATGATAAGTTGATACTTTTGTTCCAGACAATCATTGTCACGGTTATCCCGGCAATCATCCTCTTCATTGCACAGGATTTCCAAGGTACACTGGAAGGCTTCCTCGGCATCATTGGCAAGCTGCTGGCTGCCTGGTCGTCCATCTTCCTTGTCGACTATCTGATGCTGCGCTGGAAGCAGGGCTATAGCGAGAAGTTGCTGACGGACCCCGTCTATAACCAGATTAACTACAATGGTGTCATCAGCTGGATTGTCGGCTTCGTCATCGGCATGCTGTTCTCAAAGACCTTTATTTTCACTGGCCCATTTGCGACAGGCATCTTTGCTGGCAACAGCCTCAATGTCTTGTTAACGCTTATTGTCAGCGGTGGCCTCTATTTTATCTTGACGCTCTGCCGTCCACAAAATAAAGCAGAGTAAAGAAAGGCGGGATAGCGATGGAAGGTAAGCAACCTAAACGTATTTTAGTCCTAGGCTCGGCTGTTATTGATGTCATCATTGATATCGAGCGCTTGCCTAAAGCAGGAGAAGATATTCCGGGCATCCAGAAAGGCATGATTGTCGGCGGCTGTGCGTTCAACGTCTCAAAGATTCTGGATGGACTCCAGATGCCACATGATCTCTGTGTCCCCGTGGGACAGGGTATGTATGCCGACCGCATCCGCCAGGCCCTACGGCAAGGCGGTCATGATGTCCTGATTGAAGATACTCGTTGTGACAATGGCTACAGCTTGTCTCTCGTTGAAAAGGACGGCGAGCGGACCTTTATCTCCATCGATGGCATCGAGACGAAGTGGCAGGATGCTTGGCTGGCAAATCTTGATGCAACACGTTACGATTACATCTATGCATCCGGCTATGGCTTTCAGGATGGCAACACGAGCGGAGACGTCATCATGCGTTTCCTGCGTCGCAAGAAGCCAGACTGCCGCCTCGTCCTTGATCCGGGCCCGCGTCTCTTGGGAAAGCAGTTTGAAGAAGATCTGCTGCAGATGGGGACTATTCTCGAGATGAATCAGGCAGAAGCAAAAGCCATGGGCCAGTCAGAAGACGTCCGACAAGCAGCCAAGAATCTACAGGAGCGCACAGGGCAACCCGTCATCGTCACGATGGGGAAGGCAGGCACCTTATGCTGCACGTCGGATGGAGAAGATATCGTCCCAGCTGTACCAGTCAAAGCAATCGACACCATCGGTGCCGGCGACTCGCATACAGCAGGTTTTCTCGCCGCACTTGCGCAGGGGAAGACGCTGATAGAAGCCTGCGTTGAAGCTAACCGCGTCGCAGCATGCGTAGTACAACATGTGGGCTGCTCATTGAAGTGACTATCAGTTCGGAAAAGATTATATCAACCAACAACAGGCCAGAAGATTTTATCCTGGCCTGTTGTTGGTTGTCACGATAGAAAAGATTATCGGTCATAAGCCGTAATTCGCAAGACAACGGTACTCTTGAAAGGATATGTTTGCAAGACGATTCGACGATTAGCAGCAGCACACCAAACATCTGAGGAATGCCTGCTAGCGCGGCGTTTATCAAACAAGACGTCAAATTCACTTTTGGAAGCACCTATGGCTGCTACGGCGAGTGCACATAGCTTTGCAGCATTTATCTGTCCTTCTTGGTTGTCTAATGGTGTTTGGACTGTGATTTTTGATACATAACCGGCCTGATTGCAAAATAGAGAAAGTACTGCGTACTTTTGCCCTGTGATGTAAATATCATAGGGGCTGTCAGGCCGCACCATACCAACATGGAGTGGCTTGTCTATTGATACAGGAGGATGTAGTGACTTGGCAAAGAAGTTCATGTGTTCGACAAAGCGGTAGGCTCCCAGATCAGAGACTTGAACCCTCTTTGCGCTGGCAATAGGCATCATGACGAGCATACATAGAACGATGAGCAAAGGTGCAATTCTGTGTTTTTTTTTCATAGATCAGATTCCTCCTTCATGTTGTTCTTATATTGGTTATTTTCGATAAAGGTTCTTTTAATCCCTTTATATACTCATAAGATATTAATAGAAAAAAGTTATCGTATCGATTCCGTAATAATATCATTAATTTTAAAGAAGATAATGGAATCAACTATATTATTTTTAGTTTGCTAGAGAAGGAGATTTTATCTTTTTGTAGAATTTTAAAATTTAGAGTTATGATGACAACTCTATGTAGCATATATTTCATGGCTTATGGGATGAAATTTGCCGAGGGAACGAACTTGCTTGGCCTTCATCATGATATTGCCAAGCTGGATATGCCAATGCCTGTCATCGCAGAAGAGTCGAGGCGCTATGAGATCCAGCACTGGGCAAGATCGGATATCTTGAGGGAGCAGACCTTGGCAGTCGCTGACTATCACTGCGAGATGGATGGCGGACATTAGACTTTTGTGGCGGAGCGCACGCATAAGCCGTACATGGAGTCGCATCATGCTATCCCGATTCACTTGCAGGGCCGGTTCCCGTACAGTCTGGATGTTTATGCCAATCTCATCTGTCTTTGCCCTGTATGCCACCGCAAGATTCATTATGACCTACGCGATGAGCGCCGCGAGATGCTGTATGAGGTATATGAAAAGCGCCATGAACGCATGGCGCATAGCGGGCTCGAGATAGGAAAGGAAGAGTTCGCAGATCTCATTCTGAAAGAATGAATACAGGAGATTATTATGAGTGTGTTCGGAAAATATGTTGACTACCTAGCCTATCATTGTGACGATTGTGGGGCCACATTTCTGGCTAGATTAGATCCTGATAAATGCAAGTTTTGTGGTAGCAACAATATTGATCTTGCAGAAAATAAACGTGTCTGTTCTCATTGCGGTAAACTGATGAATGACGGATATGTATTTTATGACGGAGAAGCCTATTATTGTTCAGAGAAATGCTTACATCAGCATTTCTCTGAAGAGGAATATATTCGAGCATTTAATAATGATGATGCCTATTGGACAGAGTGGTAGTGATAATGGCTTTTTATAGACCTTGGATATCCAAGGTCTATGGCATAACTAAAAACGATAAGTCGCTGGATGTCTATGGATTTTTAAGTCGTTTTGATGGCTCAAGAGATGCTGCTATAATAAAAGAAATATATATTCTGAAATTGGAGGATTTTATATGGGGAGAATGACGGAAGATGCCATTAAGGCATTATTTAATTATGGAAAGAAAGTTTATCAGAAAAATATTTCTTTGGATGATGCAGCTGAAAAGGTACATGATGAATCTCCAGAAGTGGCTTTTTCTTCAGCTAAACATTATATAAAATGGTATGGAGAGATGCGAAATGGAGATTTTCTTACTTGGAATTCAAACTCAGACCTTTTGCTTTATTATGCAGAACATATTATCAAAGAAAATGGACCGGAAGCAGGAAAACTAGCCTGCCAGAGTGTATTGAAATTTGCAGATCATGTAAATCGTATAGAACTGGCAGAAGCTGTTCATAAACTTGTTGATCAATATCATTTGAATTCTGATGAACAGATGGATAGAGACCATATTATATCGCAAAAGACAGAGAAAGATATTTCTCCATCTGTCGGTCTTCGATATATTAAATCATTTATTGCTAAGAAAGGATTTTCATATGAGGACAATCTAATTGAAAATTTCTATCTTTGTTTGAAGGCCAAGCCTTTTGTGATTCTGGCAGGAACTTCAGGAACAGGGAAAACACGTCTGGTACGGCTTTTTGCTGAAGGAGCTGGAGCCACAGCGGCTAATGGCCGATATCAGCAGGTAGCGGTGCGGCCAGATTGGTCGGATTCCTCAGACCTGTTTGGTCATGTAGACTTGAATGGTCATTTTATATCAGGAGCAGTAACGGATTTCGTAGAAAAGGCAGCAGAGGATTTGACACATCCTTATTTCCTCTGCCTGGATGAAATGAACTTAGCTCGAGTGGAGTATTATCTTAGCGATTTCCTTTCAGTAGTAGAAACTCGGGAAATGAGAGACGGTCATATTGTTACAGATCCTATCCGATTGGAAGGGCATAAGGATATGAGTCTGCCGGAGAATCTGTATGTGGTGGGAACAGTAAATATGGATGAGACCACTTTTCCCTTTAGCCGCAAGGTATTGGATCGTGCTAATGCCATTGAATTTTCTTTTGTTGACTTGATGCCACCAGATGGAAAAGAAGATCCAGAAGTAGTGCATCTTCTGCCTTTTGACAATAGATTTTTTCGGGGTGAATATCTGACGCTTCAGCAGTGCCTTGAGGATGAGGACGAAGAACAGATCCGAAATTGGTGTTTACTACTATGTCAGTGTAACGACATTTTGAAAAAGGCCAATGCTCAGGTGGGATATCGAGTTCGGGATGAAATTATATTTTATCTGCTCTACAGTCAAAAGTATAGCCTGATGGAGAAAAGGGAAGCTATGGACTGGGAAATCCTCCAAAAGATCCTGCCTAGGATTCAAGGAAGTAGTAGTGCGGTGCGTGATTTGCTTGGAGAGTTGTTCCAGTTTTGTGCAGGTGATTATGAAGGACTGAGGACGGATTCTGGAGAAATTAATCGGAAGATGAGCAAACTTCTGAAAGAGGCTGGAGAGGAGGTACGGTTTCCTAGAAGTGCAGCAAAATTAGCTTCCATGATGAGGAGATATGAGGAAGATGGATTCACATCATACTGGCAGTGAGGAATTATTCTTTATTCAGACGCCTCAAATGAGTGTCACGATGAAAGGGCGGTCTCTGTATCCTCGAGCGACAGTACTGGGTACGGAGGAACCGATTGCTTCCTTTGTGCTTTCTTGCAAAGATGAGCCAGAAAAAGTCCGTTTCTTAGGGGAAGAGATGGATCCAGGACTTGGTAACATGGCCGTGAAGCCAGTATTCTATGAACAGTCTCCCTATGAGCTTGTAGTGGAAAACCGAGGAGAGAGTGAAATCAAGTTCCGCCATGCAAACTCTCGAATACAGAAATGTATCACGCCTGTGGGGAGCAGTGGACGGTTGCTTAGCGGTGTGGTGAATTTTGGCAATGATATCGGTTATTCGGATTTTGTTGTCTGTGTAGATGGAAAAGAGTATCTGCGGTTTACAGTGGAGGTGTTCCCTGAGAAAATCAGTTATCGAAAAGATTACCTGGCTATTATGACAGATGTGATGGATGAGTTGTACAGCTTGATCTTTGATTTTCTCAGAAAGACCTATTCTGGATGGGGACAGCAAGGAAAAAGGCAGAGTAGTGCAGTAGAATTTTACGGAGTAATTTGTCGGATTTTTGACGAGTATCTTAGAGCTCTGGATCGGATTCTCTATCAGCCTCATCATGAGTTGCAAAGTGTTCACAGAATTATGCCCAGTTACAAAGCAAGACGAACGGACAGGATGACATTAAAATGGCTGGAACATCATCCAGATTGTGCTACGCGTCATGATGGACGAATTATGGCGAGAAAGATACTGGCTTTGGAAAAACGAAGTACCTGTGACACTCGTGAAAACCGACTGGTCCGGTTTATGATAGATTCTACTTTGCGTCGTCTGCGTAGCTTTCGAGAAAAGGTTCTGCTGATAGGACGAGAAGGAAGCGGCGAAGTAACGAGACAGGTGGATTCCATGATTGGACAGCTGGAACGACGAGTACAGAGGTCCTTCCTAGGCAATTTAGAGGAAACCATTGGAGGAACGGGAATGTCTCTTGTGTTTTCCATGGCTCCAGGCTATCGAGAGCTATACCGGTATTTTTTGATGCTGGAACGAGGACTGGATGTGTCTGGAGATGTTTTCCGGATGTCGGTAAAGGACTTAGCTCAGCTGTATGAGTATTGGTGTTTCATCAAATTAAATCACCTTCTGAAAGAGAGGTACCAGCTGGTCTCCCAGGATATTATTCGGACGGAAGGCAGTCGACTATTCGTGACATTGGTGAAGGGAAAAGGTTCTCAGGTAAGTTACCGAAATCCAGTAACAGGAGAGGCTATAGCACTTCGCTACAATCCTCGCGGACGGGAATTGCCTACGGTACCACAGAAGCCTGATAATGTGCTAACGCTGGTGAAGAAAAGCTTAAACAGTGGAGAAATGACCTGTCGATATGTGTTTGATGCGAAATACCGGATTGATCCGGCTTTGCCGGGAAGCTACTACTGCAATGTCATTAGTTCCAAACCCGGGCCGCGGGAGGAAGACATTAACACTATGCATCGGTATCGGGATGCCATTGTGTGTGAAAGCGGGCAGGAGATATTCCGACGCACCATGTTCGGAGCTTATGTGCTATTTCCTTACGGAAATGAGAAAGAATATTGTCATCACAAATTTTACCAGAGCATAGAGAAGGTAAATATTGGAGGACTGCCATTTCTGCCTTCTGCAACGAAGTTGGTAGAAAGGCAATTGACGGAACTGGTGGATGATTCGCCGGAAACAGCTCTGGCAGAAACCGTCCTTCCTTCTGGAATTGAAAAGAAACTGGTGAAAATGGATTGGTCGCATCGGGATGTGCTGATAGGATCACTGCGGAATCATGATCAACTGAAAATTTGTCTGAAAAATTACTTCTATCACGTTCCTGCAGACAAGATAATAGATAAAAATCTGCCCATTCATTATGTAGCTTTGTACCAGTCAAAGAACCTTTTCGGCAGTGAAGCTGGTATCAGGTACTGGGGCGAAGTGATTCGCACGGAACAAGTGAAGCGAAGAGAGATCCAAGAAATCCCTAAGCAGTCTGATGACCTGTATTATCGATTTGTCATAAAGGCATGGAACCAGCTGGATGTTCCTGTTGGCGTGCGAGAGTTGGGGCCAAGGAAGCCGCTCTTTACTACTCTCTTTCAGCTGCTGCACAGCAGAGAAGTACCGGACTTGCTAATCCAGTCGGAAGAGGATTTTCGGATGTACTCAGAACTTCGTCGCCTTACAGGCACTCAGTCAGAAGATTCGACGGCCCCTCTGTGCTGTCGGTGGCATGATTGTCTCTTGGACGGAAGTGATGATAGATTGCGGCTAATTCGAGATGGAAAGATTGTGCTAGAAGTGGAAAAACAGCAGTTCTTGCGGCATCCGGGGAGATATTTTCGGCTCCTTCGGAATGCACAGAGTGGTGTGCTGCTTTAGCTATCATATGACATGTTAAGATGTGAGTTAGAGTAGTAAAAAGCCTCCAACTTATAAGCTCTATTTATAGGTTGGAGGCTTTTTACATAGAAAGTATTTATTTTTCTGTATTATCATCGTCATCTTTGAGTTTCAGCCGGGAAGTGCCGGGGATATCCTCCCCTTCCCAGTTCGTGACGTACCAGTCGTGGTGGGGGCGTAGTATTCGATGTCATCACCGGGCTGGAAGTATTGGTCGGCATGGTCCACGAGAGACTCGATGCTTTCATACCGATATCCTCAACATGGAGATCGGCCGCGAGCTGCTGTTCCACAGAGGTCAGAAGCTCTTGAACATCAAGCGCTACGACTTTTTTCATGACCCGCTCTACGCGGAGTGCCAGCAGATGGGGAAGGGGCCCCATACAATCGTGGATGATAGCGGTGATGTGAATTTGTCTTTGTGGTGAATGGGGGGATAGACAATGCTTTACTTGATCACGGATACGCATCTGGGCCATCAGAATATGCTCAAGAGCTGCGGTCGTCCGACGAGATTCACGAACCTCATCCTCGACAACTGCCGTAAGATGGTCAGGAGTAATGACACGCTGATCCATCTTGGTGATGTGGCGTGGAATGAGGAGGAGCTCATGCGCTTCATGAAGCTGCCTGGCCATAAGGTCCTGGTGCGCGGCAATCACGACAAGAAGTCGACGCCGTACTACATGGAAGCTGGCTTTGATCTCGTTGTCGACTCGATGACGATGACGCTGCAGGGCATCCGGATTCTCTTCTCGCATGCGCCGCAGTACGGTCATACGGCTGACATCAACATCCATGGCCATCAGCATGACCTTCATTACGAAGATGCCTTCCATCGCTACTGGCCATTGGCTCTGGAGCATATGGGGTATAAGCCGCTGCCCCTTGACGACAGGACGGTCGGCGTCCTGCAGAGCTGGGTGAAGCGGGGCCGCAATCCGTCGAAAAAGGAACTCTATGCCCCGCATCAGGGCTATCTCGGCACGGCCAGTACGCGAGACTACATCGGCAACACCAAGGCCAATATGCCAAAGCCGCTCTGCATCTGGGCTGACGATGGTACGGAGCACCTTGTCGGCAATGATGATGTTGCCTGCTTCCACTATCACACGGGCTGTATCTTCCTGGCCATGCAGCGCAATACCTTCGCGCAGCAGCTCGGTGAGCAGACGTACACCGCCGTCCAGCTGCCATGGGAAGGCGAGCGCTTCGCTCAGCCCTACCGCATCAACGAGCAGCAGGCGGAGACTGTCAGGAGCGAGAGCAGTCCGTTCGCATCTGACATGGTGCTCTGCTGGTTCCGTGTAGCACCAATCTGATGCATCGTGAGCCGGATGATGGGATAACTGAGCTATACATTACCGCATAATTCGACGGGTGAATTTCCTTTACCA
>ERZ772860.493-NODE-493-length-34775-cov-69.769384_pt1 | contig 34775 bp, 28 predicted proteins | sample MGYA00511342_ERZ772860 | MGnify/ENA primary metagenome ERZ772860 (study PRJEB29015, sample SAMEA2737665) | human gut metagenome | biome: human gut; feature: human-associated habitat; material: faeces | place: China | collected 2012 ... | reverse complement strand
AGATTCAGCCTAATTTTTTGTACTGTCAAAAAGTTTTAGCGGACAGTAATAATTTATTGTAGATTCTGTCCTTTACAACAGCACAGGCCGCCACCCTATGGTAGGCTTTCTCGTCCCAACCGTAACTGATGATATCCGGGGTCTCCGACAGCCAGAAATAGTGTCTGTCAGTCAATTCAAAACGTTCCGGGTTCCAGGCCAGTCCGACAGCCTCGCCGCCACGGGCGTCCTGAGAGTCCCTGCCGACAAACCACCACTCGTACTTGCCTCCCTTGTTCCCGACAAGCACAGGCAATTCATTCTGTATGGTCGCGTCAGCCTCCTGAAATCCGAATATGTCGAAATCATTATCCACGATTGACCGCGCCAGGACTTCACGTCTGGAAGTCCAGGAATATTCAGCTACACCCTTTGTGGATATCCAAAGATTATACGAGCCGATTGACAGTTCCTCACCCTCCTTGCCTGGTTCGTCGCCAGGTTCTGGTGTGTCATCATCCGACTGGGCATATTCAGTGTTCAGGACTGTCGGAAAGTCGTCCTGACAGGCCGTGAACGACAGGCAGGCCAGCGAAAGAGCGAATAATGTTATCTTGTTCATAATTGATTATTTCTGATAATTGATATGTCCAGGGTTCTGTCCGTACTGCCCCCACGCCGACTCAGCCGGTCCTGAAACTCCAGGGAATGATATTGAATATACCTTAAGGACATCAGCCGCGGCGTCCTTGCCCACAAAGTACGACGCTCCGTCCACTGATGAGATGGTAGGCGAGCCGTCGATGCTGTCAGCCACTTTTCTCTCGTACACGACAGACGCCGCTGTCCCGCCGTCCTTCAAAACGTGATAGACACCATCCATCGTGCAGAAATGAATCTGACCGAGATTGTCTATCGCGGGCACGCTCTGGCTCTGCGACTCCAATGAATATGACCACCTTACGGAGCCATTTGCCGCATTCAGCGCATAAAGGTTGTACGGAGCCGCCTTGTCCGTAATCACATACACCGTCTGGCCGTCAGCGCTCAGCGATGCACCGGTCCTGTTGAAGCCGGCGTCAAGAGTCTGGGTCCATTTGGCGGTCTTGACAGTCTTCGGATCAACGGCGGAGCAGTCAAAGCAGGCGATGTTCCAGGTTCCATTCTTAATTGTTCCGACAACATAGACACAGCCATCAGCGTCGATGCAGATCTGATTCTGGTTGCCCGTCAAGATGCCACCTGGAGTCAATGACGCGTCGTAAGGCACCGCTGACCAAGTGAAATCAGGGTCTGAGACCATAAGACCATAGCCATAGTTGCCGCTCAAGGACATAACAGCTGTGTTGTTCTTCAGCAACGCGGCGGCTGAATTGACTCCACCTTTGGACGGAGTCACCGTGGCGATGACCTTGCCGGTGTTCTTGTCAAAGGCCTTGAGGCTTCCTGACGTGCCTCGGTTGCCGACAGCGACAAAGTCAGGCGTGATCGCAGGAGTCATAAACGAAAGTCTTGCACCCTGAGCGTATGCCGTCGTGTTTTTCCATAGAGGAGTCGTCCCGTCGGAGCCGTCAAAGCAATACATAACGGACTTGGAGGTCGCCGGACCGCCTACGCCATTGGCCGCCCAATAGACTTTACCGTAGGAATCAACGGACGGATATGCCACATAGCCTTTAGCATAAATGCCGTCATTCGCCTCGGCGTCATATTCCCAAACCTTGTTTCCAAGAATGTCCAGGGCCAGGATCCTGCCGTCACCGGAGGCAAAGAATATGTTTCCCATTCCGCTCACAGCCACGACAGACGCCGGGCAGTTTGCCGAACCGGAAGCCACTGGAACCGACCAGTTTACAGTAAAGTCATTGACATCCGCTCCACGGACGAACAAAGCCTTTGTCAATGAGGACTCCGCGCCCCTGTCATCCACGACAGTCAGAGTGACCTTGAATATTCCCGCGGACGCGAAAGTGAACGACGCCTGCGCGCCTTCCGCTGTCGTTCCATCCGGGAACAGCCATTTCCGTGAAATCACCTCACCATCCTCATCCTTCGATTCATCAGTGAATGTCACCGAATCCCCGGCCTTGACCGAAAGCGGTGAATATGAGAACGCGGCCACAGGAAGAACGTTCGCCGCGAGAACATTGATGACATTCTCGGCCGTAGCCTTGTTGCCGTCCGCTCCCCAGACTGTAAGTTTGACCGTATATTCACCCGGAGTCTTGTACAGGACCGGATCAGGGTTGGCATCCTCGGACCAGTTCCCTTCTCCAGAGAATCCGAAATGCCAGAAGTATCTCGCGACCTCAGTACCTTCCACCTTGGTCGTGTTATTGAAATTGAGGTATGTCTCACCTGCCACGATGTCACCCTCGACTTCGTATGTGAACGAAGGATCCAGTTCAGAAGTATAAACCGGCTCGCCTTCCTCTTTTTCGGAGCAGGCCATCGCGACCGCGCCGAGCAGTATCGCTGTTAAATATTTTAAGCTTTTCATTATCTTGTCATTAACGTTTTCCAATAGATCTCAGATGTTTGTCCATCTCAACCGGGTAATCGCACTGGACCATATCCAGTCCTGCGCCCACAAACTTGTCTATCAATGTCGTGTTTCCTTCCTTGAAAGCCTGACCGTTGTCATCAAGAATGTTGGTGATTGTAAGTCCGGCAGCCCCTGCCGTCCTGAGCCACGAGATATCGCTCTGCAATGTGGCCGTGGAGATCTGGACGAAATAGAACGGACGGAAAGATGTCATCGCCGCAAGCTGCTTGCTGCTGTTCGCGTGTGGAGAGATGATCGCCGGGCAAGGCTGTTCCGTAAGCCATTTCGCGTTGGAAGTACCTGAATTGCCGACATAGAACTGAACCCTGTCCAGACATCCGCACTCCTTCACGACATCATAGATCTTTGAGATCATCTCTATGTCCTTGTCCGTGTCGGAGCATTTGTCCAGATTGAACCATACCTTTCCCCTTAGTTCCGTCAGGACATCCTTCAATGTCGGGACAATCTGGTCCGAGACCTTTCCGTCCGTGGTCTTGATGCGGTACTTCTTGATCTCTTCGTACGTGAACTGACTTATATACCCTCGGTCAGAGGCATAGGAACTGTAGTCCGTGAAACGGCTCAGATAGTTATCGTGCAGACAGATTACAACCCCGTCTTTAGTCACCTGGGCGTCAGTCTCGATGAAATCCACGCAACCAGACTCCACGCATTTCCGGAAACCGGCAAAAGAGTTGGGAGCATATTCGTAGCCGGCATCGACATTGCCACGGTGAGCCATAATCCAGACTTTTCCTTTGTTGAAATTCTGGCATCCCCAACTAAGGCTTTCCCCCTCGACCTTGACTGTCCGAGACATATTCAAGGTCTTGCCTCCGGTCATTGAGACCTCTGCCTTGACCTCATACTCTCCGTCGGCGGAATATTGATGGACAGGAGACAGACTTGTCTCTGTGGTTCCATCGCCGAAGTTCCACGACACAGACTGGATTCCAGGCACAGATGTCACTCCGAACGTCACCTTTTCCATTCTGGCCGGCCAGACATTGCTGACAAGGACCGCGGCTTCCGTGTCCGAGACCGTCACCTTTGCCGTCACCTCCTTCATTCCGCCCGCTTTCAATGTCAGGTATGCCTGAACGTTATAAGACCCTGCATATCCATAGATATGGGTGACGGAGGAAGCTCCATCGGAACTTTTTGTGCCATTGTCTCCGAATGTCCAAAGGATCGACCTGACATCGTTCTCCGCCTCAAGGACAGAGAAGGTCACCGTCTCCCCTTTCAGCGGAGATTCTGGAGTCCAGACTATCTCGTAGCCCTCAGAGACCGGAGAATCCGGCTCACCGGAGGTTCCCGAACACCCGGAGATGACAACGGCCAACGCCGGGATGAGATATATCAGTTTAGTTGCCATAACCAGGATTCTGATGAAGTCCATCCGGATTCTGGATCCGCTCATTGTAAGGGATAGGAAGCAGCAGATCCTTAAGGCCGAAATTGCTGTTGATGGCATTGTAGTGGGCGATCATCTCCTCTCTGGAATACATCCTGAGGACATCCTGCCACCTGAGCCCCTCCTGCATAAACTCGTGCAGACGCTCATCATAGATTCCTTGGCGAAGGTCGGCTCCGGACCAAGCAGGAAGCCCTGCCCTCGCGCGGACCATATTCATCCAAGTCCTCGCCTCGTCTGCATTGCCCTGCCAATAGCAAGTCTCGGCAAGCATCAACGCGACATCAGCGTACCGCAGGACAACCCAATTATTGCCTCCGAAACCATCGGTGCCGCAATCGAGGTCAACATATTTCATAGTATGGTAATATGTCTGGCCGGCGGTCTCGAAGCGGCGCAGGAAACCTTTGCGGACATCCCCGTCCTCAAACGAGTCGTACACGGCTGAAGTGGTGATGTTCTGCATATTACCAAGTTTCTTCGATGTGACTCCGGTGCTGTTTGGACCGAACAGCCAATTCCAAGACGAGCTCAAAGACTCGTTCCCTTGAATGCAGTTGATCTGGAATATGTTCTCGGGGCACCCCTTCTGCGTGCTGAGTGACCAGATGTCTGAATATCTCACATCGGTCAGGCTGCTGAACTTCCTCAGATCCCAAGCCTTCCTAAGGTTCGTCTCCGCTGATTTGAGCAGGTCATCCTTCCCGCCGGCGAAATCCTCATCACAGGCCTGCTGAAGGAATACTTTTCCCAACAGGGCATAAGCGGCCGCCTTGCTGGCCCTTCCGCACTCTGACACGGACGGGAAATCCATAATCGGACTCGATACCACTGCTTCAAGGTCCTCGGCGATGGCTTTATAGACATCCGCCTTGGGTGCCCTGACATTGTTGGCCTTGACCTCGGATGTCGTCGTGAGATCCTTCAGCACAAGAGGGACATCCCCCCACTCCGTAACAAGATAGAAATATGTCAACGCCCTGAGGAACCGTGCCTCCGCCTCGCAGACATCTCTGGTGTCAGCCGACTGCCACGTCACATCATCAATGTGCGCAAGGACCTTGTTCGCCCTTGAGACAGTCTTGTACATCTGAGCGTAACGATTATAGACATAAGAGTTCTCCTCCGTCAGCGTGAAGTTGTAGAACTGGTACGGGATTCCGCTCACGGCACCGGCGTCCTTGACGATTGTGGCGTTGGCTCGAACATCCGTGAAGTAGTGGTTGTAAGTGAAATAATAACTCTGGGTAAGTGCCGAGTATATTCCATTGACAGAGGTTTCCACATCACTCTCCGTCTTGTAGAAGTTTCCTGTGGTCACGGAGTTAGGATTATATTCATCCAGGAAGTCACAGGAGCCAAGAGCCGCCACCGCGAACACACTTATCAATATATTTCTTGCTTTCATAATGTAATCGTTTAAAATGTCAGATTAAGTCCGGCGGACCAGATTCTGGACAGAGGATAGCATCCCCAGTCGAATCCTGGCATAAGGTTGCTGCTCTTGTAGGACACTTCCGGATTGTAGCCACGGTAAGGAGTGATGGTGAACAGATTGTCGCCGCTCAAGTAAATACGGCAGGATGCGATCTTTATCTTCTCCATCCATTTTGAAGGCAATGAATATCCAAGGGTGACATTCGTGCACCTGAAATATGAAGCGTCCTCAACATAGTAAGACGAAAGCTTCAGCAAACCGTTTGTCGTGGATATTCTGGTTGCTATAGGAACATTGTTCCTACCTGGCTCTGCATCGGAGATGTAGCGGTCCTTCGCGATGGCGTACTGGTTGGACGATCCTTCCATATTATAAAGGTAATAGTCCTGGAAGTTGATCACTTCCCCACCGTATGAATACGAGAAGCTTGCCGCAAGATCAAAGCCGTTCCAGCTGAGGTTCGTGGAGAAACCGCCCGTGAAATCAGGATAGGCATCCCCGATGATGGTCTTGTCGTCAGTGTTGATGACTCCGTCCCCGTTCTGGTCTTTCCAGATGACGTTACCGTAGGAAAGGTTGTCCAATGAATATGATCCCACCGCAGGTCCCTTGAGGACATACCCCTCAGGGAACTTGTTGCCGTTGGCAACGTACACCTTCCTGTCCAGCAGCGCGTTGGCATAGTCGGCCTCCGACATTATGCCGATCGCCTCATAGCCATAGAACGAGCCTATAGGGTAGCCCTTCTTGGTGATATGTGAGCCCACGGACCTCTCTGTGACAGATATGATGTCGTCCAGACCACCCATATCCACAACCTTGTTCCTGTTCACGGAAACGTTGGCGCTTAAGTTCCAGTCCACCTTACCTGTGAGGATCCTTGTGTCCAATTGGACATCGAAACCACGGTTGCGGATCTTCGCCCCGCTCATATTGGTTGTTGTGGATGTGGAGCCGGAGATCACGGAGATCGGAGCCTTGTACAGGATGTCAGAGGATATTGAGTTGTAATAGTTCGCTATCACATTGATCCTGTTGTCCAGAAATCCGAGATCCACACCGATGTTGGTCTGGGTCGTGGTCTCCCAGCCAAGCGCGGTGTCTGTAAAAGCCCCCTCGGCGGTCGCGGAGACAGCCGTGTTGCCGAACGCATAGCCACCTGTGGAGATCGACGCGATGCTGGAGTAGTTTCCGATGTTGTTGTTGCCGCTCTTTCCCCAGCTGGCACGCAGCCTGACGGATGCGATATCATCAAGTTTATCCTTCAAAAAAGGCTCATTGGACAATGTCCATCCGGCCGAAACCGAAGGGAAGAATCCATACCTGTTGTCAACTCCGAAGCGTGATGATCCGTCAGCCCTGACTGTACCGGTAAGCGCATACCTTCCGTCATAGGACCAGTTGAGACGGGCGAAGTAGGACAAAAGCGCCCACGCAGCCTTTCTGGTACTGTAGAGAGAGATGTCAGATGCGTTCGTTCCGTGAGCGGTGACCTCGTGGATCCTGTCATTGGCGAATCCTTTCGCCTCGACACCAACGCGGTCGTAGGTCTTCTTCTGCATCGTGTAACCTGCCAGAGCGTTGATGCGGCTCTTGCCGAAGTCCTTCTTGTAATCCAGTGTGAACTCACTAAGTTTGTCAACGTCATACACGGATGTCGTCCTTCCAACATTGTATGCGGACAGCGCCGAACTGTAGGCAGGAGCGCCATCACGGCCTATACTCATCGGACGATAATAGAAATAGCGGTAATTGTACCACTGCTGTCCGAGCCGGGCCTGGAACTTCAAGTCCTTAAGAATCTCGTAAGTGAAATTGACATTGAGATTGTGCCTTGAACTTTTCTCACTGATGTCCAATTCGTTGGCTATCACAAGAGGGTTTTCCGGGAAGTTGATGCCCCAGTCGTCACGCATCTTGATCATCGCGCTTCTGGCATAATCACCGTTCTCGTCATAGGCCGGCAGGTTCGGCAGGTACATCAGCGCACTCTGGATGATGCCGTCATTGATCATTCGGCCTTCGGCCTGAACCACCTTGTTCTTGGCATCATACATTGAATATGAAAATTCCGCCGAGAGCCTCTTGGTCAACTTAACATCCAGATTGAGTCTGGCGTTTGTCCTCTTGTGGTTTGACGGGGAGATGATACCGTCCTGGTTCATATACCCGATGCTGGCCATATACCTTACATTCTTGGTACCCCCTGTAGCGGAGACATTGTGCCTCATCATTCCGGCGTTTGAGAACACAAGATCCTGCCAGTCCGTATTGTACTGCTGCTTTACAGGAGTAAGAGTCGTGAAATCAAAGAACATAGGATGGATACCCACTTCCGAGAGTGAGAAACCTTTCGCCGCCCTTACGGTGTTGTCGTCATTCGGGCTCCACTCCACACCTGCGGCGGTAGCGCGGAGACGGTATGAATTGTTTCTGGCGGCGATGTACAAGTCACGGAACTGGTCAGCGTCAAGAAGTTTCACCTTCCTGTCAAGTTGCTGGATCCCGTAAGAGAAATCGTAGGAGATCTTAGCCCTGTCACCCTCCTTGCCACGCTTGGTCGTGATCAGGACAAGACCTGAAGCACCTCTGGATCCGTAGATCGCGGCGGAGGCGGCATCCTTCAGGACATCGATGCTCTCGATGTCGTTCGGATTGATATAGACATCCTCGGAGGCCGGATAGCCGTCAATCACGTACAACGGCTCGGAACTGGCTGAAAGAGAGTTCACTCCACGCACACGGATCTGCACACCCTGTCCCGGAGCGCCGCTTGTCTGATGGACTTCCACGCCGGCCACCTTTCCGACAATCGACTGCCCCACAGTCGGAGATGTAAGCGACAGTTCCCCTGCCTTAATCTGCGCGACGGAACCTGTGAAGTCGCTTTTACGCATAGGGGTGTAGCCGACAATCACAGATTCCTCAAGCGACTGCATATTGTCACCAAGGACAACATCCAGTGTCTGCCTGTCGGCCGGCACACTGACACGCATATCCGCGAAGCCAAGACACAGAAACATCAGCTCCGACTCTCCGTAAGGGACCTCGATGCTGTACTTTCCGTCCAAATCGGATGACACACCATCATTAGTGCGAGGATCCACAACGGCGACTCCAGGCAAAGGTTGTCCGGACTCATCCCTGACCACACCGGTGATGGTCTTCATTGTAACCGGCGTGTCTTTTCTCTCAGCCTTTTTCAGCAGGATCTGTTTCCCGGTCAGTTCGAAGCGAACCCCACGGGGAGTGAAAATGCCTCTCAGGACATCCTCCAGCGGCATCTTGCGGCAACTGAACGTGACAGTCCCGGTGGAAACGACAGAATCGTCGAAGATGAAAGTGTAGTCCGTCTGCTGCTCGATTGTTCTGATGCAGTCCACGACACTCGCGTTTTTCAGGTCGAGTGAGACCGCACCGCCCTTCCCTTGCCCGTGAGAGGCAATGGTGACAAGGCTGAACAGCAACGAACTCAAGATAAACATTAATCTCTTGTTCATACTGTTATTAGTTATGTAAAAATGAGTTCTAGTTCGTAAGTTTTAGTGTGACTTTCTCGCCGTTGATGTCGTAACTGAACGGAATCAGTCTGTCCAGTTTGTCCAACATCTCCCGCAGGGATTCTGTCTTGATTGTCATCCAGAACTGTCTCCCGGCATCATATTCCCCGGACACTGTTATCCGGACCCCGTACCAGCGTTCCATTGACTTGAGGACCTTGTCGAATGAGGCCTGATCTATCACAAGCTCGCCCATACGCCATATTCCCTCAATCCCGGCGTCGCATTTCACCAGAGATTTGTCGCCCGTGGTCTTTTCCAATGTGAATTTCTGCCCCGGGAACATCTCGGCCCATCTTCCACCCTCAGGAGAGAGCACATCGATGTGACCTTCCTCCAGCGCGACATCCACCTCCGGGTCTTCGTCATATCTCCTGACATTGAACCTGGTGCCATAGACCTTAACGCCAAGTTCACCGGCATCAAGCAAGAACTTGCTGGTCTCGGATTTCGCAACATCAAAGAACGCCTCTCCACGGGTCAGGGAGACATTCCTGTTATTGACATTATAATCGGCAGGATAGGTGATCTCGGACTCCGAGTTCAACCAAATACGGGTGCCGTCCGGAAGTTCGACCTCGGATTTCTGCCCCGGCATCGTCCTGACCGTTATCATCTGCGAGGCATACAACTTTTCCGTCCTGTCCACCTTGACAAAAGCGAACGCAAGCACGGAAACCAACGCGACAGCGGCTGCGATACCTGCCACACGCCTGAATATGCCGGCTCTGCGAGTGTGACGGCTTGATGAATATATACGGTCTTTCAAAGACGACCAAACATCATTCCTCACCCGGGAATACTTCTCGGATGAAGACACCGCCGACCATTCCTGCGACAGTTCCTCAAAAATCTTTCTGTTTTCCGAGCCTTCATCCAACCATCGCTCAAGCGTCCGCTCTTCCTCCGGCAGACACTCTCCGCTGAGATACTGGGCTATCAGCTCATACGGGATTTTGTCCATATCTGTTATCTGTGTTGTCACAATATAGACACTTGATTCCGGAAAACCCTTAAAAAGATTTAAGATTTTTTTTCACGTATTCACGGATCTTTCTGAGAGCAATGCCCATCTGCGATTCAATCGTCTTGATGGAAAGCCCTTTGGCCTCCGCTGTCTGCCGATACGACTTATGCTCCATCTTCACCATACGGAAAATCTCACCGCAATTCTCAGGAAGCCTCTCCACTGCATCATTGGCGCACTTGATCAATGCCTCCGTGTCTGTCACGTCAGGCTCATCCGACTGCATAGAGAACTCAGTGAAAACTTCCGAAATAATCCGTTTTCTGTTCGCCTTGTCCCTCAAACGGTTGTACAATGCGTTTCGAGCGCAAAAATAGACATATCCCCTGACATTGGAGATAGATGAAATATCTATGCCTCCCTGAAGAAGTTTCAAGAAGACATCCTGAAGAATATCCTCGATTTCCTGACTATCCTCGGTCACAGAATGAAGATACAAGTAAAGTTCGTGGAAATACTTATCATATATTTCCTTGAACTTTACATTGTTATCATTTATTCCTGATTCTTTGGACACACCTGTGGAAAATAGAACTAAGCCTCAGGGATCTCGTCGTTGGCGGATATGGTGAACGGGGACTTGCCGGAAGCCACGGTGAAGTCCTCCTCCTCTTTTGGAGCCGGAGCAGGGACCTCGTACATTCCAGGACGGGAGCCGGAGGTGAGCTGATTGAACTCTTCCTCGGTGATCATCTTGCAGTTACCGTTAAACTTGGCATCCAACTCAACCTGAAGCCGGCGGATGTGTAGATCACCCTCTACAACACAGGTGTCCTTAAGGGAAAGAGTATCCTTCACGAAGAAGTTACCATTGATCTTTCCCCAAAAATCAGCGTTGTTGCAGATGATGTCGCCTTTGATCACGGCCTTCTCGCCGACAACAACCTTTGCCTGGGAGAAAATCCTTCCTTCGAAAGTACCGTCAATCCTTATGTCATTAGGGGAAGTGATCTCTCCTTTGATTACCGAACCGGCTGAGATCCTGCTGATGTCGTTCACGCTTGCAGAATCATTGGAACCATAATTCGCGCTCATATTCCTTTATTATTATATTCAGTTAATATATTCATTAAACCAGACCCGCGCCGTGGCAGTTCTTGTACTTCTTGCCGGATCCGCAAGGGCAAGGGTCATTGCGACCGATCTTCTTGTCCACGTGAATCGGAGTCCTCGCCTTCTGCTCGCCGTTTGTGGTGAGGTCATTGCGCTGGGTCCTCATGTTGCTCATATCCTGGCTTCTCGGAGCCTGCGCCGGACGGGCCTCACTGTCCTCACGAAGAGGAACAAAGGCTCTGAGGAGGAATGAGAGCACATCCTTGTTGAGTTCCTCAAGCATTGTGGCGAAGAGGTTGTAGCTCTCCAGCTTGTAAACAACGAGCGGATCCTTCTGCTCGTAGGCGGCGTTCTGCACGCTCTGACGGAGGTCATCCATATCACGCAGATGCTGCTTCCAATGCTCATCAATCTGATAGAGGATGATGGAACGGCTGAGAGCCTTGGCGATCTCCTTGCCCTGAGTATTGTAAGCTTTCTCAAGATCCACACTGAGTGTCAGCATCTTGCGGCCATCGGAGATAGGAATCGCTATGTTCTTGTACATATTCCCCTGCTTCTCGAAAATCATCTTGATGAACGGATAGACCTTCTCGGCGAGGGTGTTCATCCTGCGCTCGTAAACCGCCTGCATCTGCTTGCAGAGAGCGTCGGCAAGCTTGTCACCCTTGGTGTTCGAGTAGAAATTCTCATCGAATCCGAGGTCGATGGACAGCTGGGCCATCACATATTCCTCGAAATCCTGATAAGGCATTCCTTCCGCGCGTCCGGCAATGATGGAGGCTGAGTCGATCATCATGTTTCTGACATCGATCTCGATCCTCTCGCCGGAAAGGGCGTTGCGCCTTCTGGCATAGACGGCCTCACGCTGGTAGTTCATCACGTCATCGTACTCAAGGAGTCTCTTACGGATTCCGAAGTTGTTCTCCTCGACTTTCTTCTGGGCGTTCTCGATTGATTTCGAGAGCATTCCGCTGACAAGAGCCTCGTCATCGGCCATTCCGAGTTTGTCAACCACACCGGCAATCCTCTCGGAACCGAACAGACGCATCAGCTTGTCCTCAAGGGAAACATAAAACGCTGAGGAACCCGGGTCTCCCTGACGGCCGGCACGACCTCTGAGCTGACGGTCAACGCGGCGGCTGTCGTGTCTCTCCGTACCGATGATCGCAAGACCGCCGGCCTTCTTCACCTCCGGGGAGAGCTTGATGTCGGTACCACGGCCCGCCATGTTCGTGGCGATGGTCACTGTACTTGACATACCAGCCTGAGCGACGATCTCCGCTTCTCTTGCATGTTCCTTGGCATTGAGGACGTTGTGCTTTATGCCCCTCATCCGGAGCATTCGGCTAAGGAGCTCGGAAGTCTCCACATCCGTGGTGCCGACCAGAACCGGACGGCCTTCCTTGATGAGTTCCTCAACCTTATTGATGACGGCGGTGTACTTTGCCTTCTTTGTCTTATAAATAAGGTCATCCTGATCGTCTCTGATGACAGGACGGTTGGTCGGGATGACAACCACATCCAGCTTGTAGATGGACCAGAACTCGCCGGCCTCTGTCTCGGCCGTACCAGTCATACCTGCAAGCTTGTGGTACATTCTGAAATAGTTCTGAAGGGTGACAGTCGCGAATGTCTGTGTGGCGGCCTCGACCTTGACGTTCTCCTTTGCCTCGACGGCCTGATGCAGACCATCGCTCCAGCGGCGGCCTTCCATAATACGTCCGGTCTGCTCATCCACAATCTTGACCTTGTTGTCAATCACAATGTAGTCAACATCCTTCTGGAACATAGCGTAGGCCTTGAGGAGCTGGATGACGGTGTGGACACGCTCGCTCTTCAGGGAGTAGTCCTCCATAAGGGCATCCTTCTTCTCCTGCTTCTCCTCGGCGGAGAGTTCCGTGTTCTTCTGGATCTCGGCAATCTGGCTTCCAACGTCAGGAAGCACGAAGAAATCCGGGTTGGAGACAGCATTGGCGAGCAAGTCGTGCCCCTTGTCGGTCATGTCCACGGAATGCTGCTGCTCGCTGATCACGAAATACAGTTCGTCGGTGACGATGTGCATCTCGCGCTCATTGTCCTGCATATAGTAGTTCTCGGCCTTCTGCATCAGCTGCTTCATACCCTGTTCGCTGAGGAATTTGATCAGAGGCTGGTATTTCGGAAGACCCTTGTAGGCACGCAGAAGAAGCATTCCTCCTTCGTCCTCCTTGCCGGCGGCGATCGCCTTCTTCGCATCGTTCAGGACCTGTGTCACGAGTGTGCGCTGCTTCTGGTAGAGGCTCTCGACATAAGGTCTGAACTCCATATACTGCTCGTCGTCCTGAGCCTTGGCCACAGGACCGGAGATGATCAACGGGGTACGGGCATCATCGATGAGCACGGAGTCCACCTCATCGACAATGGCATAGTGATGCTTCCTCTGGACGAGGTCTGTCATGTTCACTGCCATATTGTCACGAAGGTAGTCAAAACCGAACTCGTTGTTCGTACCGAAAGTTATGTCGCAGTTGTACGCTCTCTTGCGCGCGTCGCTGTTAGGCTCGTGCTTGTCAATGCAGTCCACTGAAAGGCCGTGGAACATATAGAGAGGTCCCATCCACTCGGAGTCACGCTTGGAGAGGTAGTCATTGACCGTCACAACGTGCACTCCCTTGCCGGCCAGTGCGTTAAGGAACACAGGAAGGGTCGCCACAAGGGTCTTGCCCTCACCGGTCGCCATCTCCGCGATCTTGCCCTGATGCAGCACGATACCACCGATCAGCTGGACGTCATAGTGAACCATGTCCCATGTCACCTCGTTGCCGCCGGCGATCCAGTGGTTCTGATAGACGGCCTTGTCGCCCTCTATGTGGACGAAATCGTGGTTTATGCTGAGCGAGCGGTCAAAGTCATTGGCACTCACCTCAATAGTGGCGTTCTCCTTGAACCTGCGGGCCGTGGATTTCATGATGGCGAAAGCCTCCGGAAGAATCTCCTCCAGAACCTTCTCGATCTCCGCGTCCTCATCCTTCACAAGTTTGTCCGACTCGGTCGCGAGGTTCTCTTTCTCGTGAACAGGAATATCCTCGTCCAGCTTGGCCTTGATCTCGGCGATCCTCTTCTCGAACGGTGCCTCGCACTCACGCAGCCTTGCCTTCAACTCCTCTGTCTTGGCTCTCAGCTCATCGTTGGAGAGCTTGTCTATAGGACCGTAAGCCTCCAGAACCTTGTTGAGGACAGGCCTGATCTGCTTGAGGTCTCTGTCGGCCTTCGAGCCGAACACTTTTTTAAGAATACTAGCTATAGCCATAAAAAATCAAATGTCTCTGATTATCCTACAAATTTAATGATAATCAAAGACATTTACAATTTTTAAGCCCCTAATGACGGAATGACCTTTTGTCAGTCAGAGGCCTCTTCTCTTAAAAGGTCGCCTATCCACGCATTAATGCCCCTATGAATCAGCGCATTACGCATCATAGATATCTATTCCGCCGGTTCAATCCACCAAATAATTCAGCAGTAGTTTACGAATATTATCGGAAATGCGCTTGTGCGCGTCCGTGGCGTTTTCCAGCATCTCCGCCAGATTCTTGTACTTGATCAGTTCACGGGTGTTCTCCTCGTTGCCGAATATGTACCCCATGTACTCCTCATAAGCGTCATCCGCCGCATGTTCCAACTCCGTCACACGCTCGCAGGCCATCGAGACAGCCGAAAGGTTCCTGCGAAGATCCACAAGAAGAGGTATCGTGTCATGAATGACCTCCGACTGGGACTTGGCCATCTGCGCCAGATCCTTCAACTGGTCGTCCAACTTGGCGGGACGGTAGATCAGGACGGCCTTGGAAGTGTCCTTGATGACATCCAGGCAATCGTCCATCGCCATCGCCACAGCCTGAAGGTCCAGTATGTTGACCTGAATGAACGGGCGTGCGGACAACATCTCGTGAAATTCGGTCAGAAGGGCATCCCCCTGCGCCTCGCAGGATTTGATCTCCTTTTCCATCCCCGAACGGAGTTCCACATCATCCGTCCCGAACATTTCAACCAGAAGAGAGGAGGTCTTGCACAGAAAATCTGTCTGCTGCGCAAGAATCGGAACAAAATCGTGGCGTGTCCCACGGAACAACATCCTAAATCTTTTCAAATGCCCCATAAATATTTTCTTATACCCGATAAACTTTTTTTGTCACGGCCCAAATTTACAACCTATTTCGCGATTTCGCCACAATTCGATAAAAAACAGAAACTTTTTCATCGATTTTCTTTTTGAACGGCGCTCCATATCACCCACAGAACTATCTTTGCATCAGGGTTTTGCCCGGCAGAGACTGTCCGACATGATTCTTTTCACGCTTGAATCCCGCCTGAAGGCCGGCCGGTCAGACACCGGTTCACAACAACACTAAGCGGCGTTCTGCCGCGGTATCCACTCAAAATTTCGAACTTGCTTTTACTCTTCGTCGGAGTCTCGAAGGTTGGCCGGCGGGAAGATGCGTGAAATGATCCGAACACTTTGAATTCCAGCATAAAGTTCGTAAATTGGTGGCGCAAAAAGACCAAGCCATGCGACTTGCATACTGCATACACGCCCTGAACCTTTCCGGTGGCATCGAGAGAGTACTCACAACAAAGGCCAACTACCTGGCCGATGTTATGGGCTATGAGATACACATCATCACGGCCCGGCAAAAAGGCCGGAAAGAGTTCTTTCCACTAAGCGGGAAGATAATCCGCCACGATCTTGACGCCAATGACAGGATGTTTCTCATCAAGTACAGGAAACGCCTTGACGCGCTTTTGGCCAAGATCCGTCCTGACATCACCGTGACCGTCTGCGACAACAGTCTCTATGCCCTCACAAGATGCACTGACGGTAGCGTGAAAATAGGGGAATTTCATTTTTCCCACGAGAAATTCCTTATGAAATACGGCACCAACGCCATTGGTAAGCTATACGCCTCCTTCAGGACACGAAAACTGGAAAATGCTGTCAGGAAACTGGACAGGTTTGTCGTGCTGACCAAGGCAGACAAAAATGACTGGCGGAAAGTGACTCCTGAAGTCGAGCAGATCTACAACCCGCTCCCGTTTGTGTCTGACGTAGTCTCCCCCCTCGACGAAAAACGCTGCATAGCCGCCGGACGGTTGGAAAGCCAGAAGAACTTCAAGGATCTGATCACGGCCTGGAAAACCGTTGATGCCAGGCATCCGGACTGGAAATTAAGCGTTTATGGCGATGGCAGCCAAAAAGAATCCCTTCAGGATCAGATAGACTCAATGGGCTTGAAAGGGAAAGTGACTCTGAAAGGGCGGACAAACGATGTCAGGGAAGAACTGCTCGGAAGCTCCTGCCTGGTGATGTCATCGAGGTTCGAAGGTTTCCCGATGATCCTTCTCGAAGCCCTTGCGACCGGATTGCCTATCGTAAGCTACGACTGCCCTAAAGGGCCTTCGGAAATTGTCACCATCGGCGCGAACGGCTACCTTGCGAAAGTTGGCGACACCGGCACGCTTGCACAGGGAATATGCAGCGTCATAGCCAACGAAGAGCTGCGGAAAAGGTTCGGGGCGGAATCAAAAAGGCGCTCGGAGAGCTTCTCTCTGGAAAAGACGATGGAGAAATGGGACGCTTTGTTCAAAAGCGCCCTGAAACGGTAAACCTCACTTCTCGTAAACTGACTTCTTTGGAAGAGCCGCGTCAAAGGAATCCAACAGGATGCGGCGTTCCGAAACATAAGCCTCGTCCTTAAGATGCACGTCATTGATGCAGACAAGCTTACGTGACGGGTGTAGAAGATATTCCCTGATTGATGACGCGGAAGACGTGGCTATGGAAAAGAACTTGCCGGAGAGACGTTCACGGATGGCCTTTCCCTGATGGTACATATAGTCCAGAAATAGGTACTGGTTCAGGTTATCCATAGTACGGACCTGTGAGACGGTGGAGAAAATCTCCGTTCTCATCTTAGCGTAAACCTCCTCGCAGGCGCTCCGGAACATAGGTGAGCAGATATGCTGGGGACGTATGAAAAACGGAGTTTGTCCAAGCCCGAGAGCCTTTCTCGCCAAACGGTCCGAATTCCGGCACTGACGCTTGTACATCCCGGTCGCTAAAAGATGGGTCGAGAACCCTATCACAATCTTCCCGTCACGGAAAAAATCCTCCTCACGGCAAGGCGACACCGGGAACATATCGTCATTGAAATAGATGAACCGTTCGTCCAGCCCCGGAATCCGGTGAAGGAACATCTCGATGGTCGTGCTGTTGAATGTCGGCAGGAACTCCTCCGGAATAATGTCCCTGTGGGTCACCACTTTCAAGCGATCCGACGCCCATTCCGGAACCTGGGTCTTCCCGGAGACCACCAGATGGACATTACTGACAAACGGCATATACGTCTCCACTCCGCGGAGCAGATACCTCAATGTTCCCCAATCCCGGAACCTTTTGTCCAATGCGGGGATATTCAATGCCCGTGAATATTCTTCCCTCCAAACAGGGTCAAGGCCGTTGACGTAGGTTATAACGACATCCATAGAGAACTAATCATCAAGAAGATAAACAGTAAGATCGTGAGTTTTACGCTCATTCTCGGGAGGCAAGGTCATATAGTCCCCGAACTCCTGTGACAGCCATTCGTCCCAACGCCTGAACGCCTTGAACGCCGCGCCCTCGAATTCCAGGTCAACATATTCCTCGAACATATTCCTGTCAAAGATTTCCCTTGTGCCGTTGTATGTCACAGAGACGGTTCCGGCAAGGTTTGAGGTCTCGTAAGGGTACTTCAGCATCTCGGTGTTGATCTTCCTCCACCAATATTCAACACCCCTCGCGTGCGCCTCAAGCTTTGAGAACAGCGGCTGATGGAAATTGAACAGGTCGAATCTGGTGCCGCAGATGTTCAGCCTGTGGGACCAATGCGTCAGCAACCGCTCCCTTTTTCTTTGAAGGACAGCGTCCTCAGGCTTTCCGTCAACCGGGAATATGTCGAGGTTCAGACCGAAATCATAGTCAAAACCACGTCCTTGCAGGCTTTTGGTACGAGTGTCCTCAACCTTGGCGAAAAAATGGACAAAACGGTCCCCCTTCACCCCTTCCTTGTGGCAAAGGCAGCGGTAACGGGAGTCCGGATCCTTGCCGAAAGTAGCGACAAAGCGTTCATAATCAGGACGTGGCATCAACAGGTCAATGTCATCGTCCCAAGGAATGAAGCCTTTGTGGCGCACCGCTCCGAGAAGCGTTCCGTAAGCCATAGAATACCTGATTCCTTCCTTCGCGCAGAAAGCGTCAACAGCCTTCAGGATGTCCAGGAGGTAGAGTTGAATCTCTCTATGTGATAATTTTTGCATTATAAGTCCAAAATATTGCCGAATATTCACAAATATAACTGATTTTTGCTAAATTTGCGTAATCTGTAGCGAACCGAGTATGCATTCTTATGTTTTTCCAGGAGATCTGGACAAGGAAATAGCGGCGGTCGGGTCACAGCCGATCCCATATATGAGAACCGAGGAGTTCTCAAAAATCAATCTCGAATCCGAGAGAATCCTGTTGGACCTCATCCATTGCCAGGGAGGAAGGACAATCATCTACACGGGTTCCGGCACCGGCGCGATGAGCGCTGTTGTGGAGAACTACGTCAGCACGAAGGGCAAGGCGTTGGCGATCAACGGCGGCTCGTTCGGCAGGCGCTGGGTCTCACTCTGTGAATATTACGGAGTTCCGGTGGTTGACTTCAAGGTCCCCTTCGCCAAGGACATCGACTATGACGAGCTGGAGCGGACAGTGGAGGCCGAGAGCCCCGAAGTGTTCCTCTGCCAGCACCACGAAACCTCGACCGGCCAGATATTCAACCTTGAGAAGATCTCAGGGATATGCCACAGGCACAATGTCTCATTGGTTGTCGATGTCATCAGCTCATTCCTCGCCGAAGAGCTGGATATGGACGCGCTTGGAATCGACATCTGCGTCACAAGCACCCAGAAGGGTCTGAATATTCCTCCGGGACTGTCGATCCTGTTCATCAGCAAAAGGCTGGAAGGCTATGAATATGCCCACAGAGGCTACTACTGGGACTTTGAGGACAACCTGGGCAATCTCAAAAGGGGGCAGACCCCGTTCAGCCCGGCCACCCTCATCTACCTCCAGCTCAACGCGAGGCTCAGGCAGCTTCAAGTTCAGGGAGGTGAGATGTACAACATCTCGCAAGTCCGTCACAGGGCTGAGGTGTTCAGAGAAGAGTGCCGCAGGTACGGCTGGACAATGCCGGCCGAGAATCCGTCCCACGCCATCACGGCCATCCAGACAAAGGACACAGCCGAGCGCAGGATATTCAGAGGACTGATAGAGCGTTACGAGACATTCATTATGCCAGGCTCGCTTCCGGGATTCTACAGGATCTCACATATGGGGCTTCAGACTGACGAGGAGCTCCGGACCTTGGCAGAGCGCATCCACTTAATCGAGACAGAGATTGATGAGTAAGGATATTCCCAACATAGGCGGCGACCGCCCGCACGGGAGGATTGTCATCACCTACGGTACCTTTGATGTACTGCATCAAGGGCATATCAATCTGCTGCGCAGGGCAAAGGAGCTTGGTGATTGGCTGATTGTGGGGGTGACCACTGACAACTTCGATCTTGAGCGCGGGAAGATGAACACAAGGGACAGCGTGATGAAACGTGTCCAGGCGGTCAAGGAGACGGGCTACGTCGATGAGGTGATCATCGAGGAGTACAAAGGGCAGAAGATCGACGACATCCAGAAATACAACGTGGATGTCTTCGCCATAGGATCGGACTGGGAAGGCTACTTCGACTATCTCAAAGAGTACTGCGAGGTGGTCTATCTGCCACGCACACAAGGCATCTCAAGCACGATGCTAAGGGAGGAGCAGATCTCGGTGAGGATCGGAATAATCGGGACCGGCAGCATAGCCGGAAGATTCGTGCCGGAGGCGAAGTTCGTCAGCGGCAACACGGTCAGCGCGGCCTACAATCCCGATCAGGAGGAATGCCGGAAGTTCTGCCTGGCGAACGGGATACCGATGGCGGCCCGGACACTTGACGAGCTGCTGGCCAACTGCGACGCCGTCTATGTGGCCTCTCCACACTACACTCATTATGAATATGCCAAAGCGGCCCTTCTGGCAGGGAAACACGTGCTGGCGGAGACCCCATTTGTCCTGCATCTTTCCGAGGCGGAGGAATTGTTCTCGATAGCCGGGGCCAAGGAAAGAACCCTGATGGTGGCGCATAAGACAGCATACTGCCCGGCGTTCAGACACCTTGTCTCTATGCTGAAATCCGGCGTGATCGGAAAAATCGTGGACATCAACGCTTCAGTGACCACCCTGACCGACGAAAACTCCTCGAAACTCGACCACGCAAGATTCGGTGGCAGCATGAACGAGAACGCGTGCTTCCCTCTCCTGCCTATAATAAAGCTGTTGGGGCGCGACATCCGGAACATCAACTTCTACTCGATAATGAAGAATGATGTTGATATGTACACCAAGGCTGTGTTCCGTTACGACAACGCCACCGCTTCATTCCAAGTCGGACTCGGAGCCAAGACGGAGGGAAATATGGTCATCTCCGGGACACAGGGCTACATCTATGTCCCGGCCCCGTGGTGGAAGACGGACTATTTCGAGCTTCGGTTCGAGGATCAGAACATGAACAGGAAATGTTTCTATCCATTTATGGGAGAAGGGCTTAGATACGAGATCAGAGAGTTCGTCTCACAAATTCTCAACCCGGAGCAGAACCTTTATCTTCTGACAAAGGAGGAGATCATCGCGATGGCTCGTGTCCAGGAGGACTACATCAACGGGAAGAACGTTTACAAACTAAGTTAGTGACAGCAATGAGACACCTCACACTCCAGGAGCTTCAACAGTTCAGTCTTGACATACTCAAGGATGTGGCCGGATTCTGCGAAAAGAACAATATAAGATATTCATTAGGCTACGGCACTATGCTCGGCGCGGTCCGCCACAAAGGGTTCATTCCGTGGGATGACGACGTGGACATCATGATGCCGCGCGAGGACTATGAAAAGTTCAGGACCATCTACAAGTCAAAGCTGTACTCATTCATAGACAGTCGTAACACTCCAGACTGCTACATCGCTTTCGGCAGGGTCTGTGACACCAAAAAGACTCTTGCGTCAAGTTGCATTCCTTGGGTTAAAAAGGATGTCGGGGTCTGGATTGACATATTCCCGGTTGACAGGGTACCTGACGACAAGGACACTTTTGACAGAATCTACGATTCCCTCCTTCTGCTCATGAAGTTCAATGTCGGAATACGCAGAGTGCACACAATCTCATCATCCAGATTATCCGTTAGGAAAAGACTGAAAATTTGGGTCTTGAAAAGGACTCATCCACGCCTTATCAAGCGAAATCCCGCCGACATTGTCAAGGACATGAACACATTGATATCATTGGTCTCCCCCGCCGAAAGCCATCATTGGTCGCAACTTTGTTGTCCAGACTCCGGGACCAACGAGTTTTTCGATGACGACGAGATCAGTGAATATGTCAAAATGCCTTTCGAAGACAGCGAGTTCTTTGTCTGGAAAGGCTACGACAAGATACTGCGCGACTCCTACGGAGATTTCATGACCCTACCTCCGGAAAACAAACGGAGACCTCTTCAGAATTACATCTCGTTCTACTGGAAAGATTAATCATGTCACTTCGGCAAGCTCAAATCTGGTCACTTCGACAAGCTCAGTGACCAGAAATAGTTACAATTCAGTGACCATCGACAAGATTTGCCGACCAGAAACAGTGACAATAAAAGAATATACCAGATTCTTTATCAAGGTCAGAAAAATCAAATTTCAAATTTTGGTAACGTGCAAAATTTGGAATTTGCCTTTTTTCTGACCTAAAAAGCATTGCAGTATCCTACCCACGAAGGTACTTCGCGGTCCAGGACAGTCCATTCTTGACCATGTCCTCAGGGGTACCGGCGAAGACCACCTGTCCGCCATTGTCACCGGCCTCCGGACCGAGATCGATCACCCAGTCCGCCGCCTTGATCACATCCAGATTGTGCTCCACCACAATCACGGTGTGCCCGTTACGAATCAGGAAGTCAAAGGCTTTCAGCAACTTCTCCACATCGTAGAAATGCAGGCCGGTCGTCGGCTCGTCAAAGAGGAACAGAATCTTTTTCCGGCCGTTCATCGGATCTTCCTCGTTCTTGGACAGGAACCAAGCCAGTTTGATCCTCTGACTCTCTCCACCGGACAAGGTTGACGAGCTCTGCCCGAGTTTGATGTAGGAAAGCCCCACATCCACAAGAGGCTGAAGTTTGCGGGCGATCTGTTTGGAAAGGTCCTCAGGCTGCGATCCGAAGAACGAGATCGCCTCCTCGACGCTCATGTTCAGGATGTCGTCGATGTTCTTGCCTTTGAACCTGACCTCAAGGATGTCCGGCTTGAAGCGCTTGCCGCCGCACGTCTCGCAGACCATCGTCACGTCAGCCATGAACTGCATCGGAATGCGCACGAAACCGTCCCCTTGACATTCCGGGCAGCGGCCGCCGTCCTGGTTGAACGAGAAGAAGGACGGAGTGTAGCCGTTGATCTTGGCGTACTGCTGCTCGGCGAGGAGCTTGCGGATGTCATCATAGACCTTGAGATAGGTCACGGCGTTGGAGCGTGAGCTCTTCCCTATCGGGTTCTGGTCGACATATTCAACATTCTTGATGCGGTCGGTGTTGCCGGAGATTTTCCTGAATATTCCCGGAAGATCGCCGGTCTGGTTGATCATGCGGTAGAGCGCAGGATAGAGGATGTCCCCCACAAGGGACGACTTTCCACTGCCGCTGACTCCCGACACGACGGTCAGCACTCCCAGCGGGAACTGCACATCTATATTCTTAAGATTGTGCTCCTGAGCGCCTTCCACGGTGATTGAATATGTCCACGGATGTTTCTCCCTGACATAGCGGGAACGCCGCCCCGTCAGGTACTGGAGCGTCAGCGAACTGTTCATCACCTTCTCCGGAATCTTATCATCGGTCCGGCCTTGGAAAACTATCCGGCCACCGTTCACTCCGGCGTACGGTCCCATGTCAATCAGCACATCGGCCGCGCGGATGATCTCCTCATCGTGCTCCACCACGACAAGCGTGTTGCCGATGTCCCTGAGCTTGCGCAGGACTCCGATAAGCCGGTCCGTGTCACGTGGATGCAGGCCGATGCTTGGTTCGTCAAGAATGTACATCGAGCCGACCAGCGAGCTTCCCAGAGCTGTCACCAGATTGATCCTCTGACTTTCGCCACCGGAAAGGGTGTTGCATGCCCGGCTCAGGGTCAGATACGCCAGACCGACATCCTTTATGTACCTCAGACGAGAGACGATCTCTTCAACGGCCTTGCGAACGATCGTGTTCTCGTAGTCTGTCAACTTCAAGTTCGAGAAGAAGTCAAGAAGCTCATCCACGTTCATGTCAAGCAGCTCCGCGATCGTCTTCCCTCCGACTTTCACGTACAATGCCTCAGGACGGAGTCTCGTGCCGTGACAAGCATGACAGGTGGTCCTTCCAGAGAATCGGCTCAACATGTACTTGTACTGGATCTTGTACCTGTTGGACTCAACCCACTTGAAGAACTCGTTGATTCCGATGAGGGTACTGTCATCCCCCTCAACACTGTGTGTGTCCCAGATGATGTCCTTGACCTTTTGCGGCAGATTGCAGTACGGCTCAAAAATCGGAATCCCATAACGAGGCGCCACCTTGATCAGATGATCCCTGAACCAGCCCATCGACTCACCCTTCCAGCAGGCGATCGCACCATCGTAAATGCTCTTGGTCTTGTCCGGAATCACAAGGTCCTCGCTGACCCCGATGATCTTTCCGAGCCCTCCGCAGACAGGGCATGCGCCCAGAGGGCTGTTGAACGAGAAGAGATATTCATCAGGCTGGCGGAACGTCATTCCGTCCAGTTCAAAGCGGTTGGAATATTCCTCCGAGGAATTGTCCTTGCGGAGGATGAGTCTGCCCTCGCCCACCCTGAACGCCGTGTCAATCGAGGAGCGAAGTCTTGTCTGTAGATCCTCCCAATCGTTCTGTGGCCACGGAGAGCCATCTTCCGAATATGGCAGACATTCCTTGAATATGGGCAGTTTCAGACGGTCGATCAACAGGTTAAGATGTTCAGGATATTTCCCCTTGTCAGCCATCCTCATTATATCCTCGATGCGGATGATGCCATCGTCGCCAAAGAAACGGGAATATCCTTCCTCCTTCAGGCGGAGCATCAACTCGACCTTGTCCTCCCTGGCGGACCAATTCAGGTCGGCGAGAATATACGCCGTCCTTGAATCACCGCTCAATATACTGGCCATCACATCATTGACGCTGTGACACTTGACTTCCTTGCCGCTGATCGGGGAATATGTCCGGCCTATCCTCGCGAAGATGATGCGGAGATAGTCGTAGATCTCCGTGGTGGTAGCGACCGTGGAGCGTGGGTTCTTGACATTGACCTTCTGCTCAATGGCGATCGCCGGAGGGATGCCTTCAATGGACTCCACATCAGGCTTGCTCATCCTTCCAAGAAACTGGCGCGCGTACGAGGACAGGCTCTCAGCGAAACGCCTCTGTCCCTCGGCGAACAAAGTGTCGAAAGCCAATGACGACTTTCCCGAGCCCGAAATGCCTGTCACCACCACAAGTTTGTTCCTCGGAATCTCAACCGTGATGTCCTTAAGGTTGTTGACCTTTGCCCCTTTGATGATTATCTTTCCTTCCTCCGTCATAGTTCAGCGATTAGCGAACCGCAAATTTACGAATATTTCCCGGCTTGCGTTGAATAATATTGCTGTTTTCGGATAAGGCAGAGTCAAGAAGCATATTCACCCAAGGTTGACTCGTGTCCTTTTATTGGCTACCTTTGCCCTCACAAATCAATGTGGTCATGAATCTGAATGTTGAGCCCAAGGACATCATCGACGCGTACAGCACCCCGATAGTCCAACAGACATCCTTCTGGTCGAAAGTGAAGGAAAAGCTCGGGATGGACTGAAACGCGCTTCTGGTGTACCAACAAGGACAAGACGTCTGGTTTTGGTTAGGGGAAGAAAACAGTGGGCGACATTCATTAATCAACCTTGGCGCGTGGCATTGTCGGCTCAGATCCAAACAACTATTATTCCGGGTGAAAAAATGGTGGTTATACACCCGGAGAGACATCCCTGATTAGAGTCGGGTGCGGAAAGCCACCTTTTTCACCCGATGCATAAGCCAGGGATCTTCCGCTACACCTTGTCTTATTCTACGATGGAGATCAGGTCCTTTACATACAGATTCTTGCGCAGGAATATCGATGGGTCGCAATTGTTTACATATCAGTGCCATAAGAGAAATGTTGGCCAACTCCTATAATAGTCCCCTTAATAGATTTCAATCCGCATTCCACAAAATATATATGAGTATCATTGTGGATTATCAAAAATATTCATTACTTTTGCGATTGTAATCGCACAGCAGAATGCACTGACACATCATTCCTTACATACGCACAAAGCCGGACGAAGGTCCCAAGGAGGGTGTATTGTACCCTGACGGCAGGAACCGGGTGGCCGGTGTTATGTGGTTGGCCGACAGCGTCTTGTCAACCATTATGTTCTTTGAAATATTTTGTGCGTATGAACAACGACAAATGCCAGCTTGTCGCCTGGACGGAAGGCGGGAATGTGAAGATGAGCCTTGACCTGATCAAGGAAATGGCAGAAGAGTATCTCGAAAGGATCAAAAGTCTTGAGAGCACGGTCTATAAACGTCACAAGGCCGGCGAGGAAGTCCCGTTCATCCTTGCGCTCAGCTTCGCGCGGGAGGAGTACGGAAACTTTCTGAACGAGTCAGGCCTTACATTCCTGGCGCTCAGGCAGTACATCGAAGCCTCAAGTGTCTGCACTTCAGGCAGTGACCTCAACTGGTCCGACTGCGATGAGGGCTTCGTCCTCTGTGGTCCGCTGAGAGCCAGATTTCTGGAGATGTACACCAAAGTCAGGAATATGGTCGCCGAAGATCCTTCGCTCGGCTTCGCTTTCGACCACAGCGGACTCAAGGATGAATATCTTGACATCACCTCCTGCCAAAGATCGTGGCGGAAGGAGTCCGATGAGAATCTGGCCGCCCTCCTTGCCTGGAGATTCGGCCGGTCCTGACCAAAGAAAACCTCCGTCAACAAGTCTGGCCCTTTAACAAAAACGCGCTCCCTGCCGGATTTCCGTGCCAGGGAGCGCGTTGTCTGTTATCGCGGGACAAATTACTCTATATCAAATCCAAAGAGCATCTGACTTCTCGAATCACGTGCATTTGTCCGGTCCGCGACAGTACGGCCGGAAATTTCCGCACTGCTCTTAGCGGCGACGGAAGCCGTCTGAGCGTATTTCTCGAAAGAGATGTTGACCGGAATCACAGCGTCAGCCCTGCCCACAGGATTGCCATCAGAATCAAAGGCGACCCAGCAATATCCTTGGAGAGTGTACGGACCTCCGACCGCTCCGTTGTCAGCGAACTCAATCTTTCCGTCAGAATAGGTACCGACAAGTCCGGTCCAATCATAGACATCCGTGGCCTTGAGTATATCCGTTGCGGCAGACATATTCATAAATTCCGCCCTGCTCTTGTTGGTCAATCACGCTCCACTGCGTGTCATTGGCGTGCCTCATAAGATAGTAGGCGGCATCAGACGAAGGAGTGCAGACGGAATGAGCGGTGGTCGCCTTGACCTCGGACTCGGCAAAAGCGAACATAAAATCTTTCACAAACGGCACCTCGATCACCGTTCCGTCAGCCAGGACCAATGTGACCTTGGAGGAGACTCATCAGCCTTGACACTTTCAAAGAAGGAGACTCCGTTCTCTCCGGAAATCCTGGTCCAGGTCTTTCCTCCGTCAACCGAGATGTAGGTAGCATCCTGAACATAAGGCTCACCCAACGAAGCCCCGGAAGCGAGACGAGGAAGCTCCGCGTCTGTCCCATTGTGGATCGTGGCCTTGGTTCCGTCCGAAAAGACAATCTCATAGCCGGATGCATCCTGAAGAGGGGTTACACTTGAGACGGAGACATTGGAACTCAACGCGTCACAGATTTTACCAAGCGCGTCGATGTTCGCGTTCATCTCCTCGATTTTCTTCTCCACCTGCGACAACCGGTCATCGATGTTGTCAATGGAGTTCCAGACATCTGAAAGGTCTGTCTTGCACGCAGGGAGCACACAAGCCGAAAGCACGGCAAACAGCACCCCCACACTTTTCCCGGGAAAGTGGTTCATAAGAATATTTATTAAGTTCGTCACCGACCCGGCTCCGCACTCAGCAATAACACACGTTGAATATGAAGCCGCCTCATCATCAAGACGAGGATATCCAGAATTGGGGGCGTTAATATATCAAATAATCTTTAGCAAACAATGCGAGGACATAAAATATTCACTTCAAAAGCCTCGTCATGAATATAAATTCGCCGTTTCAGAACGTGATGTGGTAAGCAATCCCTGGCTTTGTGTCGAATTCCAGGGTGGTCTGACCGTTGCGGAGGGCGCATCGGGAGCTGGCGCGGGAATGGATGACGGCTTTTGTCAGCCTGCCGGCGGACCATTCGAGATCGACCTCGAAGCCGCCTCGGGCAAGAAGGCCGGTGACTTTGCCGTCAGGCCAGGCGGAAGGAAGCGCCGGCAACAGATGTATGAATCCCAAGTGGCTCTGCAACAACATTTCGGTGATGCCTGCGGTGCCGCCGAAATTGCCGTCGATCTGGAACGGAGGATGGGTGTCCCACAAATTGTCCAGAGTACCGTTCCCAAGAAGATTCCTGAACAGTTTGTAGGCTCTGTCTCCGTCATACAATCGTGCCCATTGGTTCAGTTTCCAGCCCATACTCCAGCCTGTGGCCCCGTCTCCCCTATGGTTCAAGGTGACTCTGGCAGCCTCGGCGAGCTCGGGAGTAGCCAAAGGAGACAGAGTGTGGCCCGGATGAAGCCCGAACAGGTGGTTGACGTGCCTGTGATGGTCATCAGGATTGTCTATGTCCTTTGACCATTCCATCAGCTGACCGAAACGGCCGATCTTGTACGTAGGCAGGGCTTTTTCCACGGAAAGCCATTCGGATCGTTCCTCTTCATCCAGACCGAGAATCTCAGCGGCTGCCGCCGCGTCCAGCAGAATCTCCCTCGCCACCGCATTAGAGAAAGTGGCACCCTCGTCAACAGAGCCGTGTTCCGGCGATGCGGACGGAGCGGCGGAGTACGAACCGTCAGGCTTATGCCAAAGGTAATCGACTGTAAAACGGGCACTTGAGCGGAGGATTTCATAAGCCGTGTCACGAAGGAATGCAGTGTCGCGTGTGAAGTCGTAGTAATCCCACAGATGTGTGGCGAGCCACGGACCGGCCATCGGACAAAGGTTCCAGGTCATATCCTCGGAAGTCAAAGGGGAGGCGAACCCGAAAGGATTCCCGGAGATCGACGCGGTCCAGCCACGAGCTCCGTAGTACGAGCGTGCCACCCTCTCTCCCGGCCTCACGAGCGAGCGGACATATTCAAAGAATGGCTCGGCGCATTCCGGCAGGTTGGCGGAGCAGGACGGCCAGTAGTTCATCTGGATGTTGATGTTGTTGTGGTAGTCCACATTCCACGGGCCGTCAATGCCATTGTGCCATATTCCTTGAAGATTGGCGGGCAGGTTGCCGGGCCGGGAGGAGGCGATCAGCAGATAGCGGCCGAACTGGTAGTAAAGTTCCTCCAAACCAGGATCGGAAGCACCAGAGCGATAACGTTCAAGGCGTTCAGGAGTGGACAGATCGACTGGAGCGGAATTTCCTCCCAACGACAGACCGACCCGACCGAACAATGAGGAATAGTCGGAAATATGCTCGTCCAGCAGAGCATCGTAGCCTTTCGCAAGCGCCGCCTTCATCCTTCTTTCGGTCGTCACTGACGGCTCCACTCCGACATAGGCCTTAGGGTCGCCAAAATCCGGATCATAGTTCATCCTGTAATCGGTGTCGGCGGACAGATAAAACACGACCTCATCCGCACCCGAAGCCTCCAGCACACCGCCCCTATTGGAAAACGAGCCACCCTTGACAGTCATCCTGACGCGCACGGCGTACTCCATCTGATTGTTTTTCAATCTTCCTGAATATACAAGGCCATCCTTCCCGTCAGGCTTTACACTGCCGTCAGCGGTGGGATTAGGTGAATATTCAAGCCTTAGACTCTGCATTCCGGGATGGTCGGCACGGAACCGCATCACCATCACGTTCGCCGGGTACGAGATGAAATATTCCCTTGAATAGTTTACCCCTCCGCTGCTGAAAGTCACCCGTGCCACGGCATCTTCAAGTAACAGAACCCGGTGATAATCCGTGACAGAGGCCGAATCAATCCCCGTCCAGATTTTCAGTTCCCCGGCAGTCGTGTAACTGCCGAAACGGAATTCCTTCTCTTCCGAACTGTCGTAAGCCACAAGCCCGTTGAAGTTCTTCCGGGTCAGTTCCGCCGCCTTGTCGTAATCGCCAGCCTCGAAAGCGCCGCGGATTTCAGGAAGGACTCCGGCCGACTCCTTGTTGGCGTTCCAATAATGTTCCGCCCCGCCGGAAGTTCCCGGACCGCCTCTCCAGAGACTTTTCTCATTGAGCGTGATCCTCTCCGCCTGAATAGACCCCAGCACATTGGCCCCGATGCTCCCGTTCCCGAGCGGCAGCGACCGTGACTCCCATTCCGGATCCTCTCCCCCACACCACGTCGGCTGCCGCTGAAGCGAGGCCGGAGTGTCAAAGCGAATCTCGTACCTGTGTCTCTCCTGTCTCTCCCGCGCCCCGCAAAGAGCGCAGACACAAATCAATAAATATGTTATGAATATCCTCCTGTCCATAAACATAAACGCTTTCCAATATCACGCAAGATAAGAATATGTTCCCGTAATTGGAACAGATTCAATAATATTCGTCGGGTTTTCCAAGACTTACTTCCCGAGCGATTTAAGCATCTTGGAAATGCAACGCTTCTTTTGCTCCATATTCGGATGCACGTACAGATTCAGAGTTGTCGTTATGTTGGCGTGTCCGAGCAGCACACTGACAGTCTTGTAGTCACAATTACTCTCGATGCAACGTGTCGCGAAGCTGTGCCTGAGCCCATGATATTTCAGACGTGGGATTCCGAGGCGTTTCATCAGTCGATGATAATAATTGCGGTATGTCCGTGGTTCCGTTGGCTTTTCCTCATTGGTCAGCACGTAGAAATCATCATTGACAACTTTCTTCAAAGGTTTGACTATCGCCATCAGTTCCTTGCACATCGGTATATCTCGGCAGGAGTTCTTTGTCTTGGGAGTATTGACAATGAGTTCCGTGTGTTTGTTTTCGCCATCGATGATGTATATGCGCTCAATGGTGCGCCTTACTGTTATCGTACCGTTAACGACATCTATGTCGGACCACTTCAATCCGCAGATCTCACCGATGCGTAGCCCCGTAGTCAAACTGATGTAGATTCCGAGGTTACGGAACGTGAAGTTCAACTTGACGAACTCGAGAATCTTCCTATGGTTCGCCACCGTCAGTACCTCGATTTCATTACTGGACTCTGTCGTCGGATATTTGATATCCCATTCGCAGTAGTTCATCCACCCGTTCTTCACGCCGAACCTCATCACCATTTTCAAAACAATGAGAATGTCCTTCACCGTCTTGACGCAGAGTCCGCTGTCCAGTTTCCGTAAGACGAAATCCTGTACCCGACTATCATTCAGAGTATCACACTCGCCAAATGAAGGCAAGATGTGATTCTCCAGAATAAGCACATAAGCAGCGAATGTTGACCGCTTTACATAGCATCGCTTGTCATCTTTCCAAGCCAATGCGATCTCTTTGATGTTTTTTGTCTCCATAATGATTCTTAATTTTGTGAAAGGTAATTATAATGGAACGGGAAATCGACTATGATTTAAGTCTTGTGGAAAATCATCTTTACACACAGCTAAAGGATCATAAAAAAGCGATATTGCTCCCGTCGACGTCAAAAGTTCATTCGACGGCAGCATTATCTAAGGGAAATGCCACCGTTGTGGTAAGCGTGGATTATCCAGCGACGTTTTAGTGTGATTTCGTTGCCGAAGAGTGTCACGTGACACGCTATGGAATCATTATGTGGCGAAAACGTTGCCCGAAATCCGCCACTCATTTGAACAATTAAAGATAATCTTGCCTTTTGAGCCCGTCTCTCAGATTCCCGGAGTTCACCGGGGAGTGGAAAGAGGAACGTTTATCCGAAATTGCTGACATTTACAAGGGGGCTGGTATATCTAAAGATCAATTATCTGATAATGGTGAGCCGTGCATCTTATATGGTGAACTATATACAAAATATAAAACGGAGACGATAACAGAAGTAATTAGCAGAACGGATATTGATAATACAAAACTAGTAAGAAGCAAGGCCAATGATGTTATTATCCCATGCTCTGGTGAAACAGCAGAGGATATTGCAACAGCTCGATGTGTTATCAAAGATGGCATCCTTTTGGGGGGGGAGATTTGAATATCATACGACTGCATAACTACGATGGCTCTTTCGTGAGCTATCAATTAAATGGCAAACGCAAATATGATATAGCAAAGGTCGCACAAGGTGTTTCTGTTGTTCATCTTTATGGAGAACACCTGAAGGGTGTCAAAACCGTCAATCCTTATTTGGCGGAGCAGAAGAAAATATCAAGGTTTTTATCTCTCCTCGACGAGCGTATCGCAGTTCAAAACAGGCTCATTGACAGATTGCAGTCCTTAATGAAAGGGATAAGGCATCGTATCATAAACGAGGCAAAGGGCAAAATTGTATGCTTGTGTGAAGTTTCAGATATATATCAACCTCAAACAATATCATCTGCTGATTTAACTGAGACTGGATATCCTGTGTATGGTGCAAACGGAATAATTGGACATTATACTTCATATAATCACGAAGCGGAGCAGGTTTGTATCACATGTCGCGGAAACACTTGTGGAGGAGTAAATTACACAAAGTCTAAATCCTGGATTACAGGTAATGCTATGGTTGTAAATGTTGATAGATATCAAAATATAGTTAGCAAAAGATATTTATATCATTACCTATCAAATTGCGATTTCAATAGCATTATATCAGGCTCTGGCCAACCTCAGATTGTACGCGCGCCTTTGGCAAAATTTAAAATAATACTGCCAACAGTTATGCAGCAATATAAAATTGCTCATTGTCTTGATGTTATACAAAATAAGATTAATGTAAACAGCAACATACTGAATCTCTTAATACGACAAAAGCAATACTTGCTTCGTAAGATGTTTATATAATCATTTGGCTAAACAGGTACTTCTTTATCATAAAAAAGGAAGGACTAATCTCTTCTGTTTCTACTTTGAGCACAATGTTCTATACTCCATTTAGGAAAACGAGTCTAGAAAGTTAGCTGCATTATGGCCTTAGACACCCTATCGGAACAACCAGAACTCCATCTTCCGGACGTTTGTAGGCGAAGTTGCCTATGCCAGTCAAAACCATCATAAACGAAGGTGTTTTCATTCTGGTAGAATCGATTTTTGAAGATAATGTCTTAAGGCTTTCCGCACCCTCTCTGATTGGTTCGGTTCCGCCTATCTTCACTTCTACCAATCCATAAGAACCATTCCTTAGATGTATGACCGCATCACATTCAAGGTTGTTCTTGTCCCTATAATGATAGACCTTGCCATCCAGTGCATCCGCATATACGCGAAGATCTCTTATGGCCAATGCCTCGAAAATGAACCCGAATGTCGCCATATCATTTATCAAGTCTTTAGGCCCCATACCCAATGCCGCAGTGGCTATCGACGGGTCAATAAAATACCGCGTGTCTGAAGTTCTTATTGCCGTCTTGCTCCTTAAGTTTGGATTCCAAGCGATAGAATCCTCAATAACGAAAATCTCTTTTAATGCCTTGATATAACTGTAAACAGTACTGTCTGACATCCGCTCATCCCCGTTGCTTTTGATGTCCGCAAGGATGGTTCCGACAGTTGCCTGTGTGCCTTGGTTTCTGGCGTATGAGCGCATAATCCGCTTTGTCAATTCTTCATCCCTGTCAATATCATCAACCCGTTTAATATCATTGCTTACAACAGAATCATAATAGTCGAATGCCTGGGCCAACGCCGCCTTCTCACTCTTTTTCAGAACAGCCTTTGGCCAACCTCCACGACAAGTAAGATAAGCGAGCCTGTCCAAGTCTATGTCACTGACGCCATCAACCGTGTCCGGATTGATGAACAATTCCTCCAAACTGACATCTCCGGTGGAATCCTCCGACTCCCATAGGGACATTGTACGTAATCTCAGGCGGGAGATACGTCCGGTTCCAGTGTGATGGATATTCTCTTCCTCAATGATGTTTCCATTCTCATCTTTCTTCGGTTTTGGCGGTACAGCGGAACCTGTGAGCATAAATTGACCGTCCTCGTTACGCTTATCGACCTCATTCCTTACCGCATCCCAAAATTGAGGCGCAATCTGCCATTCATCAATAAGTCTGGGGGTTTCTCCCGCAAGAAGCCTTGAAATGTTCGTTCTCGCCAGAGCGAGATTTTGGCCAAGAGTGTCAGTGTCGGCCATTGATAGAATGCTTCCGGCCTGTTGCGATGCCAACGTCGTCTTTCCGCAATACTTAGGCCCCTCTATGAGAACGGCCCCGAAGGCTTCTAGTTTCTCTGCAAGCAGGCGGTCTGCCACTCTATTTTTATATCCATTCATCCAGCAGTAAATTTTGGACAAAAATAATGATTTATCTTGTTAAAAACAAGGATATTAAATAAAATCTGATGCGACAGTTGGCCGATTTTTGATGCGACAGTTGGCCGATTTTTGATGCGACAGTTGGCCAGAGATTAAGGATTCTCTGCAAGGTCGTACTGGGAACTGTATATTTTAGCCCTGTTTTGATTCAAGTACTCGAACAATTTCAGCCGGAGTCACCACGAATGGTCTGATAGGGAAATGCTTGATATTTCCAGTTATGAGGTAAGAATCCTCTTTTGACAATGCTATCTCATAAAAGACGACATCTTTTGGATCTGGAAACTCTACATCCACCGCAGGAGTTCTGTCAAGACATAGGCCATCTGTCACAATTGCTTTAAGGACTGTCTCAATCAAGGTTTTATCCAAATGAAATTTTTCCCTTGAAAGTACAGACCGATACTCCTGAAGAATCTCATCATTATACAGTGGGACAATCCGTTCCGTCACAATAGCCCGAAAGACTTTCATCGGGTTGGAATCTATTGATTTTGAAATCAGTGCTGAAACAAGTACGTTGGTATCGACTACTGCAAATATCCTATCGCTCATTGCGCACCTCCTGAATCTCCGCATTGATTTCATCCAGAGACATATCCTGCGCGCCGGCCTCTTTAGCCTGCGCCCTCATTTCGATAAATGCGTTCCAGGCATCCTGATTTATCTGTCTCTTTGAAGACGCCTTTATCTCAAACGGAATCTTTCTTTCCCGTACAACAGCTTTCATAAAGACAGTTATGGCAGCGGTGCTGGTGAATCCAAAATCATCGCATATCATATCGAACTTCTTCTTCAGAGTCTCATCCACTCTCATAGATAATGTTGACTGTGCCATACTATTAATATTTTGGTTTTGTTACAAAAATAATACAACGTATTGACAAACGCAATACAAATCATTTCTAACATCAAAAAA
>ERZ772860.478-NODE-478-length-35295-cov-4.884762_pt1 | contig 35295 bp, 35 predicted proteins | sample MGYA00511342_ERZ772860 | MGnify/ENA primary metagenome ERZ772860 (study PRJEB29015, sample SAMEA2737665) | human gut metagenome | biome: human gut; feature: human-associated habitat; material: faeces | place: China | collected 2012 ... | reverse complement strand
AATATACGATGTTACGGTTTGAATGATATACTCTGTTCATATTTGTATTATACTACACTTTATTAGTTAATACAATAATTGAGGAGAAAAAAGTTGTCCGCCTTCAATTGCTTACGCAAATTCGGCAGACGCGCCTTATATCCCCAGCCTAAAGGACGGGGTTTTACGGCGCATTTTGATAAGTGAAGCTTCAGCCTGCTGCGCGGAACGTTAGATGTTGGTTCCATCCCTTCGCCTCGTACATCGAACTTCAGCCTGAATACAGTGAGTGGGGAGAGACATCATCTATAAGCGAAGCTTCAGCCTGCTGCGCGCAGCGTTAGATGATGTCTCTCCCCACGTCTCGTTTCCTCGAATCCCTTGACTTTTCCCCCCACATATACTATGATAAAAGTAACAAGTAAAAACATATCTGTTTACTATACTTTTAAGGAGTCTTTCCCATGCCCGCACCTCGTCTCGCCCCCGGCGACATCCCCCAGAAAGCCATGACCTACATTCTCAAAGGCCTGCGCACGATCCGCTACGGCGAGATCGTCCTTGTCGCGCAGGACGGCGTCCTCATGCAGGTCGAGTGGAGCGAGAAGCGCCGCCTTGACTGCTGGCAGGAGAGCGAAGACGGTGAGAACAGCTACACCGAGAGCGCCCTTGCCGACCTCGCCGCGCGCATCCGCAAGGACTTTGGCCTGCTCCAGTACGGCAAGCTCGTCCTCATCATCCGCAAGGGCCGCCTGCTTCAGCTCGAGCGCACCGAAAAACAGCGCTTCACCGGCCTCGACGGCGAAGGCATCTGATCATCAGATGTCCCGCTGCGGCTGGGAAGCGCTGTTCTTATTTATAGACGGATTTACTTTTCTTCGTGTTTCTCCTTGCTGAGCCAGCGGGAAGTGCGGAGTTTTTTTATGGTCTCCATGCGGTCTTTGTAGATATCCTCGATGACGAGCTTGCAGATGACGATGAACGGCACCGCGAGGAACATGCCCGCGGCCCCGAGCACCTCGCCGCCGAGGATGATGCCGAGGATGATGGCGACCGGATGCAGATTGAGCGACTTGCCTATGAGTGTCGGGTAGACGGCGTTGTGGTTGACCTGCGTCAGAATCAGGTAGAAACCCGCCGTCTGGATGGCAATCCACGGGTCCACCGTCGCCGTCAGCAGGATACCGAAGATCGAGGCGACCGTCGGGCCGAGCACCGGCACGAACTCGCTGATGCCCGATACCATCGCGAAGACCGAGGCGTAGGGCAGGCTGCGCGCCGTGTAGTAGAGGAAGACGACCGTCGCCGTCAGGCAGCAGATGACGAGCTGGCTGCAGATGTAGGTGCGCAGCGCCGAGAGGATGCGGTTGAAGAGCGCGAGCACGCGGCTGTAGTCGCGGTTCGGGAAGAGACTCGCGAGGTAGACCTTGATGTCATCGCCGTCCTTGAGCAGGTAAAACGTGACAAAGAGGATGATGACCATGTCGATGAACTTGCTGAAGATCGAGAGCAAGACCGTCAGCGACGATTTGAGCGCATCGACGCTCGCCGCCTTGAGCTCAAGCCAGAACTGCTCGAACTCATCCGTCAGGTAGTCATTGTCGTGGATGAGCGGCATCTGCTGCAATTTCTCCGTGATCTGCGGGAAGTCCGTCACGAAGCGCGTGAACGTCGGGATGAACGTGCTCGAGACGAGCAGCACGAGCCCGAGGCAGATCAGGAGGAAGGTGCCGAGCACGATGGCCGCCGCGAGTCCGCGGTTCAGATGGCGCTCGAGCCGGTCGACGAGCGGCGTCAGGAGCAGCTGCAGCAAGAGTGAGATGAAGATGATGAACGCCAGCTGCGGCAAGAACCAGAACGTCGACAGCAGGACCGTGAACGTGACGCCCAAGAGGATGGACGTCCGGTAAGTCTTTAAATGCATGTGCGATTCTCCTATAATAATCGAAAAATGATAACTGATTCGATTATACCACAGGGCCCGCCGAAGGAAAAGAAAAGGGACTGCTGCACGGGGCAGCAATCCCTTTCCATTTCGTATATTCTATGGCATCGCGCTCAGGCCATGATCTTGCGGAAGAGCTCTTTGACCTGTTCCTTTGTTGCCTCGCGTGGATTACCCGGGTAGCAGGCGTCGTTCAGAGCGTCTTCGGCGAGCTGGTCGAGGTCTTCCTCGCGGATCTTGTCGAGCGTCTTCGGGATGCCGACATCCTCTGACAGCTTCTCGACCGCCGCGATGGCAGCCGTGCGGTATTCTTCCGGGCTCATCGCATCGACGCCCTCGACGCCCATGGCGCGCGCGACTTCGCGCAGGCGTTCGCCCGTGTACTCCTTGTTGAATTCCATCGAGATCGGCAGCAGCATGGCGCAGGCGACGCCGTGCGGCGTGTCGTAGTGCGCGGAGAGCGTGTGGGCCATCGCGTGGTCGATGCCGAGGCCAACATTGGAGAAGCCCATGCCCGCGATGTACTGGCCGAGTGCCATGCCCTCGCGTCCCTTCGGGTCATTGGCGACGGCGAGGCGCAGGTTCTGGGCGATGAGACGGATGGCTTCGAAATGCATCATGTCCGTCATCTCCCAGGCGCCCTTCGTCGTGTAGCCCTCGATGGCGTGCGTCAGCGCATCCATGCCCGTCGAGGCCGTCAGCCCCTTCGGCATCGACGCCATCATATCCGGATCGATGACGGCATAGGCCGGGATATCGTGCTCATCGCAGCAGACGAACTTGCGAACCTTCTCGGGGTCCGTGATGACGTAGTTGATCGTGACCTCAGCCGCCGTGCCGGCCGTCGTCGGGACAGCAATCGTCTTGACCGCATGGTGCTTCGTTGGAGAGGCGCCTTCGAGTGAGCGCACATCGGCAAACTCCGGATTCGCGATGATGATGCCGACTGCTTTCGCCGTATCCATCGACGAGCCACCGCCAATCGCGATGATGGAATCCGCACCGGCCTCCTTGAAGGCCTTGACGCCCGACTGGACATTCTCGATGGTCGGATTCGGCTTGATGTTGGAGTAGAGCGTATAGGCGATGCCGTTCGCCTCCAAGAGATCCGTTACCTTTGCCGTGACGCCGAACTTGACGAGTGACGGGTCCGAGCAGACGAAGACCTTCGCGAATCCCTCGCGCTTTGCGATGCCCGGGATCTCCGCGATGGCTCCCTTGCCGTGGTAGGAAACCGTGTTGAGTACGATGCGATTGACCATGGTGAATACCTCCCATTGATGAGCCATACGAACATTTTTTCACAATCTTTACTATAGAAATTATACACGGAATTAATAGAAAAATCAACTAATTTTATAGAAATACAGAAGCAATGCATTGTTTTTGCGCCTGTGTAACTCAGTAACAGAACGCTGGGCGATTCTCTGTTATACTGAATTCAGAAAGCAAGAGAGCCGCGAGCGGGCGGCCATCGAATAAATGGAGGGATATTATGACGAAGGAACGCAGGACAAAGGATGTCATCATCATCGGCGCGGGCATGGCCGGGCTCACAGCGGCGCTCTACGCGGGGCGCTCGAACCTCTCGACGCTCGTGCTCGAGAATGCCATCGTCGGCGGGCAGATTGCCAATGCCGTCGGCATCGAGAACTATCCGGGCTTCACGAGCGTCAGCGGCAGCGACCTCATGGCGACCGTCCAGCAGCAGGCCGAGAATGCCGGCGCTGAAGTCGACGAGTTCGACATGATCGAGCGCGTAGACCTCAAGGGCACGCCGAAGATCGTCGAGACCCAGAGTTACATCTACGAGGCAAAGGCCGTCATCATCACCTCCGGCATGGAGCGCCGCAAGCTGCCGCTCAAGGAAGAGCCGAAGTACAGCGGTCGCGGCGTCCACTACTGCGAGCTCTGCGACGGCCACATGTATCAGGGCAAGACCATTGCTGTCATGGGCGGCGGCAATGCAGCCGTCGACGCCGCGAACTTCCTGACGAAGTACGCGAGCGAGCTCTATCTGATTCATCGTTCCGCGCTGCGGGCCGACAAGATCTCACAGGACAAGCTCTACGCCAATCCGAAGGTCAAGGTCCTGCTCGAGACTGAGGTCCGAGCGCTCCACGGCGAAGGCAAACTGACGAGCATCACCATCTACGACAAGGCGAAAGGGGAGGAGCGCGAGCTGCCCGTCGACGCCATTTTCGTCAACATCGGCGTCGTGCCGAACACCCACCTCTTCGAGGGCCAGGTCAAGATGACAGAGAGCGGCCGCATCCTCGCCGGCGAGGACTGCCGCACGAATCTCCCCGGCGTCTTCGCCGCCGGCGACGTCCGCGAGAAAGAAATCCGCCAGCTGACAACAGCAGCCGCCGACGGCACCACAGCCGCCCTTCTCGCCGAAAAGTACATCGAATCCCTATAAGCCGTCCCCATCACGAATTAGCAATCATCATCTATGTATAGGAGGAATCCCCATGGTCAAAGTCTATTCCATCACCCAGTGCCCCTGGTGCGACAAAGTCAAGAAATACCTCAAATCCAGAGGCGTAGCCTACGAAGAGCACAACATCGAGCTCAGCGACGCCGACCGCGACGAGTGCTACAAGATCTCCGGCGACCTCATCGTCCCCGTCACCACCGTCAACGGCAAAGACTTCGTCGTCAGCTTCGACAAAGCCAAGCTCGACGCCCTGCTCGGTCTCTGATTCCACAATCACACATCTTCTCTCTCATAACAAAAAGCCAGCGATTTTTAGCTGGCTTTTTTCATCTGCACGGCATCCAAGGTGCAGGATGAGACCAAAGGTTATTATACGGATACGAACTACATGCAGCAACATTTCGGCAATGGCCAGACTCCAACGACATGGACCCCGTAAAGCTTTCCCCGCGCACGGGGAAGGGGACCGCGAAGCGGTGGAAGAGGCTTTCATCTTGCATCTCCCTTGCTCGCATGATATAATAGACATAGAAAAAGAGGCCACCGTAGACGGTTGCCCTCTACATGTTAGTCAAAATGACCGCGAAGTTTGGGCACTGGGCGGTCATTTTTTTGTGCTTTTATCTTTGCCGAGGGTGTATCCCAGGGAAAAGCAAGCAATTGCGAAGCTGATGACTTCAATGACAGTACTGTACATATTCGTATCAAGCATGCAAATCCCCTCCTTCCAGTTGAGATCTGCCGCAAGGCGACAGTCACTGTGGAGGGCGTACAAAATCCCTCCATCCATCAAATGAAACATCTGACGCAGAGGGCAACCGCCTACCGTTGGTGGCCATCGGAAGCAGGAATGCTCCCGATATTTTTATTATAGCATACGCATGATGCGGAAGGGAAGGTACGGGATGGCCCGTCCATCTTGCATCTCCCTTGCTCGCATGATATAATAGATATAGAAAAAGAGGCCACCGTAGACGGTTGCCCTCTACTGGTTAGTCAAAATGACCGCACAGTTTGCTAGGCTAGGGCGGTCATTTTTTTGTGCCGATATCTTTGCCGAGGGCATAGCCCAGGGAAAAGCAGGCAAATGCAAATCCGAAGATGCGGATGACGATGTCATAGGTCGTAGCTTCGTTCATGCAATCCCCTCCTTCCAGTTGAAATCTGCCGCAAGACGACAGTCACTGTGGAGGGCGTACAAAATCCCTCCATCCATCAAATGAAACATCTGACGCAGAGGGCAACCGCCTACCGTTGGTGGCCATCGGAAGCAGGAATGCTCCCGATATTTTTATTATAGCATATCTTTAATGTGGAGAGGAAGCCGCGACTTGTCAATCCTGATGGATCTCAGCTTGCTGCTGGCGCAGGGCCTGGATGCCGAGCTGGAATTCTTCGAAGGTCAGCTTGAAGTACGACAGGGTCTGCAGGAGCTTGTAGACTTCCTGCTGGGACTTAGCGTGTTCAAGCTGCTCGCCGATGCCGTCTTCTGTCAGGGCGTGGAGCAGGATGTGGGTGATCTGGTCGATGGCGCGCTGCTCTTCGCTGACTTCGGCCTCGTCGTTCTCGTGGATATCATGGATATCGTGCATTTCACTCATTTATGGTGTCTTCCTTTCTGATAACCTTTATAAATCTTCATCAAACTGCCATTTTTTGCGGGCCAATTCGCTTGAACGCGTTTGCGCGCACGCACCATCTCATAGTATAATAAGAAGATGGTAATACATACAATGAAGAGGTGCGAATAATGGCAGATCGATATTATACGTTACACATTGCAGGTTGCACGCGCAACCTGCCCATCCTCAATGTCACGGACAAGCTGGCCATCGCGGGCTTTGTCATGCTCGGCGATGTAGAGCTCACGGACGCCTGTGCGCGGGAACTCGCGAAGAAGGTGCCACCCGAGACGGATTACGTGCTGACGGCGGAGACGAAGGGCATCCCGCTCGCAGAGGAGCTCGCCCGTGCGCTTGGCATGGACCGCTACATCGTTGCACGCAAGTCGGTCAAGGCTTACATGGAGAACGCGCTCTGGGTCGACGATGTCTCGATCACGACGAAGGGCACGCAGAAGCTCTGCCTCGACGGCACGGACATCGAGCGCATCAAGGGCAAGAACGTCCTGCTGCTAGATGATGTCATCAGCACGGGCGGCTCGATGAAGGCGCTCGTGGAGCTCACCGAGAAAGCAGGCGGCCATGTCATCGGCCAGGCCTGCGTGCTCGCTGAGGGCGATGCCGCCAAGCGCGACGACATCATCTTCCTCGAGCCGCTGCCGCTCTTTGATGCAGAGTAAGCCCGCATATATGAGAAAACCCGCAGTACTGCGGGCTTTCTTTTTTTTATGCATTTTTGCACGTCGTGCGTGTCGGATGTCAGAACTTGACCGACACGCCGACGCCGACGCCGTTCTCGCGGCTGCCTTCATCCGGCTTGAAGTTGTGGTAGTTGACATTGAGGTCCACATTGAGCAGCAGGTTCTTGTTGACGCCGACCTGCGTCTCATTGAAGTCCTTGCCTGCAACATAGGAGGCATAGGCGTCGAAGCCCAGGACCTTCGGCGTGCTCACGGCGACGCCGGCAAAGGCGTTGTCCTTGTCGTTCGGCAGGTTCCAGCGGTAGCCGCCGATGACCTTGAGCTCAGAGCCGATGATATCATACTGCAGATAGGCGTCCTTGTGGTCGCCCTTCTCATCGCGGTCGGCATACTGGAAGCCAGCCGTTGCCTTGTTCGTCACTTTGTGCTCGATGTAGCTCTCCTTCGTGCCAACGCCGATAGCCGTCTCATGATTGGCCATCTGGTTGATCGGAGCTGCCATCGCATAGGAAGAACTGACGAGGAGCAGTGCCGCCGTCAGCAGTGCTGATTTTTTCATGTAGGTCCCTCCAAAATGAAATCATGTCATAGTTAATGTCATAGTTATACAAGAAAATTTTACATGATTTTCGCGAAACTGTCAAATTTGCCCGCGTGCCGGAGATTTTGTTCACCTAAAAAGGAGATGCGATTTGCATCTCCTTTTTGCTATCTATGCAATTGAGCAACTGACCTGGCGCCGACAGCGATCAGAGCTTCTTCTCCGTCAGCACCATCTCGAGTGCATTGAGCACGTTGTCGATGTCTTCTGCCGTGATGACGAGTGGCGGCTGGAAGGCCATGACGTTGCGGGCGATGCCGTTCTTGCCGATGATGAAGCCGCGGTCCTTGAGGGTCTCGAGGACGTCATCGAGTTCGGCGGCGGCGGGGCTCTTGTCGGCGTGGACGAATTCGGCGCCGGTCATGAGGCCGAGGCCGCGGATGTCGCCGATGATCGGGTGTTTCTTCTGGATCTCGCGCAGGCCGGCGCGCAGCTGCTCGCCGCGCTCCTCGGCATTCTTGCAGAGGTCATGCTTTTCGATGTAGTCGAGCACAGCGAGGCCGGCTGCCGTCGAGACGGGGTTGCCGCCGAGCGTCGAAGCGCCCGGACGCGTGTAGGTGTCGGCAATCTCCGCCGTCGAGATGAAGGCCGAGATCGGCGCGCCGTTGCCGAGTGCCTTGGCCATCGCCATGATGTCCGGCGTCACGCCGAAGTGCTCGATGGCAAACAGTTTGCCCGTGCGCGCGAAGCCCGTCTGCACCTCGTCGATGACGAGCAGCGTGCCGTGCGCCGCAAGGATTTCCTTGACGCGCTGGAAGTAGCCCTTCGGCGGCACGACGATGCCCGCATTGCCCTGGATCGTCTCCGCGATGAACGCGCCCGGATGGCCCGCCGTCGAGGTCTGGATGACGTCCTCGACCATGTTCGCGCAGGCGAGGTCACACGTTTCGCGATTCTTGCCGAGCGGGCAGCGGTAGCAGTACGGGTTCGGCGCGAAGTGGATGCCGCCTACAGGCTCCGGGTCCGTGCGCCACATCTGGATGCCTGTCACGCTCATGCCGAGCTTCGTGCGGCCGTGCAGGCCATTGCGCAGGGCGATGATCTCGCTGCTGCCCGTGTAGATGGAGGCGAGCAGCAGCGCGCCCTCCGTCGCCTCCGAGCCCGTCGAGCAGAAGAACGATTTCTGCAGCTTGCCCGGCGTGACCTGTGCGAGCTTTTCCGCGAGGTTCACGAAATTCTCCGTCAGGTAGATGTTGCAGACGTGCTGCAGCGTGCCGACCTGCTCTTGGACCTTCTTCGTGATCTCCGGGTTGCAGTGGCCGCAGTTCATGACCGACACACCCGCGAAGCAGTCGAGGTACTTGCGCCCCTCGCTGTCGTAGAGGTACTGCATCGAGCCACGGACGAACTCGCGCGGCTCCTTGTAGAAATGGCCGAGGCACGGCATGATGTACTTCTTCTTCTTCTCGATGATGGCCTCAGGGCCGATATATGTTCTTTCAGCCAAGATAATTTCCCCTCCTAATAATATCTTTCTGCCCGAGTTGCCCGCCCCCCTGCGCCTTGCGCATGGGGCAGGGGTCAGATGGAATTCCTGCTCTGGCGGAACCGGTACGTCCCGATGCCCCATGCGCGCGGGCTCATCTTCTGCACCTGCTCAAACGCCTCATGGTCGAACGCTTCTTCCTGCGACTTGCCAGCTGCGAGCGCATCGAGCGCCTCGCGGTAGAGCTTCGTCACGCGGCCCGTGAGCTCCGGCGAGTAGTCCTGCGCCTCGATGCGGTACGAGGCCAGCCCGTTGAACTTCGCGAGATAGGGGTAGAGGCAGAGGTCCTTGGCGAAGTAGAGGTGATTGCGGCCGTACTGGTCGATGCGGATCGCGTGCTTCTCGCCAGCCGTGTCGAGGAGTGCATAGTGGCGGTCGAGCACCTCTGGATTGTCGAGCTCGTTGAACTCCGGCAGGCTCATCGCTGGGAAGTCGTGGTCGCAGATCATCGACTCATACGAGCCGTGCACGACCGTCTCGAGCGGCAGCTCCGCGCTCTCCACGATCTCGCGCAGCTGCTCGAACGACAGTTCGTACGACGTCGTCGCCATCGTAAGGCCGTTCTCCTGCAGGAACTTCGCCGCGAGCTGGTTGAAGAGGTTGAACGACACATCTGCCTGTACCGGCAAATCCGTGATGCTCTTCGCGAGCTTCAAGGAGCCGAGGTTGCTGACCATCAGGCCGTCCGGTTTGATGTCCTTGAGCGCCGTGAAGAACTGCTCGAGCTCCCCGCACTCGCGGCGCATCGTCGTGCGCGGCGTATTGACGACGACGCGCGCCTTGCCTTTTGCATAGGCGAGAACTTCCGCATAGTCGCCGAGCTTCCACGGGCGCAGCGGGCGGAACGCCTCGCCGCCGACATAGACCGTATCGGCACCGTTGTCGATGGCCGCCTTGGCCGACTCGACCGTATTGACGCGCACGCTGAGCGTGCGGTGCGGTGCATTCTCTTTCTCGATATCGCGTTCCTGGCGCAGCACCTCATCCTGGAAGCCCGCTTCCTTGACCGCATGGCTGAAGAAACGCGGCTCGCGCTCGCCCGTGAAGCCGATGTCCTTCTTGCCCGGCTGGCCGAACGCAAACGTCGTCGTGAAGTCGCGCGCGCGGTTATCGTAGAGATTCTTCCAGCCTTCTTCGTCCGTCGTATAGCCGTTCGGGTCCGCGATGTAGGCATCGATCGCCTTGCGGTACGTCGAGACGATGCGGCGGATGAAGCCCGCCGGGCGCATGCGGCCCTCAATCTTGAAAGAGAAGACGCCCGCCTGAGTCAGCTGCGGGATGGCGCGGTACATGCACATGTCCTTGAGCGCGAGCTTGTAGGCGCCCGGCCCGTCCTCGTCGAGCACTTCGCCCGTCTTCTCGTCGATGAGCTGGTAGGCCCAGCGGCACGGCTTGAGGCAGCGGCCGCGGTTGCCGCTCTGGCCAAACAGCACGCCCGAGTGGATGCACTGGCCCGACTCGCTGATGCACATATCGCCGTGCATGAAGTACTCGACCTCGATGCCCGTGCGCTCGCGGAACAGGCTGAGCTCCGACAGCGTCATCTCGCGGCCCACGACGATGCGCGTGATGCCGTACTCCTTGAGCTTCTCGATCGCGTGCTCATTGTGCGTGTTCATCATGACCGACGTGTGCAGCGGGATCGTGATGCCCATCTCGTGCACGAGCTCGAGCACCGCAAAATCCTGCACGAGCAGCGCGTCCGGGCGGATCTCATTGAGGTAGGCGAGGTACTCGCGCAGCGCCGGGATCTCCTCGTTGCTGATGAGGTTGTTGAGCGTCACATAGAGGCGCACGCCGTGTTCGTGTGCGTAGTCGATCGCCTTCTTGAGCGTGGCATCGTCGAAGTTGAACCCGCCCTCATGCATGCGCATGTTGAAGTGCTTGCCGCCGAGATAGACAGCATCCGCACCCGACTCCACACCCGCCACCAGCGCATCCCAAGTGCCAGCCGGAGCCAGGAGCTCTACCGATTTGCGATTGAGTAACATAAGTGAAAATCTCCCTTTTCAAAAAGAATGTGAAAATAAAATCAAGAATAACAACAGCATCAAAGACGATAGCTTCCATAATTATATCAGGTATTTGCCATTCTATCAAATCATCCCGTGCGCTCCGGCCCGCTAATCTGCCTCTAAACCTTGTCTTTTAGCATAAAAGATGGTATTCTAGTAGCGTATATTCGACCATTCCATACGCAAATACAGAAAACAAGGGGTTTTATCTTATGAAGTACAGCCTTCCGGCTCTTACCATCACGGCCTTCCTGCTCTCAGGCAGCGCCGTTTTTGCCGCGCCTACGGCCACCGACGTAGCCGCCCAGACGGCCACGGGCACGCTCGCCGCGCCGACCGCTTCCGTCTCCCGCACGCAAGCAGCAGTCGGCTCCGCCGCGCATACCGACACTGTAGCAGCGCTAAGCACCCCGTCCGCCGCAGACGACGATGACACCGCAGCCCGCTACGTCGAGTCCAAGGAGATGTTCAAGACAGCTTCTCTGCGCCACACGACAGTCTCGCCGAGCTACCGCCTGTTCCGCGGTGACACGCTGAGCATCCTCGCTGTCGGCTTCCCCGATGGCATCGGCATCAACAGCATCACCGTCGGCCTCGACGGCTACGTCCAGCTGCCCTATGTCGGCAGCGTCAAGATGGAGGGCCTGACGCTCGACGAGGCCAAGGCTGTCCTCATGGACTCCCTGACCCAGTACCTGCGCATCCCAGACCTCTCGCTCGTCATCACGAACTACGGTCCGCGCAAGGTCTACGTCATGGGCGAGGTCAACAAGCCCGGCGTCCAGAACATGGCCATCGACAACATGAACGCCTACGCCGCACTCGCCACTGCGGGCGGCTGGGCACGCAAAGGCCGCAGCACCCGCATCCAGATCATGCGCGTCGTCGACGGCACCATGTACTACCGCACGCTCAACATGAAAGCCTACACCGTCAAGCACGACCTCACCCAGAACGTCGAGATCGAAGACGGCGACATCATCTACGTCCCACGCTCCAACGGCATCAAGCTCGACACCGACGTCCTGCCATACGTCAACGCCTGGGCGCTCTACAAGAACTTGACCGACTGATGGTTGGGAAATGACCTTATGATTATGATATTGGGGGAATATCACAATTGGAAAAAATGATTCGCCTGGCCAACAGGACGAGGGTACGCAGCGCGCGCTACGCCCGCTATCTCTACCCAGTCCTGTTCATCCTGCTCGATTACATCGCCATCCTGTTGGCCGAGCAGGAGGCCCTTGGTCTCCATCACCTGATCGACCGGCACACCGCGCCCTATGCCATCGCGCCGCAGTATATCTACCTCTGGATCCCGCTGATCTTCATCCTGTTCCTCGGACAGGCCCATGCCTACCGGCAGATGCACTCCATCCTTGACTCATCGCGCGACGTCTTCTTCGCCGTGCTCTACGGCTTCATGGCCTGCCTGCTCGTCATCTATTTCTCTGCCGCAGGCCCCTTGACCTCGCGCCTCTTCGTCGGCCTCTTCATCGTCCTCTTGGTGCCGAATCTCTACCTGATCCGCTACCTCGCCAAGACGTTCATCAAGAAGGGCCACCTGTTCTACGAGCCCGTCATCCTCGTCGGCGCGGGCAAGACAGCCGAGCGCGTCCTGCGCTATTACCGGAACGACCTCGGCTACCGCTACGACATCGTCGGCCTCATCGACGACGACCCGCTGTCCGAGAAGGTCGCCTCGCGTTTCCTGCTCTACGGCAAAGTCGCCGATGCCGAGTCCATCATCCGCGACTCCGGCGTCCAGAACGTCATCATCACCGCGCCGGGCATGCACCGCAACCAGCTCCAGGAGCTCATCTCCAAGATACAGCCCTACGTGCGCGACATCTCCTTTGCACCCGACCTCATCGGCACCCCGATGATCGGCGCCGAGGCAGAAGTCCTCTTCAGCGAAGAAGTCCTCATGCTCCACATGCGGAACAACCTCGCGCGCCGTCGCAACCGCATCATCAAGCGCGTCTTCGACCTCATCTGCACGACCATCGGCAGCATCCTGATTTCGCCGATTCTCATCACACTGACCATCATGGTCGCCATCAGCAACAAGGGCCACGTCATCTTCGCCCATCAGCGCGTCGGCAAGCATGGCGTGCTCTTCCCGTGCTACAAGTTCCAGACCATGATCCCGAACGCGCAGGAAGCCCTCGAGAAATACCTCAAGGAGAACCCCGAGGCCCGCAAAGAGTGGGAGGAGAACTTCAAGCTCGAGCACGACCCGCGCGTCACCAAGCTCGGCGCCTTCCTCCGCAAGACCAGCCTCGACGAGCTGCCGCAGCTCTGGAACGTCATCCGCGGCGACATGAGCCTCGTCGGCCCGCGCCCAATCGTCATGAAGGAAATCGAGCGCTACGGCGACTACTTCCGCGAGTACAGCATGGTCCTGCCCGGCATCACCGGCATGTGGCAGGCCAGCGGCCGCAGCGACACCACCTACGAAGAGCGCGTCGCCATGGACACCTGGTACGTCCGCAACTGGTCCGTCTGGATCGACCTCATGTACCTGTTCAAGACCGTCAAAGCCGTTGTCTGCGGCAAGGGCGCGTATTGAGAGAAAAGCGTAGAACTTTGAGCAGAGGAGAGATGGATACCTTGAATATCAAGATCATGGTAGCAGCACATAAGCCCTACTGGATGCCATCAGACGATGCGTATCTGCCGATACATGTCGGCAAAGAGGGAAAACAGGATATCGGCTTTATTGGAGATAATACCGGCGACAACATCAGTGCCAAGAATCCGCATTACTGTGAACTGACGGCCCTGTATTGGGCATGGAAGAACCTGTCGGCAGAGTACGTCGGCCTTGTCCATTATCGCCGCTACTTCACCAATAAGGAAGCGCGCTCGATAGAGGGTAAGCGGGCGGCAATCCTGTCCAAGGCAGAGTGGGAAAAGCTGCTGGCTGATACGCCGGTCGTCGTGGCCGACAAGCGCCGCTATTATATCGAATCGAACAAATCCCACTACCTGCATGCACATCATGCAGAAGGTCTGCAGGCCCTTGACGAAATCATCCGGGCGGATTATCCTGAATATGTCGAGGCGCATGATACGGTCATGAAGCGCACCTGGGCGCATATGTTCAACATGTTCGTCATGCGCAAGGACCTCTACGATGCATACTGCCAGTGGATGTTCGACATCCTGTTCAAAATTGAAGACCGGGTGGACATCAGCGCATATTCCGCCTACGAAGCGCGCATCTTTGGCTTCGTCAGTGAGCTGATGCTCGACATCTGGCTCGAGAAGAATCAGATCCCGTATCATGAGCAGAATGTGTCCTTCCTCGAGAAACAGAACTGGGTCCGCAAGGGCAGCCTTTTCGTCGCACGCAAACTCGGTCTGACAACCTCGCATTAATCTCGCATCATATCAGGAATCATTACAGGCATAGATAGGAGAGAATACCTTGGAAAAAGAAGAATCCATCGATTTTGGCCGCCTCAAAGACATCATGCTGCAGCGCAAGAAAACTGTCGGTGGTATCGTCGTAGGCTGCACGGCCATCGCTCTTGTAGCCGGCCTCGTCTGGCCGAAGACATATGAATCTACTACCACCGTCCAGACTCGCATGACCGGTTCGCAGCTTGCCAGCGGTGGAGCTGCGGCCGCAGCTGCTGCTCTGGGGATTGGTGCGGGAAACCCTTCAACACTTACATATGTCGAACTCATGAAGAGCAATACCGTCCTGCAGCCAATCATCGACAATCTTGACTGGCCAGAGGACAAGAAGAAATTCCTGACACCGGAGGCGTTTGCCAAGTCAAATCTTAAGATCGAGAATACGAAGCAGACGAATCTCATCAAAGTTACGGCCAAGGGCAAGACGCCGGAAGAAGCCCAGAAAATCTCGCAGGATGTCGTGAATAACTTCCTCGATATGATGACAGGCATGAACAAGGAGACACAGAGCTTGCTCGTCCAGTTCCTGAATGAACGCATCGAACAGGCAAAACAGGAGTCAGATGAAGCAGCTAAGAAGTTTGCTGAGTATCAGAAAGAGCATAAGATCTATGACCCAGATACACAGGCAAAAGCCCTGATTTCCCGCCTCGATGCTTATGACGATGCTATCAGCAAGATGGAAGTCCAGGCACAGTCTGGGCAGGCACAGCTGGATACGGCGAATGCAAAGCTTAATGAGATGAAAGCGGGCAGCCAGAGCTACAACATCAACGATAATGCAACGGTGCAGGGCATCCGCAATCAGATTGTCGCCAAGCAGGTCGAGCTCGTCGGCCTTAGACAGCGCTATACCGAGAATAATCCGCAGGTCATCGCTGCTTGCGAACAGCTCGGCAAATTGCAGAGTAGCCTGACGAATGAAGTCAATGACGTCGTATCTTCGAATGCAACAACCCTTAATCCAGCTCAGGCCGAACTCTTGAAGACGCAGGCCCAGGCTCAGGCAACTGTTGCAACGGCCCAGGCCAGTGAAGCAGCCATCAAAGCCCAGCGCGACAGCAAGCAGCAAGAACTCGGCGACCTGCCAGAAGGTGTTGTGGATTTCCTGGAACTCAAACGCGATGCAGAGATCAAGAACCAGGTCTACGTCAATCTCGTTCAGCAGTGTGAGCAGAGTCGTGTACGCCAGGCAATGGATTCCATGGATGTCCAGATTGTCGACCCCGCCACATTGCCATTTGTAGAAAAGCCGGCATGGCCTAGACCAAAACTTATGACGGCTGTGGGATTTGTGTTAGGCTGGCTGATATCATTTGCATACGGGTTGTTGGTCTATAAGAAGACAGTAAAGTAATCTTTTATCGATTTGGAAGGATAAGTTTCGTATGAGTTCACCTTTTTTTTCGGTGTTGATGCCGGTATACAACTCTCAAAAATCGTTACGACGTGCTATTGACAGTGTGCTGAATCAAAGCTTTCATGATTTTGAGTTGATTGTTGTCGATGATTGCTCGACGGATGGCAGTGCTGAAATCTTGCAGAAGTATGGGCAATATGATAATCGCATCATTGTCACGAGAACACAATCCAATCAAGGAGTAGCAAATGCCAGAAATGAGGGAATGAAACTTGTTCGAGGTCGATTCCTGACATTTGTTGATTCAGACGATTATATTGAATCGGACCTTTTTTTGAAGGTAAAGGAACAGATTGATTCTTCAAGTGCACAGTTAGTTAAGTACAGTGTCGTAGAGCAATACTATGATGTTGAGCAGAATTTCATTGGTAAAAAAGAAGTACGCCTGAACGACGAGATATTGAATTCTGCTACTGATGTCCGAAATGCAATTTTGCCGATGGAGAAGTTGCCGTTATTCGGATATCTTTGGAACAGTTTTTATGATTTAAAAACTGTTCCAAAAGATTTTTGGAATTTTGATACAAACATGCACGTGAATGAAGACTTCATGATGAATATGAGGTTGATTGATAGGATTAATATCATGGCTTGTATGAGCTACGTCGGTTATCATTATGAAAAAAAAGTCAATAACAGTCTGTCAACTCGCCAGAATGATCGATACTATGAATGCTCAAAGGCAAAAGTAGAGATTCTCTTGGAAAAGCATGCTGAATGGAATCTCTTGACATCTTCAAATAAGGCGGAGATATATTGGCTTTACATTCGTATTGTGTATTCAACGATTTGCCGATTGTTGGATGATGTTTCAACCAGAACAGTTATAAATAAGATAAAGCAGATATATCATGATTCTATATTCAGATCGTTTTGCGCAGCGAACGATATACTTCCTTTCTATAAAGGAAAAGAACGGGTGATGTACCTTTTATTACAAAAAAAGCGTACCTTATCAATGCTCATATTATGTCGTGGTATTTCTTTTGTCAAAAAGTATTTTCAGGTATTTTTTGCTAAGATAAAAGAATAAGTGTAGAAATGAATTGGAGAAAGTATCCAAGGTTTTCTAGTTTGTGCTATTAGGTGATATGAGAAATAGTTTCTTATTTGATAGTGTAATTCTGTAAATCGAGCGAAACGGGGAAACGCAGAGATGTTATTTTCTATTAGATTTCGTTTGTGGTATTCTCTAGAGTATTGTTGAAAAAATTTAGTCCTAGTCATAGGTTATCAATTTTAATATAATACTTTCAAGAAAATCTATCGTTCAAATCTTAATATATAAGGAGAAAACAATTTGAAGAATGTAATTAATGAGCCACTTATTACAATTATTGTTCCTGTATACAATGTTGAACGATATCTAAGTCGATGTATCGAGTCTATCCAGTGCCAAACTTATAAGAATTGGGAATTATTCTTAGTGGATGACGGTTCTGTTGATTCGTCGGGGCGTATTTGTGATTCATATGCAGATACCGATAAAAGAATACATGTTATTCATCAAAAAAATCAAGGAGTAAGTATCGCGAGAAATGTAGCTTTAGATCGAGCACAAGGTGAATATATACAGTTTATTGATTCAGATGACTGGGAGCCAAAAGATGCACTCTCGTATTTATATACCTTATTGAATAAAGAACAAGCAGATTTTTGCATGGCACAATATCGTTTGACAAGGAATCAGGATATACTTCTTGATAATGAAACGGTATTATATTCTTGTACTATTCAAGAGCGATGCTTGAGCCGTTCGGAGTTTTTAGATAAGTTTTTTAAAGTCCACACTCAGGAACAAGCACAGTATCTTTGGGCTAAGCTATTCAAGGCTGATTTATTTAGAGATGTACGATTTATGAAGGGAATAGCTGGTGGTGAAGATATTGCAGGACTATTTCCTGTGATATTGAAATCAAGAAGAATAGCATACTCTTCTAAAATAGTATATAATTATTTTGTAAACCCATCTGGCGCAACTAAAACGGACTTTAATTCTACTACATTTGATCCTATTATCGCCTGGGATAATGTTGTACAAAATGCAGAGCGGTTTGGAGATAAGGATATTCTAAGATTAGCTAAGCTAAATAAAAAACGTGCTGAGTTTGCAATTCTTTGTACATTAGCTATATCAAAGCAGTTTGACTATAATTATCAACGTTTTAGTAAGGAAATAGGTTTCTTATTATGTAACTTGAAAAAAAATAGGAGTGAGCTTTTACATGCACCAATACCATTCTCCAGAAAGGTCTTAGTGGTTTTGTTTTGTAGCTCATATTACACAACAGCAAAACTGATACAAGGCATCTTGCATTTTGGCATTCAACTAAGAAAAGATGCTTGAATTATGGTTGTAAATAAATAGTTCTTTTGCACAATGTTGTATACATGGGAGATGGAATATGAAAAAAATTCTTCAGGTTGGTATAACTGATGTATATGGTGGCACTGAAGCATATTTGATGAATCAATATTCTCGCTTAAATCATAATCAAATTCAATATGAGTTTATGTGCATACAATCGGGAATTGATGCGATTCCATGGGCGCAGAAATATAAGGATATAAAAGTAATTTTTCTGCCATTTAATCGAAGACAAAAGCCTTTTCGTACGTATTTTATTTTTATACAGTGGATGTATCATAATGCTTCAAAGTATGATGCGATGGTCTTTAATATGAATGGGTTAAATGTTATATTTCCAGCCCTTGCTTATAAAGTTTTTGGTGGGAAGAAATTGATTATCCATTCGCATAATAGCGGTGAAATTGATGGTAATTTTTCTCATGTTATGCAGGGAATTCGCTTAGTTAATAAAAAGATTCTAAATCACATTGTAGATATTCGACTTGCATGTTCACTTCTGGCTGGACGCTATTTATATAATGATATGAAATTTGAAGTGATACGTAATGGCGTTGATACAAAAAGATTCTGCTTTGATAAATCGGCACGACTGAGATTACGAAATGAATATAATCTATCCGGTAAAATGATTATTGGTCATATAGGGCGCTTTTCATACCAGAAGAATCAAGAATTCTTGATACCGCTTATCGCAGAATTAAAAAAAATCAATAAAGATATAGTATTATTTATGGTTGGTGATTGTAAAAGTGATCAACCATTATTTGAAAAGGTATCGGACCTAATAAATAAATATGGTGTGAACGATAATGTGATTGTGGAGTCTCCTAAAGAGAATATAAATGAATATTATTCAATGTTTGATGTGTTTGTTTTGCCTTCAAGATTTGAAGGATTGCCTTTAGTTGGTGTAGAAGCACAATCAAGTGGTGCATGCTGCTTCTTTTCGGATTCCATTAGTAAGGAACTCTCAATTACACCTTTAGCGCATTATTTACCTACTACACATGCATCGTTATGGGCCGGTGAAATATTAAATACACCACTCCCCAAAGAACGCGATATTTTTGCCAAGATGGTAAAAGAAAATGGGTTCGATATTCTAGATCAGGTTACAAAAGTAGAGAAAATAATAGAGAAAATATAATACAGTGAGGAGGTGCTGAATAAATGCATAGCGTTCTTTCGTTGCAAGAAAAGAAATGGAACGTGCCACTAGTCTTGGCTTTGATTTTGTTGCAGTATATTGCTTTCTCTTATTCGGGAATAGAAATCAATGGGCATAGAATCAGTGGCATTTTTTTAGGGATGATTTTTGCTTTTCAGTTATTCTGGGGAACATTGAAATTAAACTCCTCTGATATTTTTCTCTTCATATTATTATTTTTCCCTCTGTACCTTTGGGATATCTTACAGTTTTTTATTATAAAAGATATGGGGATACTCATAAAGGCATCTAACCTTTTATTTAATGTAATAGCAGCTTTGGTTATCAGTAAAAATATAGGCTTTTTAAAATACACTATGGCATTACGTTACTTAATGCTTTGTAATGTTATTATCGTTATAGTTGCAGCTTTTTATGGGTCACTAACTCTCAATCCTGATATCCATAGCCCATATGCACCTAACTTGATATTGAGTATATATAATTGTTCATTTTCAGCAGGCCTAGGATCTTTTAGTAGTTTGGAAACAATACGAACAGGAGGGCTTTGCGGTCATCCAAATCAGTTCGGAATAATGACTGTTGCAGCAATGGTAGGATTGAGTTATAAACAAACATCCACAAAATCTAAGATTTTCTGGTGGACTGTATTTTTACTGAGCTTTATTGTCTCTGAATCACGAGCAGCAATTTTATTTTTAATAGTCTTTTACTTATGCAAACGCATAATGGAGAAAAAGGACCTGCGCTCTATCATCATAAATTCTGTATTGCTTCTTTTGGCAGTGATTGGGATGGAGTCATTATCTACTTTGCGTGATGATAGTGTTAATGCAGATATTACTTCAGGTCGTGCAGAATTACTTGGTATTGCATTGTCAAATTTTTCATCAGCGCTTGACACAACTAAACTAATGGGTGTTGGACTAGGAAATGCAGGAACGTATCTTATGTCTCAATATGGATTTGATATTCCAATTGATAATGCATATGTCTTATTACTTCTTGAGATTGGCTATTTAGGGACATTCCTCTGGATGAGTATTCTCTTTTTTTTGATTTATTATGCAAAAAAACATTCCGAGATGCCTATATACGAATGGCTTCCTTTTTTTATAAGTCTCTTTGTCTATTCTCTTTTTGAACATGGATTGAGCGTAGATTTATATTCGTTACATTGGATGGTATTCCTGTATTTTATGATTTCATATCGTGACATGCGTTTACGCCATACCTGATGAGAAGATAACTATACTATACAAATACTTTATTATACAGTATAAAAACTGAAAGGGAAATTTTGGAGGATATCTGCTATGGGAGAAAGTTATTCTTATATTAAAGAACGAAGTAATATCGGTAATCATGCTGGTAGTAAGGCCCGTCAGGATATTGATGTAATCTTTAATCAGATGATACGTGACGTGGCATTTTCATATAGTGAGCATCATTTTTCCTCTGTTTTTGAAAAGATTTGCTATGTACTTTCTCCCTATACTATCAGTAAATTTATAAAACTTTCGCAGGTGAAAGATAAGAGACTGTTCATCCAGTACCCTTTTTATTCTAATGTCATCTTACGTAAGTTATTGTTGCGCCTTTTACGATATAATGAAGTATGTTTGCTGATACATGATGTCGATTCATTGCGTGATTTTGGCCAGGATGATATCCAGCATGAGATTGAAGTCTTCAATACCTGTAAGATGCTTATCGTACATAATAAGCGAATGGCAGATGCGTTGAAAAAAATAGGCGTACATACACCAATGTTGACATTGGACTTGTTTGATTATTTGCGTCCTACAAGCGACCATCCTAATCGTACGTATCGATATGAGATTGCTTTTGCCGGCAATCTAGCTAAGAGTACTTTCTTGCATCACGATTTGGATAAATTAGGCGTGAATTTTTTTATTTATGGAATCAACTTCAATCGGGAGAAAATACACTCAAAAAGCGTGACCTACAAGGGAAGTTTCACATCGGAAGAAATTCCGGCCAGATTGGAAGGTAGCTTTGGCTTGATTTGGGATGGGGACTCTATCGATACATGTTCTGGTGCATTTGGCGAATATACGCGCTATAATAATCCACATAAATTATCGTTGTATATATCTTCATGCCTGCCTGTGATTGTCTGGTCGCAGGCTGCTATCGCTGATTTTGTGAAGGAACAGGATATAGGTTTCTGCGTTGACAAACTGAGTGATATCAATACGGTCTTAGATTCTATGACTGAGGAAGATTATGCGCGCTATCTAAAAAATATTACAGCTTTACAGGAAAAAGTGATCAGCGGCTATTTTACCAAGAAAGCCATCAGGAAAGCAATGGATTTGATGTAAAAGTTTTGTGTGGGGGAGAGAAAATGCAGAAGATTCGTAAGGCGGTTATTCCGGCGGCTGGTTTTGGCACGCGTTTCTTACCGGCGACGAAGGCGACGCCGAAGGAGATGTTGCCGATCGTTGATAAGCCGACGATCCAGTACATTGTCGAAGAGGCGTTGGCAAGTGGGATTGAGGAGATCTTGATCATCAGCGGTCATGCGAAGCGGGCCATCGAGGACCATTTCGATTCGGCGCCGGCGCTGGAGATGGAGCTCGAGAAGAAGGGGAAGACAGACCTTCTGAAGCTGGTTCGCGATACGGGGGCTATCGATATCCACTATATCCGTCAGCAGCACATGCGCGGTCTTGGCGATGCCATTCTCTGTGCACGTGCCTTTGTGCAGGATGAGCCATTTGCCGTACTGCTTGGAGATGATGTCGTTTACAATGGTGATGGCAAGCCGGCATTGAAGCAGCTCATCGATGTCTACAATGCGACAGGGGCATCCGTCCTTGGCTGCCAGACGGTACCGGAGGATAAGGTGTCGTCGTATGGTATCGTCAAAGGTGAGCCGACAGACGATGCGCGCACGATGCGGGTACTCGATATGGTGGAGAAGCCAGCTGTCGAGGATGCGCCGAGCCGCATGGCGGTCCTGGGCCGCTATGTCATCACGCCAGCCATCTTTGATATTCTCGCGCACACACTGCCGGGCAAGGGCAACGAAGTGCAGCTGACGGATGCGCTGGAAGTCCTGGCCAAGCGCCAGCCAGTCTATGCTTATGATTTCAAGGGCATCCGTTATGACCTTGGCGACAAGCTGGGCTTCCTCAAGGCGACGGTGGAGTTCGCCCTGCGCCGTCCAGATCTTGGTGGCAAGTTTGAGGCGTATCTGAAAGAGCTCGTGCCGCAGCTGTGATCTGGAGCGGTCGTTGATTGAGCGTTAGGTGATAGAAGAGAGGTAGTATCATGTATGATTATCTGATCGTTGGCAGTGGTCTTTTTGGTGCGGTCTTTGCACATGAGGCGAAGCAGGCGGGCAAGTCGGTGCTGGTGCTGGAGCGCCGTGACCATATTGGCGGTAATGTCTATTGCGAGGAGAAGGATGGCATCAACATCCATAAGTATGGCGCGCACATCTTCCACACGAGCTATGAGGATGTCTGGACGTATGTCAACCGATTTGTCACCTTTAACAACTTCATCAACTCGCCGGTGGCGAACTATCAGGGCCATCTCTACAATCTGCCGTTCAATATGAACACGTTCCGCGAGCTCTGGGACATCGTGACGCCGGCGCAGGCGAAGGTAATCATCGCGGAGCAGCGCAAGGCAATCAAGGGCGAGCCGCAGAACCTCGAGGAGCAGGCTATCTCGCTCGTCGGTACGGATATCTACACGAAGCTCATCAAGGGCTACACGGAGAAGCAGTGGGGCCGTAGCTGCACGGAGTTGCCGGCATTCATCATCAAGCGCCTGCCGGTCCGCTATACGTTCGATAACAACTATTTTAACGACCGCTATCAGGGCATCCCCGTAGGCGGCTACAACAAGCTGATCGAAGCACTGCTCGACGGCATTGAGGTGCGCACGGGCGTCGATTATCTCAAGGAACGCGCGGCGTATCAGGATGTGGCCAAGAAGGTCGTCTACACGGGCTCGATTGACGAGTACTTCGACTACAAGCTCGGCCAGCTCGAGTACCGTGGCCTTCACTTCGAGACGGAGCGCCTTGAGGAAGAGAACCATCAGGGCGTCGCTGTCGTCAACTACACGGAGCGCGAGATCCCGTATACGCGCATCATCGAGCACAAGCATTTCGAGTTCGGCACGCAGCCCGTCACCTATATTACGCATGAGTATCCAGCCGACTGGCATCGCGGTGAAGAGGCGTATTACCCGGTCAACAACGAGCGCAACCAGAAGCTCTACCAGCAGTACGCAGCCCTGGCCGAGCAGGAAGAGAACACCATCTTCGGCGGCCGGCTGGCGGAGTATAAGTACTACGATATGGACGACGTCATCAAGAGCGCGTTGGAGCGAGTGAAGATAGAGCTGGCGAAATAATAGGAGTGTATGTATTGATGCAGAACGAGCAGGAAACTTTGTCTCCTAGGGGGGGACAAGCAAATCGTTTAACGTATATTGACATTGCCAAGGGTGTTGGCATCTTTTTGGTGGTTGTGGGGCATTGTATCCCCGATGCGACAAGTGCAACCGGGATATCGATACCGGCGTATCGCTGGCTGCATGACGTGATCTATTCCTTCCATATGCCGCTGTTCTTCTTTTTGGCAGGATTCATGGTATCACGCCAGAAGATGCTGGATCGAGCTCAGAAGCCGCTGGACTTAGTGCGCAAGCGCGTCTCGCGTTTGCTCGTGCCGTACATCTTTGTCGGTCTTTGCTATGCACCGTTCAAGATGCTGTTGTCGAATTTCGCCAACAAGCCATATGACATTATCACGATTTGGCAGATTGTCGTCGGTATCAACCCAGATGGTGAACTCTGGTTCCTCTATGCACTATTTGTGATTACCGTCATAGCAGCTTTGTTCGCCTTCCGCATTTCGTTGCTGGGACTCGTGGCAGCTGCGGCTTTGCTGATTTGGAATCCCTGGGGCATTATCACGAATTTCCTGTTCTTCTTCCTCCTAGGCATCTACATGCGGCGTGAGCATAAGGATTTTGTTCTTCATCTGAATGCCCGGCACATCCTGACGACTGTGGCAGTATTCCTGATTGGCCTCTATGGCCTGTTGGGGCTGAAAGAGCATGCCTGCTTCCTCTTGACCGCTACAAGTGGCACGGTGTTGGTCCTGTGGCTCTCCCTCGTCCTGAGTCGCCAGAAATCAGCCCTCTCGTCCCTCAGCAACCTCTTGGAGCATTGGGGTATCTTGTCGATGGATATCTACATCCTCAGCGACATCATCAAGATCCTCTTCCGCGTCGTCCTGTGGAACAAGTTGCATCTCTATACGCTCAGTTTCGTTCTGTGCACAGTACTGGCAATTGTCCTTTCCGTTTGGCTCAGTGAGCATTTGATTCGCAAAAATAGCTGGCTAAGGTTCTTGATTTTAGGAGTGCGGAAGTAAAGACCTTATTAGGGGGATGCCGCATGGAGGCCGGACGACATTACAGGTGCAGTGTTTTTATCCGTGCGGATGTGGTATAATAAGATGCTAATGTAGGACCTCTCTCATATATACACCATCTAACCCTTTCTAGTATAATATGCATATAGACATAGTTACCAGCATGGAGGTGTTGTATCATGAGTGGACGCAGCCGCAAGTACAAGATCATGTTGACGAATGAGGAGCGCAATCAACTGAAAGAGGTCTTGCGCTCAAACAAGACGTGCAATACCATCAAGAAACGCTGTCAAATCTTGCTGGCACTGGACTGCAACACGAATCCTGATACCACGTATCGCAACTGTGCGTATTACTTCGGCGTGTCGTTGAAGAGGGTCTGCAATATCGTCAAGCTTTACTGCGAGAGCGGACTTCAGCGTACGCTGACCTTGAATCGCAATGTGAACTCAGATAATGCTACACGCAAAATCGACGATGCCATGGAGGCCAGGATCATTGCCATGGTCTGTGGCGCCCCGCCTGAAGGGTATGCCAGATAGACCATCAAGTTCCTCACAGAACACGCAAGAGTTGAGCTGGGGCTCACTGCTGGTGAGGAAGCCGTTCGACGGATGCTAAAAAAAACACATTGCGCCCTCACTTGAAAGGTTACTGGTGCATTCCCAAGAAGCAGGATGCCGATTTTGTCGCCTGTATGGATGCGCTGTCATGTATCCGCGAGCCGAACGGATTGTCTTTGTCATGGATAATCTGAATACGCATGCACTCGGCTCACTCTACAAACGCTTCAAGCCAGATGAGGACCGCCGACTGGCGGAGTGTTTGGAGATACACCATACGCCGAAGCATAGTAGCTGGTTGAACATGGCCGAAATCGAGTTGAATGTATTGAGCAGGCAATGCCTCAACCGACGAATCGAAAGCCTTGTCAAGTTGCAACGTGAAGTCCGTGCGTGGGAAAATAAGCGGAACAAGAAGCCGGCACCGATTCATTGGCTATTCACCAAGGAAAAAGCCAGAATCAAGCTGGTATCTTTGTACCCGGATTTAAGCAAGTGACCGATTTCTGTATATATGGAAGAGGTTCTACACTAGATGAACTATTGAACTCATCTCGAAACGAATCCTCTTGCTCATACGCAGTTGGTGTTGATTCACTGGCTATTTATAGGGAATATCTAAAGCTAGCCAAATCGTTATAGACAATTAGGAGGCTATATATTTTAGTATGATTCAAAATGAGAAAATTATCCCGATAGTATCCATGAAACAGCTGAATACCTATTCTTTACAGAGTGCAAATGTATTTCTTCATTGTATGAGACGAAAGGAATATTTGAAATCAATTTTATTAAATCATGCCTTTATTCCACGTTATAACGTTGAGGATATCTCTTATTTGAATCTGAGAGACTATAAAAAAATTGGTATACCAATGGTTTGCTTTTGTGATATTTTTTTGAACAGACTACGTCCGCATATGAGAAATTATGGCCGATATGGAATTGGCCTGAAGAAAAATTGCATGATACGAGATAGTTTGAATCCAATCTTCTATATTAATTCAGAATCATTCTTTAGCCACGAGTTGGCAAATGTTATTCAAATGGCTTTAAATCAGCTAGAGAGTCCTAATGCCGATTCATGTTATGAAAACATACTTGATTATCAGATTTATCAGCTTTTGTATATGAAGCCGTTATCTGGAAAAATGTTCTTGCATAATAAATTAAAAAACATGAATTTTCACGATGAACATGAATGGCGGTATATTCCGAATATGAAATATACAAATTTATTACCATTTATTCTTGATAATGATATACTATCAGACAGAAACCGACTGAATTTTTATAACGATGCGATAGCATCATATAAAGAAGGATGGTGTCAGTTTTCCTATGATGATATCAAATATATTATTGTTGATAAAGAAGAGAATCGTAAAGAGTTCATTAATTTTATTACAAATAAGTTAAATGTCGATAAGAATAAAAAATATCACATGTTATCAAAAATCATTACATATGGGGAATTGGAAGGTGATTTTTAAATGTTTTTTTCTGCACGGAAAGTGATTGAACAACAGAAAAATAAGAAATATGAACGTATACCTAAAGAACTGCTTGATGCGTTAAATAAAAATGTATCAGACCAATTCGTTTATCGTACTTTCGGTGAGAAAGACCAAGTTGCTATATTAGAAAGGGTACTTAGAGGGGATCAACCTATTCAGGTAAGTCTAAAAATAAAAGAGTTCACAGAAATTCCTGACGCTGTAGAGGGGATGACCTATAAGGAGATTCAGCAATATGCCTATAATACACAACAAATAATGGAATTTAAATTCAACGGGCTGATGCCTGAAATAATCGATAAAAAGAGAAATCTCCCATTAGCTTGCCGTATTTATGATGGTCGTCCAATCGATATAGCAGAAAGTGGAGGTACAATCCTTATAACGCCACCGCCATTCAAGTCTCGAAAAGTATATGTTCAAGTTGACAATGTCGTTGAAGAAATGGACTTTATACAAGAAAAGAGCGAAGATTGTTATACATATAATTATCGTGCGACAGGACAACACTTTTCTTTTAAACTTTCTTTTTATACTAAGACTAATAGAATGAATGCAACAGCATCAATAAATCTACATGGGACAGTACCAATAAAAGATATTATCAAAACTTTAAAATTACAGCTCGGTTTTTGTAATAGAACAATAACACTTGATGGATGTATGTTAATAACGGAGGTATCCAATGGGGTGCCTCAAAAAATAAAAGATATAATTCCAACATTAGAGCGTGAAATATCCTGGTGGAATTGTATTCACAAATTAGAAGGAATCTTTCAGCAAGAAATCTCTATTTCACTGCCTTTATCAAAAGCTCAAATGCTTACTTTGGACAAATTATATATTGGATTGGTTTTAAAAGAAGCTTTTATACCAACCTATGAGTCAGTTAATGAAATACAGATTTCCCTAAAAGAAGCAATTGATGACAGTATTATCGGGAAATTTATTACATTTACTCTTAAACAATCACATGATCTTTCAACAGTTAATATTAAACATATTATATATGATGTAATTTACTTATGCAATATCAGAGTTTTAAAGTACGATGTTGTGAATTCTGAAAAATATGAATACAAATTAAAGATAGGAAATGATATGATACACAAATCATATATCGCACATCGTTACTTTTTGACGGAGCAAGAAGCCGAACAAAGTTTGAATTCCTTGCCACACGATGCGAAACCTCTTTCTCAATTTGATATTGTCAGGATATGAACTCAAACTTCGCATACCTGAAACCCTTATGAGATAAAGCTCTATCCGGTTTTCAGGCATGTATCATCGTCACATTATGCACACTGTTTCAGGCACTTTTCCCATAGATTGGGCAGTTTTGCCACGAACAGATCGAGCAGCTGGTTAATCTGCTCTTCGTCAAGAATCTCTGCTTCTTTAGCGCAGTCCATCAGCAGGCTCAGCAATGAAGCCAAAACGTCCAGATAGTGCAGGCCTTCCAGCTCGTCTATCGTCAGATAAAAGAGCTCGCCAAGGCTCCGCTCATCCAAAATTCGCCGCTGCTCCAGCGCGAGCATCATATAACGCGCGAAGACAATGGCTGTGTGAGCAGTCAAGGCGTCGTAAGAGATGGATTTCGTCTTTTTGCCTAGATTCAGACAGGACTTGCACATCTTGCAGAAGACCTCGATGTTCCAGCGCTTGCCATAAGTATGGATGATCTTTTCTTCAGACAGTGTCAGGTCCGTCAAGACCAGAACGAGATAATCGCTGCGCTTGTTCTTGAGAAGCGGTAGAACGTGTCCCTCTCGAAGGGTATGGACTTTGGTGCATCCTTCTTTCTCTGGTAGAAGGACCGACGCTGGAACACCGCCTCGAATGCGACGAGGAAGATGGCTATGACCGCAAAGCCACGCAGCTTGTAGGCATTGCAACTCCGCAGGATCTGGCCGACATGGAACTTGGCAAAGAATTGCTGAATCTTGGAAGAAGCAGCTTCACAGGAGTGATGATGTGGTGGTACTATATTCATAGCATAAGCCCTCCGTTTGTGTTGTGGATTTTTGGTCACTTTCGTTATACAAAATGGAATGATCTTATGCTATTTTTATTTTGCAGGTTGCTGCTAAAGATAAATCAGTGGATTAACAACTGCGAAATTTGAGTAAGTACCTATTTCCCCTTGGAGATATTATGGAGAAAGGGATGGAGAAGCATGTTTTCTAGATGTATTTATTCGTTGAAGGATGAAAGTGTTGCATCGTTTAAACAGGCGGAGCATATTATTCCTAAGGCAATTGGTGGCATGTATACTTTGCCTAAGGGAATGGTTAGTGATGCAGTTAATAATGAATTTTCCGAATTTGAAGAACACGTTATCCATAACTATCCGATGATTGTTTTGCCACGGAGTCTTTTTGGCCCTAGAGGCAGAAAAAAACATACTAAAAGGGGTAATGTGACTCTTATGACTATACCTGATACCGACCACCCTGAATTGGGATATATAGTAGAAGGAAAACCGTACCCAATCCATCAGGTGATTGCATCTTTGGATGTGGATGATAATATCTTCGGAAAATTTAGGATAATACTACCTAAAAATGCAGGATATACCGATGATAACACCGCAAATGTCAAAAGTTTTATCGAAAATATTCTATCTATTCCAAGGCATTTCAGAATTATAAGAATAGATAATGAAGCCATCTTGAATCGACTCATTGTAGGGTATGAGAAAGATCAATTGTATTTAGGAATCCATTCCAGTCTTGCAAAGGAAGATGCCATTTCCAAAGGGAAAATGTTATTGAACTTTTTGGAGCGAATATTACATGATGATTTACAGCCCAAGCATCATGGAGAATATGTTCATTCCCAAAATCAGGTAGAGGCTCATATAATGCAGAGTTTTAACCTTTTATCCGTGTATCGTTTCTGTGCTAAGGTAGCATTTAATGCTTTGGCAAGAGTTTTTATGGATGATAGAATTTACTGCGCAGAATACGATGCAATTCGTCTGGCAATCTTAACAGGAGAGAATATTGAGAATTTTGTTCAATTAATTTTGGCAGGAGACCATAAGCAGGAAATGCTTACAATCTCGAAGTGGCTGAGATTAGGACAACAGTGTCACCATGTCTTATTCCTTCAAATAAGGAATCGTCTGGTGGCTAGTGTATCTTTCTATGGAGGGGCACTGATGGCTAGTGTAGATATGGGGGAAATCACAGAACCAATGGATATACTTGATCCTGATGGATATATTTGCGACTGGGAACATGGCAGAGAAGGATTATTGAGCGCTTTTTTACATAATCTGGTCGTGCAATCGGAGATGAAGGCCATGACAGGCAAGGGGCCCGCTGATACATAAAAAATCATCATAGGACGAAGATGCCGTCGCGCGGCCCTGTTCGTCGCCGAGATGGCCGCCTGGGCTGCCCCCGCCGAAGTCCTCGACTACGCCAAAGGCATCGCCGACCTGCCGACGACAAACCTGCTCAAGTACAAGCTCGCCGATGGCTCCTGGATCGCCATCCGCCCCTCCGGCACCGAGCCAAAGCTCAAGCTCTACTGTTCGCTCGTCGAGAAGGATGAGCGCGCGGCAAAGGCAAAGTTCGCAGCGATGCGGGCGGACTTTGAGCAGATGTTTGACCTGTAAGCGCGAGCTTGCTAGGTGGAAGGGGTCCATGAACTCGTCAGGGGAATGCAGTCTGAGGGCGGCCGTCGATTGACTTTTCTCTATTTTTGTGGTATGCTTTGCATAGATAAAAAGAGCGAACCTAAGATGGTCGGCTCGGCATATCTGTATAGTGGAAAAATTTCAGCCATACAAACAGCGTTGGCAGACGCTGATGGCCACCGTACATCCTGAAGAAGTCGTCCGTAGCGGGACGGCTTTTTTGTTTCTGGACGTACGCCGAAGGGTTACTTACGAATGATGCGGATCAGTTCCAGCAGGAACTTCCCGTCAATGACCCCGAAGGACGCCAGCACGATCAAGGCGAGGAAGACTAGCACCGAGAGTGCAGCCAGTCCGCAGACCGTGAGAATCGCGACCTCCGAGGAGAGAAACGCTTCCATGGAAGCAGGCATTCGTCACGTGATACCAGAGGCATCACGTCCCTTTCTTTTTTGGATTTATGCCAAAGCCAGACGGCTCGACTACCGATGACCATCAATTGCATCGTAGATGACAGCAAAATGCTGTGTTCGCTCTACGATATAGTATAGCAAGGATGAAGGCCGCCTGCAAGAAGATGACTCGGTTTTGAGGACAGGCCGGGGCGCGTTGCCTTCCCCGGGTGGGGAAGGTGCCGAGCTTGCGAGGCGGAAGGGGTCTTGGGCTGGGCAGAGAAGTGTGGCTTCATGTACGTCGAAGAGGTACCTGCGAATGATGCGGAGCAGTTCCAGTAGAACTTCTCGTCAATAACCTCGAAGGAAGCCCATATGATTTACTTTTCTTCCTGATTATGTTATACTAATAAAGCCCTAAGAAATTGGTCTTAGGGGGCTGTGGTATCTTTTGTCAAGTGCGTAGATGCTCATAATGGCTATCAGTATAAATCTGATCCAGTGGCATCCAGTGAGCACTTCTGCTATTAACATGATGATTCTTATCGTCATCCAGTAGACCTCCTTGGTGACAATGGTTGCAATGGCTTTCACAATTATATTGTACTGCCTTTTGTAAAGGCGTGGCCCGCTTGGGAATGTGGCGGTAGTACATAATGCAGTTGGGGGTCAGTTCTTTCCTTCTGGCTCGATGCGGTTTAGCATTCTGCGTTGTGTGCATGGCAAAGGCCTGCGCAATCCTTGCCACGAGGAGCAGGCTATTTGCTCAACGATAAGAGGTGTTTTGCTTGAAACATATGTATCCAACGAAGCGATATCCTCATTTTGATAAAGTAATACGGTTTTCGGATGTAAAGAGCTATGTTTGCGATCCAAGAAAGGTCGCAAAGCATAGCTTTTTTCCGTTGATTCATTATATCAAGGTATCAAAGCGGTACAGCCCAAAGCTTATCAATGAAGCGGAAAAGGATGCCCATCGGCAGCACATCAAGAAAAAAGAGCGAGATATCATGTATGCTGCTCATCTCGATGGATATATCTACCGCTATTACGCAGACCGGCTCAACCAGAAGTATGATGAGATGGCAATGGATCATCATATTGATGCGGTTGCCATTGCTTATCGCGACAATAAGAAGGGAAACTCCAATATCCAGTTCGCACGAGAAGTCTTTGACTTTATTGCAGCTCATCCACATTGCTACATCCGTGTGGGTGACTTTGAGCATTTCTTTGACCGATTGAATCATGCGTATCTGAAGAAGCAAGTCAAAGATGTGTTGCAGATGGAATCATTGTCGCAGGATTGGTATAAAGTCCTTCATTCTGTGATGCGCTACACGTGCGTTGACCGTAAGATTGTAGCACCGTTCTATGATAAGCGCAGTAAACGCTATTTCAAGAGCATCAAGGATTACCGGAAGTTTCGTCAGAGTCGCCGTGATGCGTTTCGAGTGAATCAAGCTGGTGTTGGCATACCGCAGGGGACGGCATTGAGCGGCGTTCTGGCAAATGTTTATATGATTGCTATTGACGAGAAAATCCAGCAGTTCGTACAATCCTATGGCGGCTTGTATCGCAGATATTCCGATGACACGATTATTGTCATCCCCCTTGATGAAGGACCTTCTGTTGATTTGAAGGCACTTGATGATATGCTACAAGGCTGGATTGGTGAAGCACACCTCTCGGAACAATCGGATAAGACAAAGTGCTTTTTCTATCGGGATGGTGTCTTGTATGATGCATCGAAGCAGGATGATTCATGCGCGTGTGCGCGTGTGCGTGTAATGGATTACCTGGGCTTTACCTTTGATGGGAAGGAAGTGAAGGTCCGTCAAAAGGGAATCTACAAATTTGAGCGAAAAGCAAGCACGGCCATCCATCATGCACGTGCAATCAAACGCAAATATCATCTGGAAAAGCTGCCGTTCCGGGCAAGTATACTGCGTTACTATTTTCCGAACGGATATAAAAAAAATCAATCCGGGAGGCGAAATCGACAATCGAACTTCTTGGGATATCTGGATCGCGTTGATAGTGAATTCCAGGATAGAAGAGTCTCTTGTGAGCCGGAGAAACAGGTCGTCAAGCTGAACCGCAAGATCAAGAATGCATACGATCGGGCAAGTGAATAACGAGTTGGGCATGCGCTCGCAAGTCCAAGGACCTCATCCACTGCTTTGCGGTCCCCCTTCCTCGGACGCGGGGGAGGCTTTTTATTCGTGGGGCTTTGTCGGTTTTGAGGACTGGCCGGGGCGCGTTGCCTTCCCCGGGTGGGGAAGGTGCCGAGCTTGCGAGGCGGAAGGGGTCCTGAGGCTCGGCAGGGGATGAACTTGTTTGGCAATAGAGCAGTTACTGCTTTTGCTGTAATTTGTTTATTGACAAAGGTGCCTTTTCATGATATCATAATCTTGAAAAGAGATTCACCTCTGTTAAGTGTGAATAAAAAAAGTTCGGAGATTTGCCTCCGTTAAGTGCAAATTAAAAAAGTTCGGGAAATCGCCCCCGTTAAGAGCGAATCAAAAAATAGACGGTCTTTGACCGTCTATTTTTATGAAAGGATTCTATGAAACTGAAGTTTTATACGATAGATGCTCGGTATACGGATTACCTGAGAGAATTCGACTGCAAGGTTCCCATGGAGCATACAGGGCAGCGGCATCGACCGTACATAGGTATTGTATTGGAAATTCATCAATCTCTGTTTTTTGCACCGATGAGTTCGCCGAAGAAAAAGCATTTGAATATGCATAGCTTGGATATCTATAAGATTCAAGATGGCAAACTTGGGATTATAAATTTTAACAATATGATTCCGGTTCTTGATGGTTGTTATCATCTGCTCGATATTGCAAATGAAGAAGAAAAATATAAGTTCCTGTTATATAATCAGTCTCGCGATATAAATAGAAACCATGAAAAGATTGGTAAAATAGCGAAAAAACTGTATAGTATGTACATCAATAATCATCTCCCTGAACATATCAAGAGTCGTTGTTGTGATTTCTTGCTTCTAGAAGAAAAAAGTAAGGATTATGTAAAATGAAGCTAGAGAAGGCGCCGAGTTTGTGAGGCAGACGAGGTCCTTGGGGGTGTAGTGTCTGGGGCGTGGTGTTCTTGTCCCTATGGATGTGTTATAATAATGAGGTACAGATTTGTTTTAAAAAGGGGACTTGGATGTGAAAGCAACGGAAACGAAACTCAAGGGTGTCTATGTGCTGGAGCCGCAGGTATTTGGGGATGCGCGTGGGTGGTTCATGGAGAGCTGGTCGAAGCGCAAGATGGAAGAGGCTGGCATCCATGTAGATTTTGTGCAGGACAACCAGTCGTACTCGGCTCATAAGGGGACGCTGCGCGGGCTGCATTACCAGCTCAATCCGATGTGCCAGGCGAAGCTCCTGCGTGCGACGCGCGGCACGATCTTTGATGTGGCGGTGGACATCCGCAAGGGCTCGCCGCAGTTTGGCCAGTGGGTCGGCGTGGCGCTCTCGGCGGAGAACAAGAAGCAGCTCTTCATCCCGCGCGGCTTTGCGCATGGTTTCATCACGCTGACGGACGACGTCGAGGTGCAGTACAAGGCGGACAACTACTACGCGCCGGAGTGCGACGGCAACATCCGCTGGGACGACCCGGAGATCGGCGTCGAGTGGCCGATTGAACCGGTGATCCTGTCGGATAAGGATGTGAAGGCGCCGACCCTCAAGGAGCGCTTGGCAACGTCGCTGAACTTCGTTTATGAGGGCTGAAATATGATAACAAAGGGAATTATTCTGGCGGGCGGCTCGGGTACGCGGCTGTATCCGCTGACGATCGCGGTGTCGAAGCAGCTCATGCCGGTCTATGACAAGCCGATGATTTACTATCCGCTGTCGACGCTGATGCTCGCGGGCATCCGGGACATTCTCGTGATCACGACGCCGGCGGACAATGCGAATTTCCAGCGCCTGCTCGGCGATGGCTCGCAGTGGGGCATCTCCATCTCGTACGCCGTGCAGCCGGAGCCGAAAGGACTCGCACAGGCATTCCTGATCGGAGAGGAGTTCCTTGCAGGTGAGGGCTGTGCGCTCGTCTTGGGCGACAACATCTTCTACGGCTCCGACCTCGCCGTCATGATGCAGCGCGCGGCCGCGCAGCCGGACGGCGCGACGGTCTTTGCCTACTACGTCAGCGACCCCGAACGCTACGGCGTCGTCGAGTTCGACGAGCAGGGCGAGGCCGTGAGCCTCGAGGAAAAGCCAGCCGAGCCGAAGTCGAATTTCGCCGTGACGGGCCTCTATTTCTACGACAAGGACATCGTCTCGATCGCCAAGACGATAAAGCCATCGGCGCGCGGTGAACTCGAGATCACCGACGTCAACAAGGCCTACCTCGCGCGCCACAAGCTCCACGTCGAGACCATGCGCCGCGGCTACGCCTGGCTCGACACCGGCACCCACGACTCCCTGCTGCAGGCCGCATCCTTCGTCCAGACCATCCAGGCCCGCCAAGGCCTCAAGATCGCCTGCCTCGAAGAGATCGCCTACCGCAAAAATTCGCCTCATCCTCGTAGATATATCCCCGGATATGCG
>ERZ772860.477-NODE-477-length-35512-cov-16.494430_pt1 | contig 35512 bp, 34 predicted proteins | sample MGYA00511342_ERZ772860 | MGnify/ENA primary metagenome ERZ772860 (study PRJEB29015, sample SAMEA2737665) | human gut metagenome | biome: human gut; feature: human-associated habitat; material: faeces | place: China | collected 2012 ... | reverse complement strand
ATAGGCCTCTATTCTCGCATGCCTGCCTAGAATGGTTTTTGTTGAGAGCTTACGAGGATTCCGTCGCTCATGACGATGCAAAGCGGGTGCGAGCCCCTGAGCGGAGCTCGCACCCGGATGGCGAAATGGTTTTGTGAGGAAGGTCAGGGCAGGGGCTGGGATGGCCCGTCAGCCGCGCATGCGTTCCTGCTGGTGGTCGAGGTACCAGCGGTAGAGGCGGGGGACGCCCTCCTCAATCTCCACCGTGTGGGACCAGCCCAGCGCGTGCAGCTTGGAGACGTCCGTCAGCTTGCGCATGGTGCCGTCCGGCTTCGAGGAGTCGAAGAGCAGCGCTCCCGAGAAGCCCGTCGCCTTGACCACAAGCTCGGCCAGCGAGCGAATCGACAGCTCTTTGCCCGAGCCGATGTTGATGTGGCAGTTGCGCACCTCGGGGCCTTCGCCGCGCAGGTCGTCGAAGTCCACTTGGTTCATGATGTGGACGCAGGCGTCCGCCATGTCCTCGCTCCAGAGGAATTCGCGCAGGGGCCGGCCGCTGCCCCAGAGCTCGAGTCGGTCGGCGTAGATCCCGAAGCTTCCGAGGACTTCGTCGATCTCGGCCAGCGATGACGTTTCCGCCGAGCAGCCCGGCACCGGGCGGCAGGCGAGGTCGCGCCGCAGCTCCTCTTCAAGCCCCTCGGCCAGACAGCGGGCGAGATGGGCCTTGCGGATCATGGCCGGCAGCACGTGGCTGTTGACCAGATCAAAGTTATCCCATGGGCCGTAGAGGTTCGTCGGCATGACGGCGATGTAGTTCGTGCCGTACTGCAGGTTGAAGCTCTCGCACATGCGAAGACCCGCAATCTTGGCCAGCGCATACGGCTCGTTCGTATACTCGAGCGGGGATGTCAGCAGCGCGTCCTCCTTGATGGGCTGGGGCGCTTCGCGGGGGTAGATGCAGGTGCTGCCGAGAAAGAGCAGCTTTTTCACTCCGTGGCGGAAGGATTCACCGATGACGTTCTGCTGGATTTGCAGGTTGTTGTAGATGAAGTCCGCGCGGTAGCGGCTGTTGGCCATGATGCCGCCGACGTGCGCCGCCGCCAGGACGACGTACTCGGGGCGCTCGGCGTCAAAAAACGCCTTCACCGCCGCGCCGTCCATCAGATCAAGCTCCGCGTGCGAGCGCCCGATCAGATTCGTGTAACCGCGGCTCTTGAGGTTGCGGAAGATGGCCGATCCCACCAGCCCGCGGTGGCCGGCCACATAAATGCGCGATGAGAGATCCATCATGGCGTGTCTCAGGCTCGGGATTGACGGACGTACTCCATGTCGTGCCGCACCATGATGCGCACCAGCTCATCGAAGCTCGTCTTGCGGGGGTTCCAGCCCAGCTTCGTGCGGGCCTTCGTCGGATCGCCGAGCAGCTGCTCGACCTCAGCCGGGCGGAAATACTTCGGATCCACCTCGACGAGCACGCGTCCCGTGGCTTCGTCGATGCCCTTCTCATCCACCCCGCTGCCTTCCCAGCGCAGCTTGATGCCGGCCTCGTGGAAGGCCTTGGTGCAGAATTCGCGCACGGTGTGCATCTCGCCCGTTGCGATGACGAAGTCCTCGGGCTCGTCCTGTTGCAGGATCAGCCACATGCACTCCACGTAATCCTTCGCGTAGCCCCAGTCGCGGCGCGCGTCGAGGTTGCCCATGTAGAGCTTGTCCTGAAGGCCTTGGGCGATGCGCGCGGCGGCGAGCGTGATCTTGCGCGTCACGAAGTTCTCGCCGCGGCGCTCGCTCTCGTGGTTGAAGAGGATGCCGTTGACGGCGAACATCCCGTAGGATTCGCGGTAGTTCTTCGTGATCCAGAAGCCGTACTGCTTGGCCACGCCGTAGGGCGAGCGCGGGTAAAAGGGCGTCGTCTCGCGCTGCGGCACCTCCTGCACGAGGCCGAAGAGCTCGGAGGTCGAGGCCTGATAGATGCGGCACTGTTTCTCCATGCCGAGGATGCGCACGGCTTCCAGAATGCGCAGCGTGCCCACGGCATCCGTCTCCGCCGTGTACTCAGGCACGTCGAAGCTGACTTTGACGTGGCTCTGCGCGGCGAGGTTGTAGATCTCGGTCGGGCGCACCTGCTGAAGGATGCGGATGAGGGAAGAGGAATCCGTCATGTCGCCGTAGTGGAGGTTCACCAGGCGGCTCATCTTCATGTCGCGCACCCACTCGTCGAGATAGAGGTGTTCAATGCGCCCGGTGTTGAATGAGGAGGAGCGGCGCAGAATGCCGTGCACCTCGTAGCCCTTGTCGATGAGAAATTCCGCCAGAAATGACCCGTCCTGGCCAGTGATGCCGGTGATGAGAGCAACGTTTTTCATGGGATGTATCGGAAGCTTCAAGACTACCACGCAGCGCGCTCTCTGTCAAACGGCAAATTCAGCACGGGGCGTGTCTCAAATTCGCCGCATTGGTCAGCGGTACGGTAGGTTTTAATCAGATCTGTCGTGAGAGGGAAACACTCACGTGTCGACACGGATTCGCTGCGGGCGGGGAGAAGTCCCCCTCAGCGCAGCCATGAGGCTTCGGCCTCCAACTTTTTGGCTGAGGAGCGTCCCTTGACGGCGAGGCTTGGCGCAAAGAGCGAGAGCCGAAACTCTTCGACCATGCGCGCGAGCTTCAGCCAGCGCAGCGAGCGGCCGTGTTGCGGCGCCTGCTCGAAAAAGGGAGCGGGCACGGCGGCTTTCAGAGCCTCGATGCGCTCCAGCTCGCGAACGGCCGGCTGCTCGGCAATGCGGCGCAGGCGCTCGCCGAAGCCTCGCAGGTAGCGGGGCAGGTCCGACAGGTAATCGGGCGCATCGCTGCTCAGGAAGAAGGGCCGCGTCAGCCAGCCCCAGTGGAGCTGCAAATCTGCCGCAATCTGAGAGGCGTAGCGATCGCGCCCTGCCGTCAGGCAGTATTCGCGCAGGCGGGGATGCAGCTCCGCAAGCTGATCCCAGAGCTTGGTCAGCGGCCCTGCGATGACGTCGTAGAGACCCTCGCGCATCCGCAGGCAGGCCGCATCAAAATCCGCAGCCGAGCGGGGCAGGGGGCGCAGGGTTGCATCCATCGCCGCATAGATCGTATCGGCGGCATTGTCCTTGGGCTGAGTCCCGACCGTGCTCAGCGCCAGCTTGGCCGACACGCTGCGCAGCGGCAGCTTTTTGCGGATGCTGTTGATGAAATCCGCGTGGCGGATCAGCGCCAAGCGGCGCACGCCGAAGCGGTGTTCGTGCTCGGCCTCCTCCTGCGTCGGCAAAACGCGCAGGCAGACGCGGTCGCCCTCCTCGCGCAGCGCCGGGTAGCCCAATCCGCTGCCCACCTCCGCCGACACCGGCAGATCGCCGCAGTCCCAGCGCGTCATCGGGGCGGAGGAAAAGCGCTTCGCCGCCTTTTTGCGGAAGAGATCGCGGCGGTAGGCCGCCAGCTTCTCGCGCAGCGCCGGAAGTGAGCGCCCGAAGGCCAGCTCCTGCTGCTCGTCATCGCAGACGGAAATCTTCGTGACCAACTCCTCGGGCAGGCGACTCTCGTCGAACTGCTGTGCGTTGCAGAACTGGCCGCTGCGCTGCATCACGAACTCCGCCAGCGCTTGCCCAAGTGACCGATCGGGCTCGCGGCCCTCCCAGGCCGCCGCGAAATCGTCCGCGGCGTCACCCAGCGGCATCAGGAAGCGCCGCAAATCCTTCGGCAGCGAGCGCAGCAGGATCTCCGCGCGCAGGGCTAGGTGCGCCGGCACCCCCCAGCCCGGCAGCCAGTCCGGGATCTCGTCCACTTGGTCCACGTGCAGCACCAGGGTCACCCCGTCATCGGGCTCTCCCGGCGCGTGCACGTACCACACCTCGCAGCGCTGCCCCGCGCAGCTGATCGCGTCGGGGTAGATATCCGCCGGCGCCTCATCCTCGCCGGGATAGACGCAGTCCTCGCGGGGAACGAACAGGAGATCCGGCCGGCTCTTTTCAGCCTCGGCGCGCCAGCGCGTCAGCGCTTTCTCCGAGTTCACATCCTCGGGAATCCGCTCCGCAAAGAAGCGGTACACCGCTTCCTCGCACCAGATCAGCTCGCGGCGGCGCAGCTTCGCCTCCACCTCACGCACCTCTTCGCGCATGGCCTCGAGATGCTCCAGAAAGGGCGCCGGGTGCTTCATGGCGCCGGCGAGAATCCCGTCGCGAATCATGATGTCGCGCGCCTCGACCGGGTGAAGGCGCGCATAGCTGATGCGCCGACCGTCCACAATCGTCAGCCCCCCGCAGGTCACGCGCTCCTTGGCGAACACCTGCCCCGCCTCCTTGTCCCAGGCCGCATCGTAGGCGTGCCGGGCGCAGAGCTGCGGCGCCACCTGCTCAACCCAAGCCGGGTCGAGCACGGCCGCCCGCCGCATCCACAGGCGGGACGTCTCCACCAGCTCCGTGCCCATCACCCAGTCCGGGCGCTTGCGGCGCCGGAAGAGGCAGGAGCCCGGGAAAATCGCAAAGTCGCGCCCTCCTGCCCCGCGGTACACCTTGTCCTCGGGACGCCAGACGCCGAATTGCAGCGGGGAGCCCGCCAGCAGAGCGCGGTGCACGCGCTCCGGCGTCGCCTGCTGCTCGGGCGGCGGCAGCGCGGGCACCTCCCAGCGCAGCACCTCGTGAAGCGACGAGCACAGATCCTGCACCAAGTTGTGCCACTCCACCATGCGCAGGAAGTGGAGGTAGTTCTGCGTGCACCAGCGGCGCAGGCGGTTGCGGCGCAGCGTGTGCCCCTCGCGAAACTCCAGCGACGAGCGCCAGAGACTCAGCAGGGAAAGGAAATCGCTCTCTTCATTTTTCCACTGAGCCTGTGCTTGAGTCGCCTGCGCCTCCTGATCCGCCGGGCGCTCGCGGGGATCGGCGAGCCCCATGGCCGCGACGATCACCAGCACTTCCGGCAGCGACTGCTCGCGCTTGGCCTCCAGCAGCATGCGCCCGTGGCGCGGGTCGAGCGGCAGGCGCGACAGGTGGCGCCCCACCGGCGTCAGCTCGCGGCGGCGATCCATCGCCCCGATCTCGCGCAGCGTCTTGTAGCCCTCGCTCACCAGACGCTGGCTCGGCGGATCCGGCAGCGGAAATTCGCCCAGCGGCGGCAGGCCGAGATCCGCCATGCGCAGAATCACTCCGGCGAGAGCACTGCGGCGAATCTCCGGATCCGTGAAGGGCTCGCGCCCCTCGAAATCCTCTTCGCCGTACAGGCGAATGCACACGCCCTCCGTCACGCGGCCGCAGCGCCCCGCTCGCTGGCGGGCACTCGCCTGCGAAATCGGCTCCACCTGCAGGCGCTGAATCTGGCGCCCCGGCAGGTAGCGGGAAATGCGGGCCAGACCGCTGTCAATTACGTAAATGATTCCCGGAATCGTCAGCGAGGTCTCCGCCACGTTGGTGGCCAGCACGATGCGCCGACGACCCTTCTGCGGGTGAAAAATCCGCTGCTGCTCCGCCAGCCCCAGGCGCGCATAGAGCGGCAGCACGTCCGTGTGCGGCAAGTCCAGCGCCGCCAGAGACTCCGCGCAGTCGCGAATCTCGCGCTCGCCCGGCAAAAACACCAGCACGTCGCCCCGATCGTCGTACTCCGAGAGCCAGGTCACCGCGCGCGACACGTGATCCGGCAGCTCCTCGTCCGCGTTGAGCGGCGGCATGTAGTGAAAGTCGACATGATATGTCCGCCCCTCCACGTGGATTACCGGAGCCCCGCCGAAGAAGTCCGAGAAGGCCGCCGCATCCATCGTCGCCGACGAAATAATCAGCTTCAGATCGGGGCGCCGCTCCAGCAGCAGCTTCATGTAGCCGAGCAGAAAGTCGATGTTGAGACTGCGTTCATGTGCCTCATCGATCATGATCGTGTGATACTGGCGCAAATCGCGATCCGCCTGCGTCTCCGCCAGCAGAATGCCGTCCGTCATCAGCTTCAGGCGCGTCTCCGGCCCCGTGTGGTCATCAAAGCGCACCTGATAGCCCACATAGCCGCCGGGCTCACAGCCCACCTCCTCGGCAATGCGGCGCGCCACCGCCACCGCCGCCAGTCGGCGGGGCTGGGTGCAGCCCAAGCGCCCGCGCCGGCGCCCCGCCACTTCGAGCGCAATCTTGGGCAACTGCGTCGTCTTGCCGCTGCCCGTCTCACCCACCACCACGATCACCTGATGCTCGCGCAGAGCCTTCGCGATCTCCTCGCGGTGCTGAGCAATCGGCAGATCGGGGTAACGGAAGGCCGGAACGTCGATCGGCTCCGGCACCGCCGGGGCCGCAGGAGCCTTGCCCGCGTGATTCCCGGCGCCGCGTGCCGCAGAGCCCTGCGCCGTAGGGCCCGAGCGTTCGCCGCGCCTGCCGTGACCTCGGTGGCCGCGTCGGCGGCCGGCGGAATCCCGCTCCTCGCCCGGAGCGCCGACGGCCGGCTGCTCGCGACCGGGAGCCTCGGCTTTTCGCGAGGCCGACGCGTGCGGCCCGGCATCTGCCCGCCGCATCGCCTGCCGCGCCGACGGCTGTCCCTGTGAAGGCCCGTGCGGCTGTCCCTGCGACTGCGCACGCGGTTGCCCCTGCGGCGCATGCGGTTGTCCCTGCGGTTTCCCGTGCGGCTGAGCCTCGGATCCCGGAGCGCCTCCCGACCTGTTCGCCTCAGCACTCATTTGCCCCAGCGACGCGTCAGACCGGCGTACGAATCAATGCGGCGGTCGCGGAAGAAGGGCCAGATGCGACGGTGGGCCTCCAGCGCCGCCAGATCCACGTCCGCATACAGAATGCAGCGCTCGCGCACCGGAGCCTTCGCCACCACCTGTCCGCAGTAATCCGACACGAAGGACTGGCCCCAGAACAGCGTCTCGCCCTCCTGCCCGCAGCGATTCACTGCGCAGACATAGCAGCCGTTGGCCACAGCATGGCCGCGCTGCACCGTCTCCCAAGCGCAGTGCTGCGCCTCATAGAGATCCTCCTCCCCCGGAATCCAGCCGATCGCCGTCGGGTAAAACAAAATCTCCGCCCCCTCCATCGCCGTCAGGCGCGCCGCCTCCGGGTACCACTGATCCCAGCAGATCAGCACCCCGATGCGGCCGAAGCGCGTCTCAAAGCAGCGGTAGCCCAGATCTCCCGGCGTGAAATAAAACTTCTCCTCGAAGCCCGGATCCTGAGGGATGTGCATCTTGCGGTACATCCCGAGGAAGCGCCCGTCGGCATCGATCACCCAAGCCGTGTTGTGGTAAAGGCCCGTCGCGCGCTTCTCAAAGCCCGCTGCCACAATCACCACGCCCAGCTCGCGGGCCAGCTCGCAGAGCTCATCCGTCCACGGACCCGGAATCGGATCGGCGGTATCGAACAGATCGCAGTCCTGCGTCCGGCAGAAATACAGCGTCGTGCACATCTCCTGCGTGCAAATGATGTTGGCGCCGCCGGCGGCCGCCTCGCGGATCGCCTCCATCTGGAGGCGCTTGTTCTCAGCGGGCTCAGCCACGGCAGGCTGCTGAATGAGGGCAATCTTCGGCATGCGCGCACTATACCACGCCCCTTCGCCTCAGGCAAGCGCGATTTGATGGCGAAAGATTTGCCGCAGGAGCCGCCCGCCCTCATCTTCCGAGCTTGACGCCCACCCCTCACCGTGCTAGAGTCACACCATGGTCGGCAGCCGCCCCCTGCGCTGCCGGCCTCTTCGCCGTCGGCCGTCCCTCGCTCATGCCTCAGTCCTCCTCCCTCTCCCTGCCGCCCATCGATCGCTGCAAGACGGACTTCGTCTGCCCCCTCCCCTCGGATGTCGCCAGACGACAGCGCCCCGCTGCCTCCCTGTGGCCCGCCTTCAGGCGATCGCTCCGCGCGGGGCTCAGCCTGGCTCTCGGCGCGGCCTCCTGCGCCGTCGGACTCGCCGGCAGCGCAGCGGCCTCCACCCCTCGCTTCCGCCCGATCTGCGAAGAGCTCGCGCTGCCGCCCGAGCTCGCCGACAGCACCCCGCAGGCCCGCAGCTGCACCCTGCTCATGATCGGTGACAGCCTGATGGAGGATTTCTCTCTGCAACTCTGCCGGCAAATCAACGATCGCAAGGGCCTCGACATACGCGTCGTCACCCGTCGCGCCTCCCTGCTGCACCGCCCGGGCCGCTTCCGCCTCGCCGAGCGCCTCAGTGCCGAGCTGGATCGCGCCCCGGCCGACATCCTCGTCATCATGCTGGGCTCGGAGGAAACCATGCCCCTGCATGACGAAGGCGTTGACCACCCCGTCGGCAGCCCCGGCTGGGAGCAGACCTGCGGCCGCCGCATCAGCGAGATTCTCGACACCGCTGCTGCTCATCAGACCGACGTCATCTGGGTGGGCCTGCCTGCCACCGCCGGCCCCCACGCCGCGGAACTCAGCCGCCTGAGCGCCCTCGCCCGAGACATCGTGCGCAGCCGCGGCTGTCTCTACATCGACAACAGCCGCCTGCTCGCCGCCGAGGACGGCAGCGGCGCCTACAGCGAGGAGAGCCCCGACGGCCACCGCCTGCGCCTGCGGCAGCGGGACGGCACCCACCTCACCCGCGAAGGCAATCGCCGCCTCATCGAGCACTTTCTGCCCGTCCTCGAGCAGCGAATTCGCCACCTGCTCACCCTTCACCCCGAACGAATCGCCCTGCCCGGGCAGAGTGACAGCATCGCTCCCCTCCGCTTCCGCATGCGAACCTTCTGACCCCCACTGTGAGAGCCGACGGGACCTTGAAGCCCGCTTCAACTTGCCGCCTCAGACCTCCGCTCAGAGGCCGCGCCGGGAGCCCGGAGTGAGCTCGCGCGCGGGGAGGCGAGGCAGAGCTCACACCCGCCCGGTTCCCTCGTTTCCCGATCTCCCCTTTTCGAACCCATGACGATTCCTCGAATCCCTCGAACCTCGCGAATGAGGCATCTCTTCGCCGCCTCCCTTGCCTTGGCCCTTCTCGGCGCGCTCACGCCCTCGGTCGAGGCTTCCCAGCCCCGCGAAGACCTCGCTCGCGGCTACATCCTGCTGCGCGCCGGGAAGCTGAACGAGGCCCTGCCGCCCCTCTTCCGCTCGGCTTCGGCCGGCGACCCCTACGCGCAAAACATGCTCGCCCTCCTGCTCTACCGAGGGCAGGGCCTCGCGCGCAACCCCGAACAGGCCGTCGAATGGTGGGAGAAAGCCGCCGCCCTCAACCTGCCGGAAGCCCAGTATAATCTCGCCCTGTGCTACGCTAGGGGCGAGGGCACCTCAACCGACCCCGAGAAAGCCGTTTACTGGTGGAAGCGCGCTGCTGAGCAGGGCATGGCCGACGCCGCCTACAACCTCGCTCTCTGCTACCGGCACGGTTTCGGTGTCGAGCGAGACCCGCAGCAGGAGCAACTCTACCTCAAACTCGCCCTTCAGCCCGTCGCCCCCCGAGCTTGAGAGGGAGCCGCGGGCGTCCTGTCGGCCCGGTTCCTGTTTGGCCGTCTCCGGCCTGATTGGACTCTTGTCGCTCGGTCTCTTGCCGACCTGACTCCGGCGCTGCCGTCGTCCTTGCTCTTGGTTGCACCTGCGCCCCGTTTCGGTGTGACTGCCTCTTTCTGTGCAGTCGCCTCTACCCCCTCCCGAAACTGGGGCTCCGTCTGAAGGGGGCCTTTTTTGAAAGCGGGGCTCCGCCAAAACGATCGTCGATCACAACCTGCTGGCCCCATCCAACACCCGACAAAACCTCACCCGCGGCAGACGCAGAAGCCCCGGTGCACCGAAGCGGGCACCGGGGCTCAACTGGTCGGAAAGGCGGTTGCTGACAGCTATTGGAGATACGAACCGAGGGGAACTCAGAATCGAGCGGGATGGACCCTTAAGCGCCGCCGCAACCTGATCACCTTTCCTGTTTCTAGGAATATCATGAGAGCCTCGAAAAGTCAACAAACTTTTTCAATTCCGGCGAGAAAAAATCAAGCAAGGAGGAACCTTGCGAATGCCCGGCGTCGCGGCAGCCATTGCATAGCGGAAAGAGCCGCCGCAGCGCTGCGGAAAGAGGGGATGAGCAGGCGCCCTCCCCATCCCGCAGAAGCCCCTTCTCCCGAGGGGGCGAGGGGCGGAGTCGGGGAAAGGAACCTCGGAAGCTGCCCCGCCCGCCGCGGGACGCCCTGATTCGGTGCCGCTTCAATCGAAGGGAAGCCCGAGGAGGCAACTGGACAGAAAACGCGCCAAGGGCTCCTTGCCGGGCGGGCGCAGGACCTCCGCCTCGGGCAGAGCCGCCGCGAAGGACGCCTTCGGATTGACCAGCACGGCTCTCTCGCAGATGGAGAGCATGGGCAAATCGGCCGCACTGTCCGTGTAGCCCACGTCGGCACGGTTGATGCCGAGAGCTGCCAGACGCTTGAGCTTGGTGGCTCCCTTGTTGTTGCCGGGGGCCGGGATGCGCGGCATAAACGGCACGCGCGCACACGGCTCCAGCGGCGTGCCAATGCAGTGCGTGAAGCCCAGAGCCCGCCCCACGTGCTGCGTCCACCAATCCGGCGAAGCCGAGCAGAGTACCGTCGTATCCCCCGCCGCCTGATGGCGCCTCAGGCGCTCGAGAACGGGCGCGTAGAGCGCCGGCAACAGCTCCTGCTGCACAAAGTCGCGGCACTCGGCGGCGAGCTGCTCGGCCGGCATGCGCCAGGTGTAGCAGAGAAAGGCCCGCTTCATGCGCTCCGTATTGAAGAGGCGCAGCGCGCGCAGCAGCCCGCAGAAGGCCACCGGCAGCAGGTAGAGGCGGCGCAGCCCGTGCCGGCGCAGAATCCGGCGGGCAAAGCGCAGCTGGGAATCCCCCGGAAAGAGGGTGCCGTCCATGTCGAAGAGTGCGATCATGGCAGCATCAGTCCTCCCACCCATTGCGCCCGCGGCAGAAGCAGCGGATGAGAATCGCCCCCATGAGAATGCCGCCGAGGTGACCGGCCTCGCCGCCGGCATTCGTCCAGCCCAGCAGCACCGTGGCCGCCGCCACGGCGATAATCACGAGGGCAAAGACGCGCAGACTCAGCGTCACCGGCGGGAAGAGCAGGCTGACCTGCACCCGCGGGTAGAGAATCGCCGTCGCCACCATGACGCCGTAGATTGCCGCCGAGGCCCCCACGAGGGGCACGAGCTGCCAGGTGTAGAGCGGGATGTTCGGGTCGAGCCCGAGGTAGGCCGCCAGCGGCAGCGGGAAGAGGGTGTCAGCCGTTCCGTAGAAATTCAGCGCGCCGAGGGCCGAGCTGAAGAGAGCCCCCGATACGCCGCAGATCAGGTAAAAGGCGAGAAAGCGCCGCCCTCCCAGAGCCATCTCAATCACCGGGCCGAAGAAGTAGAGCGCCCACATGTTGAAGAGCAGGTGCGTGAAACTTGCGTGGAGGAACTGGTAGCTGATCAGGCGCCAGAGCTCACCCTCGCGGAAGCAGGTGAACCAGGAGTAGGCCCCGAGAATCTCCAGAACGGGCGTGTTCGGGGCATCCAGCGCACTCGTCAGAGACGGGTCCGTGATGCAGAAAAAGGACGGGCGCTGCACCAGCAGGCCGACAACGTAGACGACAACGTTGATAATGATGATCGATTGCGTGACCGTGAGGCGATTCTGATTCATGAGCGTTGCGGGTGAGGTGGGGGGGGCAAGCAGAGGGGCAGGGGAAAGGCGCTGAGGCCGATTTGTCGGCCATGACGAGATGCTGTCGGCCGTCTGGCGATCCGGCGGGGTGAGGATGTGAAAGCGGAGGGGGGAGGGTTCGGAGAAGGTGGTGGGAAAAGGGGAGGGTGGAAGGAAGGGAAGTCGGTCAGGGCGTTTCGGAAGCGCTCATCGGGCGGAGCGCGCCGCGCAACAGGAGCCGTTAGCGCTTTTTAGGCGGAGTCTCGGTGGGAGCGGGATGCTCTGTCCTTGCAGACCCGACCTCCTCGTCTTCCTCATCCTCATCGTCCTCGAGCCCTGTGAGTCCGAGGCGCTGGCCGATGTCTCGAATCTCGTCGTAGGTCAGCACGTGCTCCATGATGCAGGCCGTCTCATCGGCGCGGCGCGGTGAGAGCCCGGCCGCCTCTTGCATGAAGCGGCGCATGATGCGGTGCGCGCGAATCACGCTCTCGGCGTAGACGCGGCCGCTCTCCGTCAGGCGAATCGGTGCGTATTGGCGGTACTCGATGAGCCCCTCGGCCGCGAGTTGGCGCATCGCCGCCGTCACACTCGGCTTCTTGACGCCGAGCATCAGCGCAATCTCGCTCACCTGCGCCTCGCCGTACTTGTGGCAGAGCTTGCCGATGGCCTCGAGGTAATCCTCAGCGCTGCGGCTGAGTCTGTGACGTTCATCGGGCATGGCTCAGTGTTTCTTTTGCAGGGTTGCCACACACTCCAGATGCTTGGTCTGTGGGAAGAGATCGAAGGGCTGCACCTCCGTCACCTCATAGCCGGCCTTGTCGAACTCGGCGAGATCGCGAATCTGCGTCGCCGGATTGCAGGACACGTACACGACGCGCTGCGGCCCGAAGGCGAAGAGCTGGCTGAGGAAGGCCGCGTCGCAGCCCTTGCGGGGCGGGTCGATCACCACCGCCGTCTCCTCTGCCGGGAAATCCACCTTCTCGAAAATCGCCTCGGCGCTCGCCGCCAGAAATTCCGCGTGCGCAATGCCGTTGCTGCGGGCATTGGCTCGCGCCCAGTCGGCGCTCGTCTCACTCACCTCAACACCCAGCACGCGCTCAAAGTGCGGGGCGAGCGTCAGCGCAAAGAGCCCGCTGCCGCAGTAGGCGTCAACGAGGTAGCGCGCGCCGCCGGCGCAGGCCTGCTGCGCCACGTAGCCCGTGAACGCCGGCAGGATGAAGGGATTGTTCTGGAAGAAATCACCGGCGAGGAAGTTGAACACCAGAGAGTCCACGCGCTCCGTGCACACGGCGTTGTTGTTCGTGATCACCGTCCCCTCGCTCACTCGCATCAGCAGCGTCGCCCCGCGGCGGTACTGCGCGGCGGCAGCCTGCACCGCGCGCCTCAGCGCCGGGAGAGCATCGTTGATGGGCTGCATCGCAATCGGGCACTGCTGCACGTCGCAGACCTCGCTGCGAGACCCCGCGCGCAGAAAGCCGATGTGGCCCATTTTCGCGTCCTTCGGCTTGTGGAAATGCGGCGTGATCTTGGAGCGGTACCCATAGGTGCGCGGCGAGGGAACTGCGGGCCTCACCGGCAGCGTCAGCCCGGCCTGAAGGCGGAGCAGATCGGCCACCTGCTCCGTCTTCCAGCGCAGCTGAGACTCGTAATCCGCGTGCTGGTACTGGCAGCCGCCGCAGTAGCCGAAGAGTTTGCACACAGGCTCCACGCGGTGCGGGGAAGGCTCCAGCACCTCCACGAGATCCGCCTGCGAGCAGTTTTTCTCATTGCGGAACACGCGGACCCGCACGTGCTCGCCCGGCAGACAGAACGGCACGAAAACCACCCAGTTGTCCACGCGTCCCACCCCGTAGCCTTGGTTGGAGAGCGAATCAATCGTCAGCTCAATCTCTTGGTGATAGGCGAAGGGAACGGGAACAAAGCGGCGGGGTGCGGTATCCATGTCAGCGGTGGGCGTTGCGTCTGAAAGCGGTTGAAGAGGGGGCGTTGACGTTGCAGAGGGTGAAACGAGGAAAGCCTGATGATCTGCGGGAGGGGGGGAAGGCGGGATGGGATCGGGCGAGGATGTGGGAGAATGCGTCGGAAGTTCGTCAGGAATCAGGCCGGCAGGGCTGCGGAGGCAGAGCAGGGGCGCGTCCGCCTCAGCTCCCGGATCGCCCGGAGACGCGTCCGTTGATGTCCATCGGGAGCACCTTCGGCAGAGAAGGGGAGCGCAGCCCACGGCGCTCAACGGCATTCGGCGGGGGGACATTCTGCTCGGCGCTGCTGGCGGCCTCCTCGGGAGGGACCGGTGAAATCGTGCGCAGTTGGCCCTGCGGCAGATACGGCATGTCATCCGACACCACCGAAACCGCTGCGGGGCTTGGCGCAGGGGAGGGAGCCTGAGAGGCCTGTCGGTTGAGCAGAGCCCGAGCCGCCGCTTGTTGGGCCGGTGTCGGCACCGGCATGGCTGCGCCGGGTTCGTGAGTCACCGCCGGCGCCTGAGCCGGCGTGGGAGCAGAAGAGGCCGTCACGCCGGGAGAAGGGGCAGCGGAGGAAGGCATGCCGGCGGATGGTGCTGCGGCGGACGGCGAGGCTGAGTCGTCACGGCCCGGCAGAGCTGGGCCGCCCGAGGGTTGGGTCGGCGCTCCCCCGTCAGCAGCAGGGGGCGTCGCGGCAGACGCCGTCGACGGCGGGATCTCCGTCCCCTCCAGCAGGAACTCCGCGACTCGTGGCTCCGCATCCCGGCGCCAGAAGGGGCGGGTGCAGGACGGCAACAGCAGTGTAGCAGCCAGAAGACCGCAGAAATATCCTGAAAATCTCATGTGCGAGCCCAGCTTAGCATGAAGCCGCTCCCGACGCAAGCCCGAAAAGAGCCGCAGCCGCGAAACTCCTCCACGCGCGTCAACGCGCGCGCGAGGACGACCGCGCAGCCCCTGCGCATCCGGCCTCGACCTGCCCTGCGTCGAGAGCGGCATTGCGGAGGCGAGGAGAAGCAGGGAATGCGCGAAAGCGAATGCGCGGAAGGGGGTTGGGAAAGAGCAGCAGCGAGCCCGCCTCCGTCAAAAAAATGCGGCTTTTATGATGAATTGGCTTGACAATCCGGCGGAATCAGGTAAACTCCACCCCACCAAAACGAGAAACCAATCTTTCCATCTGAATTATGGCTCACACTCTGTCCGCTAAGAAGCGCATCCGCCAGACGATCGCCCGCACGGCCGTCAACCGTTCCGTCATGTCCCGCGTTCGCACCTTCCGCAAGAAGGTTGCCATCGCCGTCGAGGCCAAGGATAAGGCCGCTGCCGTGGCTGCCTACAACGAGTTCTCCTCCGTCATCGACAAGGCCGCCAAGAAGGGCACCGTGCCGGCCAACCGCGCTGCCAACTACAAGAGCAAGGCAGCCAAGGCCGTGGCTTCCATCGCCTGAGTACCCTTTCAGGTTTTCCGTTTTTGAGTTGGGCGGGGCGCCGGCAAGCCGGTGTCCCGCCGACTTATTGTCCCGGCTGCTCCGCGCCGCCCGCGACTCAGCCGCGAAACCAACCACTCTCGAATCCTCAACTGATTCGCGACCATGTCGAACAACTACAAGGAGATGGCCAACACCATCCTGCAGGATCCCCGCTCCTACAAGGTATGCGCCGTGTGCGGAGCGATCGTCGACAAGGGGGTCGACGTCTGCCCGGACTGCTACGCCTACCGCTTCATCGATGACCCCGCCGTCGTGTCCGACAAGGCCATCGACCTCGGTGCCCTTCCCCATACCGCTGTCGGGCACCTCGACCTCGAGGATTGAGACCTGAGCGGGTGCGTGGGCTTGCGCTCTCGGCGCTTGCTGGCCTGCATGACGTCTTGCATTACGTGTACGGCCTGAACGGCCGAAGCTCGAGCTCGGGCAGACTCCGTGGAGCTCTCAGCGGGGCAGGAGAGGAGAGCGTTCCTTTTCCGAGGAGATTTCGTGCCGCCACGATGCTGGTTGGAGGAAGGGAGGCTCTGCCTCCTTCCTAACCCCCTTTCATTGACCTTTGTCGAACGGATTTCCGCCGGGGCCCTCCGAGCCGTGAGTCCCCGGCTCGTTCCGTTCTCCATCTTCGCTCTCGGTGGCGTGTGTTTGGTTTTTTGGAGCCTCCTCCCAGGGCCATGAGAAATCGGCTGAGAAGCCCTCTTGCTCCTCAGCCGCCCAGAGAACCTCCTCGTCGTCATCTTCGCCCGTGAAAAACGCAGGGGGGATGACGTCCCCCGGGATTGGGCAGTCCTCCTCGCTGCCGAAGCCGGAGCGAGCATCCTCCTCCTGTTGGCGGCGCTCGAAAAACTCCATCATCGAGTCGATGGCAAAGACCAGAAACTCCGTTCGGTTGAGAAAGTTCATCGCGCAGAGATCGTCCACTTCGCGGACGAGATCCTGAGGGCAGTGCAGAAGAATGAACTTGGTTTCGCTGGCTTTCATGGCGTTCCTCATCCTGAGGCGCTGGGCTTCTGCGGCACGCGATGAAGTGCGGCAGGCGGAAGACGCTGTCATACTAACCTGATAAAGCTGGGGTGGCAAGAATATTCTCCGTCGTCAGGCTCCCATCCGACGGCAGATGAGCTCATCCCCTCCTTTCTCAGAGCCGGAAGCGCAATAGATTAAGCTTGACTTGACGCCCCGATTGCGCTACCCTCCCTCCGTCACAACAGACAAACCTTTATTATGTCTCGTACACCCATTATTGCTGCCAACTGGAAGATGAACATCGGCCCGGCTGAGGCCAAGGCCTTCATGGCTGCCCTCAAGGACGAACTCACCTGCGAGTGCAAGGCTGTGGACAAGGTCATCGTTCCCCCCTTCGTCACCATTCCCGCCGTCATGGAGGCCCTCAACGGCTGCTCCTGCATCGGCGTCGGTGCTCAGGATGTGAGTGATCATGACAACGGTGCCTTCACCGGCGAAATCTCCACCTCCATGCTCACGGAGCTGGGCTGCAAGTACGTCGTGCTCGGCCACAGCGAGCGCCGCCAGTACCACGGCGAGACCAACGCCTACATCAACCGCAAGATCAAGAAGGCCCTTTCCGCCGGCCTCATCCCGATCTACTGCATCGGCGAGACCCTCGAGCAGCGCGAGGGCGGCCAGCTTGAGGCCGTGCTCAGCTCGCAGGTCGTCGAAGGCCTCGAGGGCCTGACCCCCGAGCAGGTCGCAGGCCTCGTCATCGCCTACGAGCCCGTGTGGGCCATCGGCACCGGCAAGACCGCTTCCGCTGCTGATGCTCAGTCCGCTCACGCCTTCATCCGCAGCACGGTCGCCAAGACCTTCGGTCAGGAGGCTGCTGACAAGGTGCGCCTGCAGTACGGCGGCTCCGTCAAGCCCGCCAACGCTGCCGAGCTGATGAGCCAGCCCGACATCGACGGCGCCCTCGTGGGTGGCGCCGCCCTTAAGCCCGACTCCTTCGCCGCTATCATCAAGGCTTCCCTGTAAGGAGTCTGATTTCGGCGATATCAAGCCTCTCTCGCCCTCGGCTGCGCCGCAGCCGAGGGCGTTTTGTTGCGCGCTTCAGCGAGAGAGAGAGGCTGCGTGCGACCTGATGCCGGGCGGAGACCTGCGCAGGTGAGAGCCGCGTGCATCGCTCAGGGCAGAGCGCTCGGCTCTCGGCCTACGGCGGGGGGAGATTGCCCTTGCCTTGCCCCGCCCCCTGTGGTAGAATACGCCCGCTATGTTCTACATCACGACAGCCATTGATTATACGAACGGCGCACCGCACATCGGGCACGCTTACGAGAAAGTCCTCGCCGATGTCATCGCGCGCTGGAAGCGCATGTGCGGAGAAGACGTATACTTCCTGACGGGTGTGGATCAGCATGGCCAGAAAGTTCAGCAGAAGGCCGAGCAGGCGGGCATCAGCCCACAGGAGTACGCCGACAGCGTCACCGGCAAGTTCATTGCCCTCTGGAAGCGCCTCGGCATCGGCTACGACGGCTGGGCTGCCACCACCGACCCTCGCCACGAGGCCTGCGTGCAGAAAATCCTCAGCAGCCTCAAGGACAAGGGCTGCCTTTACAAAAAGGCCTACAAGGGCTTTTACTCGGTGCGTCAGGAGCAGTTTCTCACCGACAAGGAGCGCGATGAGAGCGGCAACTTCGGCCCGGAGTGGGGCGAAGTCATCGAGCTGGAGGAGGAGAACTGGTATTTCAATCTCAGCCAGCACGTCGGCTGGCTGAAGGACTACGTCACGGCCCACCCCGAAGTCGTCACCCCGGAGTTCCGCCGACAGGATCTGCTTCAGGGCATTGAGCGAGCCTTCGGCAATGATCTCTGCATCAGCCGCCCCAAGGAGCGCCTCAGCTGGGGCATCCCGCTGCCCTTCGACCCCGACTTCGTCACCTACGTCTGGTTTGACGCCCTCATCAACTACATCTCCTTCGCTGGCTATCTGGCGGAGGATGACGCCACGCTGCCCGACTTCGGCAAGCTCTGGCCGGCTGCCTGCGAAGTGATCGGCAAAGACATCCTCATCCCCGCCCACGGCATTTACTGGATGTGCATGCTGCACGCCATGGGCTTCCCCGACGAGGCCATGCCGCGCCTGCTCGTGCACGGCTGGCTCAACATCAAGGGCGAGAAGATGTCCAAATCCCTCGGCAACATCGTCGATCCCAACGACCTCTGCGACGCCTTCGGCGCTGAGGCGCTGCGCTATTACCTCGTGCGCGACACCAAGACGGGCTACGACAGCGACTACGACCCCGAGCGCCTCAAGATGATCTACAACACGGAGCTGGCCAACGATATCGGCAACCTTGTCAACCGCTCCCTCAACATGTGCGTGCGCTACTGCGGCGGTGTCATCACTCTCGGCAGCGAGGACGATGAGCTCTCTGCCGCCCTGCGTCGCAGCCTCGCCGACACCACGGCCAAGTTTATCGCCTGTATGGACGCCTACAACACGGCGGATGCTCTGGGGGCGCTCAATGCCCACGTCGGCCTCTGCAACAGCTACATCGAGCAGAAGCAGCCCTGGACCCTCGCCAAGGATGAAAGCCGCCTCACGGAGCTGCAGCGCGTCCTCGCCCACCTGCTGGAGAGCTGCGCCCACGTCGGTTACCTCATCGGCTGCGTGCTGCCCGAGGCCTCGGAGCGCATCCTCAGCCAGCTTCAGGTGGACGCCGCCAACCTCTGCCCGCAGAAACTCAGCTGGGGGCTGCTCGCCGACGGCCATCGCGTGCAGGCTCCGAGCCCCGTTTTCCCCCGCATTCTCTCTGAAGAGGAGAAGGCCAAGATGGCGGCCAAGGCAGCCAAGGCGGCTGAAAAAGCCGCTCGCAAGGCGGCGCAGCAGGGCTGAGCTGACGAAGCTTTTTATCGCCCCCCGCCGCGCTTCCCCGGGGGTAACGCTGCGGTGGAGGATCTGAGACACCGCCCAGCTGGGGCGATCCCCTCCCGCTGATTCGGCAACAAAAGGGCACCCGTCCGGATAGGACGGGTGCCCTTTTTTGCCTTAAGCTGTCCGAGCATCCGTGCGGCCACGCGCTTATGGACAGGCAGGCACATGGCGCCGGAGGCGTCGGCGGCTTGCCGTCTCAGCTCTCGTTGGAGCTGAAATCGTACTTGAGGATTTTATCCGCGCAGTCGCGCAGCGCGCTGGAGTCGATGCCCAGCTCATCGATGCGCTTCAGGTGCTCATCGATATCACTCTGGATGCGCTCAAAGACGCGCGCATTTTTCTTCATCTCCTCCTGATAGGCCTCGGCCTCAAGGCTCTTGCTCTGAGCAGCCATGGCGTTGTAGTTCGCGTTCTGGGCATTGTCATCCGCGCGCTCGCTCAGGGAGGGTTTCTCTGAAATGGCCTCGTAGAGCCGCTGCATTGATTTGGCCGAACGCTCGGCAGACTTCTCATCCTTCACGCGCTTGAGCATTCCCACGACGCTGCGGCGCGTCAGCATCGTCTTCTTGACCAAGCCGCGCGCCTTTTTTGTCGCCGCGCGTACCGCCCTCTTGTCATTCTGCGGGTTGCTGCCGTAGCCGGACGAGGAGTACTGGGCCGTCAAGGGCACCATCGCATCGGCTGTTGGAGAGATCAGCAGAGGTAACATCAAAAGAGAGAGAGAAAGAGACAGGAATTTCATAGACAGCTCATGTTACAGCACGGCGCTTGCCGTGTCAAGCAGAGAAAACAGTAGGCTTGAGAGCATCAGCCGTCCGCGTGTGCTCTCTCCGAACAGGTGGACGGGAAATCTTGACAGGCGCCGGGCCTCCTGCTCCAATAGAGAGCGGCGGCTGCAAGCCGCCACCCGACACCCAAAATCATATGATGAACAGCACGATTGCAGAAGCTATTTGCCGACAAATCGGCATCGAATTCGACTCCGCCTACCTCTACCTCGCCCTCTCGGCCGACATGTCGGCCCAGGGCTACCGCGGCGCAGCCCACTGGCTGCGCTTGCAGTACCGCGAGGAGTGCGAGCACGCCCTGCGCCTCATCGACTTTCTCGAGCAGCGCGGCGGCACCGTTACCCTGAGCGCTATCCCGGGCTACCCGCCCCAGCGCCGAAGCCTCGCAGACACCTTCCGCCACACTCTGGAGCACGAGCGCAGCATCACCCGCTCCATCGACCAGCTCATTGAGCTCTGCCTGAGCGAAAAGGACTACGCCAGTCAGCACCTTCTGCTCGCCTATGCCTCGGAGCAGGTGCAGGAGGAAAACGCCGTCACGGAGATTGTCGACTACATTGAGCTCTGTGAGGGCAATACCGGCGGCCTCATGCGCGTCGACGCCAAGCTGGCTGAGCGCCGCGAATGACGAGAGGTTCGCGCACCGTGATCTCAGTGACACATGCACGGATGAGCCTCCAGATGTGACGCCTCACGTCCCCGGATGACTGCTGGGGCCTCTGCCTGTGGGCGAGAGTGGGTGCGAAACTCTGCTGCGCGGCTGCGCCAAAGGGCAGGGGGGGCGGAGAGGCTGAGGCTTCTCCGCTTCCCCTTCTTCGTTTTTGGGGGAAGGGGGGGGAGACGCCGCGCAGACTCACCCGACGGGGGCATCCTTCGTGCGATTGGGGAGCCGTTCCCCGTCGACAGACGTCAAGCGGAAGGCGGAAGAGACTGCCGCTCCGAGAGCTGTACGGCCTCGATCGTGTCGGCGTCGGCCGGTCAAACGGCGGGGCCCCTCCCGCGCAACCACGAGACGCTCCACTTCGCGAAAGACAATGGCCCACCCGTCGCAAGGCGAGAACCGCGCGCGCTGACCTGACTGCGCGCGCTGCCCTGCGGAATCCCGATGGCTGCAGGGCGGATTTTCGTCGCTGGCAGCCGAGGCGCGGGCTTGCGCCTCGGGCAAAACTCTGCTAAAATCCCCCCGCTATGATGCTCCAGTTTTACAAAATGACGGGCGCGGGCAATGACTTCGTCATGATTGACAACCGCGACCTCTCCCTCAGCGAGGTGCTCACCCACGACTACATCGCTGCCCTCTGTGACCGCCGTTTTGGCATCGGCGCCGACGGCCTCATCGCCGTGGAACCCGCCACCGGCTCGGGCGACGTGCGCATGCGCTACTACAACTCTGACGGCGGCGAAGCCGAGATGTGCGGCAACGGCGCGCGCTGCTTCACCGCTTTTGTCGACTTCCTGACCGACGGCAAACTCCGCGACATGCACTTTGAAACCATGGCCGGCCTCGTGCGCGGCACCGTGAATGACGATGACAGCGTCACCGTGCAGCTCACAACGCCGAAGGATCTCAAGCTCAACGTGCTGCCCGGTGACGACGTCGTCCCGGCTCCCGTCCACTTCCTCAACACCGGCGTGCCGCATGCCGTCGCCTATCTGGAAGACATCGACTCCATCGATATCCGCAAAATGGGGGCTCATCTGCGCTATCACCCCGCCTTTGCTCCCGCCGGCACCAACGCCAACTTTGCCACCGTCCTCAGCCCGCAGCACCTCAAGCTGCGCACCTACGAGCGCGGCGTTGAAGACGAAACTCTCGCCTGCGGCACCGGCATGACGGCTACCGCTCTCTTGCATGCCGTCCTCACCGGCGCTCCTTCGCCCATCAGCCTCGACGTCGCCGGCGGTGATACCCTCTCCGTAGGCTTCAAGCGCGTAGGAGAGACCGGCTTCAGCGATGTTACCCTCACCGGGCCCGCTCTCATGGTCTTCCGCGGCGAGCTTCCCCTCAGCGAAGACTGAGGCCTCCGCATTCTCCCCCCTGTTGCCGCCGTGCGGTCCCGCTTGTATTCGGAGCCGTGCGGCGTAGCAGAGGGCTTGTTCGAAGCTCTGAGCCCGGGCAGGCGGTCATGCCGAGGGACGGGGGATAGTGAGCAGGGAACTCCTGCTGCTTCCCCCTGCCGTCGGCGGCCGACCTCCTCTCCGCCGGCTGGCCCCCCTCGCCCGCGCTTCGCGGGTGACTTATTCCCCTTTCTCTCTCATCATCTCCTCTTCACGTATCCCCACTCACCGCCATGAGCTCACCGCGATACCCGCTCAACACTAACAATCGCCCCATTGCGCTCGTCGGCCTCATGGGCTGCGGTAAATCCACCGTCGGCAAAGAGCTCAGCCGGCAGACGGGCATGCCCCTGCTCGACATGGACACGGTCATCGAAGAGCAGATCGGCAAAAGCATCCCGGACATTTTTGCGGAAAGCGGTGAGGCTCACTTCCGCGCGCTGGAGACGGCCCTGCTGCGCTACCTGTCAGATTGCCGCTACGACAGCGAGCGCAGACCCCCCATCATCTCCACCGGCGGCGGCGTCGTTATGCGTGAAGAAAACCGCCGCCTGCTCCGCGAGCTCGGCTTCGTTGTCTGGCTCAACGTCGATGTCCGCACGCTCCTGCAGCGCACGGCTCGCTCCAATCACCGCCCTCTGCTGCGCAATCCGGACCCGGAGGGGACGCTGCGGCGACTGCTCGCCGAGCGAGCGCCCGCCTACGCCGCTGCGGCCCACCTCTCCCTCAACTGCACTCACACCAACGCCTTTGCCACGGCTCGCCGCGTCTGCAAGGCGGCTGCCCGCTACTTCGCGGCCCTGCGGCGCAGCGCCCACTGAGAAGCGCGATTCTCCCCGTGCTCCGCTTTCCCGCGGGGCTGGTTTTCCGCGGGCCGCGTTCCCCGCTCCTTTGCACACGGATGTCTTCAGCGAGCAGCGAGTCTCAGCGCTGCGGCCCCTTGATTCGTGATGCGAAGCCCCACCCCAAGATCGGGCGCCTGACTGCCCCCTGCGGTAGGCTGTCCCCGATGACGGCGAGGACACCCCGATGACGGCGAGGACAAAGTCAAGACACTAAAAAGGCGGAGCCGGTAAAAACCGACCCCGCCCGCTGAAAACTTGGCGGAAAATGAACCGCCGGGCGAGGATTACTTCTCGGTGTAGTTGCGGATGGCCGCGGCGATGCGAGCCGAGACATCCTCGGGCTCACCCTCCTCGGTGACATCAATCTGCACAACCTTGCCCTGCTTGCGATAGTGCTCGATGACGGGCACCGTGAGCGTCTCGTAGTCCTTCCAGCGCTTGGCGAAGGCCTCGGGGTTGTCGTCCGAGCGCACGATCATCGCGTGGCCGCACTTCGGGCAGATCTCCTCGCCGTTGCGGGTCGTCTCGCCGCAGGCGGGGCAGGCCTTGCGCTTGAGCATGCGGGCCTGAATGAGCTCAAGGGAAACATTGAGGTAGACGACGATGTCAACAGCCATGCCCATGGCGCTGAGGTTGGCGTCGAGCGTCTCGGCCTGAGAGACCGTGCGGGGATAGCCGTCGAGCAGGCAGCCGCAGTCCTTGTTCTCGCCGAGCCACTTGGCCACGATGCCGTTGACGACCTCGTCGGGCACGAACATGGCGGCATCCATGTACTTCTTGGCCTCGAGGCCGAGCTGCGAGCCGGCCGCGATCTCGGCGCGCAGCAGCGCACCCGTGCTCAGGGGCTTGAGATCATAAGTGCCGGAGAGGAAGGATGACTGCGTGCCCTTGCCGGAGGCGGGGGCGCCTACAAGTACGAATCGCTTGAGCGTTTTCATAATATGGTATCGATGTAAACCTGCCGCCCGGGGCGGACAGGCGCCGCCGCTATTATGCGCTTTTTTTCATGAAAATCAATGCCAAAAATTTCAGCGGCACCGCCTCGGGGTGAAGGGCGCCCGGCTTCGCGGCTCTCAGAGGCTCGCGCGTTGCAGTCGCACCGCATCGATCACATGGCGGCGGAAGCCGGCGTCGTCAAAGCAGCGGTGCAGGTAGGTCGCCCAGAGGCGGCCGTGTCCGAAGCCGATGGGGCTGCCGTCCTCGCGGCGAAAGAGAACCGGCTCGTTGCCGTCGCTCATTCCCCGGTGCGTCTCGAAGCCCCGCAGAAGGAATCCTCCCGGCGCGCTGACGCCGCGCAGGCGTGTGAACACGGGCTCGGCAGCAAAGACCGTATCAACATCCAGCAGACCCAGCATCGACTTTTCGTCGAAGGTGTATTTGTAGTGATGCGGGTCGAGCAGCCGCCGCCCCATCATCTGAAGGCCCCCGCAAATGCCCGCCACCCAGCCGCCGCTCGCGGCGTGCGCGCGCAGCGCATCGAGCACCCCGCCGGCCTCCAGCGCGTCGAAGTCCGCCGCCACGTCCGTCGTGCCCGGCAGGATGACGAGATCCGGGTGCCCCCAGTCAGAGGCGAAGCGCAGCACGCGGAAGCGCACATCGGGTTCGGCGGCCAGAGGAGCAAAATCCTCTTCGTTGTAGGTGCGCCCGGCGAGGACGAGGGCCACGTCGATGGATGAAGCGGTCATAGTGGGGCGGTGGGGTGTTGTGAAGGTGCGATTGGTTTCTCAGGGTTGGCGGAGCGAAGACCTCCCGCACGCGGGGCTCGGGGGGGGGAGATGCAAGACGCTCCCCTTGGCTGTTTCGTCGGGCCGGAAGCACGGAAGCCGCGCGATGACGGGATGACATCGCGCGGCTGTTCCGGCAGGGATTTGTTTCCGGCAGGGAGTCGTATCAGGCCCAGTGCCAGTTGATTACCTTCTGCACGCGGTCGGCGATGGCATGGCCGACGGGGCAGGCCTGGGCCGCGGCGCCGAGAATCTTGCGGCTCTTCTCGTCGAGCGAAGCCGGAGCCGTGATGTCGAAGCTCAGCTCGCAGATGCCGCTGTCATCGCTCTTGGCAGCCGAGCGGATGCTGATGCCCTCGGTGGCGATACCCTTGTTCTGACCCATGTAGGCAATCATGCTCAGCATGCAGGACGCGACACAGGACGCCAGCATATCGGCGGGGCAGGGCATCTCTCCCTTGCCGCCGAGAGCCGTCGGAACATCCGTCGTGAACTGAGCCTGACCGGTGGTGTAGGTCGTGTGGCAGCGCATGCTGCCCTCGTGAACTGTCGTTGCAGCGTAGTTTTCCATAGTGCTTGAATAATGGATCAGTCGCTACTCTGCCACGCCGCGCTTCGCTTGTCAATCACAAAGAAAAAACGGCTATTTGCGCGGGGCGTGCTCGTGAAGGCCGAGACCGCCACTTGTGCAGCAGGAGCCGAGAGCGATGGGGAGCAACGGGTTGTCCAAGCGGGATGCTGTGCGACCCGCCTCTCTCGATTCGAGCGTCACGGACGGAAGCGGCGCACAAGATTGCGGGTCTTGATGAAGAGTCCCGGGCAGACCCTCAGCAAGCACATGCAGAGATACTCTCGGCAGAAGCTGAAGGGCAGCAGCTTGAGAACTGCATCGACGCGCTCCTTTTCCCAGCGAAGCCTTTGCTCGTACTCCATGTCGCTGATCAGACCTTCGCTGACAGCCTGCCAGATGCGGGCATTGTATCCGGTGAAGAGATAAAACATATTATGCGTCCAGAAGAGCGGAGCCGAGTATGTTGTCATCATGGCAGTTTGCTCTTCAATCAGTGCAGTGAAGCCATTGATATATTGCCCGACCCGTCGCAGATCGTTGGATACGGAGCCGGGTGTCACGTGCCAGCAATAGAGCTCAATATCGAAGGACTGAGCTTTACGGGCATGGAGGTAGCACTCGGTGAGCCATCCTTGATCTTCCGGCAGCCTCTTGGGCACGAAAAAGAGCTTGTTGTCCGTCAGCATGGAGCGCCGATAGATCTTATTCCATGGAGCCGGAAAGCTGTGGCTGTGCGTGTAGAGATCCATCCCTGAGAGAACGGGTGATGCCGTGAGATGGTAGCGATCCATTCGGTATTCCCCGGTGTCGCAGAATCGGGTGTAATTGAAGGCGATGAGATCCAGCTGACGACTTTCCAGAATGCGGAAGAGTTTCGGAAGATTTTCCGTTTTGACTTTGTCGTCACTATCGACGAACCAAACGTATTCGCCGCGGGCTTGGCGGATCCCGTCGTTTCGCGTCTCTCCGAGCTGAAGATTGACCTCGTGTCTGGAGCACCTAAGGTTCGGGTGTCGCTGAGCGTACTGCTGCAGAATCTCATAACTGTGATCGGAAGAGCAGTCGTCTATGGTAATGACTTCGTAGAGTTCGGGGTCTACGGAGGCACCAAAAATACTGTCCAGACAGAGGGGAAGATATTGTTCCGCGTTGTAGACCGGTATGATGATGGAGAGAAGAGGGGAATCCATTCCGAAGAGAGTGTTATTGGCCTCCGCGCGGCACGAAACCAGATGCGCGTCGTCCGCGGATCGACACCCTTATAGCACGAAGCTTCTTTTATTGTCAAGACTTCGTTCTTTGGACCGCCTCGTCGGGAAGCGCCGATGGCAGAGCTCATCGACAGCCCGGTCGTCGTCTGAAAGCCCTCGACAGCGAGGGCTCTGTCTGCTAGAATGGCGACATGAAATTTGTGGAAGTCGTCGCAGCGGTCGTTGTGTGCTCTCGGTGTGTGTTGGTCACGCAGCGGGGATCCGGCCCGTGGCGGGGGAAGTGGGAGTTCCCCGGCGGTAAGGTTGAGCCCGGAGAGTCTCTTCAGGGCGCCCTGCTCCGCGAGATCCAGGAAGAGCTGCGCATGAACGTTAGTGTCGATCGCTTCCTGCGCACGGTGGAGTACGACTATCCGGAGTTCCACCTCACCCTGCACGCCTTTCTCTGCAGCATTGTGGCCGGGGAGCCTCATCTCGAGGAGCACTCTGCTGCCCTCTGGCTGCGCACGGAGAACTTGGACGCCCTGCCGTGGCTGCCGGCGGATGCCTGCCTGCTTGAGGATGTGAAAGCCTGTTTGGGCGAATCTGCCGGGTGATGGGAAACACGCACCCATTCGCATCATATGACAGCGATACAGGCTTTGCCGCCCGGAACGCATATCGGGCATTTCAAGCTCCTCAAGGCGTTGGGGCAGGGGGGCTTCGGCATCACCTACGTCGCGTGGGACTCTCAGCTGGAGCGCACAGTCGTGCTCAAGGAGTGTTTCCCCGTCGAGTTATGTTGCCGCCAAGAGGACGGCTCGCTCGCGCCGCGGAGTGAATCTCTGGAGCCTCTTTATCGCGCCGCGATGGATGATATGCGCCGCGAGGCGCGCACACTCGCCGGACTTCATCACGAGCGCATCGTGCCGGTCTACGACGTCTTTGAGTCGCAGGGCAGCCTCTTTTTCGTCATGCCTTGGCTGGAGGGCGGCTCGCTGCTGGATCGAATGGATGAGGCAGCGATGGCCGGGGAAATCATGGACCCCGAGACGGCGCAGCGTTGGCTGCTGATGCTGCTCGACGGGCTGGAGTACATGCACGGCAAAAAGATCCTGCACCGCGACATCAAGCCCTCCAACATCATGTTTGATGAGCGCGGTGATCCCGTGCTCATCGATTTCGGAGCCGCCGTTTCCTGCGCCACGACAACGCTGACTCAGGGAGCCTTTTCGCCCGGTTATGCAGCTCCCGAGCAGATCTCGGGCAAGGGAAAGATGGGGCCTCCCACGGACCTGTTCGCCCTGGCCTCGACGTGGTATGAGCTGCTCAGCGGCGAATCCCCGGAGTCGGTCGTCAGCCGTCTGGTCTCTGACGAGATCGTCCCGCTCACCAAGCTGCCGGGCATGGAGAACCTGCCTCCTCTCCTCGCCGAGAGCATCATGAAAAACCTCGCCCTGAGCCCGGAACAGCGCTGTGCATCGGCCGGGCAGTGGTATCGATGGCTTGCCGGGGAATCGACGGACCCACCGAAGGCTTCCCTTCTCAAGACCCTGCGGCGCCGCATGACGAAGCGAGTGTGGCTCTTGGCCGCCATTTCCGTCCTGCTGGTATCAGGGCTCGGAGGGGTGCTGTGGCTGCTTCCAGAGGGGGAGAATGACGGGGCTTCGGCGATAAACGTCTTGCCCTCCGCCGTCAACGGCCCGTCCTCCAGTCCCGAAAAGAGAGATTCTGAAACGAGCGATTCTGACAGCAGTTTCCGGGAGCACTGGGAGCAGTATCACTATGATGACTTGATTCAAGATCGGAGAGCGACCGTCAAGCGCATCGACGAGGTAAGTAATCGCTACCGCCGACAGGCCTCTGACCTGCGCAGCAATCTCCTTTTGGTGCAGGGAAGTCGTTCCGTGCGCGAAGAGGCGCTGAGGAGTGCAGCATGGGAATACATGATGCGGTGTACAAAATATGCTCAAGAGCTACAGCCGTTGAACGATCGCTTGGTCAGAAGCGCATCTCGCTTGAAAGAGCTCAATGAGTTGCCGGTAAGAGAGGCCCTGTCAGGCACTCCTGAGCAGCATAATCGAGCCCTGATGCTCCAACGGCGCTTGGAGGAGGCCACCCGCAGCTCCTTGAGACTCCAGCCTCGTTATTATACGATGGATGACCGCCCGTCTGAGGCAGACATCGCGCGTGATTCCGATCTTTGAGACCCTCCTCCGAGTCTCTTTTCCCTTTTCATTCCGCCCCTTCTCTCGGCAGGGGGCGCCTCGTCTGTTGATCTTTGACCGCCCCCGGATTTCGCGTAAATGATCGATGTGTCGCAGAAAAACGATAAAATAATACTTCCGGAGAAAATGACAGTAAAAGAGAGATATGGAAAGATATAAACATGTGCTGAATTAGCCATAAAGTTTTAAAAATGTATCGTTAAACGTATGATCTAATCATATAATTATCGCTGAAAGAAAAAAAGCTTCGCATCATCTATATTCACTTGTCAAGTGTCGTCTCCTGTGATAGACTGAGGGGGTGGAATCGCACGGTCAAGACGAGCTGAAGTTGAATGTCAAGTTGTGGCTCAAGGCTAACAACTACAATTACGCTTGGCTTGCGGAGAAATGCTTTGTCACCGAGGCGACGGTGCGCAACTGGATGGCCCGAAAGGTCATTCCCGCAGCCAAGGAGCATATCATCCGAGAATTGATGAAGGATCTGCCGCTTTCGCTGCCTTCGCGCGTGCAGGTCTCGGAGGAGACTCGCGTGACGCTTAGCTTGGATCCTGCAACGCGAGCCTCGCTTGAGCGAAAGGCCTTTTCGCAGGGGAAAACCCTCTCGGAGTTTCTGGCGGATGAGGTGGCCAAGCTGGGGCGAAGCTGAGAGCCTTTTCCTGCGCGTCGTCTCATGGGGTTGGGGTGTGTCCTGCCGCGGATGGACACTTTGCCGGGCTCGGCGCGGAACAGACTGCCCGTTTGACCTTCCTTGCGGTAAGGTCTCGAAGATCCGCCACAGCTCGTTTGCCCGATCGGGGCTGGAGGCATGTTTGAGGCTGTCTCGGAGAATCAGGGAGCGAACCCTAACGAGCGCAAGGGTCTTGCTCTGTTGAGGACTCTGTGGTCGCACGGAGCGAGGGGAGTCTCGGGGCACCCCAAAACATCGCTTCCCTGCCTCTGAAAACTCCAAGCCATTTCCCTCTTCCGCTGCGCTCCTGCGCCTCGGCGGATTGGGGCAGAGTCTCAGTTCTCCTCCTCGTCCTCCAAGTCGGGCAGAGCGTCGCGATGAGGCTCCGGTGCCGGCCAAGGCGGCAACGTCACCCCTGCGAGCCAGAGGGCATACTCCTGTGGCAGCGGGGCTTCAAACTCCATGCGCTCCCCCGTGCGCGGGTGGCGGAAGCCCAAGCGCCAAGCATGCAGCATCAGGCGCCCGGGGTGAGCGCGCTGCCGCTTGGGGTGGGCGTAGATGACATCGCCGATGAGCGGGTGCCCGAGATGAAGCATGTGCACGCGAATCTGGTGCGTGCGCCCCGTATGCAGCGTGCACATCACCAGAGAGGAATCGGACGCCGCGTCGTAGCGCAGAACCTCCCAGTCCGTGATCGCCGGCTTGCCCGAGCCCGGGTTCACCACCGCCATGCGCAGGCGGTTCACCGGGTGGCGCCCGATGTTCGTGAACACCGTCCCTCGCGGCTCTGAGGGGCAGCCTTGCACCACGGCCAGATAAATCTTCGTCGTCTCGCGGTGCGCAAACTGCGACGTCAGCGAGAGATGGGCCGCATCATTCTTCGCCACAACAATGCAGCCGCTCGTGTCCTTGTCGAGGCGGTGCACAATCCCCGGGCGCTGCACCCCGCCAATGCCCGACAGATCGCCGCAGCGGTAGAGCAGGGCATTGACCAGCGTGCCGTCGGGATTGCCCGCCGCCGGGTGCACCACCATCCCGCTCTCCTTGTTCACCACCACCACATCGGCATCCTCGTAGAGCACACTGATCGGGATGTCCTGCGGCGCGGCCTCCGCCGGCTCCGGATCAGGAATCTCCACCGTCAGGCGCATCCCCCGCTCCACAGGCGTCTTCGCCTTCGTTACCCTGCCGTCCAGCAGAATATCGCCGGATTTGATGAGCGCCTGAATGCGGGCCCGCGATAACTCAGGGATGCGCGCTGCCAGATACTGATCCAGCCGCGTGCCGAACGAATCCTCAACAACAAACTGCATACACTCAGGCGCGTTCACATCCCCGTGGGCAAATCAATGAAAAAAGTCGGCAGCCCGAACTCTCGCTCCAACAGCTCGCCCAGCGACTTGACGCCGAAGGTCTCCGTCGCGTAGTGGCCGGCGAAGAGCAGATTGATGCCCATATCCTGCGCCGCATTGCACACCCAGTGATTCTCCTCACCCGTCAGATAACAGCCGTAGCCCTTCTCCGCCACCTGATAAATCATGTCACCGCCGCCGCCCGAGCAGAGCGCCACGCGCCCCGCCGGAGCCGCGGCATCCGCCACCACACCCGTCACCGCACTGCCCGTTACCTCGGCATAGCGATCTCGCAGCTCCGCGACCGAACCCTCGAAGAGCCCCGAAAGCCCGATCATCGTGCCGTGGTAATCCAGCTCCGGCTTCAGATCTCGCAGGCCGAGCGCGCGGGCCAGCCCCGCATTGTTCCCCAGCTCCGGGTGCAGATCCAGCGGCAGGTGCGCCGCATACACCGCGAGATTGCCCTCAAGGCAGGTCTGCACCTTCTTTTTCCACCAGCCCGTCAACGGGCGCAGGCCGCTCCAGAAAAGACCGTGGTGCAGCAGCAGCAGATCCGCACCGCCCGCCAGAGCCGCCTCCAGCGTCGCCTGAGAACCGTCCACCGCCAGCGCCACGCGAGAGACGTTGCCGTCATTCTCAACCTGAAGCCCGTTGAGAGCCACCGACGCATCGCGGATCTCCGCCACGCGCAAGCGCTCGTCGAGAAGAGAAACAATATCCTGTAGAGGTGTAGCCATATCGTGAAAACATGCATCATTCGGTCCGCCGCGCCGATCTCCGCCCGGCCCTCGAGGTCTTCGATACCCGCGAGCCCTTGGATTCGGAGAGAGTTTCGAGTCCCTAGGGTCCGAGAGCCCCGCGGCGTCAGCCGAGCCCGTCGGCCCTCAGCGCTTGTTGTGCTGCGAGCGCTCCCGAATCTCCTTGTGCAGGCGGCGGTTGAACTCGCCGGCCATGTCATAGCCGCTCTCGTGCAGATAGTGCCCGAGCGCCGCCACCTCGACGAGACGCGTCATATCGCGCCCCGGAGCCACCGGAAGATTCAGGCGCTCCACCTCCACGCCGAGAATCGTCGTCATCTTGCGCTCCAGCCCCAGGCGATCCATCTCCGTCATCTCACCGTTCGTCAGATTGATGACCAGATTGATCTTCGACTCGCGGCAGTAGGCCCGCAGACCGAAAAGATTCGTCACATTGATGATCCCCAGACCGCGAATCTCAATGAACCCGCTGCTGAGCTTCGGCGCCGTGGCAATCAGCACCCCGCTGATATTGCGAATGCGCACCATGTCGTCCGCCACCAGCGAAGCCCCGCGCTCCACCAGACCAAGACTGATCTCACTCTTGCCGATGCCTCCCTTGCCGGTAATCAGCACCCCGACGCCCCGCACATCCACCATGCAACCGTGCATCGTCGTGCTCTCCGCAAACTCATTCTCCAGAATGATTGTCGCGCGATTCACGAACTTCATCGTCGGTAGCGTCGAGCGGAAAATCGACACCGAGTAGCGATCCGCCAGCGCCAGCAGATCCTGCGGCACATCCGCCCCCCGCGTCACAATCAGGCAGGGCACGTCATCGCTGACAATGTGGCAGAGGCGCTCCTCGCGCTCCGCCCCGCAGAGCGTCGAAATGTACGCCATCTCCGCCGCCCCGAACACCTGAATGCGCTCGTGGGCAAAGTAGCCGAAGTAGCCCGCCAGCGCCAGCCCGGGGCGATTGAGCGCCGGCTGCTGAATGCGGCGCGACATCCCCAGCGGGCTGTTGAGCAGCTGCAACTCGAGCGTATTGCGGTGACTCTCGTAAAAATGCGCCACCGTGATCTGTTCGACCTTGCGGATGATGGGATCCTTCATAATTGAAGCCTATTGTACAGCAAGCCCCGGCAGAGTCAAGGGCAAAGCCCGCCTCACATCAGCCCCAGCGCAATCTCATCGGCCACCAGACGCCCGGCACGCGTCAGCCGCAGATTGCCGCCCAGAGCGCGCTGCGCGAGCCCCTCCCGCAGCAGCATGCTCACGAAGCCCTCATCCTGCGGGCGCAGCCAATCCGCCGGCAGCCCCTCGTCCGTGCGCAGGCGAAGCCCCAGCGTCTCCGTGCGTCGATCCTGAGCGGAAAGCTGCTCCTGCGTGCCCGGCGGCAGATGCCCCTCCGCCAGCGCCGCAATGTAGGCCCTCGTGTCATCCGCATTGTGGTAGCGCGTGCCCGCCCGCGTGCCGAAAGCCCCGGGCCCCAGCCCGTCATAATCCTCACCGAGCCACGTCGCCCAATTGTGTAGCGACTCGCAGCCAGGGCGCGCGTAATTCGAAATCTCGTAGTGCCGCATGCCGGCTGCCGTCAGCAGATCATCCGCCAGCTCAAACATCGCCACATCCGTCTCTTCATCGCCCGCCGAAGCCCCGTAGGTCTCAAAGAAAGCCGTATCCTCCTCGTAGGTCAGATTGTAGGTCGAGAGGTGATCCGGCTCGAGCTCCAGCGCGGCCTCCAGCGTGTGGCGCCACTGCTCCGTGCGCTGCCCCGGCAGCGAGAACATCAGGTCCAGATTCACCTGCGGCATGCCCGCCTCGCGCAGCAGCCGCACACTCTCCGCAATCTGCTCCGGGCTGTGCTCGCGCCCCAGCAGACGCAGCAACTCCGGCTCAAAGCTCTGAGCCCCCAGCGACACACGCGTCACCCCCAGGCGCACCCACTGCTCCGCCTTGGCCGCTCCGAAGGTCGCCGGATTCGCCTCGAAGCTCCACTCGCGCAGCCGGCTGAAATCCACCCGCTCGCGCAAACCCTTCACCAAGTGCTCCAGATGCGTCGGCGAAAGCATACTCGGCGTCCCTCCGCCGAAATAGATCGTCTCCGGCGCATAACCCTCGGGCAGACGCAGCCACGCCTCGCGAATCACCCCCTCGACAAAGCCCCGCATATCCGTCCGCCCCGGCGTGTGCTTGAAAAACGCACAATAGGGGCACAGCCGGTGGCAAAAAGGAATATGGATATAGAGATGGTCAGCCATGTGAGAAGGAGGGAGGGTGGGGAAGGGAGCAGGGGGCAATCCTCAGCTCGGTTTCGCGAACGGCCGTATCCGAGAACCGAACGGAGCCCGTGAGCCTCCGGAGCGCTTGCGTCCGCAGAGTCCGTGAGACAAAAGAGGAGTCGCAGCTCATGCGCCGCGACTCCCCGCTGAGAGAAACACAGTCAGGCCTGAGCCTTACAGCTCAGAAGCCGCTTCCTTGTCGAGGAAGAACTTGGCATTCGGATGCTTCTGCAGGAACGAAGCCGCCACATCAGGCGTCACCGGGCCCTCGATCGCCTTCTTGACGATGCTGGCCTTCTTGGCACCCCAAGCCATGAGGCGAACCTTCTTGGCGCCCATAATCGTCGCCACACCCATCGTGATCGCCGTGCAGGGCACGTTCTCGAAGCCGCCGAAAGCCGGAGCAGCATCGCGCTTGGTGAGATCATCGAGCGTCACCTGGCGGGTGATCGTCGTGTCATCAGAGCCCGGCTCATTGAAGCCGATGTGGCCCGTGCGACCGATGCCGAGAATCTGGAGATCGAGACCACCGCAGGCCTTGATCTTGTCCTCATAGGCCTGGCAGTGAGCCGGAATCTCCTCCGGAGCCAGCGTGCCGCAGGGCAGATTGATGTTCTCGGGCTTGATGTCGATGTGGTTGAACAGGTTGGTGTGCATGAAGTACCAGTACGACTCCTTGTGCTCGTGAGGCAGACCGGTGTATTCATCCAGATTGAAAGTCGTCACATTCTGGAAGGAGAGCCCCTCCTCCTTGTGCAGGCGGATCAGCTCGGCGTAGAAGGGAAGAGGCGTCGCGCCCGTGGCCAGCCCCAGCACCACACCCTTGCCCTCAGCGGCGCGGCTGCGGATGAGATCAGCGACTTCAGCGGCGAGCTTCTTGGCAGCCTCCTGCGGAGTATCGAAAACTTCGTATGTCATAGCAAGTTCATTCTATACTTTCGGCCTTGAAATGCAACACTGAAATGATGTACCGCAAAAAAAATCTCGAGAACTGCAAAATTTTGCTTGCAAAGTCGGTCGTCATATGGTTTAATTGCGCCGCACTCAGCATCGCCGCTGTAGCTCAGTGGTAGAGCAACGCATTCGTAATGCGTGGGTCGTCAGTTCAAATCTGACCAGCGGCTCTCCCTCCGGGGAGAGGAGCGATGTCCAAGTGCTCACAGACACAGTGCCTCCTTAGCTCAGTTGGTAGAGCAGCTGACTCTTAATCAGTTTGTCCGCGGTTCGAGCCCGCGAGGGGGTACCAGTCTGTGAGTACGGCGGTGCGAAAGCCTCCTTAGCTCAGTTGGTAGAGCAGCTGACTCTTAATCAGTTTGTCCGCGGTTCGAGCCCGCGAGGGGGTACTGAAAGCCTCATCCGAACAGGTGGGGCTTTTTCGTTGTCCGGCCGTCGGCGTCGACGCAGTACAGACAGACAGGAGTCTTGTATTTGCCTCGCGGGCTGTGGTAGAATGCGCGCGTGCGTCAGGAAAGCTTCAGAACCGATCGAATCCGCCGCAGAATCTCTTTCCTGCTGCTCAGCCTCCTCCTCTCGTCCTGCTCGACGACATCCATGGACGCCGTCGCCATGACGCCGCGCCGCATGGCCGAGTTGGAGGAAGTACGCCAGGTGCGCGATGACCGCAACGGCCATCCCTCGGAACGCGAACGCACCATACCGGCAGGGGAAGGCCTCTTCGTCGAAAGCTCGACCCCCGCCCCTGCCTTTCGCACCCCGGAGCAGGCGCGTTACTATTACTCAGGCACCTACCCCGATCTGGCTCGGCGATATTACAGAAGTCTCGGTGCAGCTGGGCAGGCTGCCCCTCTTCCGCAGCATCAGCGCCTGAAACTCATCGCCTACACGGAGGACGGCACCCTCGTCTGCGTCGAACAGGCGGAAGACGGCGAGCGGCTTTGGACCTCTATGAAGCAGCTGCTCAACAACACCGAAGACCCCTCTGCCGCCGAAACGGCTGATGCCATTGCCGGAGCCGCCGCCTTCGGAGCGAGCCTCGCCCTCATCTCGACGGACACCGAGAGCCGTGACACGGCTCTGACCTCTCCGGCTGCCGTGTCGACCGCTGCTGCTGCGGAGGAGAAAGCCCAAGGAGCTGACGCAACAGCCCCCGCCGGCGCTGTCGGGTCAAGCGCAAAGTGTGTGGAAACCGCCCGTTGAGCACATCTGTCCCAAAGTTTGAGCAGAGGGAAAAAGGATGCAGTAATCATGCGGGT
>ERZ772860.451-NODE-451-length-36442-cov-16.026740_pt1 | contig 36442 bp, 37 predicted proteins | sample MGYA00511342_ERZ772860 | MGnify/ENA primary metagenome ERZ772860 (study PRJEB29015, sample SAMEA2737665) | human gut metagenome | biome: human gut; feature: human-associated habitat; material: faeces | place: China | collected 2012 ... | reverse complement strand
AACTTGCAGAAGAGATAACAGTCTACAACCTTGAATTAGATGAAGTGCATACATATTATGTGGCTGGCGGAGTACTGGTGCATAATGGATGTGGAGATACGAAAACTAATAATGAAGCTGGTAGTGAAGGCGGTTATGGGAAGTCAGGTGGAAAAAACAGTAATATTGAAAAAATTCTGAATATTATGAAAACAGGAAAAAAAACTTCTGATGGTAAAAATATAATTTCACAAATAGACGAAATAACGAAAGTTATTTTTAGGATGGATATTGGAGAAAATGCTCATCCAATACAAAGTAAGGGATATTTAGAACCTATTAATCATATTAATATTGAAATTCAACGACTTGGACAGAATGGGAAATATAGTTCTAAATGGGATTATCATATTATAATAGATGATTTTGGTAATATAATAGATACTTTTGAATTAGGAGTGTGGACAAAATGAAACTAACAAAGAATGAAATACAAATATTTAATGAGATGTTGGGACATGACTATATAGTGGTTTCGCAAATTAATGGAAAATGTTTTGCATTATCTGAAAATGGTTCATATTACTATAATGATTGTTTTGAAAAAACAAATGACCCCTTTTTTATGAAACAAAAATATGAGTTATTAACGCCATTAAAGATGATTAAATTTTTTAAATTTTATATAATGGAACCAAAAGAGGATATAGGGGTATGGTATAGAGGGGTACTAAATAGTAATGGTAATTACGAATTTGATTGTTGTGCAGATTCAATTGAAGAAATTGTGTATAGCTTATAATTAAGGACATAACAAGTAAGCATCCCTGTAGGTAGGTTTAAAGTCTAATCTTACCCAAACATTAACAAAACTTTTTAGGTTCATAAGATTTATCATCTTGCAATATAGAATATAGTATAGATTACGGTGATAAGTTTTATTATTACCGTACTAGTTGTAGAAAGATGATACTTTCCTTGATCATATTTTGTTTTATAATACATATTCATAGGAATATCGTGAAAAGAACAGGCATAGGTGTCAAGAAATATAGCATGGCTTAATCAAGGAGAATTACGCTTTAATATATGAGTATGAAAGGTAATATATAAAACCAATGACATTGAAAGTTTGAATTCAATATACAGGAAATTTAATAGTCAGAGAAGCAAAAACTCAGAGATATGAAGGTTGTTAAAGCGGTAAATGGAAAAGGAAAGGGAAAGTATGTATTCATAGAATAAACAAAATGCATATAGATAGTTATAAACAGTGCAGATATTTTTAATATCTGTGCTGATTTTTACTTTTGATATTACAAGCAACAATAGTATACCAGAGTGGTACAACAACTAAACCTAATCAAGTACATCACTATGCAACAAATAAAAGCAAGACATATACTCCTCAGTTAGAGAAAATAGCAAACAGGTATGGATTAGACCTAGATGATGTATGGAATAAAGAATTGCTACCACATCAGGGTCGTCATCCAAATGCTTATCATGAATATGTTCTTGATAGTATGAAACAATTTGACAACATTGCACAAGGAGACAAAGATATATTCCTTAAGTTATTTGATAATTTAAAGAATAACATAAAATCAAATCCTGATAAGAAAAATAACTATTAGGAGTCAATATTAAAAAATTATTCTCTTAAAATGGTAAACTAAAAAAAGCCTCATCACTGAGGCTTTTAAATAAAATATAGTTAACGGATAATACTCAAGTTGTGGAGAAAAGAAGCCTCATAATCAAAGTCTTTTGTTTTGAATGTATGTCTTAATGTTTGAGTATGAATAAATTGCTGATTAAAGTAGAGTTTGATTGATAAAGAATAGAATGGTTGTGTTTGTACTTGGAAACGTCAAGTCCGACACAGTATATGGTGTAACTAAAGTATTTAGAAATGTTGTCTCCTAACAGGAGATTCGACAGTGTATTCTCGAAAAATAAAACGTCAGGCATTAACTAACTGATTACTAGTAATAGACGAAAAGTTATGGTCTGAGTCTGCTTTTAATAGTCAGTGACGTATATTCATATAAACAAATCCACGGTGCTTTAGATATTATTATACAAGAGTAGATGAACTCTTTAATATATCAAAAATAAAAAGAAAGGAAATGTGTATTCTAATAATCTTATATTTGATAATTGGATTATACAAGATATGCTTATGGAAACAATTACAAGTGTTATTTCAAAAGAATTATTAAAAAAAGGAATTAGCTTATTATCACTTGGAATAAATGAATATGCTTGGGATAAGGATAATATAAAAGATATATTCGAAGAATTATCAAAACGAAAAATAGGTATTTTAGGAGGCGATGTCTATAAGATAGAAAATGAAACTATCAAAATGACATTTGATAGTTGGTATATGAATAAAGATAGTTCGGAAGAGTTTTATCAAAAAAGTAAATTAAGAGCTTTGAGTTATATAGAAGATTATGAAAAAAATAATTGTGGTGAGTTTATATATACCATTGTTATTTGAGTAAATTATACGAAGGGCATACGTATTATATGTGGCTGGCAGAGTGCTAGTACCTAGTATGTGTGCTACTGATAATAACAGTGATAGCGAGGGTGGCAAAAACTCAGCTCATAATGTAGATCAATATGAAAAATTAAAGAGTTCATACGCCGCAGATGAGATAATGAATGCAGAAAGGGTGGGGAGTGCATTAAAGGATGACCCTGCTCATAGAGCAGCAAGTTTCTTGTCAAAAGAGCAGTTGGCTAGTGGTAAAACATATAGTTTTACAGGTGGTGATGGCAGTTCATATATACTTTTACAAACTAAAGGAAAGATGGATGGAAATCAAGGTATTTTTGAATATATTTTAAATTCAAAAGGACAAGTTACACATCAAAGATTTATTAATGGTGGTACATATACAGGTTTTCCTAACCAAGTTGTTCCAAAAGGAGGTTATTAATGTTATCTTATAATGCAAAATTTGAAGAATTGAATACATTGATTTCTGATTGGAAATGGTCTGAATTAAAGTATGGATTATGTAGAGAATATATTTCGATAAAAGATGTAATTTCATATGCTAATGAAATTCTTTCAAATGATGTCCCATATATGGAAATAATAATTCAACTTCTAATTGCTGATGATGAAGAGGTTGATGATATTTTAGAAAAATTAGTTTCATGTGAGGAAAGTCCTAGTGAAGATAATATAAAGTCAAAATGGATATTTGCCTTTATTTATCATGCGTTTACCTATTCGAAAGATAAAATTTTTGATATTATAGAAGATGTATATGAAGAGTTTGATTATACGGAAGAAATCAGCAATCTAGTTCCATATATGCCATGCGAAGACGGTTTACCATTAGAAGATAGATTAAAAAGATACATAGAACAAAATCGAAATATATGGTGTTAACAAATATAATGCTAATGCATACCAGAGTGGTAGTAAGAGTGGCTCAGGAAGTAAATTCCAAGAAGTATTTGACCTAGCAGACAACTATACTTTAAGTGATGATACCTTTGACAATCATATACTCGATAGACATGGACCTAATTCTACATACGGAAACAAATCACATTTTAATGCAGATTTTGATATTAGAAATAGTATTGATAGTACATTGACAGGGGACAACTTCATTGTAGGTCCTAATACTGCTGGAAGAGAAGGTTATATTTTTGAACAAACATTTTCCAATCCAATAGGGACAAATAGCAAAGGGAAACCATTATATACTTTAAAAGTAGTTATTGATGAGGCTGGAAATGTAATTACTGCGTTTCCCAAAAAGTAGTAGGAGGTTGTTGTAATGAACTTTTACATAGGTAATTCAATAGATGAGATTAATGAACAAGATGTCAACGTAGAATTTTGCGATGAGTTGATTGATTTTATCTATAAAATGAGTGGACAAGTATCCTTTGATATGAGTAAATTGTACCAGATTGATCCTTATGATGATGTTGAAGTTTCTAAAAATGATTTGTTTCAAATCGCCGAAATATGCAAATATATATTGGACACAGCATTGCTTCAGAATTATGAAGAACCAGATGAAGGCAGACAAATGGTGCAAGACTTATTAGAGATTATCCAAAAAGCGATGACAAGTGATTTAGGACTAGTTTCGATAGGAGATTGATGATTTGCATTATGTAATAAAATTGTAACATTTCCCTTGACACTTCCAAAACATCCATGTTACAATGGCACCCACCAGGGGGTATAAGGGTGATAAGCTGCTCCGTAATACCTAAACAAAAACACATAATAGGAGATGTTCCGTAGCTACTATGGGCTATAGTGCATCTCCTATTTTTCTGTTACATGGAAATCCTGATAAAATTGTCCCAAAGCATAATAAATTTTTGAACAGTAGTGAAAGTTACGCCATACCACATTTCTCCCAACGGCTCTGCCAGTGGGTGTTTCTCGGCTTATGCCGTTCTCTAGCGGCATAAGCCCTTTAACCTGCACTATTTTCGACCCTACTTATTTTGGCGGTGTCTTAAGAAATCATGTTTTTTACATTTCCCCAACAAGGCTAAAAATTTCCATTATGGGTAACTATCTTGACTTCGCTCTTAAAATCGCACACAGGGGCAACACAGGCTCTCACAAGGGCAAGAGAAAGATGTTTTGTATGCTCGGATAGTGAAAGGGTACGCACTATGAGATTGTAAAATATGGACGGATGCGGTGGGAGTATTTGAAAAACTACCGCAGAGGGGAATATATCAGGCTTCTCATGGACGGAAAATTAAATGAGTACCTGCATGACGTAGATGAGGAATGCCATGAGAGAATTGAGCTTCTTGTGGAGGAGATGAAAGCCGGTGCAGGGATTACAGAAGAATTAAAGGCAAGCGCCCCGGTGAAGTGGGTAGGACTTATGAATAATGTGCGGAGTGCAGCAGAGGAGGCTATGATAAGAGAGCTGATATATGTGTGATTAGGTGCGGAGCGAAAATGCTCCGCATTTTTAAATCCAAATGCGGAATAAGTGATGTTATGATATAATCAAAGCAATAGACTGAAAGGTTGAGTCACTGTATAATTTATTGATAATTTTTAAAACTGTCTCATTGCATAGAAGTGTTTAAATGCTTATTCTTAAAGGAGGAGGTGGCAGATATGGCTAATGAAAATAAAAAGGATTTTAATGCTATGTTGCATGATAGCAAAGATATGCCAAAGTTTCAGATTATTACAGATGAAAAAAGTATTGAGAAATATGGTGGAAATAAAATGTACTTTGCTCCACCGATTGACTATGACAAGGTAATGAAACAAATTCCTTGTGGCAGAGTAATTACTGTTGGCAAAATACGGGAGCATTTTGCAAAACTAAATGGTGCAGATTTTACAGAGCCCATTACAGCAGGTATTTTTGTTTCCATTGCTACGTGGGCAAGCTACCAACGCTCCAATGATGAAACACCATATTGGAGAACATTAAAAGCAAATGGCGAGCTAAATGAAAAATATCCCGGTGGTGTAGAAGCACAGAAAGAGAAGCTGGAAGCTGAAGGACACACAATTCTTCAAAAAGGACGTAAAAACATCAGGTATTTTGTAAAGGACTATGAAAGTGTTCTTGAAGACTTGGAGTAAACAAAACTGGAATAAGCGGAGGTGGTGTTTGTGGTAAGTAAGTTGAAATACGGCAATACAAATACATTTTTTATTCATGGAATAAGCGGTAATTTGCTTATCGATACTGACTATGCAGGAACATTGCCTGCATTTTATAGGGCGATTAAAGTGCACAACATAAAAATCAGTGATATTACTTATGTCTTGGCAACACATTACCATCCTGATCATATTGGTCTTATAAGCGAACTTATGGAATTGGGTGTAAAACTTCTGCTGATTGATACACAAGTCGAATATATTCATTTCTCTGATGAAATATTTAGTAGGGATGCACAGATGAAATATGTGCCAATAAACAAAGAAGATGCTGATTTGGTTAAATGTAAAGAAAGCAGAGTATTTCTTCACAGCATAGGAATTGAAGGTGAAATTTTATCTACGCCAAGTCATAGTAAAGATAGTATTTCTCTCATTTTGGATGATGGTTCTTGTTTTGTTGGTGATTTGGAGCCGATAGATTATCTTGACGCTTATGATAACAATGTAGAGCTTAAAGAAGATTGGAAAATTGTCATGAGTCGTAATCCTAAAGTTATTTTTTATGCACACGCAAATGAAAGAGTAGTATTGTAATCGGCAAATGATAATTTTATGAAATAACGTATTTATATTTGATAGAGGTATCGCATGTGTGGAATAACAACTGTTTTATAAAATAATAAATCGGAGGTTTATATGGATTATAAAATAAGAAAATTAAAACAGAATGAAGTAAATGTATTAAACACATTTTTGTATGAAGCTATTTTTACTCCAGACGGAGTCGATGCGCCGCCATATGAAATAATTAAGCAACCAGAATTACAAGTATATGTAACAGATTTTGGCAAGCAAAAAGGTGATATGTGTTATGTGGCTGAAACAGATGACAAAATAGTTGGAGCAGTATGGGTTCGTATTATGGATGATTATGGACATATTGATGATGAGACTCCGTCATTTGCTATCTCATTGCTTAAAGAGTATAGAAATCATGGTATTGGAACTAAATTGATGAAAAGAATGCTTTTAGAACTCAAAAAGCAAGGATATAAGCAGGCATCATTGTCAGTTCAAAAGATAAATTATGCCGTTCATATGTATAAAAATGTCGGTTTCAGTATCGTTGATGAAAATAATGAAGAATACATTATGGTTTGCAAACTGTAATTTGACAGATTCAAATTTCCCTTTGGAGGAGCATCTGCGCAAAAAACACTAAAGCAATGTATTAAAGTAATAATAATCATAGTGATTTTAAAATTGTTCTTGGTTAGCTCATTTATTCGGTATAAGATCCGCTTATCAAATGAGAGGGACTTACAGACTCCGTTATTTTGATAATCCAAATCAAAAAAATGATTGGAATCATCTTACGGGTTACAAGCCAAGGAGAATTCTGTATTCTCATGCAAATGAAAAAATAGCAACATAAATAAGTTGTTTTTGTAGTTCTCGCACCAGTGGTGCGAGAAAGTAGACTATTGGAAGGAAGGGAGCATATATATGGAGTGCATTGTACGAGAATGGAAGATAGAAGATGCTGTTGGTTTGGCAGAAATGTTGAATAATAAAAATATACTTAATAACTTGCGCGATGAATTGCCATATCCATATACTAAGAAGGATGCAGAAGAATATATTATATCAATGCTTTCGGCTGATAAAACGAAAACCTTTGCTTTTGCAATAACTGTCGATGATAAGGTTGTTGGCAGCATAGGAGTGTTTCGGTGTGAGAATATTCATTTTAGGACGGCTGAAATGGGATATTATATTGGTAAGCCTTATTGGGGGAATGGTCTGGGTACGAGTGCTGTAAAGCAGGTTTGTAGTTATATTTTTGAAAATACTGATATTATCAGAATATTTGCAGAGCCTTTTGCTTATAACAAAGCATCTTGTCGAGTGCTTGAAAAAGCAAGATTTCAATTTGAGGGACTTCTAAGGAATAATGCAATTAAAAACGGAAAAGTGCTGGATATGAGAATGTATTCGTTAATTAAAGAATTGAGGTAAGAGAGATGTATAAAATACGAGAAGCATTCCAAAGTGATTGTGATGGAATAGGAAAAGTATATTGTGATAGCTGGAAAACTGCTTATCAAAATTTACTACCTCAAACTTATTTAGATTTATTAACTGTTGAAGATTGCACACCAGACAAAGTATCAGAAAGAGATGTTGTCCTTGTAGGATACGGGAGCGTATTAGGAATATGCCACATTTCTGAAGCAAGGGATAGAGATAATAAAGTCTGGGGAGAAGTTGTAGCAATTTATTTGTTACCGGAGATATGGGGAAGTGGGCAAGGAAGTGAATTGCTTCGATATGCGTTAGGAAAATTGAAAAAGAATGGTTTTAGAAATATTTGTTTGTGGGTAATGAAGGGCAACATAAGAGCTAGAAAATTCTATGAGAAAAATGGGTTTCAAATAAGTGGAAAAGAACGTGAAATCGAGATTGCTGAGCGTAGAGTAAGCGAGGTTGAATATATTTATTATGGTTAAATGATCCAACAGTATCTATGCTTTATGTAGATGAACAGGAAATGTTATTAAGTGCTAAATATATTAGCGAATTGGGGGAGAAAACAATTTATTTTGGTCATTGGAAACCAAAACGAAATCGAAAGTGGGTAAAATAAAAGTGTGGAAAAGGTTGATGTATAAACACTAGATTATTTGTATTGAAGAGTGAGTTGGTATGTAAAATGTTATTGTAAAAAAAGTGGTTTTGCGATAGAATTATTTTGTGGTTTTGTGTGCATTTTGTACAAAAGAGATTATCGAATTAAGGACTGTTTATTGGACAGTACATATCGTAATATTTTCTTGTACGAATTCCAAAGATTTCAAGTCCAGCTAATAAATGTCAATAGTTAAATGAGAAAAAATTTATTTTATTCTCTGACTAAAAAAGGGCGGACTTTCCCCTTGGTGAAAATATCGTTTTTTGAAAGATATTGATTCTTTGGATTTACAGTATTTTATGCAGCTATGTCGCATTTAGCAGCATTGTATTGTTTGATATGCTCCTGAGGAGCAATGATTTTGAATGGTTTGTTGTCTCTGAGTATTGCAAATATCATATTGCATACCTTATGTGAAACAGCTCCCATTGCTACGAGCTTTGGTTTTGAGTCACACTTCTTGAGGTAGTACTCACGAAGAACTGGATTTTTAGCTTCTCCATTACGGGAGATACTGATGCTTTGTAGGGTTAACGTGTGAATCACACGTCTGGCGATGGCGGAACCACGCTTAGACATTTGAACTTTTGTACCTTCAAATTTACCGGATTGCTTTACGGCTGGATCAAGACCAAAATAAGCGAAAAGTTGTTTTGGCTTTAAAAATGCTGAAAAGTCACCAATCTCCCCCATGATGGATACAACAGACAAGAATCCAGCACCTTTGAATGTTTCAATCAAATGAATCTGCTTGACAAAGTCGGCATCTTCATTAGCATCAACAAGTTCATGGAGCGATTCAAGAATGCGGTTGATTTCTTCATCATATTTACGTATGAAGCTGATATAAAGGCGAATACGTTTGATGTTGCTGTTTATGATGTACCCAAACTGATTTGCATCAGTTGCCGCCTGAACTATGGCATTATACTTATTCTGAGCATATATAAGTCCAAAGCGAGCTGTTGATCTGATGATATCAATAATCTCTTGCCTGTCTGCTTCAAGAAAAGCTGATGAAGAGGTATAAGTTTCCAACAATGTAAGAGAAGTGTTGATAGTAACCTTGGAAAAGATGCCAAGATACTGTGGAAACGCCATACGTAATTCACCCTGAAGCTTATTCACATAGGCACTGCGATTATCCATTAAATCATAGTATTCACGGCACAGATTACGGCAGTTTAGAGCAAGGTCTGATGGCATAAGTGAAACCCTTAAATCAGGTTTCAAGCCAACTAAAGCAGCTTTTTTAGAATCAAAACGATCATTATGTACTTTTCGTATGTTGATGTTTGTGCTATTCTTAGTGATGATAGGATTAATAACCGAGCAGTTAAAACCCTTATCACGAAGATAGCAGAAGAGTGGATAATGATAAATTCCCGTGGATTCGAGGAAAATGCGACTTTCCAAAGAATACAACTCTTCTGCTTTTTTTATTTTAGAAACAGCGGTTGTAAGGGAATCAATACTGTTATGTAGGATTTTGTAAGGTTTTCCTACGAATTGTTGGTTTGGAAGTGCTATAGACATCCAAGAGAAGTCAGCACCGACATCAATACCAACAGAGATGAATAGTTCATCAAGATTAAAAATAACTTTGTTTGACATGAGCAATAGCCCCTTTCTGATAGGAATCCATTTCCAATCTGGCAGGTACACAACCTAGCATGTTATTCGGGTATGGCCTTCAGGCTCCCAACCAGCTAAAACATAAAACCCTGTCGAATGGACTAATTGACTTTTTTGCAGGTATCAGTCACAGAAGTGACTTCCCAAGGAGGTGAACATTCTTTGTCCTATCCTAAGAGATAATACCTTATGTTTTATCTGGTGTCTATCAGGAACCGTCAGACATGATAATTATTATGGATAACATCTGATGAAGGAAGAATCCCTTCTTTTGTTATCTGATTTATAGAAACTTATTAACCAGGTAGTCTTGTTTGACTACATCATTATTATACTAGGAGGCGATTAAATGAGGACTATCGAAACTGTCATTCAGAGATTAGGATATCATAACTCGGAAAAACTGTTCTATTTATCTGAAATTGATAAGTGTACCGATTTGTCATGGCATGATAGAAGGGTTTTGCGTGAATTGGCTCCTTATGCTACTTATGTTGTAGATGGTAGTGTGCTTACAGTGTTTTTTGATGATTTAAACAACAGGGAGGATGTAGATCTTCATGGAAAGATATGGAATGCACAGATACCGGTTGTAATTTCTGATGAAGGTAACTATATAAAAATTTATAATGGAAAAAGCATGGACTTAAGTGTTGATAAAAAAATCAGACTGAGCAACATTGTTTCATACGACTTGAGCCAATGTGACGACAAAACCGAATTTTCGTATTGGAATGTGACTAATAGTTTGTCATTAGACCATTACGAAAAGAGTATGGGTAAAAAGAATTTAAATGATTTTTTGATTGACAATCTTAGATACATTACTAAAAGGTTGAAGGATGAATATAATATTTCCTTTGCAAACAAGTTGATGTTAAGGGTACTGTTTATCCGCTATTTGATTGATCGTGGTGTTAATATCGGATATATGGGACTTGACGATAATGTAAAAAAGTCGCAGGAAACATTTCTTAACATTATTCAAAACAAAGATGATTTTTTGAAATTAGTCAAATATTTGAAAGCAAGATTTAATGGAAATCTGTTTGAAATAGATGAACAGAAAGAAAAGAATGAAATAACACAAGAGTCTCTTGCTATGTTACATGATTTTTTGACGGCTAGAGAGGAAATGAAAACAGGACAGTTGTGCCTGTTCCCTTATTATGATTTTAATATTATTCCAATCGAATTGATAAGTAATATTTATGAGATATTGTTAGGTAAAGAAAAGCAAAATAAAGATAAGGCTTTTTATACACCAGAATATTTAGTAGATTATATTGTAAATCGGACAGTGGGAAGGTATCTTATTAATGAGAATGAGTGTAAAGTATTAGATCCTTCCTGTGGTTCGGGCATTTTTTTGGTTAAATCGCTTCAAAAGATATTAGAGCGTAATGCAGAAACGAATGGTTTTTTGCAAGATAAAGATAAAATTAATACATTGATTAAAGAGAATATATATGGTGTAGATTATAATGAGGAAGCTGTAGATGTTACTGTTTTTTCTCTTTATGTCACGCTTTTTGATTATCAAGATCCCAAAAGCTTAGAAGATTTCAGATTGCCTTTATTAAAGAATGAAAATATTCTCTGTGGAGATTTTTTTGATGAAGACAAAATGAAACCAATTGAAAAAGTAGATTTCAAATTTATTTTGGGAAATCCGCCATGGGGAAGCGTTAATCAGCATAATTATAAGAAGTATTGTGATGATAGGAATGTTATTGCTCAAGATAGAGAAATCAGTGTTGCATTTTTGTTAAAGGTTCAGGAGATTGGGAATCCAAATACAGAATGTAGTTTAGTAATTCCTTCGAAAATATTGTATAAGGGAAAGAGTCCTTCAGTAGCCCTGAGAAAAAGACTATTGACTAATACGCAATTAGAACAAATATTGGAAATTTCGGCTGTAAGAAAACAGATTTTTAAAGGTGCTGTAGCTCCGGCAGCAGTGCTTTCGTTTCTATGCAAAAAAAGTGCACTGAACCATAAAGTGGAATATATAAGTTTGAAACCCAATAAATATTTGAAGTTATTTGGCGTAATAATGATAGAACCAGATGACATCAAATATGTGAAACAGACATTATTCTTGGAGAATGATGATTTGTGGAAAATATTGGTTTACGGTGGATATTGGGATTTTGAATTGCTTAGTACTATGCATAAAAAATTTAAGACTATCAAAGATGTTACCTCAGAGCATAAACTAATCTTGAAAAAGGGACTTCAAGACAGTGATGGAAGTAAGGATGCTTCACATTTGACTGGAAGAAAAATTTTGGATTCGGATAAGGCAATAGACCATTTTTATTTCAATGAAAATGCGTATTCGATATTGAATAAAGCCACAATACGTCGTACTGTAATTCCTGAGATATATCAAGCTCCGTATGTTCTCTTTAAAAAAGGTTTAGATTGCACGGATTATACGATAAGGGCAGTGTATACAGAAAAAGATTTTCTTTATCGAGAAACCATAAATTGCATAAAGGGTACAGGTGTAGATAAGAAAGTTTTACTAAATTTATGCGGTTTACTTAATTCTTCGTTGTTTTCTTATTTTAATTTAATGCTTGGTTCTTCGGCAGGAATAGAAAGAGAACAAATTTTTTTAAAGGAGTTAGAGGATTATCCGTATGCATATAGTGAGAAACTTGTTGGATTAGTTCAGAAAATATTGCGAGAGAATTGTGGGGAAGATAAGAGTGATTTAAAAACTGCTTTAAACGAATGTGTTATGAAGATGTATGATTTGCAAGATAATTATTTTGTTGATTACGTTTTATCAATTCAAATTCCGCTGCTTTGTGGAACCTATCGAGAGACAAAATGTGATGTAAAAATGATGAAAGAGTATACATCAATATTATCTAGGATGTGGGATGAACATTTTGGGAAAAGCGAGGTGCATTATTCGATAATTATTTACCCAGATATAAAAGGTAAGTTTGCAGCTGTACAGGTGAAACTTTCTTTTGAAAGTCGGATGGAGGAGATTCGTGTTGTTGATAATGTAGATGAAGATGTTAGCTTACTAACAAACTTTATGATTTATCAATTAAATGATTGTTTTTATCAAACGAAAAATATTGTGGAGTTTTCGGAAGATTCGTTTGTAATTGTAAAACCTATTGAGGCTAAGAATTGGCATCCTGCAATGGCTATCAAAGATAGCCATAAAATATTAAATGCAGTACTTCTGGGAAAGGAGGACTGCAGATGAGTGGTATGTTAGACAAAAACATTTTAAAGGCATTATATCGGGCGAATTTTGAGAAAATTACAGCTTATATTCTTGACATATGTGATTTGATTGTTGAAGACTATGAGAGAAAGCAGTTAAAGTTACCAAATGATGAAAACAAGATTAGAAGTATTATGCTGGAAGAATATATGAAAACGCAGAAGGGTGTTTATGGCATGTCAGATTATAGGTTTGAACTTGAGGTGCCAGAGAATTATGTTGGAAATGGACAGCATATTGGTAGAGTAGATATTCGTATTTTATTAAAGAGTGATTTTGAAAAAGAAGATGCCTACTATATTATTGAATGTAAGAGAATTGATGGTTCATCTGACTTGAATAAGAAATATGTAAAGGAGGGCGTTGCTAGGTTTGTTACAGAAAAATACTCCTCGTACTATGGTAGAAATATAATGCTTGGATTTGTTGTAAAAAAGATTGATGTGTCTGCTAATGCAAAGTTGATTGAAGAAATTCAAAATACAGAGTTAGCTCAACATATGCATGGTAATTTTGAATTCATAGAGAGTGAAGGTGTGACAGAAAGTTATAAGTGTATGTATCAGATACAATCAGGTGAGGTAGAATTACGACATATATTTTCGGATTATTCTGGTATTATATAGTAATAGTTTAAGATTTTACATTGAAGAAGGTTATTATTCTAAAAAATGAAAAGTAGGAAGTGAATACAATGTGTAAAAAAATTGAGTATAGCTGGATTCCAGGTACATTTGCTGTGGCAAATGAAAAAATATTATCCGAATGTAGTGAACTATATTCAAACCATTATGGAATATGGGGAGAAAAAGGCATTCATCCAGGAAAAGCGGTTCGTTTGTCACCGGAGAAATTATGTATATGGCTTGATAGTGAAAATGTAACATTATATTATGCAACTTGTGAGGAAAAGATTGTCGGATATGCAATCGCATTTGGTAAAAATGAAATTGGTTATGGAATTGTGACATGGGTTACACAGCTTGTAGTCCATAAAGATTACCGTCAGCAGGGAATTGCGAAAAATATATTATTTTCAATATGGGGGTTCTCAAATCATTTTGCTTGGGGAATAGTGAGTGCAAATCCATATGCTATAAGAGCGTTGGAGAAGGCCACGAGGAGAAGAGCGGTGCCAATGAGAATAAAGAAAAATGCTACAAAATTAAGAAATATAGGAAGGAAGCATGTTCCGTTTATTGATGAGAAGACAGAGTTTGATATAACTGAGGAAAAATCACAAGTAGATACCAAATTTTTTGTTGATCATGGGGATACAGTACAAAAGATTATTAATGTAACCAGTGAAGATATACCTTGGATGTTAGGAAATATTCGAGATGGTTGGGAATGGTTTGCGTTTACATTCAATGATCAAGAACCTATTTCGTTATCAAAAGAAGAAATTGAAAATATGATAGCTACGTCTGACTCAGTTGTTCAAAACGCATATTCTAGAATGAAGTTGGATAGTAGTAGACAAACATGGATGAAGAACACAGTATCAGAAGTTGATTACATTGATCAAAAGGTTAATCTTTCCTCTGTTGAGTTAGTTTATGACTTGGGATGTGGTGTTGGAAGGCATGCAATAGAAATAGCACGTAGGGGGATAGAAGTAATTGGAATTGATTATGTGGAAGAAAATATTTCTACTGCAAATAGAGTGATAAAAGAAGAGGGACTACAAAACATAAAAATTCAAATAGGGGATTGTAGATATTATACCAATCAAAGGAAAGCTTCTTTAGTAATATGTCTTTATGATGTCATTGGTACATTTGCGACAAATGATGAAAATAAAAAGATTATATCAACAGCATATGATTTGTTAAATGATGACGGCTATGCAATTTTTTCGGTTATGAATTATGAGACAACGATAGCTAATGCAAAAAATGTATTTTCCTTTGCTACAGAACCTGATAAATTGCTGAGTTTATCTGGATCAGATATTATGGAAAAAACAGGAAACATTTTCGATTCTAAGTATTATTTGGTGGATAGAGAAACCCATGTTATATACAGAAAAGAACAATTTACAAGTAGTCATGGATTGCCCGTAGAACTGATTGTGAAAGACAAACGCTTTACAAGAAAAGAAATTATTTCTATGTGTGAGGAGGTGGGATTTTCTATCATAGAGATTAAGTGTACTAATGCTTCAGGATGGGATATGGAATATGAAGCAGATAATAAACGAGCGAAAGAGATTTTATTAATTTGTAAAAAAGGAGATACAAGAGAATGAAAGTGATTGAACCATGTGTTCTTTTAGAGCAGGAAATTGATACTGATAGTATTATGAGACATATTGAAAAGGCTGGTCGAGTATGCTATAAAAGTGAAAGCAATATTGCAGAGAATTCAGCAGAGAAATTTATTAAAAGTATATTAAAACGAGGGCATGAATCTGTAATTGAGCATGTTAGTATAACATTTAGAGTTGTGTGCGACAGAGGGGTAACACATGAGATTGTTAGGCATAGGATTGCCAGTTATAGTCAAGAAAGTACTAGATATTGTAATTATTCTCAGGATAAATTTGGAAATGAGTTAACATTTATAAGACCTTGCTTTTGGGATGAAGATAGTGAAAATTATGAGTTGTGGAAAACATCGATGTTGGATATAGAAAAGAACTATTTTAAACTTATAGATAGAGGCGTTACTCCGCAACAAGCTCGTTCGATATTACCTAATTCATTAAAAACTGAAATATATATTACAATGAATTTGAGAGAGTGGAGACATTTTTTAAAGTTAAGAACTAGTAAGGCAGCGCATCCCCAAATGCGGCAGGTTGCGATAATGATATTTGACATATTTAAAGAAAAGTTGCCGGTTTTATTTGATGATATAGATATTGAAGAGTAAAATATAAATATGTGAAAATATTTTTGTGTAATAACGAAAATTTAGTTGTATGGTGATTAGTTGTTATAATATTTTTGGCAACATTTTGGTAACAGAAAATCAGTAAGCCAAAATAAATTATGTAATTGAAGTAAAAAATCGGCATTTTAAGAATTAAACCTAAACAAAATAGTTTAGGTCAAGGGATAGACTTGCCGAGAATTGGCAGGAAAGTGGTCGAGGCATTTAAACAGTCAGAATGTGATATTTTTGTTGATTTATTCTGTGGTAGCCTTGCAATGCTTTGCTACTTGCCTTGGGATGTGAAAGTTGTGGTAAATGACATTAACAGAAATCTTACAAATCTATATGAGGTAATTCGAGAAAAACCATCCGATTATGTAAGTGAGGTCATGAAGTTGCCTTATTCCGGGGTGGTGTTTCAGAGATTTACGGAAGATTTGAAGTCTGCTGATAACAGGTTCGAATTGGACAGGGCGGTTGCCTATTTTTATGTAAGTTTCGGTGCATACAGAGGTAGAATGGATAATCCGTTGTTTCGTATTTCTGCAACTACTGATACAAATAGAGCCGAAGCTTATCAGAAAAGTATTCAGTAGATTTTGCAGTTATCCAAGCGGTTACAGAATGTGGAGATTCTAAATCGGGATTTTCGTAAGGTGTTGAAAAGCTATAATGCAGAGGATGTGTTTGTATATGTTGATTGCCTGTATTTAGGAACTGAAGATTATTATGATTATGTTTTTTCTCTTCAAGATCATAAAGACTTAGCAGAGATGTTGAAAGTACATAAAGGCAAATTTGCTTTATCTTCCAAGGAAAAGAAGGAACTGTGTAAGTTGTACCGTTCCAACAATCATTATGTTCATAATTTTGAAGATACCTACAGACTGCCCGATAAACGGCATAGAGAGCAACTGATTATGAATTTTAAGATGATACACGTAAATAAGTATGGAGAGGATGATATAAAGCCATACAGATAAGAAAGATGGAGTAAACTGGCGGTTTGGGCAGGATATTCAATTTGTTATACATAAACCAATGTGTCGGACAAAGTTTTCAGACTATGCTATAAAGCCTTATAAAATCAGCATTCTTGCTAATGTAAAAAAATAAGATGTTCCACGGAACTGATGTTTTGATAATTGTTGGAGTTTTGAGAAATGTATTAAAAATTGTCTTGAGATTTCGTTACGAGATTTCATGCAAAATGTCACTTTGTATCTTTATATATCCTACACTATAAGCATCTTTAAGTTTGTTTTCCATAATAACCAGATAGTCCATGAAATCCATAAGAAAACCAGTATTTTCAAGATTTTATGCGTTTGTAAGTTTCAGCATAAGATGAGTTATGGTTAATGAAGATTGAACAGGACGCAGTGGTCTCATAAACTCAGATAGTAACAGATAACTACAGATAATAACCAAAAATACTGACAAGTAAATCTTATACTGATAATAAAAAAGGATAATGGTAGAGGGAATAAGTAGTACAGTAATAATGTTGGTAGTAGTAAGTAAAGCTTCCAGACAAATCACTATAAGTGAAGTACCGTAGTCATAATCGGATATTTTCTGTTTTTTGTTGGTAGAAGTAAAGACCGCCCTTGCAACAGCATCAAATCATTCGCAGTCTCACTGACTTGTATATAGTTTTTCTTTTATGCTAAGTTCTGGTACTTGCTACAGACTGCCATTAACCTGCAAGCTGTGAGATGTGCAAAGTTCCATAATTCCCAGCGGTCTTGGGGTATCCTGCTTCGCCTATGGCATTTATTTTTTTCACATGGTGGTACTTTTCAGATGTTTTTGCAAAAAAATATATGTGTTCTTATATCACACGACAGATGTTATCAAGGCGGAGCTGTGTGCATAGTTGTTGAAGGAACAGATAACCAGCATGAAAAGAACGTTCTTCGTTCATAGGGATGCAGGCAGTATACGAGAAGATGATTTTCCGTCTTCTTTTCTGAATGACTGATAAATGTAAACATCTTTATTATTTTTACTACCTGTAACTGCAATATACATAACACAAAATCCTTTTTCTTTTAAGTATACCACACTATTACAAACAAGTGCGTAGCAAAACGAAAAATTTGGCATAAAAAAAGCAGGTTTTATGTGACCTGCGATGATTTTTTTAATATTCAACTGTCAAACTCCCGAGAAATTAAGGGTTGGAGAAATTTAGCCTATATAATTAGAAAATAAATATGGTATAAAAGAATCTATTTATATTTAATTCGGGTGTTTTGACACCCGGATTAATATTATAAATATTAGCCAAATTGTAAAATATTGACATATTTATGTAATATGATAAACTTCTCGACAAATATTAATTTAATAAAGTAGGAGAGACAAATGAATTTAAAAAGAGTAGTAATAAGTGGTACATCTTTAGCGGCAGTAGGAATGGTTTTAGTGGGATGTTCGAAGAAAAGTGTTAAAGATGGGACTGAATATATACATACATATACTGATGTTGAAGAGGAATATTGCTTTGGTTCTAATAATATAGGAACGTCTACAAGGATAGAGGGAAAGACAGGAAAAATAAAAATATATACTTCAGGTATGAAGGCTAGAATAGAGAAATTGTGTTATGGTAGCTATTTGTATCCTAATGGAGAAGCGAAAGTTGAAGAATGTGGTGATAATAAGATAAAATTAAAATTTAATTTAAAAGCAAATGAAAGAACTATAGCATCATCTGTAACGACAGAGTTACCTAAAACAAATAAATATATTAGTATTTAGAACAGGAAGTTTATGTTAAGTTTAATAAAGATACAAAATAATTTATAAGAGGTATATTATGAGAAGAATAAAAAGAATAATAAGTGTTCTTTTAGTAATGTTATTTATGCTGACAGCATGTAATAAGCAAGATGTAAAAATGGTAATTGAAGATGGTAAGTATGTATCAGTTGATAAAAGTAGTTATATTGTTGTAAGTGATTATAAAAATGGTAAGTCAGATGAATATGAAGAAATAATAGGATATTGTAATATACAATTTTTCAATGTAGATTTATCGGCATTTGAAGAATATTATCTTGCAAATAATACTGCAAATTACATAGCTGTGAATACATAAGGTAATGTATCTGATGAAAAATTAAAAGAAATTCAAGATATGTTAATGGATAATGTTGATTTTAGAAAACAGTTTATAGATAATAAGGCAGAATTTTTTTATTTTAAAGATAGTTATGGAGATTATGGGTTAGCTGGAAAGGTTGATGGTAGTGGCTTTGGACAAGGCTATGAAACATATGTAAGCATAGGATATCTGCCTAAAGAAAAAACTATAATTGTAGATGATGTAAAATACATTTTAGAAGAATAGGAAATAGGGATTAAGATGAGAGATATAATTATAAAATTGAAAAATGTTGTAAAAAAATATGTAAATAAAGGAAATGTATTTTATGCGATTAAAGGCGTTTCTTTTGATATTGAAAAAGGTTGTTTCTTTTCTTTAATAGGTAAATCGGGAAGTGGCAAATTAATTCTATTACATTTAATGGCAGCTTTAGATTCAACTATTATTGTTGGGTATATGAACTTGCATAGCAATAATGAGTATAGTTGTAATTTTTCCTAATTTAACAATATATCTTATGCCGAAAATTTATAATAATTATGATAGACAATTTAAAGATGGAATTATAGTCGATATATATGGTATGCAGCTGGATAGAGTTGATTTTGTCAAATCACTTGGAATAACGAAACTAAATATATCAATAGCAGGCAGTGGTCATTTTGATTCTGCAAGTATTATTGATGAAAGTAATGATGTAGAGATAAAAAATAAGGAATTAGTCTGGCTTACAGAAGAAAATCGTTCAGAATATTATATCGCTCCCAATATAAATATTGAATAATTTAATGAGTCAAATAATGCAATTGTATGTTGTTATTATAAAGATATGAATAACTATGAAATAGGAGAAACATATGGATAAAACCGGTGAACTTAGGTACAAGATAGAACAAATTAAATATGACATAGGGACAAAGGAAATGGAGTTAGCAGGACTAAAGAAAATGCTAAGAGATTACAAGGAACATATCGTTATCAATATTGGTATTTTGCTTGTAATTCTCTTGTTTTATAGCATTACTATATGGGGCAATTATGATAATGTGATATCAAAGGCTTTTATAATGGTATTAAAGCCACTTTACTATGCATTTGCAATTGTATATATTGTTAAATTCATCATAAAGCCAATATATGAAATGTATATAAACAGTAATTTAGAAACAGCAAGAAGAACGGCTATTAAGAAAGGTGTAGATTCTATAAGTATTAAAAAGGAAATATGCGAAAAAGAACTTTTGATATTGAAAATGCGACTTCGGGAAGCTGAGGAAGAACTGGCAAAAGAAGTTAAGTTATAAAGAAACAGGGAACTTGAAAGTTATATCACAATCAAGTTTCCTGCTTGTTTTATTTTCTATGAAAGTGTGAGTTATAGGACATAACATGTTATACAAAGCAATATAAATGTAGTGTAGAATATTGCTAAATAATATTATTCGCTTTTATACAACATATAAACTTTAATAAAATATCAATAAAGATTTTAGTCGAGCTTAAGTTTGCCCTCTGCCTCTAATTGCTTACGAATATTTTGCATTTTCATATCAGTTTCGTAGATAACATTTGCACAATTTGTAAGTTGAGAGACCACATCTTCTACGTCTTCCTGACTTTTTTTGTAATGAATCTGGTGTTCAAGGCTTGCCCAGAAATTCATAGCAATTGTTCGAATCTGAACCTCAACCTTCATCATCTGCTTGCCGGTTGATAGAAAAATCGGAACTTCAACTACAAGATGCAGACTACGATAGCCATTTGGCTTAGGATTCTTGATGTAATCCTTTCGCTGGATTAAAGTAATATCGTCCTGTGCAATAAGCATATCTGCCACCGTATAAATGTCATCAATAAATGGGCAGATTACTCGGATACCTGCTACATCATGAAGATTATACAGAATACTGTCTAGTGTTACAGGAAAGCCTCTTCGTATTAATTTTTCGTAAATGCTCATTGGTTTTTTAATTCTTGCTTTAATATTATCAATAGGATTACGTTCGGTTGTATTCTGAAATTCATCATTTAACACCTCGAGTTTTGTGCGTACCTCACGAATTGCACAACCATACCAGCACATTATTTCTTTGAATTTTTCAGCCTGCTTAATGACTAATTCTCCTTTTTTATTGTTAAGCATTTCTACGAAAAATTCTTCATCTAAATTTTCCTCCATAGTAAAAACCGTACCTTTCATTATATTAATAGGATTCAGGCTGAAATGCCTGAATTGATATTAAACAGATTGATTTGTATTACAACCTTATACAATCTGCTAAATAGTTGCAAAATATAATTATAAATATATTACAAATACTTTTCTAGAATCTTTGCTCTCTGCCTCCAAGTATGGAAATTACTTGTTATATTGTAGGCATTCTGTGACATCGAAATCATTTTATCGGGATTAGACAGTAATATATGCGTGATTTCCGGTAAATCATCAATCTTTGATAAGTTATAGAAAGCAATAGCATTTTTATTGTCAAAAATTTCGTGCAGATATTTACTGCCATCACTAAGATTAACAGCACCATTCATTGCAGCATTGAAAATGCGGTCATGCGCTCCATCCTTAAACCATGGCATCACATTTAGCGAAATTTTTGAAGTCGCAAGCTTCCTAAGGCACGTAAGCGAATTAACACCGCCATGCATTATCAGATTTTCAGGATGCTTATACGTCTGCATATCCAGACCATTACCAAAGGCATCTACCTTAAAACCATTATCAACTAATGTTTTGACGACTTTGCCACGCATATAGAAACGAATATATAAATCTATAAATATCATATTTGCCATACAGGTATTAAGGTCACTATCCGAAATATCTTCAATTTCTGCTACAAGATGTTGTTCAAAAGCTTCGGCAATATCAAGATAAGGGTGAGCTATCAAATCATCAATAATATTTTTGTAGAATACGGAATAATCCTCTCCGAGTCTATTGATTTGTGGTTCAAAATCAGATGGAGGAGTATAATTTCCCGTAAAAACAATATCTATATTGCGATTACTTAGAAAATTATCATAATCAATAAATTTATTAAATGCAATATCGGTATTGGCATTAATATTAATATCAGCATAAGAGGTTCCGGCAAGTGGAAGAAATGGACCTAATTCAATATTACCATAAAATCTTTTCATATATTGCAGATGCTTTTTATCAATACAAAACTGCATATAATTCTTAGGTAATCTGCAATAATTTTTATAATAATAAAAAGGGTGGTCAACAACTATATTCAAACAACGAATTTTATAATCATCAAAAAATAAATGATTTTCAGAATAAAATATTGTTTCGCCACTCAGACCAATAAAGTTAAAAGTAATTATTGTCGCTTCGCCTTTATGACAGAAGTTAATAAGTTTATTAAAACTGTTAAATTGGTCTTCCATATCAAATATAAATGTCTGATATCCCATTTCTTCAAATGCATTGGCTAACTGGATAGAGAAAAAACCTAAGGTTTCAACTCCCCCCTTGAATAAAATGATTTTCTTCTTCATAGTAATCTCCATTCTGCATATATTAAATCCGCAGAATTGCGAGTAAGATTTAAGAGTTTGATTTCAAATAAAAATTATTCAAATTTAATATTTTTCTCGGCCCATATTTTTAATGCATTAGCATTATTAGAAATCTTTTCTAATGAGTCAAGAATATTTTTGAATTCTTCTATTTCAGAACTGTCAATTGTTCCGTCCTCTGATATTGCAATAAGAGAAACTCTTATACTGTCAATATCTTTTATAGAACCTAATACTTTTAATGATAATCGGTCAAAATCATCGATTATTACTTTTGAAATTGTATGCTGACCAATTGGACATTGCTCAGCGCAATGCGAATTGCAAAGTTCAGGTGCATTATATTGTTTTGACATAGCTAAAACTTCTTCAGGATAAGGAACAATATTTCCTAATTCGATATTTGCAAGTCGCGTTCTGTCGATGTTAAGTATTTCAGAAGCTTTTTCACGACTGGAAAATGCCTCGTTCTGTTCAGCGGCTTCATATCTTGCGATACAATACATATTGTCGGCTGCTTTGGTTGCTTTCTTTCCCATTTATTCCTCCATATTAATGAACTGCTACTATGCTTCACATAAATATGATTATCATATAATTTATGCTTATCTATAGTCATAGAATTCATATTTTAGTTCTCAGTATTCTTTATTATGTATTCTTCATAACGCTTCTGTGATGCAAGCATTTCCTCGGACATATTAGAATTAAGAATACGTTCGGTTTTCTCTTCATCTATTGAATTAAATGCGGCTAATGCATCAGCTAAATCGTCTAAATTAAAAAGATTTTCCATAAGATACCTCCATTCTACAGACAAAAGCACATAACTATAAAATGTGTGATGTCTGTTGCACACATTTTATAGTTTGTTAACAAATGATTTCTATTTATATTATACTTCATTTTGTAGGATAAGTAAAAGAGAAAATAATATACTTTTAAATTTTTCAAAGAACTTTAAAATATATTATTTTCTCTTCGGAATGCGGGTTAAGATATAGGGGTTAATTGTCCTCTTTATTAAGAACTCCGCGCGGAATTATTCTGGCGAGATATACAATAGGAGTATCTGCAAGACTTGTTACGATAAATATAACATAGCTTGAGATAACAATATTTATTAATGTTTTGAAAGAATGTACTCCAAGAAACGCACCAAATGTAAATAACAGGTTATTTAAAAATTGTGAAACGAGTGTCGAACCGTTATTTCTTACCCAGAGATATCTTTTTTGATCTCCACATTTCTTAGTAGTAAAATTCCACCATTTATGATAAGCCCATACATCAAATTTCTGGACGATTGCATATACCAAAAGACTTACAAGCATAAGTCGTGGTGTGTTTGAAAATATATTTTTTATAGATGGATATGCCCAGTCAGAAGCTGCAGGTTTATACCACATCCACGAATATGTGAGGAAAATCATTGTAAGTGAAGTTATAATACCTATATTAACAGCTCTTTTTGAAGTTTCTTTACCATATAATTCGCTAAGAATATCAGTTACTAAAAACGTTGCGGCAAATAGGATATTTCCAAGAGTCATTTCCATGCCGAAAGCTTTTACCATAACCAGAACCTCAATATTGGCTGTTATTGTGGCAAATGTTGTAAAAGCCATAAGGCCCTGTTTTCCAAAAAGATAGAGCCATAATAATACGGAACCATAGATTCCAATTATACTTAAGATTAATAATAATTCATTAGTCATTTTTATAGTTATCCTTTCAAAGTCAGTTTCATCCAACACCAAAATCAGTATTGTTGAGTAAAATATCTACACGATTGTTGTTGATATATAGTGGATAAACATTTTCTATAAAATTTTTGATGACACGTGGATCAGGTCGTATAGGCATACCATTGTCCACCATAATATTTACGCATACTCTTTCAAAATATTTAAGTCCTGTTTCGATATCATTAATCATACTTTCAGAAGTCTGACCTGGAATACCTTGTAACAAACATACTTCATCAAAGTATTTTGAAATTTCTGCAGGAGAATCTGTATCAATTCCCTTAACCAGATAGGCCTCTCTGAATAAGGAATCAAAAGTTTCAACACCTATTTTAATTTTTGCTTTGATACCGTTGGTGTCAAAAAGTCTGCGTAAATCCTCAACACTATCCTTATGCATATAATGACATTCAAAATGTATTTCGGAAATATTTTTTTCCTTACATTTTGTGATAATATAATTCATAGTCTTTGTATCTAAATCTACAAAACTGCCAGAGTTAATAACTTCAAGTTTTGCGTAGATGCCGGATACTCTGTCAAGCACCTCTTTATTGAGGATAAAATTTTGTTCTTCATCAGGGCAGCGATCTAAATGATAATTACAGAACCGGCATTTTAGCCATTTACATCCATTGCCACGAAGCAGAGTGATTTCGCGGGGATTTTTCTCTGTGATTATTGAATAACGTTCTAATGAAGAGTTATCTGTATTCGCCATTGTTTTTGCCTTTCAGATTAAAAATACTCCTACAAAACTGTAGGAGTATATAGTCAAAATTAACATACAAAAATAAAAGTATAATAGTCCCTAGTTTTGTTTATAGACAGGATGGTTACGAACTGTCTTATTAAATTGTAAAAAATTATCCACATTATAAATATACATTATATATTTATAAAGTACATAGGATAATATATGACATAGACAAATAAATATTAATTATATTCGAAGGTATAATTAAATACCGGGACGTGAATATATCTACAACGAGAGATATTGTAGTCTATGACTTTTAAGTTGTCAAGCAGTAGTTTTCTGCCTTGAAAGCCAGGTATCAAATCTGTCTTTAATAATTTCAAACTGTGCAGGACCTATATCAAGAATAAATTTATGAAAATCTTTTGTGTTAAATTTGTCGCCTAACTCTGACTCGGCAGTTTCTTTCATATCAGTAAATTCTAGATAACCAATATAGTATGCAAGATATACAGCCGGATCTTCGACAAGTGTTTCAAATATGTCATCACCAACAGATTCATCATAACCGACTGAGGTTATGAAATCTTTTGTCTCCTGTCTGCTCCAGCTATCATAATGAATGCCGATATCTGCAAGACAGTAAACATCATATGACAGGCATTGCATAGCCTTATTGAACTTAATGGTATCCTTATCCTGACCAGAATAATTGTAACTGTATAACTCAGCATAGAGTCCCCAACCTTCAATATAACCAGTATATCTTAACAGATTTCTGATAAGGTCTGGATTAGTATTCTGAAAATATGTTGTCTGATACATATGTCCCGGAAATCCCTCATGCGCAAGTACAGGATATAAATCCATATCTTTATAAGTTTCATTCCTGTTAATATAGATATTATTCTTAGATGTATTATCTATATGTGGAATGTAGTAATAAGCAGGATTCTCATATTTCTCAATGTCCTTTGGTACATCAGATACAGTATAATTTGTGTCGTAGCCTTCTGGAAAATCAGCAGTAATTTTACCGAGTAAGTGTTTTAGAATTGTATCAGGATCAGATGTATCAAAAGAGTATTTATCCATCTTATCATATAAATCGGCATCTTTATAAGAAAGTACCATAATTGAATTAAGATCTTTCTTTAGTTTCTTATTAAGCATATTCTTGATTTCTGAAACGGTCTTATCGGAAGATGTGATGTCTCTTACAAGAAGTTCATAATATTTCTTACCATTTTCATAATTGCATAAACCACCCTCATTTTTGCATTTACCCTTTAATGAGGATAAAGAGGAAATCATCTTCTGATAGGCAGGTAATATTGAATTTTTAACTATATCGGTGTTCTCTTTAATATAGTTATCCTTTTCGGATGATTCAATGTCAGATAATTTGTTAATCTTATCGTTAAAAGTTGTAATTAGAAAATGATTATCAGTATTACTGATAAATTCGTTACAGGAATCAATAAGGGAATCAATCCAAAAATCAGGAATTCCCATACCTTTTTCAGCCTTTTCACTTTCATAAGACATAACACTGTCATAATAATCAGGTATAAGTTTAATTAACTCAATATAATCTTTAACATCAGACTTTGCATTAAATTCAAATTCTCCAAGGAATGATGGAAGAGAAGTCTGTATACCTGACATTGGGGAGAGGTAATCTTCATAAAGATAAAAATCACTGAAATTAAGCGAATCTTCTAAATCGGTTTTTAAAATATCATATGTAAGTTTCTGGTTATCAGTTAAATAGTCATAATTAAAGTCAACAAGTTCATCAAGATATTTTTGAACTTTTTCATTATCTTCATCAAAGGATTCCTTAGATGCATCGCCAAGAGTATACGGACAGTTTTTAAATCCATAATCTTCAGGATATGAGAAGTATGAATGAACAGATAGCGAGCTTTCAGATACAATTTCCTTAAACAAATCTGAAGTAAATATGTCGAATTTCTTCTGTTCAGCTGTTGCTTCCGCAGAATCATTTGCGTCAGTTTCATTATCCTTATCTGAAGTAGTAATCTCTGAATCGTTAGAATCAGGTTTGTTGTTGATTGTAACACTTCTACAAGATGTACATACTAATACAATAAGTAAAAGCACTGATAGAAATTTTTGATTAAATTTTTTCATAAACCCTCCACTTAATATTAACAAATATTATATCGTAATTAATAGTCATATTAGATTATAAAACGGCTTAATAAAAAAAGCAAATAATTATGTTGACAATTAGAAAAAGATGATATATCATTTATAACACACAAATTAAAATGTTGCAACATAAAAATAAAATATTACAAATAGCCATTAACTAAATAATTAACTAATAAGTTAAACTAAGGAGTGTGAAGATATAGTGAGGATAGATAAAACAGAGAAATTAAAGATGAAAGGGCTAAATAGAGATAATCAAAGTACAAGTATATTAGAGGTGAAAAATAAAGGGATAAAAATTAAGAAAACATATTTAAAAAATGTTGTTAGTGTTTTCGGGGTAATGGTTATTATGTTAGTTGTGTTACTGTTGGATGAAGATAAAACATATGGATATGCAGACACTAATTTGTATAAGGAGACATTAGAATTTGATTCAAATGGTAATCTTAGAATGACAACGCATGATAAGAAAGCTACATCTGCCATAATATACAGGACGATAGGTTGGGTTATAAAGAGGTATGATATGCCTATTAATGCAAGGGGGCAGCAGTATGCAATAATTCCTGTTAGTAATAATGTGAAATATAGAGATGATCCTAATAATCCTGCATATATGTATTGTTATTATACAGGGACTAAGGATACTATTGAAAAAGTTATAGATAGTGTTTCAAAAGAGTGGAAGAATCAGTTATTCAAATATGGAGACCATGTGTATATTGATGAAATTATGACTGTTGTAGAAAGGGGAAATGTTCTTGGTGGGTTTAATGCTGATGGGAGGAGCTTCTGGGGTGAAGTATATTTCGATTATGAAGGAATTTCGCAGGCTAGACCATGGGCATCAAAAGAGAGTCTAAAGACACATTATGATAAAAAGGTATATTTCCCTTCGCAGGTAAAGGAGAAGTATTTTAGAAAAACAGAGATGAAAATAGGTGAGGTTACAAACAAGAAAGAGACAGAATGTAAAATGGATATTGGTGAAGGGAGTAAGTTTGCAAGCAGATATGATATAGAAAAAGCAGTGCCAACCGGCGAATCACTTTATGTTGATGGGAAAGCAGACAGTTATTTTTATAATATGGTTTTCTCGAAAAATATAATTTCGGTTTCTATTCCACTTAAATTTGTAATTACCTATACATTAAAGTGGAAAGATTATAGTGGAACACTTAGAAGTGAGAAAAAAGAGATTATACAATGGTATTATGTTAACAGGAGTGCATCATACTATATGGTAGAAGAGTGCAAGGTGCAATATCTTTCTGGTGCTCATGTAACGGGATATGCATTTGAAAAAGGAGAAATTGATATACCGGTTAATGGATTAACACCTAAAATGGTACAGGTGCATATGAATGACTATGATTATCACATGGAATTTCCTAAGTATAATGATGTGTATTATATTGACGGCGGAATAATAAGTCAATTAGAGATAAATGGTGTAAAGCCATCAATCCCGGATATAAACCGACATGCACTTGCTAATTCCAAAATAGGAGATATAAAAGTAAGAAACGATTATTTAGAGATTAATAAAATATGTTTTCTGGACAATAAATGGTCAAATAATAATGCAAAACAACCCTATATGGGAAAATTAGAAGATAAGACAGAGGTGTATGCAACAGGTTATTTAATTCCGCATACGAAGCAGAACAGACCGAGCCAGCCGACTTCGGGCTACTTTGTATATAAAGAATTTGGAACAACTAATAATACAAGGGTTGCAGCAAAAGATATAAAAAGTGTAAGTATACATACGCCGGTATATATAGATGGAAAAGTATTGAATACTACTAACGTTTATGATGCTAAAGATAATAGTTTATTAGTGGATAAAAATAATAAAGATAATAAGGCATTATATATTAATAATGAAATGGATAGTGAAGCAGATACACAGGAAAATATAATAATAAAGGGTAAAGAGTTTGAAGTTATGCCTATAACAACAGGTGAACACCAAAATTATCAGGGATATGGCAATCAGGATTACAATAGGTATATAGACAAAATAGAGATAAAGTTTGATGAAGATATAGAGATAAAAGAGGCGGATTGTGAAGAAACTAAATTATTATCTAAAGGTGAATGGATTGAATGGAAAGAGAAAAATAAGTATGTGACTAATACAGATAAGAATGAAATTAATATGGATATAAGAGCATATGCAAAGAATCATATAAGTGTTGGTAATGCATTGAATTATCTGGAAGAAAGAGCAAATAAAAATAGACAGAATTATGTAGCATATAATTCTGTTAAATGCAAAATTAAAGATAAAGATGATAATGAAGATAAAGAACCAACTGTTGAACACAGGGTTGTGGGAACACATTAAGAAAAGAATATTGACAATATGGTATATATGAGAATACAAAACCTTGCAAAATTCGTAATTTAAAGGTATTATTAAAGATAGTGATTTTATAAAAAAGATGCGGGAATTAAGTTGCCCGGCTTAAGATTAGAAATATGAATGTTATAAAAGGAGACATATTATGTGTAAAGATTGCAAGAATAAACCTTATTATTTAACAACTGCCATAGCATATACATCAGGTAAGCCACATATTGGAAATACTTATGAAATTGTACTTGCTGACAGTATTGCAAGATTCAAGAGAGAAGAAGGATACGATGTAAGATTCCAGACAGGAACCGATGAACATGGTCAGAAAGTTGAGCTTAAGGCTGAAGAAATGGGAGTTACTCCTAAGGAATTTGTAGATGGAGTATCTACTGAGATTAAGAGAATCTGGGACTTGATGAATACATCATATGATAAATTCATCAGAACTACAGATGATTACCATGAGAAACAGGTTCAGAAAATATTTAAGAAATTATATGACCAGGGAGATATTTATAAAGGTTTCTATGAGGGAATGTATTGTACACCTTGTGAATCATTTTTTACTGCATCACAGTTAGTAGATGGAAAATGTCCTGATTGTGGAAGAGAGTGTCAGCCTGCTAAAGAAGAGGCATATTTCCTTAAATTATCAAAATATACAGACAGATTAATTGAACATATAAATAATCATCCTGAATTTATTCAACCACCATCAAGAAAAAATGAGATGATGAATAACTTTATCCTTGCAGGATTACAGGATCTTTGTGTATCAAGAACTTCGTTCAAATGGGGAATTCCTGTATCATTTGATGATAAACACATTGTATATGTATGGCTTGATGCATTATCAAACTATATTACAGGACTTGGCTATGATGTAGATGGTAATAATGATGAGAAATTTAGTAAATATTGGCCAGCAGATTTACACCTTATTGGTAAAGATATTTTAAGATTCCATACAATTTATTGGCCTATTATGTTAATGGCATTAGATCTGCCACTTCCAAAACAGATTTTTGGACATCCTTGGTTATTACAGAATGATGGTAAGATGAGTAAGTCAAAGGGAAATGTTATCTATGCAGATGACCTTGTAGATTTATTTGGTGTTGATGCTGTAAGATATTTTGTTCTTCATGAGATGCCATTTGAAAGTGATGGTATTATTTCATGGGAATTAGTAGTAGAACGTCTTAATTCCGAATTAGCTAATACACTTGGTAATCTTGTTAACAGAACAATATCTATGTCTAATAAATATTTTGGTGGTGTTGTTACTGATAAAGGTGTCAATACAGAAGAATGTGATGCTGACCTTAAGAGAGTAGTACTTGAGACACCTGGTAAAGTTATCGCTAAAATGGATGAGTTAAGAGTTGCAGATGCAATTACAGAAATATTTACATTATTCAAGAGATGTAATAAGTATATTGACGAAACAATGCCATGGGCACTTGCTAAAGATGAGAGTCAGTCAGACAGACTTTCAACTGTATTATATAATCTTGTTGAGAGTATCTCTGTTGGGGCTAGTTTACTTGAATCATTTATGCCTGAGACATCTGGAAAGGTACTTAAGCAGTTAAATGCTGCTAAACGTACGCTTGATGATATGAATGAATTTGGTAAATATGTATCGGGTAATAAAGTAACTGACACACCTGAGATTTTATTTGCAAGACTTGACATAAATGAAGTATTAGAAAAGGTGGAGGCTTTAAAAGCAGCACAGCAGGGACCAAAATATCCTGAAGTTGAAGCTAAGGAAGAAATTACTGTTGACGATTTTGATAAGATCCAGATCAGAGTTGGCGAAGTCCTTAAATGTGAAAAAGTTAAAAAGGCAAAGAAACTATTAGTTTCTCAGATCAGAGTTGGAAATGAAGTAAGACAGATTGTTTCAGGAATTTCATTACATTATACACCTGAAGAAATGGTGGGAAAGAAAGTTGCAGTTATAACTAACTTAAAGCCTGCTAAGTTATGTGGATTAATATCAGAGGGTATGATTCTGGCAGCAAGTGATGATGATGGAAACCTTTCGGTATTAACAGTAGATAAAGACATAATTAGTGGATCGGAGATTTGCTAAAATGATATTTGATACACATGCACATTATGATGATGAAGCATTTGATACTGATAGAGATGAATTGCTCACAAGTATGGATGAGAATGGCATATGCAATATCGTAAACGTGGGTGCATCTATGGACTCGACAAAAGCATCTGTAGAGTTATCGAAGAAATATGATTTTATGTATACTTCTGTAGGAGTTCACCCAAATGAAACGGGTGAACTCACAGAAAATGATATGTACACACTAAGAAAATTATCCGAGGATAAAAAAGTAGTTGCCATAGGTGAAATAGGATTAGATTATCATTTTTTAGAACCAGACAAAGATATTCAAAAGAAGTGGTTTAGAAAGCAGCTGGATGTTGCGGCAGAAACAGGACTTCCGGTTATAATTCATAGTCGTGATGCAGCAAGTGATACAATGTCGATACTGAAAGAATATCAGGGTAAATTATCAGGCGGCGTAATTCATTGCTATTCTTATAGCCTTGAAATGGCGAAAGAATATATAAAAATGGGATATTATATCGGTATTGGCGGTGTAGTAACATTTAAGAATGCAAAAAAACTCATTGAGGTAGCAGAAAATATAGCACTAGAGAATATAGTGTTAGAAACAGATTGTCCATATTTATCACCTGAACCAAACCGAGGTAAGAGAAACGATTCAACTAATTTACATTATATCGTAAAGAAAATATCTGAATTAAGAGGTATTTCAGAAGAAGAAATAATAGAGCAGACATATAAAAATGCAATTGATTTATATAAATTGAATTAATTAAAGTAGAATATATAAATTGCATTGAAACGGAGGGCTATATGGCTACATTAGGCATACCTAAGAATACGATTGAAATATTGCAGAAGTACAATTTTACATTTCAGAAGAAATTTGGACAAAACTTTTTAATTGATACAAGAGTTCTTGAGAGAATCATAGCACAGGCTGAGATTACGAAAGATGATATGGTGTTAGAGATTGGTCCGGGAATTGGTACAATGACACAGTATTTATGTGAAAATGCAAGGGAAGTCGTAGCTGTTGAAATAGATAATTCGCTTATTCCTATCTTAGAGGATACATTAAGTGAATATAATAATGTAACAGTTATTAATGATGATATTTTAAAAGTGGATATTAATAAACTGGTAGAAGAACACAATGCAGGAAAGCCTATAAAAGTCGTTGCAAATCTTCCGTATTACATTACAACTCCGATAATAATGGGACTTTTTGAGAAAAAAGTGAATGTGGACAGTATAACAGTAATGGTTCAAAAAGAGGTCGCAGACAGAATGAAATCAGGTCCCGGAAGCAAGGATTATGGTGCGTTATCGTTAGCAGTCCAGTATTATTCAAAGCCTGAGATAGTTGCAAATGTACCGCCTAACTGTTTTATGCCAAGACCTAATGTAAGTTCAGCAGTCATAAGGCTTAAATTGTATGACGAAATGGCAGTTAAAGTAGAGAACGAAAACTTGTTATTCCGACTTATAAGGGCATCATTTAATCAAAGAAGAAAAACATTGGTAAATGGAATTAAGAATTCGGGGGAACTTAATTATACAAAAGAGCAGGTTGTCGAAGCACTTGCTAAAATGGGACTTAATGAGAATATAAGAGGTGAAGCATTAACACTAGAACAATTTGGTGAATTATCTGATATTCTAAATGAAATGTAGTATGAGTGGCAATTATATATAAGCATGATGTGTTAAAAAGTTCCTGCCAATAAATAATTGTCATATTTCTTATTTGCTCAGCATACATTAAGTAAGAAAGCAAATAAAAGAAAAGGAATACACAGTACACAAATTTAGGCGTGTACATAAGGGTAAAAGCTTTAGAATGGAGGAAAAATGGGAGATTATAAAAGGCTGATTTCATATATATATTCATATGAAAGAGGAACAAAAAGTAAAAATGCGGGGTTTGCGAAAATTGAATCCAGAAATGGAATATGCAAAGTCAATATATCTCTAAGAATTGCCGATGAACTTATGAATGAAGCAGAAGACAATATGTTAGAGGTATTTTTCTTTTATAGAGATAATGGTGAAGTTAAGAAAGTGTTCTTAGAACGAATCAGGATTGTTAATGGATGCAGTATGATAAAAATGCGAATGAATTCTGATAATATTGGAAATGTAGGAATAGCAATAGACAGAATTACAGGTATTTTCATCTGTACGAGAGCATTTTTAAAGGGAGTACATAATTTAAACATTGTATATGCATCAGAGTGGGACGATATTCCGATAGAAGTGAATAAATTCAAGGAAAAGAGCAATGACGATATTAATATACAGAATAGTACAGAGGCAGAATTGAAAATTGCAGAGGGACCATTAGATAGTGATACATATGATATTAAAGGCGAGGCGTTGGAGAATAACATAAATTTATATCGAAATGCAGCTGTAGAAACTGATGCAGAGTCACAGTTAGTATCTGTGTTAAATAGTAATTCGGGAACTGAGATAGAAAATGAAGTTAAAGGGGAAATAAAAAGTGAAATAAAAAGTGAAATGGAAACTAATGCAGAGCCGGAGCCTGAGATAGAAAATGATACAAAAAGTGAAATAGAAACTAATGCAGAGCCGGGAACAGAGATAGAACCTGAAACAGATTTTGCAGATGATAGAAAAAAATGTAATAATAAATTAGCAGATATGCTAAAGGAAGAGCCGAAAAATGACGAAATAGATGATACAGGGAATGCTGATTCGGTTGCAGGCGACTATTTTAGAATGTTATGTAATTGTTATCCTAAGATAAGAGTTAATGAGATAAATGGCGAATGTATAAAGATTACGCCACATGATATATCATATCTTCCGAAGAAATATTGGCATTTATGTAATAATAGCTTTTTGCTTCATGGTTTTTATAATTATAAATATTTATTGCTATGTGAAAAAAAGATGGATTCAGGGAAGAAATATCTTGTTGGAGTTCCGGGAATGTTTCATCAAAAGGAACAGGTAATAGCAAGAATGTTTGGTTTTACGGAATTCGAATGTAATAATGCAACGAACCGATATGGAAATAAAGCTATGAAATTTGGATACTGGTGTATGTATTTATAAATTGTTACAGTAAAAAGAATAAAGAGGAAAGGACGCCTAAGACATTCTCTATTGTGTCAGTGGCTATATTGTCTTTTGACAATATATGGGATAAGAGTATGAAGTTTATAGTTATGGATAAACTTAGAAAAGGAATGAGACTGGCAAGACCGGTATATAACAGAGATGGAGTGCTATTATATGACATTAATACTAAGTTAGATAAGCAGGGGGTTAACAGTATAAAGAATTTCGGATTATTAGGCGTGTACATATTAGAGCCTACAGAACCTGCACAGGAAATGTCTGAGGAAGACAGAGAATTCGAGAAATTCCAGACAGTAGCACAGTTCTCATTGAAGAAACAGTTAGATATGATAGTGGAACAGAAGAATGAGAAAGACATTCAGAAATTAGCAGATTCCATTATAAGACAGTTTGGAAAAGTAGGTCATAAAATCAATTTCAATAAGACACTTAGAAGCCCAGAGGATTATGTATATAAACATTCCATAAGTGTTGCCATACTCTGTGCATTAATGTCATCTCAGCTTAATATGTCATATATGGAGCAGATTAATATTGTAACAGCAGCACTTATTCATCAATTAGGAAGAGCTATGGTGCCTGTAAATATTTTGAAAAAAGGCAGCAACCTTAATGAAGAAGATATGTATACAATAAACAAATGTGAGATAGATGGAAATGAATTGATACAAAAAGATTATGAGATTCCGTCACTTACAAGAATTATTGTTTCACAGAATCTGAAAGAAATAAAAGGAACAAATAGTACTGATGCCAAATTATTAGAGGGTACCAAAATGTTAAGAGTGGCTGATGCATTTGATGAAATGACAAGTATGAACATTAACGCAGAACCAAGTTCAGACATTATGGCGGTCAGAGAATTAATTAATAATAAGAAAATATTTGATGAGAAACATGTTGGTGCATTGCTTAAGAGCATTAATATACTTGTACCGGGTGTATGTGTTGAATTGTCAAATAAAGAAAAAGGTCTTGTTATTAAGGAGAATGAAGATAATATTTTAAGACCGGTAGTGCTTGGCTTTAATAATAACGAAGTCTATGATTTAGGCGACGACTTTACATTTATGAGAGTAAGAATCTTTGATGTGTTGAAATCTATGGATAATCGTGTTCCGATAGATAAAGCCACAATAGATAAATATATTAAAGAATATTCAGAAAAGCAGGCAGAAAACAATAATGAATAGATATTACGAAATAGTGGAATAAGATAATCTGAAAGTCTCCGACGGATGGGCAATGTATAAATACCCATTTGTCGGAGATTTGTATATCAATATTAATAGAGTGGCTTATTGAGCTATGGAGAAAAAAGAGTTATAAGACAAAATATATTGCTGACTAATCCTGGTCGTCAAATGTTTTGCCCTAGAACTCTTATTACTTACTAGGAAATTTCGTTGAAATTGTCCTAGTAAGTAAAAACGCTCCGCGAGGAGCACACTGCGGCGGAGCAGAAAATGTTGCTATCGCAACCCGCCGCAGGCGG